>OCZV010000322.1_pt1 | contig 17534 bp, 19 predicted proteins | sample 1539051 | NCBI WGS metagenome assembly OCZV01 (sample SAMEA3113581, study PRJEB22503) | soil metagenome
CAAGGGCATCTGAGAAGGGTATGAAAATGCTTGGCGGATTGCGCACAGGCTCGTATGGCCGCAAGATCACATTTATACATCCTAAATCACTTCACGGTGTCCTGACGGAGTTCTGTGAAGCGCCACCAGCGTCAGAAGACGCCAGAGAAGAAGAATAACAATAATAATAATAAGAGCAAAACTAGGATTTTGTTTTGTATTGCCAGATTGCGAACAGCTTACCAATCTGCTAACTGAAAGCGTGGAGAGAAACCATGCCGATGCACTACTACTCTCCGGAGGGCTTGACAGCAGCATTTTGGCAAGTATACTACGGCCGCAATACTCACTTGCGGCTGGATTCGGAACAACTGCTCCTGATCTTGTCTATGCAAGGCAGGTTGCAGAAAGATACAGCAAACGCCATGTTGAAGTTATTTTTGGACAGGATAGAATGGCAGAGCTGGTCGAGCAGGTTATACAAATTTTTAGAACATTTGATCCGATAGAGATCAGGAATTCTGCAGTGGCACTTGCAGGCATCGAGTGGGCAAAAAGCGATGGGTATTCTAGTGTAATGACCGGTGATGGCAGCGACGAGCTGTTCGCAGGCTATAACTACTTTTCTCGCTATTATTCTGACATGCAAGGATTTGATTCAGAGCTGCGACGACTGTGGCAGATCATGCATTTTTCTTCAAGAAAACTAGGTAAATACAACGGTATCGAGGTGAAAACTCCTTTCCTTGATGAGAAGTTTGCGTCATTTGCAAAATTGATCAATGTGAATGACAAAGTAGGCGAACACGAGGGTAAAAAGTGGGGCAAGTTCATTCTCAGAAAATGCTTTGAACCAACACTGGGCTCACTGGTATGGAGACCCAAGCTTGCTCAAGAGCAAGGAGCTGCCACTGATCGTTATCAGCAGTATATTGATGAAATGATCGACGACTTGACTTTCGCAAACAAGAAAAGAATAGCTCAAGAGCAAGAGAGCGTCAGAATAAGAAGTAAGGAACATCTACACTACTATGCCATTTTCAGAAGCTATTTTCCTCCACCAAAAGAAGAAGAAAGAAGTGATAATAATCATGCTTGCGGATCACGCTGCTCGGATTGTCTAGGATGCATTGCACCTAATGCTAGGTTTTGCAGAAAGTGTGGTGCTTTTCCTGTTGTACCACTTTTACTTTGAATACTTACGGGGCTTTTTTGTAAAGATCCTCTTGCAGCCGTCGCAGCAAAAGTAGTAAATCTTGCCATGATGCTCATGGCTAATTGCAAGTTCCTGATGCATTTCAATTCCGCAGACAGGATCAACAACAGGCATCAGCAATATGCAAAGAACCTGCGTATTTATTGTTTACCACGAGCAAGGGTTGGCATGTTATTTTACGCAAGATAAAAAGTGTTTAGACTTGTTGAAGGAGTTGAAGGATAATGCACCTTAACTTAGGATATAGCAGGGGTTGTCCTCCCTCCTTTCAATAGCACATTTAAAAATTTTCGTTCTTCTCGTCTAGAATCAATGAGAAGATTGATCTTAATACCTTTCATGTAACATACACACTCTGTTATTAGATAGCATCTCAAAATCTCTTAGAAAGCAAAAAAATAGAAAAAGCAGGCGTCTGGTTGCCCAGACATTGTCGAAATCCTAAGTTTATGGGATAGATCTGCTGTACAGCTTTCCTTCAAGCGCTAGCTTGTACATTTCGGCCACGTATGGGTTCTTAGCTGGTGTTTCTGCACCCAGTTCGACCATTCTGGCGTATACTCTGACTACATAAGCCAGAGCACCCATGAATGCCACGACGACACCCATGTTAAACATCCAGTGGTTTGGAACTGCGAAGATTTCTTCGACGAACCAGAAGTGCCACATCTCATTGATACCGATCGTGAACATTGTGGCTAGGTAGCCAATGATTGTTATTTTTAGACCGGTGTTCATTGAATTGCCTGGTCCCCTAAGTATTGGTACTCTTCTGTCGTACATTGCGACAAAGCCCCAACCTAGTGGGAGCGCTACGAAGTGGCTGTATAGCCACCAGTGAGCAGGCGTGAATGCGCTATCTCTGATTGCCGTCTGGTGCAGTGAGCCATCGACGAAGTTGTCGACCTCTACTGAGGCTGCAATTGAACCCAGCATGATGACCATGATGTATATCTTCTTTAGTCTCTGGATTTCGACTTCTTTTGGTATCAGTGCTGGCATCTGAGCCATGGCAATCTAAAGCTAGATCTCATATTTTAACTTGAAGTTGAATAAATGATAAATTCTTGCATAAAATATAACCTTGAAGTATTTCTAATTGCTAGATCTTGTATGATCCAAGAGTAAATAATATAAAATTCATGCTGCGATGAAGATAGACGCTAATGCTAATCATTAATGATAATCTTAGAATTAATACGGAGGCAGCTCAGTCAAATACCTTCTCTTCATAATCTCAGCTTAACTCTGAATCTTCACTGCTGCCATTTACCTATAAGGCATTCCTTTAATTAATTCTTATGAGCACGAAAATAGAGGGAATTAGACCAAAGAAAAACCTGCGAGTTTATGTCTGCCTGCCTGCCTGGTTGTCTGCTCTAGGAGAACGGTCTATAGCCCTCGACAAGCTCTGATAGCGGAAAGCGCTTCTTGCCCACTATTTTTATATCAACGCGGGGTTTTTTCTCCTTTCCAACTTCAATTATGTTATAACAGTTTTCAAAAAATCCCCGGAATCTTATTGAAGATGAAGTGCCAGCATATGCTATCGCCAGCCGTCCAAGATTCCACATCCAAGGCCTGTGCTTGTGACCGCAAAGTACTAGGTCAACTCCTGATTGCAGAAATGTGCGAAGTGTATCACCAGCGTCAAGAATGATGATCTTGTCAGTGCCAGTATCAGGTATCCCTATCAAATGATGATGCATCGCCACTATCTTGGGCTTGGTCTCCGGATATTTGCTCAGCGTCTTTTCCATCCAGAGGTTCTGGCGGTAGCCTACCTCTCCTTCGTCTCTATCCGGCCTAGCCGTGCCCACTGTGAAAATAAGAGCATCGTCAAATTCATAGATCTGCTTTGTGGGAAAGAACTTCTTGAAAAGCAAATATCCGGTATGACGATAGTCATGGTTACCGGCGATCACGATCACATTTGGACAGACAAAGCGCTCAAGCTCCTTCCTTGCCTTTTCGAATTGGATCATCAACCCATCATCTGTCAAGTCACCAGTCACGATTATTGCATCTGGCTTAAGCTTATTGACTTCTTCAACTACTGTATCAAAGACGCTCTGGACGAAAAGGCCGCCAATGTGTATATCGGATAGCTGGACTATTTGCAATTATTGTTGTTATTATTGTGCGACCTTGATGCCATATATACATAACATATACAGTCAAAGCAATACTATTATTAGTGCCATACCCAGCATGTTCTCTCAGAGTCATCTCAGTTGCCAAAACGCAGGATAAAGGAGGAAAAGCCAAAGAGAAAGGTGGGCAAGAAAGAGCTGCTGATACCGGTTATTGCTATGGGGGCAACAACACTTATTGCAGTCGTGATCATACCTAGCTTTGCGCCACCGCCCCCTGCTACCCAGGTATGCCTTAAAGAAGGCCAACATAACATTGAATCCTTCCAGCTATACCCAAGAATTGAAGTAGTTGTTGATGACAAGCAGATGCTGCTCCCAGATAATGTTGGCCGACAGCCCAAGGACGGTCAAGATTGTTTACGGCCCATACACACAGATGAAGTAGGCAACATAGTGCATATTGAATACATCCGACCTATCAGGTTCACACTTGGTGATTTTATGAGCATTTACAATATGAGTAATACTATAAATGTCGTCGATAATTCGACAGGTACAGATATAGTTCAGACGCTGAACCTTAATAATTACAATATAGAATATTCATATTTCTCCGAAGCAGGTGAGTTTACCACAGTACCTATGGCATCGGATACGCCAGCATTTCCTCAGGACAACAGCATGGTGGCACGCATAAAGCTGACAAGTAAATAAGAATAAATAGCGAAAAAAGAGGCCACCTCTTTGTTTGGCTAGCAAAAAAACTGCAGTGATAATTAGAGGCGATGGTACCGGGCCAGAGCTAGTTGATGCCATGATCAAGGTTCTGAAAACTTGCAATTCAGAGGTTGAATTAGTCCTATGTGATGCTGGGTCAGACTGGTGGCAAAAGAATGGAGGCAATTCATATATTTCTCCAGATGTATGGAAGCTACTTGAAGAGTCGGATGCCTGCTTTAAAGGGCCGACCACTACTCTGCCAGTGCCAAACGCGCCGCGCAGCGTCGCAGTAAGTATCCGCCAGAAATTCGAGCTTTACGCCAATATTAGGCCGATCAAGACGTACAAGAATCAGGATAGACAGCTTGACTTTGTGTGTGTGCGTGAAGCCACAGAGGGGCTGTACGCAGGCATCGAATTCAAGATAAGCGATGATTCTGCGATAGCCATCCGTAAAACTACAAGGAAAGGTTGTGAGCGAATTGTCACTGCAGGCTTCAAGGCTGCCAGGGACAGAGGATTTGAGTCTTTATATGCAATAACCAAGCGCAATATCCTCAAAGAGACAGATGGCATTTTCTGGGCTGCCGTCGAAAAGATGCAAAAGCAGTTCAAGGACATACGCGTTGAAGAATACTATATAGACAACATGACACAGCAGCTAGTCAAAAACCCGGAAAGGTTCAACAAGAGTGTACTCCTCAGCACCAACCTTTTCATGGACATCGTATCAGAATGTGCTTCAGGTCACGTCGGATCGATTGGCAATGTCTACTCGGGCAACTATGGCGATGATTATGCTATGTTTGAACCGGCGCACGGAAGCGCGCCCAAGTATGCAGGTCAGAACAAGGTCAATCCCGTTGCTACCATCCTTTCAGGTGCTTGGATGATAGAATACCTTGGAGAGAAGCAAATCTCTAAGGCAATATTCCAAGCTACAGAAGACGTCATCAATGAGGGCAAATATGTTACATACGACTTGGGTGGAACCACAACTACATTTCAGATGGCAGATCAAATAGCTCTTCAGGCCCGCAATCTGCTACAGAAGAAATAAAAGAAGAAGTGCTCAAAGGCTTAGCTCGACAATAGAGAGCGTCTCATAGAATAGTCTTTTTTCCTTCACCACCTTCTTGTGCATATTGTTCTCTAAAACCATCTTATCAAGTGCCAAGGAATTGGCAAATGAGGAAATGACAATCAGCACCTTGCCATCTCCTGCGAGGAGGGGCAAGGCCGAATTAATAAAGTGGATCGTTGCTTCTATTCCTGTAGGACCTCCATGCACAGTAGGATCCAAAATATTGTTGTCCTCGTCGTCGTTAGGTAGGTATGGCGGGTTGCTTACTATAAGGTCAAACTTGCCGATGCCAAATGCTGACGCTGCATCGCAGCATACAAGTAAAACATTCACTGATGACGTCTTCTTCTGCTTGCAATGTTGCAACGCCTGTAGGTCAATATCAGAGCCGGCCACGTAGGTAAAGTTCTTTTCAAGTATATCGAGCAAGAATCCTGATCCTACTCCTATCTCAAGAGCCCGCCTGCCGTTATATTGTCGGATGCAATCTGCCAGAAGAAATGTATCGTCAGATGGAGCGTACATTTGATGACATCAACTCTGCCATTCGGACGATATGACTTGGTTCAAGCTCATCTACCTTTTTGCTTCCATAGTTCGCATCAACGATAATGCCTATCTTGGCAGCAACAGATGATGCCTTCTTGTTACGCCTTGAGAAGAGTAGGTTGATATTTCTTACCACCTCCCTTGTAATTCTGTTGACAGAAATAATCCTGATGATTGAAGATTCTACCTTAGGTTTCGGCTCAAATGATTCTCTTCTAACTTTGAACAATTTTTCAATAGCAAAGCAATGAGCTGCAATTACAGATATCGCCCTATAGTTCTTGCTATCTGGCCTTGCGGTGAGCTTATCTGCAAACTCTTCCTGCACCATTAGTATTGCTCTGTCAAATTTTTGTGTAGATAACCATTCAATGGCATCCCTGCTTCGCGAATATGGAAGGTTTGAAACAAAGACATCAAAGGAATGCGGGTCCTTGGTTTTGAAAAGGTCGGCGTTTATTAACTGCAAGTTCTTAAACCGCGACAAGAGCTGCTCTTTGAGCCTTCTATATAGATAGATATCGATTTCATATGAAATTACTTGTTTGGCATATTTGCACAGCTCTGCCGTGAGAATCCCTTGACCAGTCCCTGCCTCAAGAACAATTTCGTCTTTAGCAATGTAGGCAGCAGATAGTATCTTGGCAAGGATTCGCCGGTCAACAAGCATATGTTGACCAAGTGCCCTTGTAATATTGTTTCTTGGCAATTATTTTCTTACGAAAAGGTTCATTCTGGCCTGTCCCATTATTTCTTCAATTATTCTCTTGGATATGAGCTTGGCAGGATCCCTTAGCCCTACTCTAGTCTGAAGATCTGAAAAGTTTTCAAACTTTTTCTTGTCTCTTTCCTTAATTATCGTCATCATATAGGTCTTACCGATACCAGGAATGAGCTCTAGCGCATGTATCCTAGGGGTTATTGGCTGTGCATTGTTGATGTAATTGACAAAGCGCTTTTCATTGGCAACCACTACTTTTTCTATTATATTCGCTAGCTCATTCTTTGCAGCCTGTGAAATAGCAGTATATTCTAGCCTACCAAGTACACTTGACACCTTCTCACGGCCTTCCCGCCCTATGTAAAGGCGCTCGCCTATCTCGACCGTGGTGTTTTGGATTCCCAAAAGCTCTAGCAGGGTCAGCCGTTCTTCTCCCATAGCCTGGATTATGACACCCTCTCTGCCTCTAACTGTTATGGATTTGCCCCTAGGTGTAAAGTCAAGAACGTAGGCATACTCTTCATATTTCCTCGGTTGGATATGCTCTCCTTGGCTAAAGTTCCCTGCTGCAGTAGTAGCATCCTGCGTAGATGGTGGCGGTGGTTGTTGTCCTGACAATGTTCAAACCCTATAACGGGAGAGTGAATATTTAACTTTGAGTATCTTCTGCCTTTAGAATATTCAGTACCTTTCCAAGCGTGTCAGTAAGGATTAACTTCTTCCATCCAAAGGTAAATGCTCTCAGCTCTTCAAATGAGGTTGGCATGATGTTAACTATTTCAACTGCTTCTTCCTCTGTTAGGTCACACTCCTCTATTAGCTGGCGTTTCATTGTTTGTGCCTTTTGGGACTCAACCTTCGAAAACTTCTTAACATAGTCGGCAGTCCACCTTTGGATCTGGTCCATGTCATCGGGCTTGACGGATTCGAGGATTCCCTTTACCTGTGGCAGAGTAACTATTTCTTTCTTGATTATCTCTGTCATTTGTTTCTAACACCTTCTGCTAGTGTTGTTGTTGTTGTTGTTGTTTCTGTTGTTGCTGTTGTTGCTAATCGTGACATCGCCGGGGGACCTCTAAGCAGCTTGATGTGATTGAACCTAGTCTGCAATATCTTTTTCTTGTTGCCAATCATGACCGAGACTTTTAATGTGCGTCTTCCAACTTCTTCAACGACTCCTATCTTGCCATGGAATCTCCGATGAGGAGTCGTATTGTGCTCCCTTGGATCAATATCGACAACAACCTTGTCTCCAATCTTGTAATCGTAAAGTAGATATGAGATGCCCCTAACTACATTGCGCTTTGTTAGGATTGAGCGAGCCTTTCTCCTAGTACCGTGTGATTGTGGCATGGCAGCTCAGTGCCATAAGCCTTAATTTAATATTATCTAGCTTCGCTGACGTCTGAAATGCCGCTATCTGACAAGGTAAACAGAATCTCCCGCTCTGCGTGGTAGGGGCTGTCAACCATCCTCGCAATGCGGTTCTTGCCGGATCGCTTCAGGTATATCCTGTATGTGCTAGTATGGGCTAGCACATGGCCTCCTACAGGCCTGACCGTGTCTCCAAAGTAAGCATCTGGCGACGCTTGAATCTGATTTGTAACCACGACAGCTACTTCGTATGTCTCTGCTATCCTAACTAATATGTGCATGAATCTGTTCAGACGCTGCTGTCGCTCAGATAGTGTTGCCCGGCCAATGAATTCTGCTCGATAGTGTGCAACTGCTGAGTCAACAATTATTAGCCTAGCATTGTTGTCTTCAATTACAGAACCAGCTTCATCGACGATAAGCTCTTGATGGGCACTGTTGTATGCCTTGGCGACAATTACATTTTCAAGCGCCTTTTGCGAATCAAACCCTCGCGCTTGCGCAATAGAGACTATTCTTTCTGGACGAAATGTGTTTTCGGTGTCGATGTAGATCGCCTTTGCAGCAAGTCCGCCTTCAGACGCTGGCTGCTGCACCATCAGGCATAATGTGTGGCAAAGCTGAGTTTTGCCAGTTCCAAATTCTCCGTAGACCTCTGTCACAGCCTTTGTCTCGACACCACTACCACCCAACAGGTCATCAAAGCTTTTGGAGCCTGTGGATATGCGATCCTTACGCTTGTTGTAGAGGCTGGTTGCAGTGACAAAGCTTTTGTCGATCATTCCTAAATCTTCAAGCATCACTCTAGCCTTATTGCATATCTCGACTGATTCATCCATCTCCATTCCTGTGGATTCTGAAATGTCTACAGGACCTCTTACGAGAAGGTCTCGAATCGATCTAAAACCGCCCTCTCTGAGCCGCTTCTCTGTGGCCGGTCCTATATCCTCTATGTTATAGAGAGCCAGCTTGTCTGAAACTGCATCTTCTTCCTCCTCCTCGGCAGTCAATTGCTTGTACTAGTTTAGCTTTTACATGTGTTATTAATTAGCATTGATAAGCTATGAAATCGGCGACTGACGTGCATGAGCAAAATATATATCTATGTTCTTTCTGGTCTACTTAAGAATAAAGATATGATGGAAAGCAAGACGTTAGTTGCGATTGCTCTTGCGACTATCATCGCTGTCTCTGTAATCTCCTATATTCTACCTTCAGCGAGTGCACATGGAGTACAGGCACAACTTCAAAGCAGATTCGTAAGAATCGACAATGAACAATTTTCAGATCAGACCTTGACTACAGGTGAAGATTTGACTGTGACTGGCGAGCTGACAAGCTTGGTCAATAGGCCGCTAAGGGCATGGCTATCACTGTTCAGCGAATCGGCTAATGCAGGCAATAGATGGGAGTTCTTGGCCCGTGATCCACCAGGCAACATTTTCGATATCCCTCCTGGAGCAACGATTCCTTACTCAATTACGGTAAGGGCGCTTGAACCAGGAACGTATCATGTACACACACAGCTAAACGTTGAAACTGTAGGACCTGGTCTTGGAAGAGGCGCGACAGTAAGCGTCACAGGAGAAGCAATAATAAAGCCAATTCCATATGCAAACATTGTCTATCAATGCATAATTATCGGCGTTGGCCTAGGTGTTACGTTCGCAACGAGACCGTGGCAAGTCATCTAAACACCACTTCCTTTTTCCTTTTAATCATCTATTTTGAGACAAAAACAGCTAGCAGAAGCTAGAATTAAACAAAATCATATAGAGATATTAATTGGTATTACTGCTTGGCAGTCGTCGGCTACTGCTACTGCTGCTGCTGCTGCTGGTTGAGCTTGATCAACTCGTACTTTGAAGTGTATCCACGCGGATTTATCATCATCCCTTCGTAATTAAAAGTTGATGAGTTTCCCACGATGACGGTAGTTATCATCCCCAACATGTCTTGATGCTCAAGCATCTTCTCCAAAGTGGTCACAACCAGCTCTTGACTTTCTCGATAAGCACCCTTGACTATTGCGATTGGTGTATCCGGCTTTCTGTATTTCAAAAATATCTCTCTTGTGTCTCGCAGCTGGTGAACCCTTTTTTTACTTGCAGGATTGTATATGACAGTCACATAGTCGCCCATGGCTGCAGCTTCGACACGCTTGACTATAATATCCCATGGAACTAGCAAGTCACTCATGCTGACAACTGCAAAGTCAGTCATGAGGGGCGAGCCTACAAGAGCGGCGCATGAATTAAGCGAAGATACTCCTGGCACACACTCGACATAGATGCTGCTGTTGTTGTTGCCATATCTATTCCAACCTTTTTGAGCCAAGATTTCATATATGAGCCCAACCATGCCATAAATGCCCGGATCGCCGGACGAAACAACTGAAACGATTCTACCCTTTTCTGCCAAGTCGATCGCTTGATTTGCTCGATCCACCTCTTGAGTCATAGCGTAACGGTAAACCTCCTTGCCTGCTATCAGATCTTCAACTAGACTAACGTAAGTATCATAGCCAATAATGACTTCACTTTCCTCAATAACCTGCTTTGCTCTATATGTCATATGATCATGGCTGCCAGGCCCTAATCCAACAACGTACAACTTGCCCTTCTTGGAGCTCATACTTGCACATATGGTAGACAATTTTGACCTTAATGAGTTTTTTGAACTAAGCTTAAGATGGTGGGGAGAGGATGGACATAAGAATTGGGTGAAGCCTCACATACTGTACAGAATTAGAGCAAGCTGAAATATACCATTTAGGAATGTCCCACATTTCATCAAAAACTTCTTTCTCTCTGATTTGCTAAGAGCATTACAGAAGGGCTTCCATTCCTCTTTTTCATATCGAGCATACTTATAAAGGAAGGTATTGTTCTGCCCATATTAAGGAGAAATCACCATAATATCACAACATCTTATGTGCCAATACCGCTAACCCAATCCAATCCTGCTAATGATGAAGTCTAAGAATTACGATAAATACCAGCAGGCAAAGTAGGAGGGGACACTCATCCAAACTTGCAAATATGAAAGACAATTTTGGCCTGATAATAATTGCCACCACCTGCTGCATCTGGGCTTGTTGCTTTCTCTGTGATGTCCTCAGGGACCCTCGTATTCAACGGTTGACACATAGGCATTTTGCCCAGAATGGTCATAGTTAAATTGTGGTGTAGACATTCTCATCAACTTTGACTTTACCGCTTGGCCCACTTTCCAGATGAACCCTTTTGGTAGATGTACTTCAGTCTGTTGTTCCTCTCCAGTGACAGGATTTTTGAATGGCTCAACTTGGACATCCATTACACCCGGCACAGAGAAACTGCTCTTCTTTCCATCAATGGTTTTTTGGATGTCTACGTATTGAGGCTCCAGTATGTACTTGAAGGTTGGAGCAAATAAAGCAAACGGTCCTTCGCCTTTTGATTTGCCAGAGAAAATGTTAATTAGAGCATTGCGCTAGTCTTCATTTGCGTGTTTTGAAATATACAGTTGAGCAGTTCCATTCCCTTCATGAATTGCCTTTGGCCAAGAAAGCGCACCGATGACATCTATACCATCAAGCTTAGTATCGCCATAATTGCCCTCTTTAATTGAAAACAGAAGAAGACTACTGCAAAAACCATAAGTCGGAAAGCCACTAAAATTACATGGACACCCATAGTCACAATTGCACACTTCAACATAGTCTGCTTTCATATGCCATTTTGGAATAGTTTCAGAAGAAACCTCTTGTCGTGTGGTAGTTTCGGATGTCGTCATATAGAGCATGTGGTGCTCTCGCTTACGATTTAAGGTTTTTGGAAAGGGGAGGAAAAAATAGTCTAACAACAAGCCAAAGTTGTTGCATATCAATTATTATTCTCCCTCATCAAAAAGATACTACCTAAGGAAGTAGAGGACTCTTCTTCCTTTTCTTACAGTTCTTCTCGTTGTTCTTCTTATTATTATTCTACTTTTTACTCTATGAAACTGGAAAGTGAACAGTTCGAAATCCTGAAATCTGCACAGAGATATGCGTCACTTCAAATTCTGTGACTCCTAGTAATCTTACGAAGTCTTCATCACACACGGAACCAGGTCCCTCTTCTAAGCCGAATGGGTCTGTGGGGTCTTCATAGCCTGTCAGTTCTAACCCGTAATCTGCCCTTGATTATTCTTCACTAACTCATAGGTCAGGTCGGCTAAATTCTGACCGCTAGCTCTTTTCTTTGGACTCGCTGTTTATGAAAATGTATAAAGTCTATAATCTTCTCTTGCGCCCACTGTGGATTCTCTCTAGTCTTGTCCAGAAAGGCTTGCCCCTGAGCTTTCAGCGATGATGATTCTCCTCCAGTTAAGCCGACATGGTTAAAGAACAGTTTTAGCCTCTTTGGATACTGTCTTTGGGTTCCTGGCAAGTTCAAATACTTTAAGGCATATGATACAGGGTTCTTTTGTTCCTGTTTTTCTTGTTTCTGTTCTATGTTACTTATAGTAGCTTGAGGATGATGCAATCCAACCAACAGCAAGTATTAGGAAAAGAGGTGGATGGTAATAAAGAGACATGATTGGCGCTCATTCTTGCACATCAGAGTCAAGAGAAATCCAATTTATCCTTTTCCAGAACCTTTAGCAAGCTCAAACTCCTCATGTAAAGCTCGCGCAGCCTGTTCGCAGTCCCGGTCATTGACAACAAAGGCCAAGTTGAGCTCAGAGGATCCTTGTGTTATCATTATGACGTTGATGCCATGCTTTGCCACAGCCCCAAATACTTTGGCTGCTACTCCCTTGATCCCTCGCATGCCGGATCCTACTACTGCAATGACTGCAACATCGTCGTTGACATTTATCTGCTTTATGACTTTTCCAAGTAGGCTCAGCTCCAAAGTAGTTATAGCCTTGTCAAGGTCTGTCTTTCTGACAAGCATTGAAATGCTCGATTCTGAGGGGCTCTGAGATATCATCATAATGTTAATGCGGTTCTTGGCAAGGGTATCAAAGATCTTGGCTGCAGTGCCTGGCGCGCCAACCATACTACCGCCGCTTACGTCAATAAGAGCAGTATGGCGTATCACGGTTACAGACTTTACTATTTTCTGCGATTCCTTGCTTGGGTTTTGTGTAATGATAGTGCCAGTGTGCTTGACATTAAATGTATTACGGATTCTTATTGGAATCTTGGTATCAATGACTGGCTCAAGAGCGCGCGGGTGCATGTATTTTGCCCCAAAAAGTGCCATCTCCATTGCTTCAGCAAATGATACTTCCTTGAGCACTTTAGCATTCATGACCAGCTTGGGGTCTGCTGTCATTAGTCCATCAACATCGCTCCACAACCACACTTCTTGAGCACCTATGCTTACAGCTATTATCGTAGCAGTATAGTCAGACCCTCCCCGTCCAATAGTGGTGGTGTTGCCATACTGGTCAGCACCAATAAATCCAGTTACCACGGGCACGACATCCTGCTTGAGCATGGGCTCGAGCTTATGGCTCACCTTAAGCTTTGTTGTGTCCATTAGGGGCCGAGCCTCACCAAAGTTGCTGTCGGTGAGTATGCCTGCCTCCTTACCTGTAAGGTGTTCTGACTTCATGCCAAGATCCTGTAGAGCAAATGACACTATAGGAGTGGAGAGGCGCTCGCCAAACGACATTAGGTAATCAAGTGATTTTGTGGTAACTTCTCCTAATAGCACAATACCGCCAAGTACATCTTCCAGCTCGCTGATTATCTTCTTGACTGTGGCGAGGGCCTCGCTTTTCAATTTTTTGTCTGAAATCGCGCCCTCTGCAATTTGCATGTGAGTATTGGTACACTTTTTTACAAACTCATCTAGCGATGTCTTATCTCCTCGCTTGACGCTGTCTGCTATCGAGAGCAGGCCATCAGTCATGCCTCGAACCGCAGAAACCACGCACACTATTTCATCGCCTTTCTTATGGGATTGTACTAACTGTGCGATGTGCCTTACTTTGTCTGAGGAGTCTACTGCAGTTCCCCCAAACTTCATTACCAAGCGCATATGTGTTCTAATCCTGAACTCTAGGTGCTAAATAGAAGTGGATCCTCCCTACATTTGCTATCTTGAACTCAAGCCTGAGTGGCATTTTACTTGAATACTCGGCTGTCACTGAGCCACCCATTGATACGACGGCCTTGGTTATCTTAGACAAATAGTCAATGCTGTATGTAGCCTTGCTTTCCTCCTTGGCCTCAAGCTCCTCAAGCCCTTCATTACCTGCCTCAAGAGTAATGTCAGCCTCGCCGGAGTCTCCCCTTCCAGAGAAAGTTATCCTGCCTGATTTCGATTCAATAGAGATATATTCAGAGACCACCTGAACATCAGACAACACTTTATCAAACGCTATAGCCGTGAATACAGCTTTGGAGTTAAAGTTGAGCTTTGGCAGAGGGGTGGAGCTTGCTGAGCTTTCTATCAGGCGGCTCTTATATTCCCGCTTGTAACTATTTGACATTTTTAGATGCAGCATGCTATCGTCGCCAATGCTGATTTCAACCGCGTCCTTCTTGTCAGCCCTTTTTATCAGCTTTGAAAATTCGTCGACTCTGATTCCGAATTTTACCAAGCTGTCGCATTCATACTTTTCAAATGCGTGGTTGGGCCAATGAATATCTATAAGCGCAATGTGCGAGGGGTCCATGCCTCTAAAAGAGATGCCTTCCGCCGCAGCTTCAAAAGTCGCCTCGTCTACAAGGGTCGAGATTGCAGAGGCCACAGCCTTCCATTCGTCTGGTGACTTGCTCCTAGCTATAAAAACCAAATTCATCTATTTGGCAGCGCTATTTGATTTTAAACATTTTGCTCTCTCTCTACCTTATACTGGCCTGCTTAAGTTAGGTCCTGTATAATACTACCACTACTATAGGTGTGCCCATAATTTTTTTAAAATAGGTGGCTATACTCTTGTTGAAACCAGATTCAATTTGTATAATGTACAGATGCCTGCCCGGACACAGAGTGTGTGTCTCTGTATGTGTGTGTTTGTTTGTTTTTTCGATTAGGCATAATTGCGCCAAGTGTGGTTGCATTTTGTGCATCGATAAAATTGTGTGGTCGCTTCATCAGCAGATCTTGTCTGAAGCATCCACCAAAATGCAGTGCCATTCTTGCATTGTGGGCAGTCGATACTTGTGGTTGGAAGTGCCTCAACGCTGTCACCATCCATAACCTTGAGAGAAACATCCTGAGTTGCCTTAGTGTTTAATTCCTTCCTACCCTCTCCCTCAATTCTTTTAATCTTAAAGCCACATTTTGGGCAGACCATGGACTCTTCTTCTCCAGGTGCAGGCCTCAAGCGTGTCTCGCATTTTGGACAAAAACGCAAAGCATGTGAACCTCACTACTTTTTGAGGGCAGATTTGACCATGCTGAAAAGCTCTTTGGAGTATTCCTGTGCAGACATTGATGCATCCTGTATGACTTCCATTGGGTCTTTCCTCTTTGTCGCTACTCTCAATTGGTAGTCGTTCGTAAGCGGATGCTTTTGGATAACGCCTGCAAAGTCCGTGCTCTTTTGCTCCAGTAATTCATGTTGAAGAATATACAAAACAGAGATATCTTCTTCACGTATTTTTAGCTCGACTTCGTTATCTCTGACATCTGCAATTTCTACAAACATATGCGTTATACAGACAACAACTACTTATTGAAGATATAAATGATACCTTTCTGCCAAATGGCAGACAACAGTTTTATTGACAGCGCCACCCTTGCCAAATCACAAGAAAGTGTCAGGCCCGATCAACCACTTACTCTCAGTCTAAGCTTCAGAATACAAGGATCCATAAGGGAGGCTTTTTCTCAGAAGAACTGGGAGCGAGCTTACAACAAGCATGATAAAGGCTTCCTTATGACGATTGAAATTGATCTTAAATCCGGCAGCAGAAGAAGAATTACGCTGATCAAGCTCGTTAGAAAGGCTGCACTATTCTGGACACGCAACCCCAAGATACCATACAGGATATGGGTTTCGATAGTAAGGGATGACACACCGTTTTACCCATTAACTGAAGAAGAAGCAAAGTCCTTGTTGTTTGATGTCAATAAGGTTATTGAACTGAAAGGCAGCGACCTCAATTCTGGCACACACAAACTTTACACAGATATCAAGGTGTCATGGGGCAAACATGTATACATACAGCCAAATGAAATTAAGGGCAGGTCAAATGATATAGAATTGGTGCGCGTTACTACTCTGTGATATAGCACTCTCTCTCTAGATATATAATAATAGATTGATGACAGCGGGGGCATTGAACGATAGTTTATAAGATTAAAACGCACTGTATATTGTCAGAGTGCAGACGAGTTTACCTGGCAAAGACGCCGAGCTATACACACGGTTGCCAAACGGTAGGATAAGGTGCACGGCATGTGCAAGGCTGTGCGAGATACCAGAAGGTAAGGTTGGTCTCTGTGGCATCCGAGGAGTTGTAAATGATAAGTTGCGATTGTTTGTGTATGGAAGAATAATCGCCGGTCAGATAGACCCAATAGAGAAAAAGCCTGTGACCCATTACAGACCTGGCACTGACATATTTTCAATTTCTACGACAGGTTGTAACTGGCTTTGTCAATATTGCCAGAATTACGATATTTCCCAGAGGCGCAAGGTGGAAGGTACCGAAACGACGCCGGAGCAGGTAGTAGAAAATGCTGCCTACTATGGCACTCAGGGCATTGCCTACACGTATAATGAACCTTCAATTTTCATAGAGTTTGCAAGAGACTGCGGCATAGAAGCTCACAAGCGCGGAATATTCAATATCTTTGTGTCAAATGGCTTTGATACTCCGGAATCTGTCAATATGATGAGCCAGTTCCTTGACTGCATCACAGTTGACTTTAAGGGAAGCGGCAAGCAAGATTTTGTCAGACGCTACATAGGTATACCAAGCGCTGACCCGATCTTCCAGACACTCAAAGAAATCCGGGACAAGACAAAGATCCACGTCGAGATTACAGACCTTATAGTACCGCAGGTGGGCGACGACTTAGAAGCAGCAAGAAAGCTTTGCAAATTCGTGCATGATGAGCTTGGGCCTGATACTCCAATACATTTTCTGCGGTTCCACCCTGACTACAAAATGATGCAGTTTGACAACACGCCTGTTGAAACACTTGAAAAACACTATGAAGTTGCAAAGCAAGAGGGCTTGACCTACGCATACCTTGGAAATGTTCCAGGTCATCCTTTGGAAGATACATACTGTCCAGAATGCAAGAGTGTAGTAATAGGGCGCTACGGCTTTAGCATTGACGCGTGGAACCTTGACGCTAACAACTGTTGCAAGAACTGTGGCCACCAGATACCAATTATCGGCAGGCTTCACAAAATGATAAAGAAGAATTACTTCCAGTTTATTCATTAGACAACTCGAAGACTGATTATTAGCGCATATCTAGTGCGGCCATCTCTGTTGTAGTTGTTTTTTGCCTTGTTGTTTGAATTGCATGAGTGCTCGGTCATATCGAGGTTCAGTCTGATCCATCAGTCATCTTCTTCTTTTCTGCGGGAGTTAGGATAGAGCCTCTCTATTTCTTCAGGACATACTCAAAAAATTGTAAGCCTTTATACTTTGCTACTCCATCCTCTTGGCACTGTCATCGCCCCTCTCTCTACACTTTTCTTTTTTCTCTCTCATCTCTCTCATGGTTTCAAATGCTTCGTATCCAAAGATTCCAACATAACGGGCTTTACAATCTGCGCAGATTGGTACGAGGCCTCTAGGACATATGAAATCAGCATTGTGTTTACATATGCGGCAAGCATAAT
>OCZV010000323.1_pt1 | contig 17531 bp, 13 predicted proteins | sample 1539051 | NCBI WGS metagenome assembly OCZV01 (sample SAMEA3113581, study PRJEB22503) | soil metagenome
CCAGCAGCACGCGAGCCTTACATCGCTCCGCAGGGAGAAAAGTGGCTGGAGGCGGCGACCCACAGACTGGTCGAGCAAGGCTTGTCGTCACAGCTAACCGAGAAACTCGCAACGTTCATCCTGACCGCTGATGAGATGGATTTAACGCACATCCGGCCGTACGCGTTGGCCGATCAGTGGAGGGTGCCGCGGCGCGATGTGCTCAATCTTTGCCTCCACGCCACGCGCTCTGGCGTGCTCGATTTGCAATGGGACGTGCTCTGCCCGCTTTGCCGCGGCGCGCAGGAAAGCAACTCTACGCTTCGACAGATTCATCCCCAGACGCATTGCGAAAGTTGTAACGTTGACTTCACCGTGAATTTCGAGCGCTCGGTGGAATTGACGTTTCGCCCGAATCCGGCCGTGCGCGAAGTGGTGGCGCGCCAATATTGCGTGGGCAGTCCGAATGTGACGCCACACATCCTGGCGCAACAAGTGTTGGCGCCGGGAACCGCACGCGAAATGTCCCTGGCATTGGAACCGGGACGCTACCGATTGCGCGCCACATCGCTAAAAGGAGAACGATCTTTCGTCGTCGCGGCGAAAGGTGCGGACAAAATTGAGTTTCGCGCGAGCGCTGATGCCTGGCCGGATGACGAACCACAGATCATGCTCCGCCCGACGTTGCGATTGGTAAATGCCACCGGCATGGAACAGCCTTTTTTGATCGAACGAATGGCGTGGACCGAACAGGCCGCGACCGCGGCGGAAGTAATCGCATTGCAAGTTTTCCGCGATCTTTTCTCTACCGAAGCGTTGCGGCCGGGTGAACAAATTTCTGTCGGCACTCTCGCCGTCGTTTTCACTGATCTGCGTGAATCGACGCGGCTTTATCGGCAGATCGGCGATGCCCCCGCATTTGGTCACGTCATGAATCACTTCGATATATTACGTCGAGCGATTGACGCCGAAGGTGGCGCCCTCGTGAAAACAATCGGCGACGCCGTCATGGCCGTGTTTCGCCGTCCCCTTACTGCGCTCAAAGCCGTCTTGCGCGCCCAAAAAGAACTCGACGAGTTGGGAGCGCGACCACTCATGTTGAAAGCCGGCATCCACACCGGCCCCTGTATTGCCGTAACGCTAAACGAACGTCTCGATTACTTCGGTTCGACTGTGAACCTCACTGCGCGCATCCAACGTTTTTCCGAAGGCGGAGACGTAGTGATTTCCGATGCAATGCGTCGGGATCCTGAGGTCTCGGAGTTTTTGGAAAAATCAGGCTCCGTGCGCGTTGAGCCTTTCGCCTCGCCGCTGAAAGGTTTCGATAAGGACCGCTTCGAACTCTGGCGTGTGAAACCCGTGTCATCGACATCGAGCTCGAACCGATGATCGAAAGCGCAATTCCCATTCGCAATGGGAAGTTTATGCGGAGCGAAGAACCGCTCAGTATCGAGATGTCGACTGCACGCGAGAGAGAACGTCGAAAAACCTTTCCAGGAGCTGTCCTACAACAGCAAATGACAACTGGGCGAAATCATCCCATTGAATGTAGCTTTTCACGCTGCAGAGTAGGCGCTTCGCCTGTCAAACTTGCGTCACAACATGCTGCAGATTGGAAATTGCGCGTTATTCACGCTAGAAGTTAATCCTGATGCCGGAACAACGCGGGACCCAGACGATTACATCGACAAGCGACCAACAAAAAAGCGTTCCGGTTGTCACAGTCGAAGGCTTTTACGATTCGCACGCCGAAAAGCTTCAAATGAAACTGGAAGGTCCGCGAGTGGGATTCCATCGCAAAATTCGCGAGCCCACCATCAACCGCCCCGGTCTGGCGCTTTCGGGGTTCTACACCTATTTCGCGGAGAAACGGGTGCAGGTGCTCGGTGCGGCTGAGCACTCGTATTTAAAAAGCCTCACTCCGCGAGCGCGCGTGCGGCGGTTTCGCGCCTTGTGTGCGCGTAAAATTCCGTGTCTCGTCGTCTCGCGCGGATTCCATCTCGACCCTTCACTGCTCGCCGTTGCCGCGGAAGAGAAAATCGCCGTGTTTCGCACGCCAATGATTACGATGAAGTTCATTAATGCCGCGACCATCGCCCTGGAAGTCGATTTCTCGCCTACCGTAACCGAGTTCGGCAGCATGGTGGACATCCTGGGCGTCGGCGTTTTGATTCGTGGCGCGAGTGGCATCGGCAAGAGCGAATGCGTCCTCGGGCTGATCGAGCGCGGCTATAGCCTGGTCGCTGACGACGTGACACGAATCACTTCGTTTGAAGGGCGCGAGCTCATGGCGACAGCACCGGACCTGACCCGCAATCACATGGAAGTTCGCGGAATTGGCATAATTAACGTGGCGTCAGTTTTCGGCATTGGCAGTATCCGAGTCGAGAAGCGCCTCGATCTAGTCGCTACGCTGAAGGATTGGCAGGAAGTCGAGGCGGTCGATCGGATCGGCCTCGATCGGGCGTTTTACGAAATCCTTGGGCTTCAGGTGCCGCACGTGACAATCCCGGTGAGACCGGGTCGCGACATGGCGCGTCTGATCGAAGTTGCCGCGATGGATCAGAAATTAAAGGATTTGGGCGAAAATAGCGCGGTCGCGTTCAATACGAAGCTGCTCAATCTAATGGATCAGAAGGGGCCAATGTAATGGGCTTGTTGTCTCGAAGAGCCAACCGCGCAGCGTCCGGGCAGAAGGTCGAGAAGGAGATCACAATCGTGAACCGGCTTGGTCTCCATGCGCGGCCGGCGGCCATGTTTGTGCGCATCGCGAGCCGCTATCGTTCGGAAATTTGGGTGTCGAAGGAAGGGGAAGAAGTAAACGGCAAAAGCATCATGGGCCTGATGATGCTGGCCGCGGGACAGGGATCAAAACTGCACATTCGCTGCGAGGGCCCGGATGCGCAGAAGGCGATGGAGGAGCTCAAGGAGCTGATCAACGCGCGCTTCAACGAAGATTGAGGCATCCCCTGGGACGTATATGACCATGGGACGTATGCGCCGCGTTCTGTCAGGCAGACTGTTCCTGAGTTGACATCGCCATTACTCTGAGAATTGGAATGAGCGACACGGCACGGCAGGAAATTCGGTTTGAAGGAGCGGGGGTTTCGCCGGGAATTGCTCATGGCAAGGTCCATGTCGTTCGAGATGACCTGGATGACGTGCCGCGTTATCGGATCGCGCCTTCCCAGATCCCGGACGAAATCGGACGCTTCGAAGCGGCGCTCATCCAGACGCGGATGCAGATCCTGGAGATGCAGCAGCGCATCGCGGAATCAATCGGAGCAAAAGATGCCGCCATTTTCGACGCCCATCTGCTCGTAGTCGAGGATCGCACTTTGATCGACGAAGTGTTGCGCAAATTGGAGACCGACCTTTGCAATGTCGAGTGGATATTTCAGGAAGTCGCTACGCGTTATGCTGAGACCCTGAACAAAATTGACGATCCGTATTTGCGCGAGCGCGCAGTTGATATTCAGGACGTAACCAAGCGAGTAATCCGCAATCTCCAGGGCAAAGCTCCCAAGAAATTTCTCGGTTTAACTGAGCCACACATTCTCATCGCCCACGATCTTACTCCTTCCGACACTGCCAGCATGAAGCGGGAGCACGTGCTCGGGATTGCGACGGATCTTGGCAGCCGCACGTCGCATACAGCGATTATGGCGCGCTCACTCGGTATTCCGGCGATAGTCGGCTTGCACGACATCACGACAAAACTCGAGACTGCTCAGGAAGTGCTCCTGGATGGGACGGATGGTTTGCTCATTCTCGATCCGACGCCGGAAACGCTTGCGCACTACGCGGACGTCGAATCAAAAAGGGCCAGAGTCGTAGCAAAACTGAAAGAGCTGCGTGAGACAAGTTCGACCACGCGCGATGGCCGGCACATTGTCCTCTCAGCAAATATCGAGCTTCCGGAGGACGTTGAAGCAGTCGCAGCCAACGGCGCTGAGGGAATCGGACTTTATCGCACGGAGTTCCTTTATTTGAATCGCACCACTTTGCCGACCGAGGAGGAACAATACGAAATCTACCGAAAAGTGGCGGAGCGGGTGCGGCCTGATCCGCTGATTATTCGAACATTTGATCTTGGGGGCGACAAGCTGGCTCCCGGCACTGTCGATATTACCGATGAGCTAAACCCATTTCTGGGCTGGCGCGCGATCCGTTTATGCCTCGAGAACATCGATATATTCAAAACGCAGTTGCGCGCCATTCTGCGCGCCAGTGTTGTCGGTAATATAAAAATCATGTTTCCGATGATCTCCGGCCTGGATGAATTGCGCGGCGCCATCGCTGTGCTCGCCGAGTGTAAAGATGAGCTGTGCAGCTCGGGGATTGACATCGGCGAAGAAGTCGAGGTCGGCGCGATGATCGAAATCCCAAGTGCCGCCATATCGGCCAATGTGCTTGCTCGCGAGGCCGATTTTTTCAGTATCGGAACAAACGATCTGATTCAGTACGCGCTGGCAGTCGATCGCGTTAATGAGAAGATCGCGCATCTTTACGAGCCGACTCATCCGGCCATCCTGCGTTTGCTCAAAATGATCGCCGATGCGGCGCATGCGAACGATATCTGGGTCGGCGTTTGCGGAGAGATGGCTGGGGATGTCGCGCTCATTCCCCTTTTGCTGGGGCTTGGGATGGACGAATTGAGCGTAAGCGCAACGCTCGTTCCGCGAGTCAAGCGCGCGGTCCAAAGTCTGGCCATTCCCGAATGCCGGGAATTGGTCGAGGTGGCGCTCAACCTCGATACTGCGTCGGAGATTCTGGCGCGTTGTCTGGAATTAGCGGACAAGCGCTACGGGGACTTGCTCGGCTGAAGCGGCGTTAAAAACATTACGACGTTACAAAAGCTACCAGAGGAAAATTTCTGATGAAGTTTTCACGATGTAACCTTGTAACGCTTTTAACGGATTACTTACTCTTCAGCTTCCGTTTCCGGATCGGGTTTTAGCCCTTCTTCTTCCATCTTGCGCAAGACATCGCTCATATCGTCCACTTCGTCCCAGACATCCTGACTCACATAAATAGGAGCCTTTTGCTGAGTGGCCATTGCGATGCAATCGCTCGGCCGGCCATCCAACTCGATGATCTTTTTCTGCTGCAATTCGTTTTCGACCCGAATGATGACCCGGGCGTAGTAAGTTGCATTTTTCAGATCGTTGATAATCACCCGGTCGACTTTTGCGCCGAGAGCTGTCATCAAGTGCCCCATCAGATCGTGGGTGAGGGGACGTTCCTTGGTAATCTGACGCATGAACATGGTGATCGCGCTGCCCACCGTTTGATCGACATAGATGATGAACACCTTGTCGTTGTTACCGATAAACACCGCGCACCCCCCACTCGTCGGCAATACCGCCCTCACTTGCACCTCGATCACCGTTTTGTTCATCACGCGAACGGTACCCCTGCGAGCATGAAAGACAAGCGAGGGCCATGGCCGCTTCGTTGCGGCGAAGCCGACATCGTCGCTCTTTCGCGCTCACACGAATAGTTTTTTAGTGAAAATGTTTTGAAGCGGGCTTGCATGTTGGACGCGCTGATTGAATATGCGCTTTGCGGTTCGCAGCCGCGTGATGAATCGAAATGAAAACCGAATGGGACCTGGAGTCCGCCATCGCCACCTACAACGTGGAAGGATGGGGCAATGGCTACTTTACGGTCAATAGTTCAGGCAACGTCGAGGCAAAGCCGTTGCAGGATAACGGCGGTTCCATAGACCTGCTCGAGGTTGTAAATGAAACGCGCGCGCGCCACCTCGGTTTTCCGCTCGTAATCCGATTTCAGGATTTGCTCCGGCACCGGGTCGAATCAATTAACCGGGCCTTTCAAACGGCGATTACGGAGTTCGGTTATCGCAACGAATATCGGGGCGTTTTTCCGATCAAGGTCAACCAGTTGCGCGAAGTGATTGAGGAAATCGTCGATGCAGGCCAACCGTTTCACTTTGGCCTCGAAGCGGGCAGCAAACCGGAACTGGTCGCAGCGCTCGCAATGCACCAGGACCCCGAGAGCTTGATCATCTGTAATGGCTACAAAGATCCTGCTTTTATTCGCATTGCCCTTCTCGGGCGTAAGCTTGGCAAATCTGTCGTCATTGTTGTTGAAAAGCTGGAAGAGCTCGAGCAGACCATCCGCATTTCGAACGAAGTTGGTGTCGAGCCGTTCATCGGCATTCGTGTGCGCTTGCATAGCAAAGGGTCTGGCAAATGGTCTCCCAGCGGGGGCGAGAACGCGAAATTCGGTCTCGATACCACCAACCTCGTAGCGGCCAGCCAGATGTTGAAAGAGGCCGGTTTGGCGCACTGTTTCAAACTTGTTCATTTCCATGTTGGATCGCAGGTGCCAGACATTTCGACGATCAAGCGCGCAGTTCGCGAAGCAGCGCGCTATTACGCGAAGCTGTGCAAGCTTGGACACGAGCTCAGCTATCTCGATGTGGGCGGCGGTCTCGGGGTTGATTACGACGGGTCACGCAGCGATTTCGACAGCTCGACCAATTATTCGCTCCAGGAATATGCCAACGACGTTGTCTGGAACATCATGGACGTGTGCGATTCAGAGGGCGTCACGCATCCGGCCATTGTTAGCGAGAGCGGACGCGCCATCGTCGCGCACCATTCCGTTCTGGTAATGGAAGCTTTCAGCTCGATCGAACGGACCGCGCCCAAGCTCAAAGTCGAGGCTACCGAAAAAGATCACAGGCTGGTTCATGATATTCTCGAGGTGAAACAACGGCTCAAACGTGGCAACCGCATCGAGAGCCTGCATGACAGCCAGCACATCAAGGAAGAATCGCAGCAGATGTTCGATCTCGGGCTGCTCGATCTCGAATCCAAGGCGAAGATCGAAACCGTTTGCTGGCAGCTCGCGCAGCAGATCGTGACTATGCATCGCGGTCTGCGCTTTGTGCCCGAGGAAGTAAAGCAGCTTGAAACTTCACTGGGCGATCAATACATCTGCAACTTTTCTGTTTTCCAATCCCTGCTTGACCATTGGGCGCTCGGCCAGCTTTTCCCGATCATGCCGATCCATCGGCTCGACACTCCGCCAGATCGCAACGGCATGATCGTCGATATCACCTGCGATTCTGACGGAAAGATCTCGAAATTTATCGACCTTCAGGACGTAAAGGAAACATTGCCGCTCCATCGCATCCCGCCCGGCGAAATGTATTACATCGGCGTTTTCATGGTAGGCGCTTATCAGGACATCATGGGCGACCTTCACAATTTGTTTGGCCGCGTCACGGAGGTGCATGTTTTCCTCGATCCCGACGAAGAGTCGGGTTGGTACATTGAGGAGGTAATCGAGGGCAGCACCATCGGCGAGGTGCTTGCCATGACCCAGTGGGACAAAGTTGAACTGATGCGGCTGCTCAAGTCGCAAGTAGATGACGCGATCAAAACCGATCGACTCAAGCCAAGCGACGCGATGAAACTTCTCTCCGACTACGAGCGTCTTCTCCAGGAATATACTTATCTCAGTTTTAACGGGGCCAAAGTGCAATCGCAATCTGGCAACTGGTTGCCGCTGAGCTAACGTGCCGGGACAAACCTGCCGGGCTTTTAAGGCCCTTCTTCTGATCGTCGTCTGTCAGGCGTCATTCGTCGCCCGGCTCTTCGCCGAGCCGTTAGCAAAAGGAATTCAAGACAACTCTTTCTTCGTCGAGGAGGCCTACAACCAGGAACCCGGGATTGTTCAGCACATCATCAATCTCCCGGTATTCTTCATGGACGGCGAAAAGGAAATTACACCGAGTTTCACCCAGGAATGGCCAATCTTCAGTCAGACCCACCAGTTCTCCTACACGATTCCGTACACGTTCACTGAACATGAGAACGGTTTCGAAGACATCCGCCTCAATTACCGATTGCAAGCGCTGATGGAAGGTGAACGCACGCCCGCATTCGCGCCCCGCTTTTCTCTTGTCACGCCGGCCGGCGACGCCGACAAAGGCTTCGGACACGGCCGGCTCGGCTACGAAATCAATTTACCATTCAGCAAAATTGTCAGTAACCGCGTAACGTTAAATTTTAACGCCGGTGGTTCGCTTTTCCCCGACGTAAACGATCGAGACTTATGGAATTACAATCTCGGCGGCAGCGCGATCTACGCGGTGAGCAGGGATTTCAACCTGATGCTCGAAGCAGTCGCTGTTTGGGAGGAAGACGTCGATTCCACAAGAAGGATCGATCGCACCGTCACGGCGCTTCTTTCTCCCGGTGCGCGTTACGCCTTCAATTGCCCGAATGATTTGCAGATCGTCGTCGGTGCCGCCACGCCGGTCGGTCTCACGTCCGATTCACCAGATTGGGGGCTATTCTTTTATGTCTCCTTCGAGCACCCGTTTGTGCGGCTGCAACCGGCCGATGGCAAAGATTGATTCGCTCACCGTTAAGAAAAATTTGGCTGGGGTGGAATCGAGCCGCCTACACGTGGATTTTCGGTCCACTGCTCTGCCAAGTGAGCTATCCAGTCGTCGCTGATGCCGATCTTGTGTCCGCGTCGCGCGGCCTACGTGAACCCGATCATGGCTCTGCGGACGTGATAGCACGGCGAATTCGCGCCGCTTCCCGCATAAAGTTCGGATTTCGGATTATCTCGGTGGGATTTGTTTGTTGAGATCGGTCCCGCACGAAGAAGGAAAAGCAATCGATCAATCGGCGCGCACGCCAGTTGATCAACTCCTGCCTCACACAATGCAGCCCGTGTTGCTCGCACAAAGCACGAAACAAATCGGCAGTCATGGTCGGCGTGCGATGATGTTCCAAGTCGAGAATCCTGGCCTTCTCCAGCAACTTGACGACGGGCGTTGGGCGGCGGTCCGAATTCGCATACGCACCAAGGTTCGAATGATGGAAGAAACCTTTTCCGCCGACTTTCAATTTCGATCCCAGTTGGCGTAGATACGATTCGACGAAACCGCGCCTGTCATGGACCAGCGAGTCAAAACTAAAAACGAAGTCAATCGAGCTGTCCGGTAACATCGACAGCGAGTGCCCATCGTTGTGATAAACCTTGATGCGCGGCTCGTTACCGAAACGGCGGCAGCACGCTTCGAAACATTGGTCGGCTTTCTCCACAAGCCACAAATTGTCGCAATGTTTCTTAAGGTAATGCGTCCACCGGCCAAAACCGGGGGCGATTTCGAGAATTGTGCCGGCAGGGAGCCAATCGCGAATCCGCGGGAAAATCACACCGGCCCATTGCGCTGCGGAATTTCCCCATGGTTCCGACCATTCCTCCCCGCCGTCTGTCCAATCCTTCATGAAATTTGAACGTGTCTGAAAAATCTGGCTGGGGGCGGAATCGAACCGCCGACACGTGGATTTTCAGTCCACTGCTCTGCCAACTGAGCTACCCAGCCGTTGCAGATGTCGATCTCGCACGCAAGGCGCGCTGCGGGTTGTCAGTAAAGCAGAAAACGCGTAACCCTCAACGTTTGTCATTTCGAAATTGCCAAAGGGACGCTAGGACGCTCATTCGGCTTCGCACAGGTCAGGCAGTGCCCACTCCCAGCTTCCGCAAAGCAGAACAGACGCCTTCCGCGCTTTTAAAGCGGCGACATGTCGCCGCATTCCAAAAATCGGCCTCTATCGCGGGAGTCGCAGCAACGCTTCTGCGCCTGTGCCGGCGGGCCGGTTCATTAGCACCAATGAACCTCCGTGCGCTTCGGCAATTTGACGGCTCAGCGGAAGACCAATTCCAGAGCCGTCGGGCTTCGTTGTAAAAAACGGAACGAAAAGATTCGCCGGATTCATAATTCCCGGCCCTTCGTCCTGAACAAAAATTTCAACCGAATCGCCTGCCTCGCGCCATCCGATTGCAACATCTCCGTGCGTCTCGAGCGCGGCATCAACCGCATTGTGCACCAAATTGATTAACAACTGTTCGATCTGCGCTGCGTCTGCACGGATTCTTGTTTTCGGGCCAGGTAGGATTTTCACGCTCAGCCTTGGTTCCAAATCGGCCACGCGCTGGACAAGTTCACCGATCTCTACATCTCGTTTTTGTGGCGGCGGAAGTTTCGTGAGACGCGTATAGGCTTGCAGGAAGCGACTGAGCGAATCTGCCCGCGACGCGATCGAGCTCAATCCACTGCGCGCATCGTCCCGCCAATCCGGCGGAGGCGGGTCGCGTCGCAGGAGCGATTCCAAACTGGCCGCAAGCGATTTGATCGGCGCCAGCGAGTTATTCATCTCGTGACCCAGCACGCGAACCAATCGCTGCCAGGCGCGCCGTTCCTCTTCGCGCAGGGTGCGACTGAGATCCGTCAGCACAAGCAAGTCGTGCGGGAGACCCTGTTCGCGAAAAGTGCTGCGCCGAATTCCCCAACGCCCGGCGCCTCCAGGAAAACTGAGCGTAAGAGGCTCGTCCTGGTCAACCTCATAAAAGGCGTCGAGACCCAGCTCTTTTGCGCCTTTTCCGAGCAGTTTGTCGATCGGTTGGCCGAGCAAGGTTTCGCCGGCGCGATTAATCAGACGCAAACGGCGCTCGGGATCGAAAGTGAAAACCGCGACATCGATTTCCCCCATGATCGTGCGCAGCAACGCCGTTGCTTCAAAGGCGCCCAGCCGCTGCCGGCGCAACGTTTCACCGAGCGAGTTGATCTCCAAAAGGACCTCGCCCAATGCGTTGTCTCCGCTGGCGCCCCGCGCCCGGATCGAGTAATCGCCCTCGCGCAATGCGGCGAGCAGATTGGACATGGTTTGGAGAGGATGCACGATGTGGTCGCGCGCGCTGGAAATGAAAAGGAGGAAACAAGCAACGACCAGGATCGTTAGAGTCCACTGCACTTTGGCGCTGTAATCGCCGAACCAAAGAAGCGCGAGCGCAACAACGACCGCGGGAGCAGCCGCCCCAAAGGTGAGCCAGGTCAGTTTTCCTTCGTGCGAAGGCCGGTAACGACTCTTCGGCGGCCGATTCATGGACGCTCGCCTTCCTGTCCGGGTAGCGCACGCGTCTCGCGTGCTGGTTTGGGCGTCTCGCCAAAACGAACTTCACTTTGATCAGCGATTGCGCTGAAAGATAGGAGTGAAAGGGAAGTTCGCGATCGCGAGGACGCAATCGCCAGCACGTGAGACGCGTGCGCTACCCGGTCAGAGTCCATACTGCTGCAACCGGCGATAAAATGCGCTTCGGCTCAATCCGAGCGCTTCCGCTGCTTTCCGCGCATTGCCATCATTTCGCGCCAGCGCCTTCTTAATTAGAAATTGCTCCACTTCCTCCAGACTCATTTGCTCAAGATTGCGCGAATCCCCTCCGTCTGTTGTCAGACCCAGATCGGCTGCTCTGATTTGCCGATCTTGCGCCATGAGCACGGCCCGTTCGATCACATGATCGAGCTCGCGCACGTTTCCAGGAAAGCGGTGTTGCAGCAAACGTTCGCGCGCCGTCTCATCGAAACCACTCATCTGTTTCCGATATCGTTGCGCATGCTGTCGAAGAAAGCTGTTTGCCAGCAGCATGATGTCCTCGCGCCGGTCGCGCAACGGCGGTAACGCAATCTGGATTGTATTCAGGCGAAAGAGAAGGTCCTGCCGAAAACGTCCGGCCGTGACTTCATCATCCAGATTTGAGTTTGTAGCGGAAATGATGCGCACATTTGCATGCAGCGTTTTCGATGAGCCGACCCGCTCAAAATCGCCGGTCTCGATCACACGCAACAGTTTCGCCTGCTGGGCGAGCGGGATGTTTGCGATCTCGTCCATGAAGAGCGTGCTCTCGTCCGCAAGCTCAAATCGCCCGGCCCGATCCGTCTTCGCATCGGTGAATGCGCCTTTTACATGTCCAAAGAGTTCGCTCTCAAACAGGGTTTCGGACAGTCCACCCATGTTAACGGTGATCATTGTTCGCGACGCGCGCGATGAGAGTGCGTGAAGCGCCTGTGCGATCAAGCCTTTGCCGGTCCCGTTTTCCCCCGTGATCAGCACGTTTGCGTCGGACGGCGCGACGCGTGAAATCATCTCGATCACCGGCTGCATCGCGGGCGATTCCGCAATCAGATTTGGTATACTGCCCCGCAGGAGCTGATTCTCGGCTTCGAGCTTGCGACCGCGGCGCAGCGCCGTCGCCAGCTCGATTTGGGTGCGCACAATTGTCAGCAATCTCTCGTTGTCCCATGGTTTGGTTACAAAATCGCGCGCCCCGCGTTTCATTGCTTCCACTGCCAGATCGATTGATGCCCACGCCGTCATCACGACAATGGGCAATGTGTTGTCGATCTCCTGGATCCTGGGAATCGCCGCTAAACCTTCCTGTCCCGAAGTGGTATCGCGCGTGTAATTGAGATCCATTATCAACAGCGCATAATCCTTTTTCTCTAACGCGCTAAAGATTCCGGCAAGCGACGTGACCGCATCCGTCTGATGTCCTTCGCTTTTGAGCAGAATGCGCAACGCTTCCAGTACGTCGCGCTGATCGTCCGCAAGAAGAATCCGAGTCACTGTCTAATTCTTCAACCGCGAATCTACCGCTCTGTCAACAACCGCCCCCGAAAACGACATCGTTCGGGCGCAAAAAACAGGGACGCGGTTTTATCCGCGTCCCTGTTTAGTAGAAGTACGTTGCGATTATTTGATAAAGGTGAACACCGCAGCGTGTGCCGAGCCGCCACGACCACTGATATTGAGCGTGGCCTGATGGAAGCCGCGCGATGAGCCTTTGGCTGCGGTCATTGTCACCGTAGCGGTACCTGACGCACCTGCGCCGAGCGAAACGCTCGGAGTGACGGAATAGGTGACACCAGTACCAGTCGTGTTTGCAATCGACAGCGAGAACGTCGCTGCAGCGCCAGTGAGGTTGGTCAGCGTCACGTTAAAGGTCTTGGTCTGACTGGAACCCGACGGCACTGAGCCGAAGCTGACGCTCACCGGATCAAGAGCGACTTTGGCATTTACAGCCGAGAGCAGATTCTCCCGACCTGAGCCGATGATGTTCACGTTGGTCACCGTAGAAAGACCGGTCTGGAAGTCCCTCAACACGCCTTGGTCCGCCGTATTCACAATGGCCGATCGGACCTGTGCAGCGGACCAGGTTGGGTGTTGTCCCTTCACAACCGCAGCCGAGCCGGCGAGGTGCGGAGTTGCCATCGAAGTACCTTGGAAGAACGCAAAGCACGGAGGCGTATCGCAGAACGAAGCTGGAATAGAGCTGAGCACATTCACGCCCGGTGCAACAACGTCAGGCTTCACGCGAAAGTCCACATCAGTCGGTCCCTGACTGCTGAAGCCAGCCATAATATCCGCATTGGTGGTCGAGAAATACGCGAGTGCGGCGCCGATTGTGGCGGATTGCCCGTTTGCTCCAACTAACGCCGCCTTATTAGCGAGGCTGACCATGTACGCTGGGATGGTCGGCTGATTTGGCGTGCCGTCCTGCCCCATAGCCGTCGGATCGCCGGCAACATTGTTAACTACGATCACGGCGACCGCACCAGCAGCCTGTGGAAACCGCGGAACAGGCCTGACTAAGATTGCTCCCGTCTAACACGACGGCTAACGGTGCAGTCAAATCGCTTGTTACTGTCGCAAAGTCGCCCGAGGCGACGCCATACGTTGACGCGCCAACTGTGAGCGGAGCGCCGACAAAGTGCGGGACTGTGCTTGCGCCAGCGGTCAGCGCGCGTGCGGCGGCACCTGGCGATTCCACCGTGAAGGATCCCGGGCCGCTATTGCCCGCTGCGACCGCGCTAATGAAGCCGGCTTGATCGAGATCATCCACCGCTTTGGTGAGCAGGTCTTGAGCTCCACTAGAGCCGCCACCCAAACTCATATTGTCGATATCGAATCCATCGGTATAAGCGGCCTCAAGCGCATTAAGAATATCCTCGGAACGGGCGCTTTCCACCTCGCCAGGAAATACGTTGTAGTTGCCAAGCAACACCCTGGGCGCAACGCCCGACATGTCGTACGGAATGTCCACGCCGTCGACAGTGGCCGGCGTGTCCAAGTTGCAGCCGAGCGTTCCCGCCACGTGCGTGCCATGGGCTTGAATCGCCTCCGGCGTCACACCCAGCTTGCCGGCTTTGTTATTAAATACTTTCGCGGCGATAACTTTGTTGTTGGTGAAGTTTTGATCGCCAAGCTGAGTTTGGGCCGGATAACCTGTGTCGTCAAAGCACGGATGCGTGATATCAATTCCCGTATCAATAACGGCTACTTTGACTCCCGCACCCGCAGTTGCCGCGCCGCCGCCCTGATTCCAAGCAGCGATCGCGCTAATCAGAGCGAGGTCCGGATCATTGTTGTCAGTCGGATAATAAATCCCCTGGTATTGGACCAGCACAACTTGTGGCGCTTGTTCAATTGTCGATTTAGGGGTGCCGTTTAACTGCACCGCCACGGCATTGAGCGAAATGTCGTACTGACCGGTCACTTTCGCCTTTGGCGCGTTCGTTTGCAGCCACTGCTTGAAATCATTGCGCAACGCTGACAACTGGGCGCGGTACGATTTCACGGTGTCGCTGTTGAAATCAATCTTCTTGCCTGGGGCTGGCTTGGTTCGCACGTACGTGCTCAGCGGATCGCCTTTCAGTTGAACGAGCACGCTCGACGTGTCCACGGTTGGGCCCTTTGTGAAAGCGTCAGCGTTGGCATTGGGCCGGGCAGGCCCAGTACTAGTGCTTCCGCCGCCGCCTTTACCGGCGCCGAGAACCGCCATTGTGGCGGCTAGGATGAAGAGCGTGCTCGCGGTTGCGATACGCACTTGAGACAGAATAGAACTTGCACGATTAAGCCTGCGATGAGTTTTCATATGGGCGATTTAATGTTGAAGTTTCAATGACGACTTGGAGCAAATATTCTCTACGGACTGAAAAACGCGAGTCAAGTGTGTTTTGGTCGTTTTTTTGGCCTGTTTTCTCGGATTCAAGGTAGTTCGGTGAATTTGCGAGAGTCAGAGACGCCGTACATGTGTCAATGCCAATTTCGGATTAAAAGATTCCCAGTTCTTGCCGAGCAAGATTTACCAGGAGATGCGTGTCAACGTTTATTGCCATTAAGAACGCACACGGTGTCGCGCCGCCAACAGCCAGCGACAGTCATTGAAGATCGGAGCCATCATCACGGCGCGCCGCCTGCTAGCGAGCACTTTCGTACTCGCGTCCTTGTTTTGGAAATTACGCTAATTTTCATAGGGAACTCCATGTTGCTAAAGCTTACTAGCAAAACCAGTGCCAACGTTAAGCGTGCTTCGCAGGAACACCATAAGCTCTACGTACTAACGAGCTAACAGAATGATCTGTTCTCGGCAATTGTGCTGTTGCCGCCGGATCTCGAAAGCTATTCCGACAATTGTAATGTATCCCCTCATTCTCAGTCGCCTTGGGCCACCGCGTCGGCAAAGGCGACATCGCCAGATTTTAGATCCAGTTCGGCTTCTGCTGGCGTCCCAAAAACGCGCGCGCTCTGATCATCGAATTCTCTCTCCCATCGCGCCACCACAATCGTCGCCAGACAATTCCTGGGAAACATGGCTACGAATCGAGTTTTCCTTGCCGTCGCCAATCTCTACGCTCTATAAGGAAAACGCGGAATGATACGAGTCTCTTTGCTCACGGCGATCATTGCGTTTTCTTCTCCGCTGGGCGCGCAAACAACGACGCCGCCTTCTGCGTCGCCTTCGCTTGAGCAACGCGTCGCCGATCTCGAGGCTTACGTGAACAACTCAGCGCGCGGCGCCGACGCACTGAACGCGCCAGTGGCATCGAATATCGTTGGGCCAGGTCCCGCTCACAATGCCTGGATGATGACCTGCGCCGCGCTCGTGCTTTTCATGACCCTTCCCGGGTTGGCGCTTTTTTATGGCGGTCTCGTTCGCGCAAAAAATGTCTTATCGATCCTGGCGCAGTGTCTCGGCATCGCCGGCCTGGTTACGATTCTTTGGTGGGCGGTGGGTTATTCGCTCGTTTTTTCATATGGGTCGCCGTTTTACGGTGGATTGAAATTCGCCTTTCTTCGCGGCGTCGATGCGCAACCGAACGGCGATTATTCCTACTGGGTCTCGCAAAATGTCTTCGCCATGTATCAACTGATGTTCGCAATCATTACGCCGGCATTGATCATTGGCGCCATCGCGGAACGAATGAAATTTGCGGCCGTGCTTGTGTTTGTCGCGGTCTGGATGTTCGCGGTCTATTTCCCGATCGCGCACATGGTTTGGGGAATTGATGGCTGGATGAATGGTGTCTGGAATCCATCTGCCAAGATCACTGCCATCGATTTTGCGGGTGGGACGGTGGTCCACATGTCGTCCGGTTGGTCGGCGCTTGTTCTTTGCATCCTTCTCGGACACCGAATCGGATTTAAAAAAGAAGTCATGGCGCCCCATAGCATGGTGCTTTGCATGGTCGGGACCGGCTTGCTGTGGGTCGGCTGGTACGGTTTTAACGCGGGTAGCGCGCTCGCGCCGGATGGAATCGCCGCCAACGCATTCATGACAACAACGCTCGCCACCGCGGTCGCATCGTTTACCTGGGCAATGCTCGAGTATGCGCTGCGCGGCAAGCCAAGTGTGCTCGGATTTTGTTCCGGCGCGGTTGGCGGCCTGGTTGTGATCACCCCGGCGTGCGGATATGTCGGGCCAACTGGGGCAATCATGATCGGCGTCGCTGCCGGAATCGTCCCATTTTTTGCCTGCACAAAATTAAAATCATGGCTTGGTTACGATGACGCGCTCGATACGTTTGGCATCCACGCGGTGGGCGGGACGCTTGGTGCATTCCTCACCGGCCTTTTCGCTACAGCGAGTGTAAATTCAAATCTTTCTTTGAGCGTCGCCGGATCGCTTAATCCCGCCACGCAAAATGGTCTTGCCAGAATTGTTGGGCATACTCTCTGGCTGGAGCAGTTGAAAGCGATCGCCGTCACGATTTTGCTCGCCGTGATAGGAAGCGCAATTATCGGCGCAATCGTCAGAGGCTGCATCGGCTTGCGCATCCCTCCTGACGTCGAGCGGCAGGGACTCGACATCAATCAGCACGGCGAAGAAGGATATATGATTTCGGGTTAGTCTTTTGCTGGACCACTTTGGCGCATGCCCAAGAAAACCTGCATCTTTTCGGGGTTTTCGCCGTCTGCACAAGCGAAATGAGAAGCATCGACCCTGATACAGTTCGCGAGCGCGTTCGCACCCGCTATGGAGACATCGCTGAGAATGGTGGCGGCTGTTGCGGCAGCACAGGTGCAGACTGCTGTGGAAGTGAAAAAGGCTACGATCAACAGCTCGGCTACTCGGTAATCGACGCAGCATCCGTGCCCGATGGATCCAATCTCGGTTTAGGCTGCGGCAATCCCACCGCAATTGCATCAATTCGGGCCGGAGAAACGGTCCTCGATCTTGGCTCCGGCGCAGGCTTCGATTGTTTCCTTGCGGCGCAGCAGTTGAACGGCACTGGCCGGGTGATCGGCGTGGACATGACACCGGCGATGATCGCAAAGGCACGTGCTAACGCCCGCAAAGGCAATTATGCGAACGTCGAATTTCGGCTGGGTGAAATCGAGGCGCTGCCTCTCGCAGATGACTCCGTCGATCTCGTGATT
>OCZV010000324.1_pt1 | contig 17530 bp, 18 predicted proteins | sample 1539051 | NCBI WGS metagenome assembly OCZV01 (sample SAMEA3113581, study PRJEB22503) | soil metagenome
TTGGCAAAGTCGACAAAAGCTTTCTGTGAAAACGGCGCGTTGGCGCTGATGCCTAGAACCTCGGTATTTTCAGCCTGAAACTTCGGGTAATTGTCCGAACCGGACGCTTGTAGATCCTTGATTCATGTGGGGCTAAAATCCAGAACGTAAAAATTGATGAGCACGTTTTTTCCCTTTAGACTACTCAGCTTGAGCTTCCCGCCCTTAGTGCTATCCAGTTCGAAATCGGGAGCCTTGTCTCCCACTTCAAGAGCTGTCGAGAGGGCCGAGGTTGCCAGAAGAAATGAAACCGCAACGATCAAACCGGATACGATTTTTTTGATGGGCTTCATAGCCTACTCCTTTTTAGACGAAACTCTTCTGGAAATATTCTAAAAGTGACAGTTTTATCTCCCAGTTTCGAAAGATAGTCAATCCCCCATTTGGGGGGTTTTTTTATACCCGTTTGGGGGTTAATCGATGCCTTCCCGGACGGCCAAAACCGCGGCCTCGGTACGGTTTTTGACTCGGAGTTTCCGAAAGAGTCCCTTCAAGTGCCCCTTGACGGTTTCACGGGCCACATGGGTGAGGCGGCTGATCTCCTCATTATTGAGACCCTCCGCGACGAAATGGAGCACTTTGAGCTCAATATCGGATAGACCGTATTTGTCAACGAATCGCCGTTCTCTTTGTTCTTTGGAAGAATCGTCAGGCAGCGGTGGCCGTTCGAGTGTGAGTTGGGCGAGATATGGCGAGGAGTGGTTCTTCCCAGCGTAGGTATGGCGAATAATCTCGATAAAGTCCGCCCGGTCGGTGTCTTTGAGGATGTAACCTCGCGCGCCAGCTTTGATGGCCGAGACGATCTTCTCGTCATCGTCATGGATGGAAAGCATGAGAATTTTTGTGCGCGGCGCGACGGTCGATATGAGCTTGGCCGCTTTAATGCCGTCCATTTTTGGCATCCGAACATCCAAAAGCGCGATGTCCGGTGCGGTTCTTTTTGCTTTAACGACCGCTTCTTGGCCGTCCCCGGCTTCGGCAACAACGGTGATGTCTTCGGCAGTTTCGAGCAGGATCCGCAGGCTCTGCCTGAACAGTCTCTCGTCGTCGGCGATCAATAGTCTAAGCGTCATAAAATCGCTCGGCTTCCCAGGTTTCCATTGGCAGAAGCACCGACACTGCAAAGCCTCGCTGCTGGCGGTTTTCCGCCATGATGCTTCCGCCATGGGCTTCGGCCACGAGTTTACAGTAAGGCAATCCCAAACCCGTGCCCACCTCAGTTTTGTCTTGGGAATAGAACCGATCGAAGATTCTCGGTAAATCTTGTTCGGGTATACCGAGGCCTTCGTCTTCAACTCGAATCTCGACTTGAGCGCCTGATCCATTTTGTTTGCGGATAGTGGCATGGACCGAGATGCAGCCTTGGTCGGGTGAAAACTTGATAGCATTGCTCAGCAAGTTAATCAGCACGCGCGTCAATCTTCGCTTATCGCCAAAGACCGAGATAGGTTGCGGGCTTGAATTTAGGGGTACCTGAATCTTCTTTTCTTCAAGATCGGGCCCCAAGATTCTTAGCGTTGTCTGAATGATTTCCTCGATTTGAAAAGTCGATCGTGACAGCGGGATATCGCCGAAATCGGAGCGGTACAGATCCAGCATTTCGTTCACCATGCCAATGACCAAATCGCCCGCGCTTAAGAGATCGGTCAATATCCTTTTTCCTTGTGCTCCGCTGAACGCGCTAGGGGTTTGCTCCAGCCGCTCTACAGTCTTCTTGATGCCCAGCAGTGGGTTCTTGAGATCGTGGGCGATCATATGCGCCATGGCTGCTCTCTTCTTCTCGGTCTCGCTTAGCTGTTCACTCCTCTCCGCGACTTTTTGTTCCAGTTCCCCACGATAGCTCTCCACTTGGGCTTGGGAGCGACGGAGCTCTTCCAGCATGGAATTAAAAGAAGCCGCTAGGGCGCCAATCTCATCCCGCGAATGCGTGCTGACGGCTCCTTCATAGTTGCCGCCGGCCACCAGTTGCGTGCGTGAGACCAACTCCTTGAGAGAGCGAGTCAGGCGCCGACTCATGAACCACGAAGCCGCAAGTGCTAAAGCAATGCCGACAACGGCAACCAAGGCAAGGGTCTTTTGGAGCGTGTTGATCGTTGTTGTCATTTCCTGAGAAGGGTAGAAAATCGAGATCGAACCTTCCGTCCCACGATCGGTAACCAACGGCAGCCGGATCTCCAGCGAAGGGTAAGACGCGCTGCGATGCCAGACAGATTCGCCGCTCTCGGTCGAGATGGGCGCGCTGGAGTGGGCTTTTTGGCCGGGCCGGTCAGACGAATAGATGTGACCGCCAATAGTGACGAGGACCTTACCGCCGGCGACTTGTTCAAGCTTCTTGACAAGATCACGATTAAGCGCGTAACCGGCGCTGACGACACCCAGGGTCGGATCTCCGTCAATGCTTTCTGCGGCACGGAGATAAGCCTTGCCCTCACGCACCTCGACGCCATAATTGGAGAAGTCTCCGGTTCCGCGCAGAAGTTCCTGGACATCGGTTGTAAGAGTGGGCCGATCTCCGTAGCGGGTCGGATCATGGACACGGAGGAAGATTTTACCATTCGGCTCCAGGATCTCGATGAAGTCCAGCTGGATCGAGCCCACCAGGGGGAGCAGATGTTGAAATAGCCTGGCGCGGTCGTTCGTTTTGAGCGCCGCTTTGATGCCAGGCATCTCCGCTATCCAATGAACCAGTCCCGTTGCCGTTTCTTGCCTCTCGCTCAAGAGTAGTTTTACCTGTTCCGCCTGGGCTCTCGATTTTTCGGCAAAGCGTCGTTCTAACAAGGCGGTGAGAGTTTTTGAGCTCCAGAGAATGGCCAGCCCCATCGGTAGGAGGATGATGAGCAACGAAGAAAGCAGAAGTTTGTGAAGCAGGCTTCGCACTAGCGGCTCTCCGCCTGGACATTTCGACTAACGAATTTTTCAAACCCGATCCTCCACTCCTCTACGACGCCATCGGATCCGCGCTTGCATATCAAGAGCTGCGGCCGAATCAACGGGTAGATCTCCTGCCGGATATTTGCGGCAGAAGGAAATTTACCGTCGATGGCCATGACCGTGACTCCTTCAGCTTGAGCTTCGTCCAAGCGAACAATACCGTAGCCTAGCGATCCCCGGATCCGCTTAATGGTCCTGAGCACTTTATCTTTGTTAGCACGCAGGATGAAGGCCTTTTCATGATGGCTAAAGCCTTTGCCGAAAACACTCTCCAAAAACATCTTATGCAAGGCCGAACTCGCCTCCCGCGTGAACGGAACAATTCCTTGTTCTTCGCCGCCAACTTCCTTCCAGCTTGTAATCTTGCCCAAGTAGATTTGGCGAAGCTGTTCTAAGGTAAGATTCGCGACGGAGTTCCACGGATAGCTGAGGAGAATAATCGCATCATGACCCAGCGGCGCGACTTTGAGTTCGCTTCTTTCTCTGGCGCCGATGCGCCGGGCAACCAGACCGAGTTGGATTTCGCCATTGCGCACCGCATCAATGGCGTAATTGGAGTTCGCGCGCCGAATTTCGATTTCGATCCCGGGATGGTTTGCGTGGAATTCTCTCGAATATTTCTCGGCTAAAGGGATCAGCGATTGCGCGCCGCCAATGATCAATCTTTGCTCGGCTGCGTTAAGCGAAATCGGCAGCACCATCGTCAAGAGCCAAAGCGTGAATGCGGGCAATGATAAGCAGCGTTGCCACATCAATAATTGTCCTTTGGAAGGCTTATAGGCATACCCAAAGCCTGAGTCAAGAAAGCGGGGATGTCGCAGGATTAAGAACCAGGCAGCCTGCCGACGCGAGCTCGCTGGCGCCAAGATGAATCCTGATCGTCCGGCCGTTGCGCCAAAGAGACGTTTGGTCCTGATAATGAGGTGAAAACAAATGACCGGATTGACCAGAAGAGAGAATGAACCCGGACTGTTCCCAATGGCCGACATCGACGATAAATCTGAGCGATGGCCCCACCGTATGCTCAAAGGAACTCGAATGCCGGTAAAAGCCCATGTTGACGGTTACACCATCGCCCGCGGCGGGGACAGGGCCGATGGTAAGCGCCGGTCGGAGGAACTCGATTCGACCCAGGGAGTGGGTCAGCCTCAAGGTGTGAATCTTTCCCCATTCCCAGTATCCCATATCATCGCCGAGGGTCTCCTCTAATGCTTCACAGGCCTGTTGCAGTGACCGGGCGACAAGCTCGCTTCGAGATTGGACCGCAAACCATTGGGAGTTGGGATCTCTGAGGATTTGGTCAATCGGAATCAGGCACTGGTTAAAGATTTCGACGTAGGTTTCGAAGAGATCCTGCCCTAAGACGGGAATGAGCAAGTTTGCCATAAGACGGCGATGAAATACGTGAAAGATCGTCGCTTCGGCGCTTTGCTCGTGACACTTGCCGTCCCAGCGAAGGAGTCGATCGGCGGACGCCTGGAGCTTAGCACCTTTTCCCCGAAGCTGAACAAGATCGCTGTTTAAAGTATCGATGCAGGCTCTGGCATGAAGCGAAACGACATCCAATTGCAGCCCGACCATGTCGTTGACAGAGAAGGATTGCTTCGAGGCCAAAAGTTGCTGGATGCGGCGAATACGATAGGGAGCTTCAAAAAAATGGGAGAGGTAGTAGGGATAAGATGAATCTACAATTCGATGGTTGGCGGTGGCGAGCACGCCATCAGGCGGATTGTATATGCGAGGAAGATCATCGAAAGGAATATAGCCCCGCCACTCGTTGTTTTCGTTGGAGCCATCCAAAGGAAGCAGTGACGGAGCTTGGGGCCGTATGGGGATTTTACCGGCCAGACTATAGCCGATATTGCCCTGTTCGTCGGCGAAAAGGTAGTTCAAGCTGGGCGCGGCTTGATAGGAGAGGCTATCCAAAAACTCTTCCCAGCTGCGGGTCCTATTTATACGATAAACGCAGTGAAAGTCTTGGCTGGGCTCATGGGCGGTCCAGCGCATACTGAGAATTTCTCTTGACGGGTGGGATTGGCCGAAATCGCTTATGATCGGTCCACGCTTGGTCGACCGAATGACTCTTTTGACTTCACCCCTGCCTCTGATTCGAATCCGCTCATCCGCTGTCTTGATGGTTAACCATTCATGGCCTATGAGATAGCGATTCGGCTCCAACGGATGGGGCTTCTCTCTGTAGATTTCCACATCGTCGCAGAGGGCCGCGGTAACACCCCAAGCGATCCAGCGGTTGTGGCCCACCTGGATACAGGGCGATCCTGGAATCGAGGCGCCCCAAACCTCGTAACCGTCCGGTTGGCTCGGATGCGGCTCCGCCTTTAAATGCATCAAATACCAAATAGACGGTACCATCATGCGCAGATGAGGATCGTTACAGAGAATGGCCCTACCGGTCGTTGAGTGCTTCGGTGCGACGGTCCAATTGTTGCTGCCATGAGCGGCCGGATGCCATTCGCTCGCAGCGAAAACACCGTTCGCAAAACGCCAGAGGTTCTTGGCCGAGTCCCACACGGCCCGGCTGATCGTTGGCCCGTGCTCCGGATACGACGGACATAAGGAGCGAAGTTTTTCCGGTTGCTCGTGCAACCGGGCCGCGACAGCGATCATGTTCAGTCTGGTGAAGAGGGCCGTTGAAAGTAAAAACGCGAAGCCTTTACCGATGGTCAGACAATCTTCCAGTCGCCACGGTTCCGGTTCGTGACGCAGCACGCGGAACTCCCAGGGGAGCTTCTTGCCGCAGCGGCCGATGTAGCCATTGACGCCGTCACTATAGGCTTGAAGGCGTTGACCATCGTCCGTGGCGAGAATCTCCATAGATCCGAGTGCGGCGCGGCGGATTCCTATTAGTCTCATGAAGTAGTCGAACTCTGCAGTATCGCAACCGCGAAAGTGGCTAGCTAACTCCTTCCAAGGCACAGGAAAGCTGCTAAAGATCTCCGCCATGCGGCCGGTGAGGAATCGCCGGTTCATCTCCATCTGCCAGAGCCTCTCCTGAGCGTGTAGATAGCCTTGCGCTAAAAATAGGTCATGCTCATTGGCGGCGAAAACATGGGGAACGCCATGGCTTCCCCAAAACACTTCAACCTTGTTTTTGAGTCCGGGAATAACCAGCTGGCCGTCGTACTTGGGCAATGAGGGCCTGTCGAGCTGGCGGATGACGGGGCGAAGGAGAACCGAAAAGAGCTTAACCAGTGAACCGCTTTTCGGCTGCTCCGTCATTAATGGTCAAAACCGGTAGCGTGCAGACGAGGACAACACTCGCGTGTGCTTGCTGGGCTAAAGGATAACCTGTACCGACGGTCGTTCTTTCATCCGCTGGAGGTAACTGCCTAGCCGTGGCAGTGACGCATCGGGGAGCACCCCAAATCCCTCAAGTCGGATGAAACGGGGTATCAGTGCCGCGTCCACCAAAGAGAAGTCTCCGCATAAGTACGGGTGATCTCCGATTTCACTCTCGAGATGTTGCAAGAGCTTACGAAGATCGGATTTCGCCGCGTCGACGACTTGCGGATCTTGTTCTTTTTGGTCTTTCATCAGTTCCATACGCAGTTTTTGATAGGGTCCATCCAAGCGAGCCATCCCGTAGTCGATCAAAATCCGTACCTTCGCTCGCTTGCCCAAATCGGCGGGCATAAGCGGTGGATTTGGGTATTTTTCGTTTAGGTACTCGTTGATGATACAGGATTCGTAGAGCGCAGTAGAATCATCCACTAGGACCGGAACCTTACCATAGGGGTTGAGTTTCAGGTATTCAGAACTCTTTTGCTCCCCTTTTCTCAAGTCGATGGGAGCGATCTCATAGAGCAGATTCTTTTCTGCCAGCACGACCTTCACCCGTTGGCAATTAGGTGACGACTTAAAATCGTACAGTTTGATCATCTTTTCTTCTCCCTTCTTGACTCGTTCCTGAGCTTTTACCGTTTTGTTTACTACCCCGTATCTCTGTGCTTCGCGGTGACTGTCCCCAGTGGTTTTATATACTAAGATTCTTTGCAAAGAAAAAGCGCCGAGCCAAAGCAGTTGATCTACCGGCAGTTTGATGTTAAGCGGATAATCGCTATGGGGAAAGGTTCAGTGACGGTCGAACGATTGGCAAAAAATATTCGTGACTAACATTGAAAAGAAATTCAAAATCTAACCTCGCTTAGGGCGTCTGAACCATCGACGATGCAAATCGACATCGAATTTAACTCCGGCGCGCAGCTATCCATGGACGTCATACCGGAGCTCGCTCAGCTGGCAGAGGCGCATGGCTTTGGTTGTGCGTGGGGAGGTGAAGCCAACAACAAGGATCCGACCGTGATGTTATCTGCCGTCGCTGCCGTCACGACTCACATGAAAATCGGCTCGGCGGTGTATCACATGCTGGGGCGAACGCCGGTGACGCTCGCGCTTCAGGCCGTCGCGCTCGATGAACTCTCTCAAGGTCGTTTTCTTCTCGGGCTGGGTGTATCGAACCCGACGATTGCGAAATGGCATGGCGTTACCATGGATCATCCGATGGCTCGGGTCCAAGAATATCTCGAGATTGTTCGCCGTGGCATGCGAGGAGAGAAGCTAGATTTTGGCGGAAAATATTTTACCTCTTACGCTTTTAAGATGGCATTCAAGCCACGTCAGGGTACGGTTCCAGTCTATTTGGCGGCTTTCGGTCCAAAGATGAGTCGATTGGCCGGTACACTCGCCGATGGTGTGTTGATCAATATGGCCAATCCCGCAGAGATCGAGCGAATCGCTGACGCCGTTAGGCAAGCGGCGCGGGAGGCTGGGAAGGATCCGGCAGCCATGGAGATCATCTGCAAGGTCCGATGTTCTATCGCCCATACGTACGGAGCGGCTCGTGAAGCATTAAGCCACGCCCTCACGTATTATGCATTGGCTGATTACTACCGCGAACTGTTGGGACGTATGGGTTTTGCATCGGAAGTCGAAGCGATGCGTTCGGCATGGAAGTCGGGTGGGTTTCACGCCGCGCGAAAATTGATCACTGACCGGCTCTTCGAAAGTTTGCCCTTGGTTGCCGCCACCTCGGCGGAAGAGGTTGTTGCTCAAATTGAGCCATATCGAAAAGCCGGGGCAACGCGAATCATTCTGCCCTACGTCGCAGCCTCAGATGATGTGGTCGGAGAAATGAGAAGCTTTATCAATTCTTGGACTGCCGGCAGCGATGGACAAAAATGGCTGAGCGGAGGGAAACTCAAATGTCCTTCGAGTTATTGAATCCCGACGGCCTGGAGTCTCCAATCGGTTATTCGCATATAGCAAGAATTACGGACGGGAGGATTGTTCATGTGGCCGGCCAGGCCCCATTTGATGCCCGTGGCGCAGTTGTCGGTCAGGGAGATTTTGTCAGGCAGTTTAATCAAGTAATGCAAAATCTCAAGACGGCCATTGAAGCAGCAGGGGGGCGCCCCACAGACTACGCTGTTTTGACGATTTACATCACGGACTTGCAAGCTTACCGGAGTCGCAAGAAACTATTAGGAACCGCTTATCGCGAGGTATTTGGTAAGCATTTTCCAGCCATTACCCTGGTCGAAGTCAAGCGGCTGTATAACCCGGACTGCATGATCGAGGTTTCGGGCATTGCGGTTATTGGCTAAGAATTCTGCTGCGGCATCTCAGGTTGTGTGTGTCGGGCCCTACAGTTATTGTCATTTTTTTGAGCCAAAATCGACAATCTTCGCATAGATTTTACTCGTTTGAATCGCGCCGAAATTCCGGATACGTAGTATTTTCAATCAGTTATGGCTCTGGCATCTTACTTGCGTGACTGAAGAAACAGGCAACTGATTCGGGTCTCTTTACAAGGAATATCGATATGCGATTCAATCCAATCCCCGCACTAGATCAGGAACGTGAAGATATCTTCGAAAGTGTAACAGAGGAAGAGATTATTTATCTTTGGCGTTCCATCAAGGATAGGGGACTATCCGAAGACGATGCTTGGCAGGCGGTCGTCACCGGGCTCGCTCTCGATATGGCGTTCGCAAAGACCAAGGTCTGCAAACAGATCGAGCACTGACCACTTCTGCCTAATTCCGCGTAGAAAACTGTCTCCCTAGATCTAATCTGAGTTCTCCCAAGAGCTTTGAAAGGCAAAAATTCGCTAAGTCTGCGATCCGGGACCGGAGTCAAGCGATTGTCGGCGCAATCGAATTGACTGTCCGGTAAAAATCTGGTTAAATTCTCTCAACAAAAGGAGAATTTCATGTCCCGGATCACCGTCGAAGACTGCCTACAAAAGGTTAATAACAGGTTTGAACTAGTCATGCTCGCCTCGAAAAGGGCAAGACAACTCGTTAAGGGTGCAAAGCCGCTCATTGAATCGGACAACCGCGAAGTCGTGGTTGCCCTGCGTGAAATCGCAGAAGGCAAAGTCCGGAAGGCATCCAGCGAATCTTAATTTCGTTCTTCGCCTGAACACCGTCTCCCCATGCGACGCGCTGAGTCTTCAGGTGCTTGCGCCAACCCATTCTTGAGAACCGTCTTCGCCCAGCCGCAAAATGTTTTCTTTGGTATTGAGGATTTAAGGAATCGCTGATGGCCGACGAAGAAAAAGACCCGCGAAAAGACCTATCGTTCCCTGGCCTAGAGGTTCCGACGCCGGGTATGGGCGACGACGGTACCGGTGCGGCAGGCAAAGCGCTCGTTCCATTTGATTCCCTTCAGCGCTACTTGGTCGAAATCCGGCGATTTCCTCTTCTAAGCCGAGAGGAAGAACATCGGCTGGCCGTCGAATACAAGGAATATGGCAAAGTCGAGGCAGCCTATAAGCTGGTTACGGCAAATCTCCGCTTGGTCGTGATGATCGCGAGGGAATACCAAAGGGCGTTTAAAAATCTTCTGGATCTTATCCAAGAGGGAAACATGGGATTGATGGAAGCGGTAAAGAATTTTGACCCATACCGCGGTGTCCGCTTTCCATCCTACGCAGTGTGGTGGGTCCGCGCTTACATGATTCGCTACATTATGAATGATTGGCGCATGGTGAAAATCGGCACGACTCAGGCGCAGCGCAAACTGTTCTTCAATCTGCAAAAGGAAAAGGAAAAGCTCGAGGCTGAAGGGCTGACCCCAGGACCGAAACTTCTGGCGCAGCGTCTTAACGTGAGAGAAGACGAAGTCGTGGAGATGGAACAACGGCTAGGCAGTCGGGATTTGTCAGTGGATGTGCCCATGGGGAAAGATGATGAGGCTACGCTGCTTCATTTCTTGCCTGATGATAAGCAAAGCCCGGAGGAACAGTTTGCCGAGACTCAGTATCGCGAGCTCCTGCGAGAAAAAATGGAGAGCTTTGCCCAGAGTCTTAAGGACAAAGAGCTGGTTATTTATCGAGAAAGACTGCTCAACGAAGAACCCCTGACGCTTCGCGAAATCGGTGAAAAATACGGTATCAGCCGTGAGCGGGTGCGCCAAATCGAAGAGCGTGTCAAAAGAAAACTGAAGACTTACCTCAGCAAAGAGCTCAAGGATGTGAACGACGCGGCGGGAGCGTAATGCCGCGTCAATATTCACGTTGTCATTAGCATCGCAGCTGACAAATAGATCTTCTGCGGAAACACAGCCGCGGTTGACCCACTCAGGAACCATCGTTCGCTTGCACGTTTAATCGACTTCTGATAGCAAAAAATACTGTCGCCGGGTGGGAGAAGACAATTGCGACTCGAAAAAGAGGTAGACATCCTCGCGCCGAGAGACAAAGTTTGGAACTTTATCTGGGACGTGGATCGATTTATCGCTTGTGTTCCGGGGTGTAAGGAAGCGAAGACGATAGAAGCGGGCAAACGCTATGCGGCCACTATGGTTGAAAAGGTCGGGCCTTTCCGTGTCGAGTTTCCGACAACCATTGAAGTCCTGGAGAAGGAAGAGTTCTCGCGCATCAAGGCTCGGGCCTCCGGTACCGATAACAAGATTGGCAGCCGAATGAAACTTGATTTGGACGTGAGCCTGCGAGAGCAAGATAACAAGACCATACTCGGATTCGTCGCGGGTGTGGATATCTTGGGTAAGCTGGCAGCGTTAGGACACGGCATTATTAAGAGAAAGGCCGACCAGGTCCTGGATGAGTTTGCCCAGGCTGTGAAGAAACAACTGGAAGAGGATTCGTGACATGCTGCGGCGTTTTCGCCTCGAAGAGCCAGAAGCCGTACAGGAAGCATCCGAGCTGTTGAGCCGATTCGGCGAATCCGCAAAGGTTTATGCCGGCGGGACCGAACTGCTGCTAGCCATGAAAGAAGGACTCGTCCATTACGAAAGGCTCATCAATGTCAAAAAGCTCAAAGGATTGAGTGAGGTCAGACTTGATAATGGCACGATTCGAATTGGCGCGCTGTGCACGCACCATCAATTGGAAGGATCGGCGGTGCTGCAGCAGAATCTTCCCGCGCTGGTTAAACTGGAACAAAACGTTGCCAACGTTCGTGTTCGACAGGTCGGAACTTTTGGCGGGAATCTGTGTTTTGCCGAGCCGCACGCCGATCCTGGAACTCTGCTGCTGGCGCTGCAGGCGAGAATGTTAGCCGAAAAGTCCTCGTCCAAGCGTGAAATCGCTGCCGAAGAATTTTTCGTTGATGCTTACGAAACCTCTCTGGAAGGGGATGAATTGCTCACCGAAATTCATGTGCCGGTTCCACCATCGGGATCCGGTGTTGCTTATCTGAAATTCGGTTATCTAGAAAGGCCGAGCGTGGGAGTTGCCCTTGCGCTGACCTTGGCCGGTGAAGGGAAGTCCATTGGTGATATCAGAATCGCCGTCGGTTGCGCCGGTCCGGCGCCGAAGCGGGTAGCGGAAGCGGAAGCGCTCCTCAAGGATAAAAGCACCGATGAGGCAACGCAGAGCCTATCAAAGGCAGGAGAAACCGCAGGACGCGCCGCCCAGGCAATCAGCGATCTCCATGGCTCTCAAGAATACAAAGAACACATTGTCGGAGTATTGCTGAAGCGGGCTTTTCAGAGCGCGGTCAGTCAATGTTGAGCGGAAGAGACGATCAGAGAATCCATGGCCAAAACGATATCCAGACGTGCAGATGTTCAGACCATTCCTGTCTCGTTTACGTTGAATGGACGTCTACAAGAAATCGAAGTCGAACCTCATGAATTATTGCTCGACGTCGTCCGTGAACGGCTGGGCCTGACCGGCGCCAAGCGGTCATGCGACGTTCAAGTCTGCGGCGCTTGTACATTGCTCGTGGACGGACGCCCGGTGAGCGCCTGTACGATGCTGGCTTTCGAGGTTAGGGAGAGATCGGTGCTTACTATCGAAGGATTGGCGGAGGACGGAAAGCTACACCCGCTGCAGGAGGCCTTCATCGAACATGGTGGCTTTCAATGTGGTTTCTGCACCCCAGGCATGATTCTCGCCGCGAAGGCACTGCTCGATGAAAATCCAAGTCCAACCGAAGACCAGCTAAAGCATTTCATGCACGGTAATATCTGCCGCTGCACGGGCTATAAGAAAATCATCGAATCCATCATCGCCGCTGCAAAGCAGATGCGCTCTGCTCGCCATTGATCCCAAGCCGTTCAAACTGCGTGAACTAGTCTTAGTCCTCAATTCCATACTCTTGCCAGTTGCTCGCGACGATGTCCAAGTGTTCTTTCGGGGGTAGTGAGACGGCAGGGTATTCGTGCTTTCGTGTGGCGTCGATAGCAACCCTGGAACCGATATATCGATTGGGGTGATGTTGCGGTACGGAGGGCGGCGCCTGGGAGGGATCCAGACCCACCGCCTGAACGTCTCGTTCGATGTAAACATCACGGTCGGGTCTCACTCTCCAACTTAAAGCCCAGTCAACGGCGAAATCATCCCGAACGTCGACATCGTCGTCGACGACGACCGTGATTTTCCCAAAGCCCGTTCGCATGGACCAGATTCCATACATCACTTGTTTCACTTGGCCGGTAAACTGTTTGTGGAGTGACACAACTACGTAGGCGCCGCTGCCGCCAGCCTCCTTCAGCCTGACGTCTTTGACGGGAAGTCGCAATGTGTGTTTGAGGTGCTTAAATAGCGGCCATTCCCGGCCGATGCCGCGAATGCAGCTCGACTCTGACGGGGGCATCTGGCTGATGAAGGCCTGGTAGACGGTGTTATTCCGAAATGTCATGCATTTGATGTTAAAGAAAGGTTCATTGCCAGCGGGTCCCATGTAGCCGGTGTATTCGCCGAACGGCCCCTCATGCTCCAGGGCATTCGGCGGAATTTCCCCTTCCAGCACGATTTCCGCCGTGGCGGGAACCTCCAATGGAACCGTTTCACAAGGCACCAGGTCAACGGGCTCTCCGCGCAATGCGCCCGCTACGGCAAACTCGTCCAGCGCTTCCGACATTTTTGACACGGAAACGTAGCCTATTGAAGGATCGGCTCCGATTACAACCGCCACCGGGGTTGGTTTGTTTTGTTGATTGTTTTTCCTGACGTGCCATGAAGCATCCTGATGCGCGCCGATAAGGAAACCGGTTTTGTTCGGACCCTTCACTTCCATTCGGTAGGTTCCCACGTTCCGTTTGCCCGTTTGCGGATCCTTGGTGATGACATAGGGTGATGTGAAGAATGGACCGGGATCTTCCCCCACCGTCCAAATCGGGACGGGCAGCTTGAGAATGTCCACTCGGTCGCCATGCAGGATGTTTTCTTTGCACGGGCCGGTCTTTACCAGCCGTGGCGGAATGGGATTTTCAAGCGCTTTGTCCCATTTTCGATTGATGCCCTCGATCGAATCGGTCTCGAGACCAATGGCATAAATCTCCTTGGAGGCTCCAAGGAGACCCGCTGCGACCGGAATATTGAACCCCTTCACGTTTTCGAACAGCAAGGCGGGTCGTTTTTCCGATGGGATTTTCTTGAAGAGCTGTCGGCAAACCGCGGCTAGCTCCCAGTCCTTGTCTACTTCCTTTTTAACCCTTTTAAGTTTGCCTTTTTTTTCGAGCGCGGTTAGATATTGCCGCAAATCGGCGTAAGCCATTCGCCCTCCTGTGTAAACCGGTCGCTTACAGCGAACGTATGGTAGTGACAATTAGTTTATATATCAACGATTGTCGGACAAAGCTATAAAATCCGGACTTCGAGATGGAAATTCAAACGACATCCCGTGAGTTGCCTTGGTGCGCGGGAAAGCTGACCTTCGGGGGCTCAGGCTCTGATCTCGGCACGCATGAAGATGATATAGGAAATGCCGAAGCAGACTGCTACCAGAGCGAACAGCGTGGTAATGTGCGGCCAAATGAGATTAAGGCTCTGATCAAGCGCAAGCGGAGTAGGTAAAATCCCTTCCGCTTGGCTTTGCAGCGCCAGTCCGAAGACGCGGGCCGCGGGATTCAGTAGAATACTGACGCTCTCTGAAAAAAGCGTACTTGGAGAGATGCGACTGATGAGGTTTTCGATATCGGTCCGGTAAGCTAGTTGTTCCGGGGTTGACGGATCGGGAACAACGACGCTGGCGATACCCTGGCTAACGATGACGACGAAGAGCGTCATGAAGAGCCAAACCGCGAGCGAGGCAAGGGCGGCGGTAACGGTTTTTTGAAAGAGCAATGAGAAGAGCATGGCCAGGGCAAGCCAAAAACCAACGTAGAAAACACCAACCGTCGTAAAAATAAGCATGCGCCAGAGCTCTTCGGCGTTGGGCGCAAAGCCCAGCAGCCAAATCCCCAAGCCGATAACCAGCAACAGAATTGAGCCCCAAAGGATGGCGACTGTCGCCAAACCGGCAAAAAATTTACCGTTAATCAAGCTGTCCCGATAAATCGGCTGCGAGAGCACGCGACTCAGTGTCCCATTCGCATACTCGCCACTTATGGAATCAAAACCCAACGTAATTCCGACCAGAGGGCCGAAGAATCCCAAAAAAGTTGCCAAGGAAAACACGGTCCCGGTGCCCGACGTGAGCAAGAGAAGAAAAACATATTGCGCCGGGCTGTTTTCAGTATCTTGCCGGATTGCCTGCCCGGAGGCATACGTCGCCCACAGCCCGACGAGGACGATGAGCGCCAGAAGAATCATGAATCGGCGGCTGCTGAAATGATCGGCCAGTTCTTTCCAGAAAACGACACCCATCTTTACGCCTCGCGAAAGTATTTTAGGTAGATTTCCTCAAGGGTCGGGTCTTCGGAGCGGAGCTGCAGAAGCGGGAGGTTTTTGCGCGCTATCAGCGAGACGAGATCGGGACGAACATCCCTTGTACAACGCAGAAACAAACCGTGGGCGCGCTTCTCGATTTCATCGACTCCGTCGATCGACCGTAGGTCATTCTCGAGGCCGTTGGCGGCACCGCCAACCTCCAGTAAAAAGTTCCACTGTCGCTCCTTGAGGATTGCCCGGCCAAGTTCGTCCATTTCACCTTGGACGATCAGTCTCCCTTTAACGATGATCCCTACGCGGTTGCAGATCTGTTGGACCTGTTGAAGCTGGTGGGATGAGAGCATGACGGTTAACCCGTGCTCCCGGTTAAGGCCTTTGATTAATTCGAGGATATGAATCGCGCCGTCCGGATCGATGCCTAGTGTGGGTTCGTCGAGAATGACGGTTGTGGGATTTTTTACTAAGACTTCGGCGATTCCGAGTCGCTGCTTCATGCCGCGAGAAAACTCGCGGACAAGACGGCGACCGTCTTCGCTCAAACCGACTTGGTCCAGGACTTCGGTCGTTTTGCGCCGTGCGCGGTCTTCCGGAATACGATTCAGCCGGGCCATGTAGAGAAGATTTTCCCGAGCGCTGATATCTTCATAAAAGCCGGGGTTCTCCGGCAAATAACCGACGCGGCGCTTGACCTCGAGCGGTTCATGCGTCGGGTCGAAGCCACAAACAGAAACCCGCCCCGAGGTTGGCTCGGTCAGCCCCAGGAGCATGAGAATCGTGGTTGTCTTGCCGGCGCCGTTGGGGCCGAGAAAGCCAAATATTTCTCTTTCCTGGACCGCCAAATTAAGCGCATTCACCGCGAGCTTGTCGTGGTAGCGCTTCGTGAGATTATTAGTGTCTATAACCGCGCTCATCTGCGTCCCAGGCGGTAGAACACGACCGCTAGTCCGATAACGACCAAGAAAACGATACCAAAGCCGATCCATCCCCAGAGGGTTGGCGTCGAAACCGTGACGCGAAACTCAACGGACTTGTTTACCTCGGGCGAATTAGCGGTTAGGTTGAGAAGATAATCGCCCGCGATCGTTCGGTCAGGTGCCAGGATCTCCATCTTGATTTCCCTGACTTCGCCGGAATTCAGCGAGTCGATTTTGTCCGGCTTAAATTCGACGGTCCACTTGTCATTGGGTTTTTTGGTGATGAAGCCGAGATTGCGAATCGGAGCTGTCCCGGCATTGCCCACAAGAAAATCTATCGGCGTTTTTTTGCCGGCGGTCACCGTGGTATTGAGCGTTCCATGCGCCGAGCCCATTTTGAGGTCCTGTGTGCCTTTGAGCGTAACCTTGAGATTTGCCGCGGCTTCGAACCCGCCCGACCGGGCCCGGACGGTCACCGGGTATTCCTTGGCTTCCGCGCGCGCTGGAGAGTCGATCTCTACGCTCAGTGTCTCTGTCGCGTTTTCTTTCAACTGAATCGACGAAATCTGAGTATCGCCGAATTGAGGCTTGAAGCGGACCGTCCAGCCCTCTGGAGCTTGTGGGGAGAGAGAGACCGTCAAAGGCTTGTTGATCTCGTTCTTTAGGTCCAACGTGAACTTGAGGGTTTGGCCTGAGGCGGTAGTCAGCACCGGATATTGGCTCGTTAGCTTCAGGCCACCGGTCTCAACTTTTTTTGAGGTGACGCGGAAAGTGATATTTTCAGCATACTGTGTCGCGCCATTGAGGTCCTTGGCGGTAACTTTGAACTGGTAATTTCCGGGCTTGGTGTTCTCGGGAACTTTAGCTTTGAACTCGACGGTCGTGGACTTCGTTGTGGATTGGTCACCTCCCTGCACCATGACGGAACGAATCGGGTAACTCGGATATCGGGAGCTAAAGTTGGCTTCCCAGCCCTTCGGGACTCCGTCGAGCGACAGACTGACTTCGACCGGATCTCTCCTGCGGTTCACGATTTCGGTATCCATCGTGACCTCTTGTCCTTGTCCTACGGTGAGATCTTTGAACGGAAGGATTAAATTGAAAGATTCTTTGGATGGCGGAGCGGTGTCCGGGTCTTTTTTTTCGGCCGTGAAGCCTAAAGAAACGAGACCGACGGAGAGAAACAAACCAGCAAAAACGTAACACGATATCTGCGAGCGAATTCGTGCGGCCCGAACGCTCATAGCGACCCTCCTGGTTGTAAATTTTTGGTAGTGATACATAATCATATTCATTTTTGCCGTCAAGGCCCTATCTTTTGGGATTGAGCCTTCCTAATTGTCTGAGGCCCTCGTAAACGACGATGGAAACGGCGTTGGAAAGGTTCAAACTGCGAACGCCACTGCCCATCATCGGAATGTAGTAGGCGTGTTCGGGATGCGCGTCCAGTAGCTGTTGTGGCAGACCACGAGTTTCGGGGCCAAAGATCAGATAATCATCTTCCTGATAGCAGGCTAGGGCGTATGAACGACTAGCTCTCTTA
>OCZV010000325.1_pt1 | contig 17529 bp, 19 predicted proteins | sample 1539051 | NCBI WGS metagenome assembly OCZV01 (sample SAMEA3113581, study PRJEB22503) | soil metagenome
CCGGATCGTCGTGCCCGCCGTAGCCCAGCACCACGTCGAGCAGCACCACCGCCACGTCGTCGTCGTTGCCCGCCTCGGCCAGCAGCCCGAGCCGCGCCTCGGCGTCGATCATCGGGTGTGGCCTGCCCTTCGTGTGCTCCTCGTCACCGAGGTCGAGGCAGACGTGGGCGCTCGCGGGTGCCGGCGCGCGGAGCCGCTCCTCCAACGGCGTGTTCGACCACACGTCGCCGAGCCAGCGCCGCAGCAGCGTCTGTGCCTCGTAGCACAGCGTTCCGCCCGAGAAGAGCCCTCGCACGGTGCGTCGCTCCGGGCCGAGCTCGACCAGGCTGAGGGCCACGTGTGACCGCCACTCCGACCAGTCCGAGGGTGGGGATCCCCCGCGTTGCCTGACGGCGTGGGCCGCGGCCGCCTCGAGGGTCGCCGCCACCGCCGAGGCCCCGGGAACCGAGGTGCCGGGTGCCAAGCCGATCAGGGCTGCGATGACCGGTGTCCCGGCCCCGGCCGCCACGACCGCGCGTGCGACGTCGGGCGACGGCGGCTTGGACACCAGCACGATGACGTCGGTGCCCGGGTCACGGGCCAGCGTTTGCATCGCCAGGCGCGCGCTGCGGCCGGCCACGCGCCGCGACAGGTCACGGCCGCCCACGCCGATCACGTGCGACACCCCCTCCCCCCAACGGTCGAGCAGCGCCATGACCTCCTGCGCCCCGGTACCGGCCGCGGCGACCACACCAACGCGCCCGGGCGCCACGGCGTTGGCGAAGCCGAGACCGCAACCGCCGATGCTGGCGGTACCGGCGCCGGGCCCCATCGCCAGCCGCCGGACACCGGCGGCGTGCTCCTTCAGCGCGATCTCTTCCTCGACGCTCACGTTGTCACTGAACAGCAGGACGTGCAGCCCGGCGGACAGCGCCTTGTGCGCTTCGAGGGCGGCGTACCCGCCGGCGACCGAGACGATGGCGACGTTCGCGTCGCCGAGTCTGTCGAGGGCGGCCTGCAGGGACCGGGGCTCGCGCTCACCGCGCCGTGCGGCGCCCGTCGGGGGCGCAGACAGCGCCCGCTCGGCTTGGTCGAGCGCCTGCTCCGCCCGCGCCGCGTCGGTTGCCCGCGCCGCGAGTACGAGATCGTTCGGGGTCGCCGTCAACACCTCGCCGGCTACCCCCTGCTCCTGCAGCGCTTCGAGATTGGCCGGGGTGCCCATCAGGGCGGTGGCGAAGTCGACGCCCTCCGTTTGCCGCATCCTGCGCGTGATCGCCAGGAGCTCGACCGAGTCGACGTAGCGGTCGCGAAGGACGCGCGCTCCAGCGAACATGACGCCCGGCTTAGCGGCCGACCCGGCGACCGGACGCCGCAGTGACCAGGGTTCCCGCCGGTCGCCCGTCCGTTGCCGCCAGGGTGGCGGCCAGTAGGTCGGGGGTGGTGATGGCCACCGCCTCGCCGCCCTCCTCGATGAAGCGAATGGCGGCGGCGATCTTCGGGCCCATGCTTCCGGCCGCGAACTGACCCTCGGCGAGGTAGCGCTCGGCGTCTGCGACCCCCAGCTCGTGGATGTCGTGTTGCCGGGGCGTGCCGTGTCCGAGCTGGACCACGGGCACGCTGGTCACGAGCGCGAGCGCGTCGACGCCCAGCGCCGAGGCCAGGCGTTGGGCAGCGAGATCCTTATCGATCACCGCGTCGACACCCACGTAGCCATCGACGCTCATTGCCACCGGCACGCCGCCGCCGCCGCAGGCGATGACGACCATCCCGGCATCGACCATCCGGCTGATGGTGTCGGCCTCCAGGATGCCGAGGGGCTCCGGCGACGGCACCACGCGCCGGAACCCCCGACCCGCGTCCTCCGACATCGTCCAGCCCCGCTCCGCCGCCAACCGGCGGGCCTCGGGCGCCGAGTAGAACGGCCCGATCGGTTTCGAGGGAGCGGTGAATGCCGGGTCGTCGCCATGGACGACCACGTGGGTGACCACGCTCACCACCTCATGGCCGCGGCCCAACGCCTCGTGGAGGGCGAGCGCGATGAGGCTCCCGAGGTAGCCCTGGGTCATGGCCGAGAGCGAGAACAGCGGCTGCACTGGCACGAGGGCCGCTCCGGCCTCCTGCTGCACGCCGAGAGCCCCGACCTGCGGACCGTTGCCGTGCACCACCACGACCTGCCAGCCCGTGTCGATAAGCTCGCCGATCGACGCGGCCATGGCGCGGGCGTTGGCGCGCTGCTCCGCGTAGGTGCCCGTCTGGTCGGCGCCACACAAGGCGTTGCCTCCCAGGGCGATGAGGGCACGACCACCCACGCCGTCACCTCGCTGGCTGGCTTGGCGAAACGTTGAGGATAGTAGACATGACCTCCAGCATGGTCAATCGATGGCTTCCATGAGCGACGATGCGCTCTCGCGCGCCCGCCAGTCGTGGCGGGCCGCCGAGGCGCGCCTGTACCCGCTGGCCATGACCAATGTCGAGGGCTACCAGCGCGCCTTGGTGCTGGTCGCCGCCACCTGCGAACAGCTGCGGGCCGCGACGACCACCGCCGCCGAGCTCGTTGCCTGCCAGCCACAGGCGGTCGAGTACGTGGCCGCCGCGTGCGAGGGGACGGGAACGAGTGCCCAGGGCCTCGAACCGGACGACATCTTCGGATCCGCGGCCGCCGCACGCGATCGCGAGCTGGCAGCACAGGAACGGCGACGGGCGCGGCTAGCCGCCATCGTGCGGGCCCGGTCGGCCGGTGCGGATTGGACCGATGTCTATGCCGACCCGCTCGGACAGCGCGTGCCCGAGCTGCGGATGCACGTCGGGACGGGCTGGGCCATCCTGACCGAGGTCGGTGCCGATCAGGGCACGGGAGCGCCCGTACTGATCGTCACCACCGCCCGGGTCGATCTTACGACCGGCGAGCTGCGGACCGACCCGGGCGCCGTGGTCCACACGGCCAGAACGGCCGACGAATGGGAACGAGTCGCTACCGCACTCCAGGCGGAAGGGCCCTGACCCGTCTTCTATGGTGGGCGCGGCCGTCATAGTATCCGACACGTCCCGACGGGAGCGGAGGCAGCGTTGGAGCGAGACACCGCCGAACTCGTCCTCCGGTTGCAGGCCCACGGGTTGCGGACCGAGGTGCAGACCGAGGGTCGGGCGGGGGGCGCCGGCCCATCCGACGTCAGCATGGTCTGGGTCGACGACTACGGGGTCACGCTCGACACCAACCCGGCCCGTGCCGCCTCGTCGCCCTTCGAGCTGCGAGCCGACGGCGGCACGCTCGCGATCTACGAGGCCGGTCAGCGGGTCGCGCCTGCCCGCTCCCAGCGCCGGCCGCTCTACTACGACCTCACCACCGCCGACGGGGTCCCCTACTGGAAGGTCGCCCTGCTGCATCTGGACTCGCTGGCGAGCACCGTGCTCCAGACCTGCGCCTATTGGGGGAACGACGACCAGTGCGCGTTCTGCGGCATCGGGGTCTCTCTCGATGCCGGTCGCACCACGGCCAAGAAGACCCCGGCACAGTTGGCCGAGGTTGCGGTCGCGGCGCGCGACCTCGACGGAGCCGTCGACGTCACCCTCACGACCGGCAGCACCCGCGCCCCCGACCGTGGCGCGCTGTACGTCGGCCGGTGCGCGGCCGCGGTGAAAGAGGCGAGCGGTCTTCCCGTCGAGACCCAGTTCGAACCACCCGACGATCTCGACGTGATCGACCAGGTGGCCGACCTCGGCGTCGACACCGTGGGCATGCACGTCGAATCGTTCGATCCCGCCGTGCTCGCCCGCGTGGCGCCCGCGAAGGCCCGCACGGGCATCGAGGGCTACTTCCGTGCCTGGGAGCGCGCCGTGCCGCGCTTCGGCGAGGGGCAGGTCACCACCTACGTGATCCTCGGCATGGGCGAAGACCCGGAGCTGACGGTGGAAGGATGCAGGCGGGCGGCCGACATCGGCGTCTACCCATTCCTGGTGCCGTTGCGGCCGGTGGCCGGCAGCCTCATGGCGGAGTGGTCGCCGCCACCTCACGACTACGTCGAACGCATCGTGCGTCGGGTGACGCCCTACCTGACGCAGCGAGGCCTCGGCGCGGAGACCGCCAAGGCGGGGTGCTCGCGCTGCCAGGCGTGCTCGCCCATGGCCGCCGTCCAGGACCGCCTCCAGATCGGGCCCAAGCCCGTCGCGGCGCATGGCTGACGTCCTGCACCGCAGCGCTGTCGAGTGCCGCGTAGCCGACGACCCCTGGGCGCTGGCCGAGCACCACCGAATCCGCGAAGAGGTGTTCGTCCGCGAGCAGGGCCTGTTCCTGGGCTCGGATCGCGATAGTCGGGACGACGAGGCGACCACCATCAGGGTGCTCGGGTTTCGCGACGGCGTCGCAGGGGGCGCGGTGCGTCTCTACCCCCTCGACGACGCAGGCCATTGGCAGGGTGATCGGCTGGCGGTCCTCTCGGGCTCTCGGGGTCACGGGCTCGGTGCCCCCCTGGTGTGGTTCGCGGTCGCCACGGCGGCGACCGCCGGCGGGCGCCTCATGACCGCGCACATCCAGCCGCGCAACGTGCCCTTCTTCGAGCGGCTCGGCTGGTCGATATCCGGCGGGCGGGAGATCTACGTCGGGGTGCCCCACGTCCCCATGGCGATCGACCTGACCGCGAATGGGGTGGCTCGTAGCGCCACTAAAGCCCCGTAACGCCGTCGGCGTTCAGGTCGACGAGCACGGCCGCGTCCCTTCCGTCGACCAACGCAACCACGCCCGATGCGTCGACGGTGGCCAGCGTCGTGTAGGAGAGCCCGCGCTGTTCCACGGCGTCGCGGCAGCGGTCCTCGTTCTGGGGTGGCAGCGTCACCAGGAACGCGAAGCATGGGAAGCACAGCGACCATGCGCCGAAGTCGAGCCCCCGTGGCACCGGGACCGCCTCGATCGGAATCGATGCGCCACAGCGGGTGGGTTCCAGCAACATCGCCATCGACCCGAAGAGCCCGGCCATGCTCACGTCCTTGGCCGCCTCGACGACTCCGTCGGCCGCCAAGTCGGCGAGCAGGCGTACGTCGCCGGCGAGCCTGCTCCCGCGCTCGTCGAACGACGGGAAGAACGGGAAGTCCCGCCGCATCTTGCCCTCGAGGCACACGATGAGCGCCAACGCTTGTCCGGGGGCGACGCGCGTCGCCGACAGCGGGCGGCCGGGGCAGCGTCCCAGGGCGAACGCCGACAGCGCGACGCGATCAGCGCTCTTCGTCAGGTGGCCGCCCACGACGGGCACGTCGTAGAGCGCGGAGGCGAAGCGCATCCCGTCCAGTACGGCACGGCAGGTCTCTGGCGGGCCCACGACCGTGTCGACGATGGCGAGAGGGACCGCGCCCATGGCGGCCACGTCGTTCACGTTGGTGAGCACTGCCGCCACCCCGGCGCCGTAGGGATCGCGCTCGACGAACGCCGGCATGATCGCCTCCCCGCATGCGATCACCTCCTCGCTGCCCACCCGCACCGCCGCCCCGTCATCACCGGGGCCGCGCAGCCAGTCGCTCCCACCGAACACGTCGCGCACGACGGCGATGTCGGACTTGGCCCGCCAGCTCGGGGACGAGCGCAGTGCCTCGGCCAGTTCGACAAGGGCCTGCACCATAGTGAACGATCCTCTAGTATCGGAACTGTGCCTGCGGCGGCATTCCTACGCCTGCCCGACCGGTCCCGCAAGCCTCGCGGCCACGGCTTGTCCTGTGTGATCGACGCCGGCCTGCCCCTGACGGACGTGCGCGCCATCCTCGATTCGGCCTCGCCCTACATCGACGTGTGGAAGTTCGGCTGGGGCAGCGCCTATCTCGACGTCACGCTCGACGCCAAGCTCAGCCTCCTGCGGCGACATGACGTCGTCGCCTGCCCGGGAGGGACGCTGCTCGAGCTCGCTGTCCTCCAGGGCCGCTCTCAGGAGTGCCTCGACTGGGCGGCCGCATGCGGGTTCACCCAGGTCGAGGTCAGCGACGGCCTCGGCCTCCTCGGCGAAGATGCCAAGGCCGCCCTCATCCGCCGGGCGGCGGAGACGTTCACCGTCGTCTCCGAGGTGGGGATGAAGGACCCGACGTGCGTGCTCACGCCGGCGACCTGGGTCGAGCTCGCGCGCGCCGACCTCGACGCCGGGGCCAGTGCGGTCCTCACGGAGGGGCGAGAGAGCGGCATGGTCGGTCTCTACGCCGCCGACGGCTCGGTCCGCGCGGAGGTGGTCGACGCCCTCCTCGACGGGATCGGCGCCCGCCACCTGATCTTCGAGGCGCCCCACCGGCACCAGCAGGCGTGGCTGATCCGCCGGATCGGCCCCGACGTCAACCTCGCCAACGTGGCGCCGCGCGAGGCCGCGGGGCTGGAGGCACTCAGGCTCGGGCTCCGCGCCGACACGACGATCGCCCTCCACACCCTCGCCACCGGGACGGCGGCGGGCGCGGTCTCCCGGAGATGACGGCCAACCGGCGGCCGCGTGCCTACCGGGAGGTCTCCGTCGCGCGGGTCGAGGTCCCGCTGACCCCCGAGAGCCTGACCGAGCACTTCCTGGGACGGGAGTGCTACCGGCGCACCCGCTACGTGGTGGTGCGCAACGGCGAGGCCACCGCCCTTATGGGCGTCGAGCCGGCCGACGCGGAACCGCTCTTCTCGCCGGCCGCGTCGGTGGAGTTGCTCGCGCTACCGGCCGAGACCGTCTACCTCCGCCTTCCCGACCTCGACACGGGCGTGCCCTCGCAAATGGCGAAGGCCGCCAGCGCGCACCACGAGGCGCGAGCGGTCGTGGTCGAAGGCCGCTACTCGCATGTCAGCTTCCTGCTCGATCCGGACCCGTTGCGTGTCCGCGTGTGCGAGGTCGTGCCGCCCCATCCGCCCAAGCTGCTGGACCAGGCGCAGCGAGTCCTGGACCTCGCCGAGGACCTGCCACCGATGGTGCTCGAACCGGAGCTGGTCGAGCTGGAATCGCTCGCCGCGGATGCCGCAGTGGTGCTGTTGCCGTGTCGCGGAGCGGGCATCCGGCTCGGGGACCGGGAGGCGCACTACCTCGACGAGCGTCCCGCCGAACGCGACTGGATGCTGGTCGGCTGCGCCCGGTCCCGCCAGCTTCACCACTGGTTCTACGGGCGCGGCGCCCCCGGTCCCGACACCTGCCCGAGGGCCCTCGCGTCGGTCTCCGGGCCCCTGCTCACCAAGTGCTGCCTGCTCGAAGACCGCATCGAGATCGATGGGGACGTCGCCGTGGTTCCCTGGGGTGCGAGCCTCGAGCAGGTCAGGCAGGCCCTCGTCGCACTGGCCCGTCGATGCGACCCGGCATGGGCGCCCGCCTAACCGACAGCGTCGCCTATGCGCACCTGTGGGCGACAGACGAGACGCGTGCCCTGTTCGACGAGCCGGCGCGCTGGCAGCGGTGGCTCGACATCCTCGTCGCGTTGGCGGCCGCGCAGGCCGACCTCGCCGTGGTCCCCCCGTCGTCGGCCGAGACGATCGCCGAGCTGGCGCGGGTCGACAACCTCGACCTCGACTTCGTGGCCGAGGAAACTCGCCGCACGGCGCACTCCACGCTGGGCCTGATCCGGGCCCTGCAGAGGGTCCTGCCGGACGACGTCGCCGAGCACGTGTACTACGGCGCCACGGTGCAGGATCTGACTGACACCTGGTTCGCACTGACGATGCGTGACGTCGGTGACCTCGTCGACCGGGACGTGCGCCGGCTCGTCGGTGCGGTCACCGGCTTGGCCGCCCGACACGAGCGCACCGTGATGCCCGGCCGGACCCACGCCCAGCCCGGCGCGCCGATCTCCTTCGCGTTCAAGCTCGTAACGTGGGCCGACGAGCTCGGGCGCCATCTCGAGCGCCTGTACGAAGGCCGGAGCCGCTGGTCGACGGTGCAGCTCGGCGGCGCGGTCGGCACGCTCGGGTTCTACGGCGAGGTCGGGCCCGCACTCCGGGCCCGGTTCGCGGAGCGGCTCGGCTTGGCGGACCCGGGCATCGCGTGGTTCACCAGCCGCGACCGGATCGCCGAGTTCGCCGCCGTGATGACGGGGATCACCGGCACGCTCGCGCGCATCGGCAACGAGGTGATGGAGCTGCAGCGGCCCGAGATCGGCGAGCTGCGGGAGGCCGTCGCCGTCGACGTCGTGGGCAGCATCATGATGCCGCACAAGCGCAACCCGGAGTCCAGCGAGCACCTCGACACGCTGGCCCGGCTCACCCGGGCCCACGCCTGGGTGCTGATGGAGGGTCAGGTCCAGCTCCACGAGCGCGACGGTCGTCCCTGGAAGGCCGAGTGGGTGGCGCTCCCCGAAGTCTGCCTCCTGACCGCGGCCTCGCTCCGCCTCGCCATCGCCTGCGTGGAGGGGCTCGAGGTAGACGCCGACCGGATGAGCGCCAACGTCGGCGCCGCCCAGGGGTTGCTGGCGTCAGAGCGGATCCTCGGCACGCTCTCCCACCGACTGGGCAAGCACCGGGCCCAGGCCGCCCTCCAGGAGGTGCTCGGCGCGGCCCGGCGCGATCGCCTGTCGGTGGCCGACGCGCTCGAGGCGGCGGGGCTGATGACCCGGGCCGAGGCGGACTCGGCGGTGGCGGACCCGATCGCTCCGGGCGACACCGCCGCGGTGCGGTCGGTCCTCGGCCACGTCCAGGGGGACCGGTGCTGACGCCACCGCCGCGCTTTCCGCTGGCCGTGCTCCCCACGCCGCTCGTTCTTGCGCCGCGGCTGAGCGCGGCGCTGGAACGGGAGGTCTGGATCAAGCGCGACGACCTGATCGGCTTCGCGTTCGGTGGCAACAAGGTGCGGGCCCTGGAAGTGCTCGTGGCGGAGGCGCTCGACGAGCGCTGCGACCACGTCGTGGGCTGTGGCGGGCCGGCTTCCAACTTGTGCTCCGCGCTGGCGGCCGCGGCGGCGACGGCCGGGCTCGGCTGCACTCTCGTCCTGCACGGCGGCGAGCCGGGGGTGACGCACCCGAACCTCGCGATGATGCGGGCGTTCGGGGCCCGGATCTTCTTCACCGGCGATCCCGATCGCGCGTCCACACCCGAGCATGCGGCTGCGGCCGCCGACCGGCTCCGCAGCCGTGGGCGCCACCCGTACGTCGTGCCGCGCGGCGCCGCCTCCGGGCCAGGCGCGACGGCGTACGCGCTCGCCGCCCAGGAGCTCGCCTCCCAGCTGACGTTCCGGCCGGCCCATGTGGTCGCGGCGGTCGGCTCCGGCGGCACGCTTGCCGGCCTGCTCGCCGGGTGGGCGACCTTCGACCTCCCCGGCACGCTCGTCGGCGTGGCGGTGAGCCGCCCCCTGGCCGAGACCCGCCGTGAGGTCATCCGCCTGTCCTGCGAGGCGGCCAGCGCGCTCGGCATCGGCGGACCCGAGATCGATCGGCTGCGCCTGCTCGATGGCCTGGGTGCCGGCTTCGGCCGGGCCGACCGGACGACATCCGACGCGGCCCGCCTCGCCCTCCGCACCGAGGGCATCATCGCGGACACGACCTACGTTGCCCGCGCCGTCGCCGCCCTCGAGTCGCTCGGCGGCCCGCTCGTGCTCTGGCACACCGGCGGATGGCTGAGCTGCGTGGGCGACGCCATGGGGGCCGGGCACGGATGACCGGCACGTGGGGTTCGACCACCCCGACACCGGCTCCCGAGCTCGTCGGCGCCGGGTTCGCTTACGAGTCCCGGGGCGCCGCCACGCTGCACGACGGGCTCAACCGGGCCGACCTTGCCCACGTGCTCGACCTCCTCGATCGGGGCATCATCCCCCGCCCCGCTGCGGTCGCTCTGCTCCGGGTGATCCTCGACGCGTCGTTGGACTCCATCCGCTATGACCCGGCCGACGGCGAACCCTACAACTCCCGCGAGCGAGCGTTCGCCGCGCAGATCGGCTCGGCCGCCGGATGGCTCCACGCCGGTCGCCCCCGACGCGAGGCCACCCGCCTGGCCTTCCGGCTCCATGTCCGACGGCGCACTGCGCAGGTCGTGGTTGCGGCCGCGGCGTTGGCCAGGGCGCTTGCGGAGCGGGCGGGCGACTACCGCGAGACGCTGTTCGCCGACCAGACCTACCTCCAGCACGCCCAACCCTCGACCGTCGGACACTACCTGCTGTCGTTCGCCTATCCCGTGATCCGCGACGGCCGCCGCCTCCTCGACGTGTTCGACTGGCTCAACGCAAGCCCTGCCGGGGCCGGCTGCGTCAACGGCACCCGACTGCAGCGCGACCGCACCTCCGTCGCCACCCGGCTCGGCTTAGCCTCGGTGATCGTCAACACCCGCGACGCCATGTGGCAGGTCGACGGCCTGATCCAGCTTGCATCCACCCTCGCCAGCCTGGCCCTCACCCAGACCTCACTCGCCGAGGACCTGGAGATCTGGGCCAGTTCCGAGTTCGACTACACCGAGCTGGCCGAGGAGTACACACGCGCCAGCGTGCTCATGCCGCAGAAGCGCAACCCGTACTCGCTTTCGATGATCCGGGGCACCACGGGCGTCCTCATCGGGCACGTCACCGCGATGTTGGCGGTACAAAAGAGCCCGTCGGCTCGCAGCGACAATCTGATCTTCGCCTACGGCGAGATCCCCGGCGCCCTCGAGCACGCCCGGCGCATGACCGAGTTGACGGCCGGCGTGGTCGCCACCCTGACCATGAACGGGACCCGGCTCCGGGAAGCGCTCGCGAACGGCTTCAGCCAGTCGACCGACGTCGCCGAGCAGCTGATGGTGAGCTGCGGGGTCGACTACCGGACCGCGTACCAGATCGTCGGCAGCGCGGTGCGCCGCCTTGCGGCCGAAGGCGGCACCGGCGGCGACCTCAGCCCGACACTGCTCGACGAGATCGCGGTCGAACAGCTCGGCCGGCCCCTTGCCATCGATGCCGCGACACTGTCCGACACACTCGACCCGGCCGCCATCGTCGCCACCCGCGTCGCGACGGGCGGCGCCGCGCCGGAACCAATGGGCGCAATGCTCGCCGACGTCGCCGCCGATGCGAATGAGTTGGCGACCGCGGCCCGCGAACGCCTCGACGCAGTGGATCGCGCCGAGCACAACCTGGTCGCCGACGCGCAGCGCGTGGTCGAGGAGGCATCGGAATGACCGCCCCCGGCGACAGCGTCCCGCCGCTGCCGGAGAGGGCACGGGTCGTGAACCTCGGGTTGTCGCTGTTCGCCGACGCCGTCGCCAGTCAGGGCTTCGAGGTGGTCAACGTCGATTGGCGGATCCCCGCCGGAGGCGACCCCGACGTCGTTGCCGCCCTGGCGCGACTCTATGGACCAAAGGCCGGGGTGGTGGAGGCGGCCAACGCCGAGGTCCTCCGGCGCCTCGACGGCGGCGTCCCCAAGGCCACCGGCGTCCGCGCCGCCGCAGAGGTCGTGCCGGGCTTCCAGGGCACGACGGTCCTCCACTGCGGGCCCCCCATCGACTATGCGGACGCCATCGATCCCCTGCGACGCTCGATGCGCGCCGCCGTGGTCGCCGAGGGCTGGGCCCACGACATCGCCGGCGCCGACCGGCTGCTGGCCAGCGGCCAGGTAGGGCTCGAGCCTGCGAACCGGCACGACACGTGCGTGCCCATGGTCACGGCGATCGGGCCGTCGCAGCCGGTGTGGATCGTCGAGAACGCGGCCGGGGGGAACCGTGCCTTCGCCCCGGTGAACCAGGGACCGGGCGACACCGCATGGTTCGGCCGCGACACGCCCGCCGCGATCGACCGGCTCCGATTCCTGGCCGCGGTCGCCGCGCCGCTCCTCGACGACGCCGTCCGGTCGCACGGACCGATCGACGTCATGAGAATCGCCACGCAGGGTCTCCAAATGGGAGACGACGTGCACATCCGCCTCCAAGGGAGCACCAACCTGATGCTGCGAGACCTGCTCCCCCATCTGGCGGCAGTGGACGATCCCCGCCGGGTGGACCTCGCTCGTTTCCTGGCCGGCAACCACCTCTTCTTCCTCAACGTCGCCATGGCGGCGGCCCGGGCGCTGACCGGATGGGCGATGGACGTCCCGCATTCGTCGATCGTCACCACCATGACGCGCAACGGCACGGAATTTGGCGTCGGCCTCGCCGGGTCGCCGAGCTGGCACCTGGCGCCCGCACCCGCCGTCGGCCAGGCGCTGTACTACACGGACTACGGCCCCGAAGCGGCCGCACCCGACGTTGGCGACAGTGCGGTGCTCGAGCTGGTCGGCCTCGGTGCCGCGGCCGCCGCCGGCTCGCCGGCCGTCGCCGCCTTCGTGGGCGGGACGATGGCGGACGCGCGCGCCACCACCGAGGAGCTCGACCTCGTCTGCGCCGGTCGCAGCACCCGTCTCCGCATGCCCGTGCTCGACCTCCGGGGTACGCCCCTCGGGGTGGACGCCCGGCGCGTCGTGGAGCTGGGCATCACGCCCAAGATCACCACCGGCGTCCTGCATGCGTCGACCGGCGTCGGCCAGGTCGGTGCTGGCGTGGCGGAGGCCCCCGTGACGTGCTTCGTCGACGCGGTGATGGCGCTCGACCGCACCCTGGCCTGATCGGCCCAGCGCCGATGGTCAGCTGCTCAGAACGGCCGCAGCGCCAGCCACACCGCCTTGATCGGCGACTTGCTGGCGTTGTGCCAGCGGTGGGGCCGGTCGGTGCGGAAGTGGAGCGAATCCCCTTCCGCCAGGGCGAAGTGCTGGCCGTCGACGTCGACGTCGAACGTACCGTCCAGCACGAGGATCAGCTCCTCGCCGGGGTGCTCCATCGGCTTGTCGCCACTGTTCGCGCCCGGCTGCACCGTGGCGATCGCACCCGCGAGGAAGAAGCGGCCGTAGGGACCGGAGATACCGGCCAGCTCGATGCCGCTGTGCGCGGTGAAGATGGGGCCCCGGTCGTCACTCCGTATGTGCGCGACCGGCCGGTTCTCACCGAGCTGCTCCTCGACGAAGTACGACACGGGTCGGTTGAACGCGACCGCGATCTTCAGCAGGGTGGTGATGGTCGGCACCATGCCCCCACGCTCGATCTTGTGAATCGCGGCGGCCGAAACGTCCGACTGCGCGGCCAGCTGCTGGAGTGACATCCCCCGCTGGAGCCTCAGCTCTCGCAGTTTTGGCCCAATCGAGCTCACGATCTCGTGTAGCCCGCTCGTCCCGCCACCACTCTCGTCGGCGTCCAGCGAGGTCGTATCAGTCGACGGAGGCTTCGGTGCTGTCATCAGAACACTTCGTAGCAAAGTACGAAGGACGTGTTCTATGGTAGACGCCTAGCCGGGCTGGAGCGGACGCTTCGCTCGTCGGATCTCGAGGAGGTGTCGATGGCACCGAGACTCGTCGTGGTCGGCGGCGGCGCGGGAGGGATCGGCGCGGCTGGTGCCTTCAAGGGCGTCCAGCCCGATGGTGAGGTGATCGTCTTCACCGAGTACGAGGACGCAGCCTACAGCCCCTGCGGAATCCCATACGTGCACGGCAAGGAGATCCCGAGCTTCGAGGCCCTGTTCCTCGCCACGAAGGAGACCTACGTCGAGCAGGGCATCGACATCCGGTACGAGACACGCGTTGCGGCGCTCGACCTCGATGCCGGCACGATTCGCCTTGAAGGCCAGGAAGACGTCGGCTACGACCGCCTGGTCGTTGCCACCGGGTTCGACTATGCCGACCCGGGGGTGCCCGGCACGGACCTCGAAGGGCTCTATTACGTCAAGAACATCCGCCGGGCCATGGAGTGGGACAAGGTCCTCGACGAGGTCAAGGTGGCGGTCGTGGTCGAGGCCACTCCGCTGGGGCTCGAGATGGTCACCGCGCTCGCCCATCGGGGCATCGAGACCCACGTCATCGATCAGCGGCCGTGGGCGCTCAGCGATCTGGCCGACCCCGACATCGCCCAGCCCGTGGAGGACTCCTGGGCCGAGCTGGGCGTCAAGATGCACTACGGCGTGACGCTGGAGGCGTTCGTCGGCGGGCCCAGGATCCGCGCGGTCCAGACGTCGGCCGGCGAGCTACCCGCCGACCTCGCCGTGATCTGTACGAAGAAGGTGCCCAACACCTCGTTGGGGACCGCCGCCGGACTCAAGACCGGACCGACAGGGGGATTCATCGTCGACAACCGCATGGGCACCAGCGCCGACGCGGTGTTTGCGTGTGGCGATTGTGTCGAGGTGCCGCTTGGGGTCGGAAACCTGCCGGTCCAGGGCCTCTCGGGCTCGCACGCCTACGCCCAGGGGAAGGTGGCCGGCATCAACGCCGGTGGCGGCGCGCGCGAATACCAGCCGGTGTACGTGCCGTGGGGGATGGTGGCCGGGCTGTGGATGATCGGCGGCGTCGCCTACGGCGAGACCGTTGCCAAGGCACTCGGCATCCCCCACGTGATGGGCGCCGCCCAGGGCATCTCGCGCGCTCGCTACTACCCCGGCGTGAAGACCCTCAAGGTGAAGCTGCTCGCCGAGCCGGGGACCCTGCGGCTCATCGGCGCCCAGATGGTCGGCCAGGAGGGCATCAAGGAGCGCGCAGACTTCCTGGCCATGGCTGTCAAGACCGGCATCACGCTCGAGGACCTCGCCTACATGGAAAACGTGTACTCGCCCCCGATCGGCGCGCTCAACGAACCGATCGCGCTCGCCGCCCAGAACGCCCTCACCAACCTCTGACGACGATGAGATTCGCCCGTTGGCTCCGCAGGAACTCCGAGCACTACCTGCTGATGGCCGCTCAGCGAGAGGTTGCGGCGCGCTACGGCCACGCGTGTCCTCAGACGCGGGAAGGCCTCAAGGGGCGGTTCTTCCTCGTGCTGTTCGCGCCCGTCTACCGGCGGTTGCCGTGGGGCTTCCGGTCGTTCGTGCTCCAATCGATGCCCGGCAGCCACCGCAAGACCTGGACGCCGCGCGCGCGTCACCCCCTGGGCCCCGCCGTATAGCCGCCATCCACCCATAGCCACCCCGATCAGAAGGAGAACCAGGTGCCAAAGACGGTGCAAGTACCGCTTCCTGAGGAAGGCGAGACCCTGTTCGACACCGAGGAGAAGGTGTTCGAGGACATCCAGGCCGAGCCCGGCGAAAAGGCCTTCGTCTTCATCCACACCGTGCCCTACGAGGGCTCGGTCGCGCTCGTCAACCTGCTCACCGCGACGCGCCTCGTCCGCAAGGGCTTCGACGTCACGATCGTGCTGTATGGGCCGGGTGTCCTGCTGGCCTCGGGCACCCGCGGCTATCCGTCGGTCGGCCAGGAGGCATTCCCGGGCCACCTCGCCATCAACAACCAGATCAAGACCCTCCTCAAGGAAGGTGCCACGGTCCATGCCTGCCGGTTCGCCATGGGCGCGCTGTATGGCTTCCGCGAGGACGACCTGATCCCCGGCGTCAAGCCGTTCCACCCGCTCGACGTGCTCGACTCGGCCCTCACGGCGTGGCGGGAGGGCGCGTTCCAGCTCAACACCTGGACGGTGTGACGCCAGCGTCAGCTACGCGGGCGTCACAGTCACGGTCAGGTCGGGCGCTCGGCGCAGCGTGTTCGATACGTAGCACACCCGCGAGGCCCGCGCGACGAGAGCGTCGACCTCCTCGGGCGGACCTTGGTCGAACGCCACCTCGAGATCGATGGCGCTGAACGACGGGCCGTCGTACGTGGCCACCGCCCTCACGGTCAGCGGGCCGAGCACCACATCGCGCTTGCGCGCCACGTGGACGAGCGCCATGGCGTAGCACGACGACAAAGCCACCAGCAGGTACTCGGTGGGCATCGCGCCGGCGTCCTCCCCACCGGACCCCGGCGGCTCGTCGGCCACGAAACCGAACTGGCGCACCGCGATGTCGGCGCGGTAACCCGCCTCACATCGGGCCTCGGCCACGGCGGAGAGCCTGCGTTCACGGGCCATCGTTAGCGGTGGGGCCCACCGCCTCGTGGCCGCCGTGGTCGTGCCCGGCCGGCCGGGAGGCGAGGGCAAGCACCCGCGCGTCGGTGGTCTCGACGGCGAGGATGCCGAGATCGTCCAACAACGGTTCCAGCGCCTCGGCCCACCGTTCGTAATAGCGGTAGCCCTCACCGTCGGGATGCTCGGCCTCCCAACGACGGACCGCGGCGATCAGCCGTTGCTGGAACTCACTCCATGTGAAGCGTTCGGCTTCGACCAGCGCCAGCGTGACGCCGAACAGGCGGCTCTCCCAGGGGGCGTCGAACACCATCTCGCCGTTCGAGCGCGGCGGTGCCCCGGGACCGCTGATCCCCAGCTCGACAGGGGGCTCGCTCAAGGGGGTGTCACCCGGGCCACGCCAACCATGGCATCGCGAGTCACGAGCGCAGCCAGCTCCTCCTCGGACAGGTCCGACGTGCCCTCCGGCCGCTCGGGGAGCACGAGATATCGGACCTCGGAGCTGCTGTCCCACACCCGGATCTCGACGTCGTCATCGAGCTCCAGACCCATCTCCGCCAGCACCCGGCGAGGCTCGCGCACGATTCGCGACCGGTAGGCCGGGTCCTTGTACCAGGACGGTGGCAGGCCGAGCACCGGCCACGGGTAGCAGGAACACAGCGTGCACACCACGACGTTGTGCACTTGCCCGCTGTTCTCCAACACCTCTATTTGCTCCCCCTGCGGGCCCGAATAGCCGAGCTCGCCGATGGCGGCAGTGCCGTCCTCGAGAAGCCTCCGCCGGTAGTCGGCGTCGGTCCAGGCCTTGGCGATGACCCGGGCGCCGTTCATCGGACCGACGTCGTTCTCGTAGCGGCTGATCAGGCCGTCGACCACCTTCGGGTCGATGAGCCCCCGCTCGAGGAGGAGCGATTCCAACGCTTCGGCCCGGAGCGCGGCATCGGGATGGTCATGCGCACGCGGCACGGCGGTCATCCGATCGGCTCCAGGTAGTCGTGGTAGAGATCGAGCGTCAGCGTGAACGGCTCGGCGCCGTCACCCCACAGCTCGGTCGAGTCGAAAGCCACGGCGTAGACGTGCTGAGCGTTCTCGCCGATGAAGTGGGCGTGGGTGTCGGGGAGGACCTGCGCCGGATGGATCGCCGCCACCGTGCCGACATGACCCCTCGTGTAGCGCGGAAGCCGGGTGTGCCCAGCGTGAGCGTGGGCTTTGGTTCGGACGCGGTCGCCGACGGCGAAGCGGGGCGGTGTGTCGATCTGGCGCAGAGATCCGCCGGCCGTCGGCTGGTAGTCGGGTTTGTTCGGCGTCGGATCGGCGGGCTCGATCACGTCCTCGCCGCGCAGCTTGCGGGCCCGCGCCACCACCGCTCCGGGAGCGAGCACGCCACTGTCCACCAGCATCGTCTCCACGCACGCCAGCCACCTGCCGTAGTACCCGTCGACCAGGTAGTCGTAGGGATGCTGGCGGTCGATCGCATGCCGCATGGCGTCCAGGTTCTGCCCGGACAGCCGGGCCGACAGGGCACCGAACGCGAACGCCTTGGCCTCCCATCGCTCGGCGAAGACGCGCTCGTCGGGTGGGATCGTGACTGTGCCCCAACCCTGCGTGCCGCCCATGTCGTGTATTCCGTCCACACGTACCTCCCTCGGAAGGGCAGCCCATGCCGTGGCCATCTTCGCGCGGTGCCACGTGCCGTGGGGGGGTCGGCTGGCCGCACTTGACAAGGTCGTGGTCAATGAAGCCGCGGGCGTCCGGCCGTGGCCACC
>OCZV010000326.1_pt1 | contig 17396 bp, 18 predicted proteins | sample 1539051 | NCBI WGS metagenome assembly OCZV01 (sample SAMEA3113581, study PRJEB22503) | soil metagenome
TCGGCTGTCTCGGCGTGCCGGGCCGGATCATCGTCGCCGTCGGTGATGATCGGCTCCGGCAGCCACTCGCCGACGTAGCGCTCGCGGCGGGCGCGCGCGGAGCGCAGCTCGTTGATCGCCAGCCGGGTGGTCACGGTGGCGACGAACGCGCGCGGCGATGCGATCTGCTCGCCGGCCTGGAGCGCCTGATGCACCCGCAGCAGCGCTTCCTGCACGACGTCCTCGGCCTCGGAGACGCTGCCGAGCATCCGGTAGGCGATCGCGAAGGACGCCGGCCGCAGCTCGTCGAGCAGTTGCTCGTGATCGGTCATATCGCAACCTCCTCACGCCGGCGCGGATGCGCCCTCGCAAATCCCTCACGCCAGCTCGGATGCGCGGGGCGCCACCCGAGCTCGCGCTTGGCCTTGGCATTGGAAGCACCGCGAAGCTCCGTCATCATCGCGACGCCCATCTCACCGGCCAACAGGCGCACGACGAAACGAGGCACGCGCCGGGGCTTCTTGGCGCCCAGCGTCCGCGCCAGCGCCGGCACCCACTCGGCGACCGGGGCGGGGTCATCGTCGACAACGTTGTAGATACCACGGCTGCCGTGCTCGACGGCCGCCACCGTCGCCTCCGCGGCATCGGCGATGTGGATGAACGACCACACGGCGCCGCCGTCGCCGACCAGCGGGAACTTGCGCTTGCGGATCATCTCGGTCTGCTGCCCGCCGGGCGCGATCGAGGTGCCCGGCCCGTAAAACCCGCCGTAGCGCAGCACGATCCCCTCCGTCCACGGCGCACCGAGGACCGCCTCCTCGAGGTGACGCATCGCCGCCCAGGACTCGCGCACCTCCCGAGGGGGCGACGGGTCGAACGGGTCCTCCTCGCTCTTGAGGGCCGTGCCGGTGCGCGCGTATGAGGCGAAGTTGCTCTGCGCCACGAACCGCCGTATCCCCACCGCCTGCCCGGCCGACAGCAGGTGATCCGTGCCCTCAGCCCGGAGGCGCCTGGTCAACGCGAAATCTCGATCGGCGTGACGCGGGCGAATCTTGTCTACCGCTCCGAACGCGGTCGCCTGATGGACGATCACGTCCGGCTCCGCCGTACCAACCGCCTCCGCGACCTGATCGGGATCAAGCGCGTCCGCGACCACCGGCACGGCGCCCAGCTCCTGGAGCAGCGCCTGTCTCGACTCGTTATGCGTCATGCCATGAACCTCATGACCAGCGGCAACCAGACGCGGCACCAGCTGCTTTCCAATCGCTCCCGTCGCTCCTGCCACAAACACTCTCATCATCAAGTCCTTGATCGAGGATTCCCTACCCCACGAGACAGGACGGCGGCCCCGGCTGTGACACCTCCAGCACCCCGGCACGGGAAAGCGGCGCGAGGTTTGCGCCACCCCCCGGCAACGGCTCGGCGCGAGGTCGCCGATCGATCGGAGGCCTGCCGGATTGAACGCAGGTGGGGTGCGCTGCGTATCGCCATCAGGTTGCTTTAGTTCCGCGAGGGGGGCTGCTTCGTGGAGGGCGGTAATGCGCGCGGGCGGAGCGCGCTCCGGAAGGTCGTCACCCGGCGTCCGGAGGGCGGCATGTTATCCGGACGGGCGTCGGAAACCCAGAGCGCAGGCGCGTCACGGGCCGGTCCCCCACCTGAAAGAGGAGGGGAACCAATGCGCAGACTTGTGGGGGTTCTAGCTGCCCTCGTTCTCGCTTCCGGCGCCGTGATCGCACCTGCCTCGGCCCAGGGCATCGAGGATCCGATTCCAGAGCCGATCCCTCAGGGACCCATCAGCGTGTCGCTCGAGACCGTCGCCACCGGCCTGACCGCGCCGAACTGGGGCATCTCCGCGCCTGGACAGGAAGATGTTTTGTTCGTGGTCGACCAGCCCGGGAGTCTGTGGAAGATCGACCTAAATACCGGCGACAAGGATGTCTTCTTGGACGTGAGCAGCCGGCTGGTCCCACTCGGCGCCTTCGGCCCGGGGACGTTCGACGAGCGAGGTTTCCTCGGCGTCGCATTCCATCCCGGCTACCAGGGCAACGGCCTGCTCTACACCTACACATCGGAGCCGATGACAGGCCCGGCGGACTTCTCAACGATGCCGGTGGGGACGGCTCCCAATCATCAGAGCGTCATCGCCGAATGGCGAGTTCCCAATCCTGCCGATCCGGACGCCGTCGTCGACCCGGCCAGCCGCCGAGAATTGATGAGGATCGACGAGCCGCAGTTCAACCACAACGCGGGGGCACTCAACTTCGGACCGGATGGAATGCTCTACATTTCCCTTGGCGATGGCGGCGCCGCCGACGATCAAGGCGTCGGCCACAGTCCACAGGGCAACGGTCAAGACCCGAGCAACATCCTTGGAACGATCATCCGGATAGATCCGTCCGGGTCGAACTCCGCAAACGGAAGCTACGGAATCCCGAGCGACAATCCTTTCGTCGAACAAGAAGGTTTCGTCTCAGAGATCTGGGCGTACGGCTTTCGCAATCCCTTCAGGTTCTCCTTTGACTCCGCCAGCGGCGGCCTCGTGGTAGGCGACGTCGGGCAGAACGACATTGAAGAGGTCGATGTTGTCAGGAAGGGCGGCAACTTCGGCTGGCGCCTGAAGGAAGGATCTTTCATCTTCGATCCCAACGGGGCCGACCCCGGGTTTGTCACCGCCAACCAGCCCGGAGGTCCGCCGGGCCTCATCAACCCGGTTGCTCAGTACGACCATGATGAGGGGATCGCAGTCGTCGGTGGCTTTGTGTACCGCGGCAGCGAGATCCGCCGGCTCATTGGAAGTTATGTGTTCGGCGACTTCGAGCGGCCCGGCAGCGACGAGGGCCGGCTGTTCTTCATGCCCGGTCGCCGCAACATAAGGGAGTTTCTGCTCGAGGGGCAGGAATCCTTGGGCATCAATCTCGACGGTTTCGGACAAGACGCAAACGGCGAGCTGTATGTGTTGGGCAACACAACCGGAACGCCCTTCGGAGCCACCGGCGTGGTCCTCCGAATCGAGCCGCCGTCGACGAATTGAGCTGACCGCGATCCTGAGATGGCAGTTAGGCACGAAATATCGTGCTTAATTGCCATCTCGGCGCGCCGGCGCGCTTGACGATGCGCTATTTGCTATTTAAGTTAAGTTGCAAATGGATCCCGTACAGGCCATCGCCAACCCCACGCGCCGGGCCATCCTCCGGCTTGTGTGGGAGCAGGAGTTGCCCGCCTCCGAGATCGCGGCCCGAGTGGACCTCACGGCGCCCGCGACGTCTCAGCATCTGCGCGTGCTGCGGGATGCCGACCTCGTTGCCGTCCGCGTCGATGCCAACCGGCGCCTTTACCGGATCCGGCTCGAGGGCCTCGAGGAGTTGCGGTCCATCCTCGAGTCCTTCTGGACCGGACGGCTCGCATCGCTTAAACGGGCCGCCGAAGAGATGCATGCCGATGGCGGCTGAGGAAGCGGTCCGTCTGGAGGTGACCATCGGCGCGCCGCCCGAGGTCGTTTACCGGCTCCTGACGGAGGACGATCTGCTGATCCGGTGGATGGGGATCAGCGCGCAGCTCGACCCCCGACCGGGTGGAGTGTTCCGTTTCGAGGTCGCTCCGGGGCAGTTCTGCAGCGGCGAGTTCCAGGAGGTCGTCCCCGGCAGGCGCGTCGTCTTCACGTGGGGCTACGAAAGCGACGCCATGCCCGTTGCTCCGGGTTCGACAACCGTGGAGGTCGATATCGAACCCCGCGGCGACACCTCGGTCGTCCGCTTGGTCCACAGGGGACTCGAGGGCCCGATGACTCGGATGCATGCCGAGGGGTGGTCGAAGTACATGCATCGACTGACCGCCGTTGCGGAGGGCCGCAACCCAGGTTCCGACCCCGCCGCGCCGTACCAGTCCGGCGCGCTGCCCGAAATCCCCTGACACGGAGGACGAGATGGTCCGCAACAGCAACTCGATCGAGGTCCGAAGGCCCCAGGTCGAAGTGTTCGCATTCGTCGCCGAATTTCCCAACGACCCCAAGTGGCAGCGCGGGAAGAAATCGTGCACCTGGACCTCAGAAGGTGGGCTGCGTGTCGGCGCGACCTACCGGCAGCACGCCACTTTTCTCGGCAAGGACGTGTTCCAGAATTTCACCGTCCTCGAGGTCGACGCTCCCCGCCTCGTGCGATACGAGAGCAAAGAGGGCTCGTTTCCTCTCACCGTCACGAGGACCGTCGAGGATCTCGGCGACGGTCGCTGCAGGTTCACGGAAACCGTCGAAGGTGAACCGGGCAGATTCTTCAGCCTCGCAGCACCGCTGCTTCAGCCCATGGTGAAACGGACGATTACACGCGACTTCGAGGTTCTGAAAAAGCTCCTCGAGTCTCAGGCGGCCGACTAAGCCGGCGGGAACATCTCCCGCAGGCGCTGCGCATAGAACGGCTCCCATGCGCCCCCACTGTCCGACCCAGCAAAATCCCGGTCCAGCTGCACCAGCGCATGAACGAGGTGGCTTCGGATCGGCCGGCTGCCGAGCAACTCCGGGAGCTCCGAGAGGTCCAGCAACCACGATGCATACCAGGATGCCCAGTCGGGATCATCGCCGTCGGTGATGCGATAGACCACATGGTGGGTCTCGGCGGCTTCCTTGAGCAATCCTGCTACCGCATCGACAGGTTCCATGGTCTCTCCTTTCGCGTACGTTCTCGCCTTAGTACCGGGGGGCTCGGCGCCGTTACAGGTAACGCTCGGGAGATAGCCGGACACATACCTTTCGATAGGGCCGGTCCCTTCAGACAATAGACACGTGAGGAGACCCAACTGAAAGCCGACAAGGAAACCCGATTCAGGTCTCTGTATGAGATCCACGCCGGTGCTGTGGCTCGGTACGCGGCGCGGCGAGTCCCGGCGGACGATGTCGGTGATGTGGTGGCCGAGACCTTCATGACGGCCTGGCGCCGGCTGGAGGAGGTTCCGGACGACGCGGTTCCGTGGCTGTTCGGGACGGCGCGCCGGCACATTGCCAACCGCAGGCGAAGTTCGAGGCGCCGGCAGGCACTCGGACACCGGCTCGCAGAAGGAGCCGTCGAGTCACCCGAGTACCAGCCGCAGATCCCCGAGGTGGACGAGGATCTCCTCGCCGCGATCAGGCGGCTGCCGGACAAAGAGCGGGAGGCGCTCATGCTCGTCGCGTGGGACGGTCTCGATCCCAAACGAGCGGCGCAAGCGGCCGGCTGCAGCGGCGGGGCCTTGAGGGTGCGGCTGCATCGAGCACGGTCGCGCCTAAAGAAGGAGCTGGAGACGCCCTTTCACGCCCCCGCCCCACACCCAATCCCCCACCCTCAAACGGAGGAACTGCAATGAGGACAGATGACCTCATGACCAGAGTCAGGTCGGCAAATCCGGTGCGTCCGACCTCGTTCCGGGACTGGACGGATTCGCCGGAGGGACGGGAGATCGCCGAGGGCATCCTTGCCACAGAAGCGAAGGATGAGTCCCGACCCGTGCCGGCGCGGAGAAAGTTCCTGTCCGGAACCCGGCTGGTGGCCGGAGCAACAGCCGGAGTATTGATTCTCGGAGTGGTGGGCGTAGCTTCTCTCCGGGACTCCGACACCGGTACTGCGTGGGCCGCGCCACTGGTGAAAATCGCCGAGGACTCCCCCCGACTTCTCATCGCCAAAGCCGGATGGCAGGTGATTCGCGCCGACGAGTTCAGCGGCAAGTACGGTGAGATGACCTTTTCCAACGGCGAGAGTGAAATGGACCTGCATTGGATCCCCGCCAAGTACCACAAAGTCGCGGTTGAAGATCGCAGGCACAGCGCCGGCCAGTCGTGGAACGTGACCATCGCCGGTCGTGACGCGGTTCTGTTCCAGTACGAGGGAACAACCGAATTCACCGGGCTGTGGCGTGATGGGCACGACTCGCTTGAGTTGCGTGGTGGATTCCCGAGCGTGAGCGACTACATGGCCGTTGCCGAGACGATCCGGAAGGTTGACGCAAACACCTGGCTCTCTGCCATGCCCGAGAGGGTGGTGAAACCGGACGCCCGTGCCGCCAGCGTTGACGAGATGCTCGCCGACATCCCCGTTCATCCCGACGTTGATGTCAACAAGCTCAAGGCCGGCGAAAGGGTGACCGATCGCTACCAGCTCGGCGCACGGGTAACCGGGGCGGTTGCGTGTGCCTGGATCGGGCAGTGGGTGGACGCCACGGCGAAGGGCAACGACGCCCGAGCCAAAGAAGCAGTCGACGCGATGGCAACATCCCACAACTGGGCGATCCTCATCGAGATGAACAAAGAGGGTGACTGGCCCGAGGTGATGTGGGAGCTGGCCGACGCGATGCCGGACAACGCGACCGTCAGCGGCGGGCGGCCGATGACGATCGAGGAGTCGTACGGGAGTGCACTCGGCTGCGAATAGCTGCTACGTGGAGGGCTCGACCGCTCGGGAGCCGTGCGCGAGAGCCCTCCAGTACTCCTCGCCGTAACGAAGAACCAGTCCGGCATCATCCACTAGAAGATCGGCGACGAAGTCGTCCGACCGGAACCGGTACTTGCTCTCGCCGAGCCGCTCATAGGTTTGGTCGGAGACAACGACCTCGAGACTCGGCCAGTCGACCCACGCGGCGCGCGTGTCAACAGACTCGCCGATTTCAGGTCCAAGGCGACGGATCGGCAACGTGTTGGTGGCCGGAGTCAGACGGAAGTCCACGTCGATGCAACCCGCCAAACTCTCCTGAGGTTCGCCGTCGAGCAACCACTCCCCGGATTCGCCGTGAACCAGGGCGAGTTCTTTGGACCCATCCGACGCTTCAACCCGGATGACTAGCTGTTTCGTACGCCACTGCGCGTCCGTGTCAACTCGGTACTGGACTCTGGCGGGCGCCGCATTGGCCGGCGCAAGCACCAGGCCCTCGAGAGCAAAACCGCCTGACGTCTGGATCAGCCGGCACAGCTCCGAGCTGTGATCGTAGGGGTTGCGCCACAAGACTGTTTCGATCGTCGATTCGGACAATTGGGCTCCTCCTCAGCGAAGCTTTATCCAAGTGGCATGGGCGGCACCGATCAAGTCGCCGCCCTCGTCGTATACGGCCGATGGGCTGAACAGTTTCCGGTTGTCACGACCGAGCGCCCTAGCAACCACGACACACCGGTCTCCGGCACGAGCCGACCCAAAAACCCGGCCCGCCAGCGTGCCCAACAGCGCCACCTCACCGGGTTCGGCAATCGCCCAATAAGTCGGACAATCGAGAGCACCCCATACGAATCGTCCGGAGATCTCTCGGTCCGAGATCGTGAACGAATCGTGTGGGACCCACGGCGCGGCCATCACATCCTTTCCCCGGACCCGCGCTGGCAAGAGGCGAAGCCCGTCACCTGGCGCGCGGTCGGGTCCACATACAAAACAGTTCGGGAAGGGGTGGCCTTCGACTGAGCCTCGCGCGGCGACGGCCTCCATCGCCTCGTCGAATTCGACGAACTGCGGAGGCTCGTCGAGGACGTCTCCGGCGCGCCCACTCGCAAGTAGCGTCCCACCGTCGCTAAGCGTCACCGTGTGATCGTGGCCATCAAGTTGCAGCGGACGACCCACCGGAGCCGGCGCGTGGAGACGCACCTGCAGCGGTCCCGGAATCACTTCGGCAAGCACGCCCGCAACGTACCCGCCGTTGGCGATGGCCGGTGGCCCCTCAAAACGTTGATCAACGACAATCGTCACCGGCGCATCCTAAATGCGCGGGCCCCGAACTGTTCGCGCAGATTCGTGGTTTCCAATGAATGCGCGCGAACAGTTAGGTGTGGGCTAGCGGGCGGCCCGGTTCAGTGAGGTTCGTACACGGAGAGCGCCACGGAGGCCGTACCCTCAACAGGGTCTGGAAGGGCTGCGATTCGGGAGCGGATCTCCCCCCGATCTGTGTGCCACGCACTCGGCCCCATAGCAACCAGCGCCTCGACGTCGGGGTGGCCCAGGCTCATCAAGAATTCGATCGGGGTCCTTCGAACGAGACGGAAACGTCCACCCAACTTCTCTTCAAGGCGCTCCTCCTTGAGTTCGTCTACGGTCACGAGATCGAGCGCATTTACCAGGGATCCAAGGTGATCCGTTGTGGGGGTAACGACGACCAAGTGGCCTTCGGGCCCCAGAATCCGATGGACCTCCACGGCATTTCGAGGTGCAAAGACATTTACGACCAATGTTGCGGCGCCGCTGCGTATCGGCAGCATCTGCCACGCATCGCAAACGACCGCGCCTGCGCGCTCGTGGCACCGGGCGGCGCGCCTCGCTGAGTACTTCGATGCGTCGAGTGCGAGCCCGAACCGTTCCGGCAGAGAGTCGAGGATCTCCGTCAGGTAATAGCCGGTTCCTGCCCCAACGTCAACGACGCAGCCGTCTGGCATATCATGCGCAGTCCGGGCCGCCTCATCCGAGACGGACCGCGCGAGCGCTGAGTAATGACCTCTGCGGAGGAATTCGGCCCGAGCGTCTACCATCGCCGCCGTATCGCCGAGCGCTGATCCCTTCGGTGTTCCCGGCATTAGGTTAACGTAGCCCTGGCGCGCCACATCGTAGGAGTGACCATCCCCGCAACTCACTACGCCGTCGCCCATGGTGAGGCCGGATCCGCACTTGGGGCAGATCAGATACTCGATCACGTCGGAAAGCACCCCACTAGTCTCCTGGGGATGACGCGAACTGTCTGCCCTGATTCCCGGTATCCGGGAATGACAGCAGACAGTTGACCAGTTCGGCGCGGCGAGGGGGCCGGAGCGTGAGCTCCGACCCCTCAGGCCGGGGGAAACGGGATGTCTCTAGGCGTTCTCTGTGACCATCTCGGGCAGCACGACCGGCGCCTCGGCCGGAGCAGTGTGGGTGCCGTCGACCGTCACGTTCGGCAGCCACTGCAACCACTTGGGCAGGTACCAGTTCCGGTTCCCGAGCAACTTCATCGAAGCAGGGACGAGAACCGAGCGGACCAGGGTGGCGTCGATCAGCACGGCGGCGCCGAGTCCGAAGCCCATTTGCTGGAGGGCGGCGAGTTCGCCGGCAGCGAACCCTCCGAACACCGCAACCATGATCGCGGCGGCTCCCGTGATCAGTCCGCCAGTTGTTCGCAGACCGTAGGCTACGGATTCGGTGTTGATGCCCGTCTGATCGAAGCGCTCCCGGATCCTCGAAAGAAGGAACACGTGGTAGTCCATCGACAGGCCGAACAGCACGGAGAACAGGAACAACGGCAACCATGCCTCGATCGCTTCGACCTGCTGGAACCCGAGGACGCCCGCTCCGAATCCCTCCTGGAACACAAGGACGATGAGTCCGTAGGCCGCGCCCACCGAGAGCAGGTTCATAACTATCGCCTTGAGAGGCACCACGATCGAGCGGAATACGACCGTCAGGAGAATGAACGACAGTCCCAGAACGAACGCAAAGATGATCGGCGTGTACTGATCGGTTAGATCGAAGAAGTCCTTGTTGAAGGCGGTGTCGCCACCGACGAGAACCTCTGCCTCTAAGCCGCCAAATGCCTGAGGCACGTAGTTGTCGCGCAGCCGGTCGATCGACGCCACCGCCGCCTCGCTCGACGGGTCGCCACTGACCGGGGCGGACACGATTGCCGTATCACCTGAGTCGTTGATCTGCACCTGCGACGGCCCGAAAAAGCCATCCGAGGACAGGGACGCCTGCAGGTCTTCGATGGCGCTCTGGAACTCCGGCGCCGCCACGTCTCCATCGACAACGATCTCTACGGGAGAGTTGAGGCCTCCCGAGAACTCTGCGGAGAGGACCTCGAAGCCCTGCCTCGATCGGGTGTCTTCGGGAAGCGTGCTCACTCCGGAGAAGCCCAGGTTGATGTCGAAGAACGAGAGCGATGCAGCCACCAGAAGTCCGGCGCCGATCACAAGACTCACCACCGGACGTCCCATTACACGACGAGTTATGGCGTTCCAGAAGCGGTGCGATTGCTCCGAGCCGAGTTCCGTCTTGCGACGGAACACGCGCAGTGAGTTCACTCGGTCACCGAGCAGCGAGAGCAGCGCCGGCAACAGGGTCAGAGAAGCCACAACAGAGGCGACCACGACAAATATCGCACCGGCGCCGAGGCTCCGGAAGATCGTCGTCGGGATTATGAGCATGCCGACGAGAGCTAGAACAACCGTCATGCCGCTAAAGAACACCGCACGGCTGGCCGTGCCGCCGGCCGCCGTGATCGCATCGATCTTTTCGAGGCCCTTGGCGCGCTCCTCCCTGTAGCGCGAGACGATGAAGAGCGAGTAGTCGATCCCGACGGCAAGTCCCATCATCGTGATCATGTTCGTGACGAAGAACGAAAAGTCCACCGTACGACCAACGAGGGCAACCAGTCCCATGGACACCGCAATTGAGCCGATTGCCATCGCGATGGGTACGACTCCTGCAACCACGGCACCGAAGACCAGCACCAGAACGACAAGCGCGACCCCGATCCCAATCGACTCGCCCCGAACGAGGTCCTCTTCCGCGATCGTCGAGAAGTCTTCGTTCAGACTGATCTGACCGAAGGATTGCGCGGTGAGAACACCCGACTCGTTGGCACGCTCGAGGAGCGAGTCGATCGCCGGGATGTGCTCGCTGGTGTCGCGGATGTCTTCGAACTGAACCGGCATGAGAGTCGTCCGGCGATCCTCCGACACCATCGACGGATCCTGAGTGTCGTAGAAGGTGATCGCCCCCTGGGCGCCGTCGGCACCGGCGGCCGACTGAAGACCCCTTACGGCCTCTTCAAACGCAGGATCGTCGACCGTCGCGTTGTCAGAGGTGAGGATGAAGACCTCGCTGAGCCCCTCTTCTCCGAAGCGCTCCTCGATCAGCTCGGTCGCCCGTTTGGCCTCGGGATCGTTCGTGAAGTTGGCGTCGGTCGTAAGCGCATCAGAAAGATAGGTGGACGACAGCCACCCCGCGATCGCAATTACGACCAGCCACAGCCCCAAAGTGACCCACGGACGCCGGGCGCTTGCCCTGGCTAGCCCCTGAGTAGAAAACCCCATTGTCCGTCCTCCGTTGTGTATGTACGCTGTATGCGTACAACGTATATGTACGCTGTACATGCATACATGTACGGTGTACACTTGTCAACCAGCAGGTCGACAAAAGACATGAATTGTCGGGGGACAGGATCGGGGACATGACCATCACTCAGGAAAAAAAGGACACACAGCGAGAACCACTCTCACGTGAGAGGATCCTCAAAACGGCCCTCCGGATCGTTGACGAGGAGGGCCTCGAGCACCTCTCGATGCGCCGGATAGCCGGTGAACTCAACGCAACCCCGATGGCGCTCTATAACCACGTCCCGAACAAGGACGCTCTCCTGGCGGGGATTGTCGGCTTGCTGCTGGACGAGCTCGATCTGTCTCAGCTCGATCCGAGCCTCCCGCCGACCGCCCTCAAGGTGGGTTTCGGCGAATTCAGAAAGGCAATGCTTCGCCATCCGAACCTACTGCCCATCATGTGCCGCAAGGGTGACTTCACGCCCGATTCGATGCGACCTGTGGAGCTTGCGCTATCGCTGTTGCGAGCGATGGGGTTTTCAGACGAAGAGGCGCTCCAGGCACACTGGGCCATGACCGGTATGACGATCGGTCACGTGATGTGGCAGATCATGACCCCGCTCTTCGACGGCGACGAAGCCGCGGAACAGGCTCTCGCCGGCAAGCGGATGCTTCCGATCTCGGAGTTTCCCTGCATCCACGGCGCGCTTCCGTTCATGGAGGACTGCGACATGGATGCAGTTTTCGAATTCGGAATGGACTCCTTGATCGAAGGCTTCAAGACGCGGCTGGCTGCTCGCGCCTGAGTGCCATTGGCGCGCCGTTCCTAGTTGAGTTTGGAGATCGCTTGCGCGATCTCGGCGGCCGACTTGGCTCCAACGAGGCGTTGCGAAACGGTTCCGTCGGAGTTCACGAACACGAAGAACGGAAACGCCGTCAACCCAAAAGCATCCGCAGCCTCGTACGCGGTGCTGTCGGCGACGACGGGGAGAGTCCATCCCTCGCGCCCGAGCCACTCGGACGGTGGATAGTTGGCCTGCCCCTCCGACGTCGAGGTCGCTATGGAGTAGAAATCGACTCCCTCCGGCACGCCGCTTGTGTCGATCCATTCCTGAACGACGGGCACCTCGGCCTGGCAGACGGAGCACCAGTGCGCGAGCAACAGGATGACCTTTGGCCTACCGTCGTTGCCTATGGCTACGTTCTTGCCATCGAAGGATTTGCCCTCGATGGTGGGTATCTGCCGGCCGACGGCGGCGTCCTTGCCCCCCTCCGGGAACTCGGCAAGTGCATCCCCGGTCACGCTGACGGCGCGCGTTTGCTCGACACCGGCCGCCGGGGTCTGGGTTTTCGAATCAGACCTCGTCATCACGATGGCGGCCCCGAAGAGCACCACCACAACTCCAAATGCGATCCAGAAGATCGGCAGCCGGCGCCGCTGCGCAGCCGCTTTCTTTCTTTGCGCCTTCCTACGTGTGCGTGCTGCTGAGGCTGAGGCCATCGTCCTTCCTTTCCGTGGCAGAGCGTGGTGAGTCGTGGATTTCGGGCTCCGACGCCTTCGGTTGGCCGGGCGCCATCAGGAGCAAGGTTGCGATCAGTGCAAAGCCGCTTAGGGCCATGAATGGAATCGATATGAAGTGAAACTGCCAGACCCATGTGGACGTGCACGGAGTGGTCGGATCGCACGAAGCCGATGTGAGCGCCGGGAAGCGCTGAAGGAAGTAGTGGAAGATCGATATCGCCGCCCCCACGCCGGCCATGGGAACTGCGTACCGGCGCACATCGATGTCCCTGCGGATCGCGGCGATCCCGAGGATCACAACGAGCGGGTACATGGCGATCCGCTGGTACCAGCAGAGCTTGCAGGGAACGAAGTTCGCAACCTCCGAGTAATACAGGCTCCCGAGCGTGGCGGTTAGCGCGACCAGCCAGGCAAGCGGCAGCGCGTACGTGCGCAGCAGCTCGCGCACCTCAGCTTTGATGCCGGCGGCGGCGGGCGAGCGGCGCGCCGCCAACAGCAAGACGACCGCACCCAGAACCATGAGGTTGGCGGCAACGGTCAGGAGCGCGAAGAAGCGCGACGAGACCAAAGTTGTGTCCATGCCGACGACCCTAGGGTCCGGCTCGGGCGGGGCAAAAGGGTCGATTGGTCCAGATTGAGGGTGCCGTTCAGCCGCCGGCGCCGAGACGCAACCGGCGCGCCGGCTCCTCAGATGGCAGTTAGGCCCGATATATCGTGGCTAACTGCCATTTCAGGATGCACGAGTCAGCTGCCGGGCCCGCTGTTGTCCTCGTCGTCGTCGTCCTCGTCGCCGCCGCCGGGCCCGCTGCTGTCGCCGCCGCCGAAGGTCCGGTTGAGGCCATCGATCAGGGTCCGCTTCTCCTCGGCGGACAAGCGCGCCGACGGATTAGCGAGTATGTACCGGAGCGGCGGCATCTCCCCGTCGGCCACCGTTTCGGCCGCATCATCCGAATCGCTCTCGCCGTCGAGTTCGTTGAAGTTGAACTCGTCTCGGCCCTCGCGGACGTCCCTCTGCACCAGCCACGACATGGGAGCGATGTTCGAGTACCACGGCCACTCCGTCTCGTTGCTGTGACACGAGTAGCAGCTCTCGATTGCAAGATCGCGCGTGCGGGCGCTGTCCCACTGCGGCTCGGTCTGCACCGGCGGGTTCGTGTGATCGCGCCCGTACGGCACAAACTGGATCGCCACAAACACAACTCCAAAGACGATTGCGGACCACTTGACGATCTTTAGAAGCATGACCTTCATCCTTGCCCACAACCAAAAGCACCAAAATCCCCACCCAGTTAGGGAACGGTAAAGAATCGGCAAATCGGTAGAGTAGGCGTTTCCGCCGCTCGAGGGGGAGGTCAACTATGGCCAAGGCAACGTTTGTGACGACACTTGGATCGTTCTCGGCGCGCCTGATGCCCGATCACGCACCCAACACAGTTGCCAACTTCGTGGAGCTCGCGCAGGGGAAGCGAGAGTGGCGGGATCCGCGCGATGGAGAGCGCAAGTCCGAACCCCTTTACGACGGAACGGTCCTCCACCGAGTGATTCCCGACTTCATGATCCAGGGAGGCGACCCCGAGGGGACAGGCAGGGGCGGGCCGGGCTACAAGTTCGAGGACGAGTGCCCTCCGGGTGGGCCGAAGTTTGACAAAGCCGGCCTCCTCGCGATGGCAAACGCGGGTCCCAACACGAATGGATCACAGTTTTTTATCACGGTCGCCGAGACCCCCTGGCTAAACGACAAGCACACGATCTTCGGAGAGGTCGTCGACGGCATGGAGGTCGTAAATGCGATCTCGCAGGTGCCGACCGGACCTGGAGATCGCCCCGCCGATGAGGTCGTCCTCGAGTCGGTTCAGATCAGCGACGACTGAGGCAGCGCGCCGCCGAGTCGTCCCACACGCCTACTAGGGTGGGCTGGTGAGTCATGCCGACATCTTTGCGGACCTAAACGAAGAGCAGCGGCGCGCCGTTGCCGCCGTTCGAGGACCCGTATGCATACTTGCCGGCGCTGGGTCCGGCAAGACGACGACGATCATGCGCCGGATCGCGAACCAGGTGGCGACTCAGACCTTCGCCCCCTCCGAGATCCTCGCCGTCACGTTCACGGACAAGGCCGCCACGGAGATGCGATCGCGCCTTCACTCGCTCGGGGTGACCGGTATTCGGGCCCGAACGTTCCATTCTGCTGCCCTGGCACAACTGCGTCACCTTGCTCCGGAGCCCCCCGGCGAGATCCTGCCTACCAAGGCGCTCGCGCTCAGGCAGATCGCCAATACCCTGCCGAAGCCGTACAAGTTTCGACCCGCAGCCGACCTCGCCGCCGAGGTCGAATGGGCGAAGAACCGCTGCATCCCGCCAGACGAATACATCGACCGCCTCGGATCACACGAGCCGCCCATCGACGAGAAACACATGGAGCGCGTGTACAGGGAATACGAGCGCCGGAAGCGTGCCCGAGGACTCGTGGACTTCGAGGACCTGCTCGCGCTCGCCACCGAGATGTACGAGAGGGATTCGTGGGCGGCGGACAGGTTCCGGGGGCGCTACAAAGCGTTCACCGTCGACGAATACCAGGACGTAAACCTCTTGCAGCAACGGCTGCTTGATCAGTGGCTCGGCGAACGCGACAACGTCTGCGTCGTCGGCGACGACTACCAGTCGATCTATTCATTCACGGGGGCGACCGCGCGCTATCTCCTCGAGATGCCCCGTCGTTTTCGTGGGACGCTCGTCGTGCGGCTCGAAACCAACTATCGGTCGACACCCGAAGTACTCGACGTTGCCAACAGGCTTGCCCCGAAGCTCGGTGGTGCAGACAAAGTCCTGAAACCCACACTCGAGTCAGGATCCCGGCCCGAACTCAAGCACTTTGCGAGCCCCGAACACGAGATCCGCTTCGTGGTGGAGACGGCGCGGTCGCTGCACCAAGACGGTGTGCCGTGGGAAGAGATTGCCGTTCTCTACCGAACGAACTATCGCTCGGAAGAATTCGAAGAGGAATTGTCCAATGCCCGCATCCCATATCAGGTGCGGGGCGGTGGGTTCCTCGCGCGGCCTGCGGCGCGCCGGATGCTCCAGATGATGCGCACCTCGCGAAAGTCAGGGATCGCGGCCGAGGTCCGGCGTATGGCCGAGCGCAGTGGATACGCAGACGAGCCGACGGATGGGCTGGGCGAACAAGAGCAAACTCGCCAGAAGGATCTGGCACGTTTGATCGACATGGCCGTCGAGTTCGACGATGGAACTGCCACCGTTCGGGATTTCGCGGCAGACCTCAGCACGCGTTTCGGCGAGGAGGGCGGCGCTCGCGGCGTCAACCTCCTCACCTATCACCGGGCCAAGGGACTGGAGTTCGACGCTGTGTTCCTCCCCCGCCTGAACGAAGGGGAGCTTCCCTTCAAGCGCGCGCAGACCGACGATGCGCTTGCCGAGGAGCGTCGACTGCTCTACGTCGGCATCACCCGGGCGCGCAAACACCTCTATCTGAGTCACGTGTACGGAGGGCGCGGTGCACCGAGCAGGTTCCTCGCCGAAATTGGAGTACTCGAACGACGTACGCCGAGAGCGAACGCGACATCAAAACGTAAAGACCCCGATCCTGTGGTGGCAGCGCTCAAGAAGTGGAGGTTCGAGCGCGCCCAGACCGACGGCGTCCCGGCGTACGTGGTGATGCACGACACGACGCTTCAGGCCATTGCGGAGGAGATGCCCAAGTCCCTCGTCGCTCTGTCCGCAATTCCCGGTATCGGTCCTACGAAACTGGACCGATACGGCGTCGAGGCGCTCAAAGTCCTCGACCGCTTCCGCTGAACCTGACTCGGCTGGGCTCTCGGTCAGCAACCGTGCAGGCGGCGCCACTCCAAAAGCTCTTCGAGAGACAGATAGTTGATGATCTGTTCGCGTTTGACGCCCGCCATGATCGCCGAGCCGAGCGAGAAAACAACCCAGTCGAGTTCGGGGATGCTGTGCGAATCCGTTCCTATGGATATCCGGATCCCTTTCTCGGCGGCGAGTTGTAGCAGTTCGAGCTGAAGGTCCTGGCGCGCCGGATTCGAATTGATCTCGAGGGCCTTGTCGTTGGCTAGTGCTTCGTCGAAGACTCGATCCCACTCAGCGTTGAGTCCGCCGCGGCGGTTGAGCATGCGGGCGCGCGGGTGGCCGATGATGTCGACGCACGGGTTGCGGAGCGCGGCGATGTAGCGATGGGTCTCGTCCTCCGTCGAGCGCAGCTGCGCATGAAAGGATCCGACGACGATCTCGAAGCGTTTGAGTTCGGATGCATCCAGTGCGCCGCTTCCGTCCGGGCGGAGGTTCATCTCGATCGATTTGAGGAGCCGGATCCCGCCGGACTCCCGGTTGACTGCATCGATTTCCTGTGACTGCCGTTCGATCTCCTCGTCGGTCATGCCAACCGGGATGCGCTGGCCGCCGGAGTGGTCGGTGATGGCGATGTACTCGTAGCCGCGGTGGGAGCACTCGTCGGCCATCGTGGCAACCGTCTCCGCTCCGTCGCTGTAGACGGTGTGCATCTGGAGATCACCCCGCAACCCGCCCCACTCCGGCGCGCCCTGTAGGGCGGGGGCGACCTGGCTCAGAGTGAGGAAGCCGCGCCGGCTTGGCGGCGGCTCCGGCACCTCGGGCGGGTCGGTGATCCAGCCCTCGATCCTCGCAGCGAGACGGTCGCCCACGTATCTGAGTTCGGTGAGCTTCCGCCCCTGGGCGAGCACTTCGGCGGCCTCCTCGGGCCACAAGAACGCAGCGGCCGACGAGCGCCGGTAGGCGCGCTGCCGGTGGCCGTCGGTCTCGTCGCTCCGGCGCGCCAGAAGCTCCGCAATGGCTTGATTAGTAAGCGGCACATCAACCGGCATGCCGGAGATCATCTCGCGCTCCGGGCCG
>OCZV010000327.1_pt1 | contig 17292 bp, 17 predicted proteins | sample 1539051 | NCBI WGS metagenome assembly OCZV01 (sample SAMEA3113581, study PRJEB22503) | soil metagenome
GGTGCAATAATCGTTCTTCCGTATATCTCTTCACTTACGGCTACTGGACTTGACAAAGTCACCATCGAGCTATCTGACGTTGAATTTGTTCCAGCCAGTGACGAACAGACAACAAATCAAATTGATATTGTATTTCATCTCACCAACCCAACTGACAAGACCGTAACCACGTCCAAGATAGAGTATAACCTGTTTGCAGATAATATGCAATTAGGGGACTCTATACTCTCATTTGAAGATATCCCACCTAATGGAAGACCAGTTATATTGCCTCAGCAATCGATAAATTTAACGTCATCATTTCAAATAACACCTACTCAAACAACGGATGTTATCTTTAGCAAAATCGCTAATGATCCTTCTGATGTAAATTGGAAGGTTCAGGGACAAGCCAGGGTTGAATCTGCTATCACTTTACAGGAAAAACAATTTAGCGACGAGCTTTAGTCTTTTATCCAGATTCCTTCTCCGGCTGTGATGCTAAGACGCCACTGTGAGCCGTCAATACCCATTCTTCAATCCACATACATTTTGAGGGGTTATATTGACTCGTCTCATCATCAGGAGAGCATGAGTGCTGATGCAAACAGCTGAAACATGGTGCCTGTTCAATACTTTCTATATCAACGGATTTACTATATTCATTAACTTGTAGCAGCTTTTTTACTACCAGTTTAAAGGTCCATCTGCCTTTATAGAGCATTTTTTCACGGGTTATCAGTGATTGCTTTTCCAATGAACCTACAATCCTAGAGCTATCTCTACTATCGAGAGAAAATTTCTTCGAGATTTCTGTTTGAGATATGCCGCGTTCACCGTAGGAATCTATCGTGCTGAGAATTTCGTGCATTGTATTATTTTTCGTTTTAACTGGTAGCTTGACTTGTGTAACTCTTCTAGATGACAAAAGATATCTTCAACTGGCCATTTAGCATATAAAAATCTTCATATTGGTTTGAAAGATTTACATAATAACTGTTCCCAATATACCTGCATTTGATGCGTTTGGGCCGATAATCGTAGCGGTTTAAGTGGTAAACTGGGTAGGACTTCTCAATATCGAATTCTCTAGACGTCGTAGGAATCATTCTTCAAAAGGTGTGCGATTGAATGGTGCTCACCTGATCCGATCAGATCCTGCTCTGTCTCTTCTTTGCATATTTCACGATATACGTCAAGAGAAAAATAGAAATTGAAATTAATACTATTGTGCCACTAGGGGCAGAATTAAACAAGTATGATGAAGTAATGCCAAAAATGACTGAAACCACGGATACTACAACTGAAATTAGAGCAGTGCTTCTAAATCCCCTCCCTAGCATCATCGCTGTAATGTTGGGCATTACAATCAGTGACGAGATCAGCAAGATTCCAACCAATCTCATTGAAGCGATAACAGTCAGACTTGCGAGAATTATGAAAAGATAATTAAGTCTCATTACATTTATCCCGCTTACTTTAGCTTGTTCTTCATCAAAAGTAATATACAAAAATTGCCTGTATAGTATTGAAACTGAAGTCAGAACTACTGCTGTTATGACCAAGATAAGCAAAGTATCTTCAAAACTTATCAACAGAATGTTACCAAACAGGAAGCCAAATAGATCTACGGAAAATCCCCCGGATAAACTCAACAGAAGGACCCCTAGCGCTAAACCAGCAGATAGCATGATTGCGACGGCTGAATCGGCAGGAATATTGGTTGAATGCCTAAGTTTAGTAATACCCACAGAAGCCAGAATTGAGGCAACAAATGCAGTCCATAGCGGATATGTATTAGTGAATAGACCTACGGCAAGACCCCCAAAAGCCATATGAGCGAGGGAGTCGCCAAATAAGGATTGCCTTCTAAGTACAAGAAACAAACCGATGATAGAACATACCGCGGATATAGCAATTCCTGCTATGATCGCACGTTGCATAAATCCAAATTCAAAAATTTCCATCGAGATCATGTTTGCGTATATCCCGTTCGAACTGTCGCAATTCCTGCTCTAATTTCATCCCCACATAATACAGAATACTGATTTTATTAAAATTAAACATAAGCAAATCAGCCCAATGGATTTAGTTAAGCACTCCCACAATCTAGACTCTCGGGGATAACAATATCCCATCTGAATGCTTTGAAAAACTATAATGTAGATTATCCTGTCATCCCGTTCTAAATGTTAAGAGAATAGTGAAGATTCAGAATAGACCTTATCATGCCAGTCTGTCCTCTTTTTTTTACATGGGAACAAGTTTAATACTATCCATTTTTTTGTTAGACTGAAACCCCTTAGTCATAAGCCTTATTTCGTCCGCCTCGCCTCGGAGGAGAAAAATCTCGAGGCATCTATTTCTATCAATCTTGCAATGTAGATGTGTATTTATTAACCTATCATATGAGTGTCGCATTTCACTTATCTCATGATCAGATTTCTCATCATGAATTACCAGGAGAAGAGAATGAAGCAGCCCAGTCAAGTCATTACGCTGTCGTTCTTCTGAGAGTATGCTACGTATCCCGGCTCTGACTATTTCGGATCGTCCGCTAAAACCTAGCGTCTTTTGAAGTTTATTCATTTCGTTCATTATGTCGTCATTCAAGGATACGCTCACAATAGGCATATTAAACAATAATTATTAAAACCATATATAACCTTACATAAAATGTATTAGCAATTTTGATATCATTATCAACTTGCCGCTAATCTTCTGTATCTCGGGATACCTTTAGAATGACGTTCTTCAGATCCGAGCACTAATCAGAGGTCTACTGATTGCCTCCGCTGCGAGGTCAACCAGATTTCTTAGTCTCTCTCATAAATTCATCATATATTGCCTTAACCCTGTCTGCTGCAAGACCTGAGCCTTCTTCGATTCCTGCTTGCGTGACTTTTATTTTATCCATCACAATAATTGCCCCTACGTCCTCTCTGATTTTTACTAAACCAGGGAACACTCTTGAAAGCCGATCAGAGAGAGATTTAAAATCAAATGGTTTTTCCATTAATTTTATTTCTTTAATAAATGAGCCGTTAAGAATCAATTTTAGAATTCCCTGTCCCTCTACATTATCCAATACAACATCTAACTTCTCATCGATCCCTGTTAATGTTCCACTGTATGTCTTTTGGTCCGAAGTTTCAATCGATACTTTTTTGCCCAAGAATTGAACTGTCTCTTCCCCAAACCTTCTGAGAATTACCGCAGTCATATGTTTTCATATGAACACGGGCTTTGGTAATATATGTATGGTTATTCAAATGTAATTAATTAACCAAATATCATGCTGATTTTAAAGACGACAAACGGTTTGCCTTCACAAATGGAAATAACGATCATGAGACAAATTCCAATAATAACCAATGAAATGAAAGTTTAATATTCGAGAAATCTCTGTAGGTCTCCGTTGGCTTTTACAAGAGAAAGCCAATCTACAATTCCGACATGAGGTTTCGACTTATTTCTGAGTATTGCAATAATCCTGTCCGCAGTTTGAGAAGGCGCTTCTCTAGTGACGTCGACTTCAGCAATCTTGCCTTTTCCGAATGATATCACCGAGTCGTACAGTAATATGCCCAGAATCTCAGAAGCGATATTCTCTCTTGCCTTCTCAATGCTGTAATTTCTTTTACGGAAGACCGAAACTAATTCGTATGGTGAGCGTCGTAAAACTATTGCTTTACTTATCTTAGCCGGATTGAGAACGTAGGGTGCTAGGTGACCCACGAAGATGAGCCCTTTTCGATTTGCTTCGAGGGTATTCTGTATGAGTGTCTTCACTTTTTTTATGTTGATTGTTGTACCATCCTTCAAAACCGCATCATTATCAATCGCCCTTTTATTTATGTCAAAAATTTCAAATCCTTTCAATTTTTCCGCAACAAGTTTTGCGCATGTATGTTTTCCAACACCAGGATTCCCAGTGATAACCAATCTTGGCATCTTGTTCATTGCTTCTCTAAAATACACACATAATTTCTAAAGGGATTGAAATAAAACAATGATCCATGCTAAAGAAAATGCCCCCGGAAGGAGTTGCCCATTGGCTTACTGACCACTATTAGTGTCAGCCGAAAGTTTAACCTTATTTCCGAACTTGATCACATAAGGCGCCAAAAATGTAGTGACCACCGTAACAACACCCAGAATAGGCAACACGGAGGACGAAATGACACCGATATCCTGACCGCCTTTCGCAATGATCAAAGACATCTCTCCCCTCGATGCAGACAGGCCAAGACCAGTTCTTAAAGAGGTGCTGCTATCGTACCTCCTGAGCTGGAGAATTCCTGTTACTATAAGTAGCTTTGAGACAAATGAGGACAGAATAAGCACGATGGCTGGTCCAATGAATAAGGGTACTAGCGATATGTTCATTAGTGCACCGATGGATATGAAAAACAATGCCGAAAACACGTCCCTCAATGGTATCGTAATGACTTTTGCTATAGCAGCAGTTTTGGATTCGGCAACTAGAACTCCTGCTAAGAAGGCGCCAATTACAACAGAAAGCCCCAACGCTTTTGCCATAAACGATAATCCAAATGCAAGTCCGAGGATAACAATTAGAAGCAGCGCGTAATCATTGGTTTTTCCGACCTTATCTAATGCATTAGGTATAAACTTGGACCCAAGAATCAGAATGCTGCCTATAAAAGCTAGAACAACTCCTATCGAAAGAGAGATTTGAATTATTGAGACTTGATCAGAATTGGCACTTGCAGTTGACTGCAATATGGCAAGTGCGCTCACTGCTATAATATCTTCTATAATTAAAACACCTAGGATTAAAACCGATGAACGATCTCTTAATACATTAAGCTCCTCTAATATTTTTATTGTGACTACGGTACTTGTGATAGACATAGCCAATGCAATAAATACAGAGTCAAAAAAGGAAAAGCCTAAAGTCTGTGCAATAAAGAATACGATAATTAAAGTTCCCAGAGACTCGGGTATTCCTACTATGATAGCCGTTCTGCTTACGGATTTGAGCTTGGCTATCGGAAATTCAGTTCCAATGACAAATAAGAGCATAATGATGCCTAGCTCCGCAAATACATTCACCGTTTCTACGCTTTGTATTAGTGTAAACGGTGGAGTATAAGGGCCAATCACCATCCCAGCCAATATGTATCCTATTACCATTGGTTGTTTTAATTTGTAGGTAATGATCAGCATTATCGCCGCAATTATCATAATTACTGCGAAATCTTGCACTATAAAATCTGATGGAGAGAAAGAAGATGATAAACCAGGGTCAGAAATGATTTGCGGAAAGGAAGAATTGGCTACCAGCGGAGGTGTATGGTTCATCAAAATAGGTTAATCCTCCATGTAATAAAAGCTATCATCTGAAGCATGGGGCTATGTAGGGCTATCTATGTTCAAGATTGATCAGCGAGGCATCCTAATCAGCAGTATCGCCTCGATCTTAAATTCTAGCCAATTTAATAATGGCTTTTCTGAATACGGTAACCAGATCTATGAATTAGCTACTTGGAGATTTAATGGATTGATTGGCTAATGGACCTGGGGATTGTGAGCAATAAAAATGTAAAGGAGGGGTAAAAAAATTGTTGATTGCTGTTGACTCTAGCCTTCTTCCCAGCCTTTTGAGAAGACACCGTTCTTGTGTAGAGGAACTGGTTGTCCTGCGGTATATTCCATAGGTCTCATCCAGAAGATTGCATGCGTAGGGCATACACCGATACATGCACCATCAGAAATGCATCTCTCCGGATAAAAGACGAATGCTTTACCTCTTTTCCAACCTTCCACTGGCTTCACTCTTAGTACATCTGGACCAAGAGCAGTACAAATCTCTACACAGAGAGCACAACCTATACATCTTTGTTCATCAACGTCTGGTAGTATAGCAATTGGCATCTAATAATTCACTACAGGTGCATACTTACGAAACTATTTAAACGCTACGCCAACCACAAAACAGCGTTATAATAAGCGCAAATATCAATCAATATCGTACATAAAAATTTAATAAAATTAGGATAGTGAATTCTTTACCTATTTCTTTGCGGCCATTCTTAGAACATCAACTTGACCGCTATGCAGCCAGTCCTTCAGCTCATCGTGACTTGGCTTTACGTCATGCTTGCCGGCCAAATGTAGGTGCAAAAGAACATAGTTAACTTGATTTAGCAACGGCTTATTTGATTCATCGCCTCTTCGAGCTTTTTCTTTTAAATCCGCTGGAACAGTATTCCACCACTCTTCAAATTTCCTAACCATGCTACCAAGCTACTTGGCAAAGGTTAATAAGCCTTTTGATTTCCTTAAGGTGATTACAATTATTGAAAAAAGAGCTACAATTTTATTTTTAATTCCGGCGTTTGATTCGATGATGTACAGATTATGCTTGTTTATTATCTGTTCTAAGAGAACGAATACCACATAAAAAGGTGGCTTTGTAGATGCCGTTTAAGATTAACGAATTGCAAGAGGCATACCTAAAGTATAGAAATTTTATCTCCAATAGCAATAGACCTTTTCACGAGCGTTATATCTTTCCATTTTTTGCTGGCACTTATTTCACTTATCGTTGGGTTGATATTATTAGGCTCACTAACATTGCAAAAGCCGTTTCAAGTCGACCAACTTTCGTTGACGTCGGGTGTGGGTATGGTGACTTCCTCGAAAAGATCAGAGAATACCTTCCAAACGCAATAGGGGTCGAAAAGGAAGGAAATATATTTTATGCTTTTAGAAAGACGAGACCTGATTATATTCATTCGACTGCGATTGAGTGGATAGAAAATCAATCCTATGATGTGGCATTCGTCGGTTGGATGGAGCCTGGAGTAGATTTTAGGAAGCATGTGGCTAGACTTGCTAATTGTATAGTCACAACTTTTGATGAAGGGGGACAATGCGGCGTTTATGGAAGCTGCGAGTACGAGGAGTTTGGATTTAAGAGAGTAGCTTGGTGGAGAACGCCGTCCTGGATTGACGTGAATACAGAGCTTATGAACAAATATTATTCATCGACTCTCCAAACGGATCAAAAACAATATCAGTTATCCAAGTTGCGTTCAGCTCATAACCTCTGGTTTACCTACGCCAGAGCATGCGTATTTAATCAGGTTGTTGCTGGTTTAAAGTCATCAGTGGCCATTGAAAAAGAGGCATCATCAAGGAGACGGTTTGACTTTGAATCAATTCTGGATGAATGCGGGTTCCACTACATGGAGGATCTGCCTTCGCTATCAAATAAAGTCGAAAGGCTATGGGAAGTAAAATTTGGATGACACGAAAACATGACAATTATAAATGAAAGACTGGGCTCAGTTGAAATGTCGGTTACTGATACGATAATCATTTTAAGGGTGAAAGTAATAGGTACCTTAGAAATAGAACATTTTGAATGCCATTCAAAACTGAAGATATACGGAAAGCAATTACGTCGCTCAATACGTTCAGGGAGTACGCCGTTTCTCCTGACCACGAGCGTTTTAGTTTCCCCTTTCTTTGCGGAACTTATTTTGCATATAGGAAGATTGATGTTCTTCGTATAGTTTCACTTGCAAAAGCAACTTCAAGTAATCCGCGGTACCTGGATGTCGGATGCGGGTATGGTGACTTTCTCGAAAAGATCAGAGAATACCTTCCAAACGCAGTCGGAGTCGAGAAAAACGCTGAGATTTTTTACGCTTGTGGTCAACCTAAACCCGAGTTCATTGAAATATCAGACGCTCAATGGAATATCGACCAAGGATACGATGTTATCTTTGTTGGTTGGATGGAACCTGGCGTAGATTTTAGAGACAGAGTAGCAGCCAAAAGTGATGTAATAATTACTACCCTAGACCAAGGCCTTAGTCTAAATGCTGAGTTTGATGGCCATGGATTTCAGAGAGTCGCATCATGGAGAACGCCCTCGTGGGACGATGTAAATACGGAGATAATGAATAGATATTATACGCAAATATCCGACAGGATCCGCCAAGATTTATTCAAATTACGAACCGCTCATAATCTATGGTACGTATACAGTAGACCTTCGAAATATTATGCTATAAGGTCTGCCCTTTTGAATCGCGCAAAGCAAGAAATTCTTGATCTTCCATATCAGCACTATGACTTTGAAGACGTCTTAGATGAGTGCGGATTTGAGTTTCATGAAGAATTGGCTATTCCTAATTCTGAAATGCAGTCAAAGGCTAAGTTATGGGAAATCAAATTTACCGACAGCAGCGAGTTGTGATTGACCAAGTAATAAATAATTAGGTTGATAATGAAAAGACTTAAAATATTTACCAATACATAAATTTCTGAGCATGAAAGTAACTGTTCTGGGTGCGGCGAGGGAGGTCGGCCGATCGGCATTCCTGGTAAACGCAAATCATACTAATATTTTAATGGACTATGGAGTTCTCCTGAAAAGAGAGCCCATTTTTCCTATGCATGTTAAACCAAAGGATGTTGATGCTGTTGTGATAAGTCACGCTCATTTGGATCATTCAGGATTTGTTCCTTCACTCTTCCTATCACAATCTACGGAAGTGCAGGTTCTGGGTACATTTCCAACTTTTGAGCTGTCGCAGTTACTCATTGAGGATATGATCAAGATTTCTGGCTTTTATTTACCATTTGAATATCTTGATCTTGTCACAATGTTGAACCATTCGAGGAAATTGGAGTACAGAGATATGTATAAAATGAATGACGTAAGGGTAACATTATATGAGTCTGGCCACATCTTAGGAGGTGCAACAGTGATTGTTGAACACGACAAAAAGCGACTATTCTATACGGGGGACATCAATACAAGAGGTTCGAAGCTCCTAAGACCAGCAGATTTGAATTTCGAAGATATAGATTTGATGATTATTGAGAGTACTTATTCACAAACAGAACAAACTCCTCGCGAGCAGTCTGAGACTGATCTATTGGAATTTGCGTATGAAGTGATAGAGCGTAATGGAACGCTATTTATTCCGGCCTTCTCCGTAGAAAGGGCACAGGAAATAGCTTGTGTTCTGAAAACTTATAACTTTCCTCACAAAATAGTCATGGATGGGATGGCTCTTAAGGCAAACGAGATTATGATGAAACATCCAACCTTTTTGAGGGATCCTGAAATTTTTAAGAAAGCAATAACAGAGGCAGAATGGGTTAGTGGCTGGAGTAGAAGAAAAAGGATCGTAAAAGAGCCATGTGTAATAATCTCACCCGCAGGAATGCTGGTAGGAGGTACTGCAGTGTTTTACCTCCAGGAAATTGCAAAAGATAGTCGTAACGGTATTGCGATAGTATCATATCAGGGCGAGGGGACACCGGGTAAGTTGCTTCTCGAAAAAAGGGTTACGATATTTGACGGCAGGGAGAGAAAATGCCTAGCAGATGTAAAGCGTTTTGAATTTTCAGGACATAACAGTCGAAGTGAGTTGTTCGAGATACTTGATCGGGTAAAAGGCAACCCCAAGGTTCTAACAGTCCATGGCGATGGGCCTTCCTGTACCAAGTTTGCAGAAGAAATCAGTGAGAAATATGGATACGAGGCAAAGGCACCTAATGCGGGGGAACTTATAGAGTTTTAATGAGTTATACATATGCTTGTTACTATTTCGTGGCGAAATATGATTATGGAAGAAATAGAATGCATAAATTACACAAGTTCTTCATAGTTTCTGTATGTGATAACCAAGAATACTGATCCATATAAGATAAAAAAATGTGTCTCTTGCAAAAAAGATATTAGTCTAGGCGAAAAATATTTCGCGTACCCCTTGTCTCTGCAGCAAATTTGCTTAGCTTGCGCGAGAAGGGAAATCCCAAAAATAATTCAGGATTTGCTACATGACCTAAAAAAAGTGAAACAGGAGGTTCCGAATCTACCATAGTGTCTTGAAGCTACTTTAAAGTAAATGAGAGTTGATAGTGAGTGTTGTCAGAACACACCTCATATGCACGCCCATATGAATATTCCTTTTTCGACCCCGTAATTAGTATCAATAGCGGTCAGACTTTTTTGTGGGAGAAGCGTGATAATTCATGGTACGGAATATATGGAGACCATGTCCTAAAGCTGTTCGTTTCGGGTTCCCAGATTCCGTCTGGAGGAAGTAAATCTAACAGAGTTACTAACAATCTCGAAATGCACTTCTCCGCTTATCCTCACTTCCAGTCTTGGGAGAGACAGGTTTTCCGGCTTAACGATAATTTGAGCGATATTTTTTCTAGTTTTTCCAATGATGTGCTTGTATCCGAGTCAATAAATAAATATCCGGGACTACGTCTTATGCGCCAAGAACCTTTTCAATGTATGGTTTCCTTTGCTTGTGCAAGTAATACCAATATCCCCAGGATTCGCAGGATGCTGAAGAACCTTTGCCAAAATTTTGGAAACAGAGTAATTGTCGATGGAAACGAGTTCTTTACTTTTCCGTCTGTTGAACGGTTAAACACAGCTTCTCAACATGACCTACTTCGATGCGGCCTAGGCTATAGAACTAAAGCAGTTAAAGCTATCGCCGAAAGCGTTGTCAACGGAAACCTAGATGCACGTCATCTATTGAAACTCAATTATGAGGAGGCTAAAGATGAGCTTCTGCAAGTCTATGGAATCGGTAACAAAATAGCTGATTGTATATTGCTATTTTCTTTGGAGAAACTCGACTCCTTTCCTATAGATGTTTGGATGGCAAGAGTGTTATATCAGAACTACGGATGGTTATTTAACAATAACCAAAGTTCTCAGGTAAATGACGGAAAAGCACTCCAAAAAATAACAGCTCATGAATATAGAACTGTTTCAAAGAACGCAAGAGTATACTTTGGTAAATATTCTGGATATGCTCAGCAGTACCTCTATTACAATATTCGTCAGATCGCAGGAAAAAAGTGGTAAGAAAGGTTTGTCTCTGTAATGTTTGCTATTCCCCTTCTTCTGTAAGAATTTTGAAGTAAATATATGTGATAACTGGTTTCTAATTCATTATGTCGGGCAACAAATAGGACAAAAAATTACGATTGTGTTTGGTTTGTGTGAGCTCTTTTATCCAGAAAAGCCTTCCATGCGCCAAGTGCAATCAGCAATAATCCAAGTGCAGCAGTAAAGCCAACGGTCCGTTGCATTCCCCCTGTATCTGCAGATGGGGCTGCTTGGATCATAGTCACGACAATACCTACAATTATCAATCCGCCATTTACAAATAGCAATATTGATACTGTTTTCGAAGTCACCTTTCTAGCAATTATGAACGCTACTATAGACATTATCACAGGGATTGCTCCAAATATGATTCCTCGAACTTGCTCTCCGAGCGGCAAAAAGCCTATTCCCCTTACTCCCTCTTCTGAGGAAACGGATGCGATTAGCACGTCGGCTCCGTAAATTATGAGGAGGATCAATGAGGCAATCAATAAAGCGATAGAGATTGAAACTTTATTCATGGCTAAGGTTCCTTCTCAATGGAGTTCACTATTATATATTATATACCCCAAAGAAAGTCACAATTAGATTGCATCACATGATAAGTAACTAAAAGACTAAGCATCGGCATTCTTGCTTCTAAAGGTTGCCATTTCTTCATAGCATTTTGCGAATCCAGCTGAAGCTTGATCCCATGTCGGAAGGGCCTTAGCATAGGCCAGTGCCTCGCACTCTAGTTTAACTCTCTCTTCTCGATATTGGAGAAGTCGAATTACGCTATTGGCAAAGGGGATAACACCGTTGGCAATCGTTACTGCCTTGTAGGTTGAAAGATCCAGTCCTTGCGCTCCGACGGACGTGCTAACTATAGCTTTTCCAGCACTTATTGCTTCCAAAATTTTTACCTTTATTCCACCTCCAATCCTGAGAGGACAAACAACTACGTCTGCGACTCTGTAGAAGGGTATAAGGGATTCAACTAATCCAGTGACTTTGGTCTGTTTGTTTAGATTCAAGGAGAGAATAGATGGGGGAGGCTCGTTACCAACAACAAATAGTTTTGCATTTGGGATATGTTGAAGGATTAAGGGAAAAATATGATTGGAAAAATATAACGCAGCATCGATATTCGGTTCGTATGCAAAGTTGCCAACGAGAAGAATGCTGTGGTTCTCACCAAATTTTTCCATTTTCTCTAACTCAAATCTAGAAGTTTCGGATGAATTTTTCTTGCTGAGGTGATCAGCACCATCGGGTATCATTTTAGTAGGAATATTAGAGACTAATTTTTTCATCGTATCTTGGTCTTCAGGGGTGAGGGTAACGCAGCTTGTCGCTCGCTTCCAAAATATTTGCTCCCACTTTAAAGTAGACACATATTCTTGCCAAAGACGAGATCTTTCCTCAAGTGATGGAGCTATCATCATTCTTTGTAGATTCAGCAAGTACTCTATATTATGCTCAACTAGGAGTACAGGCTGCAGTGTCTTAATCGGAAGTAATTGCATAAGATAGTAACCCTCCACATGTACTACATCAATGTCGTCATTAGCCAAAACACGATGGATGTAGGACTTGGCCTCGTAAGACAAATGTTTTCTCATCTGAGAGGAATAACTTTCGTATTCCTCCAGATCCGAAAGAACTGCCTTGAACAAGTTGACGGACGAACAGTAGCTGCGCATCACGTCTACATATCTCTTGTCTGTTTCCCATGTTTTTGTGACCGAACATAGGTTTATTTCGACTCTTCTACTCAGACGTGATATTAGCTCAAATTCTCTTCTACGACCGCCACTGAAAGGGGGATATGGTAGATGAGCTGTTAGGAATAATATTCTCATTAACAGAAGGCGCTACCTACTCACCATATTTTTAATTACCAATATTAGGTTTATTTTAGGAAACCAAATAAGAGCCACGGTATTGTGCGCTAGAACATTCGTCTAATTTTGATTATTATCAAACTATTCAACTATTGTATCTTGCCGGCCTCTTTTAATCTGGAAAGCATTCTTGATTCGCCATCATGAAAGCGTCTTTTGTCATCCTCATTTTCTAGTATCAATGGTGAAACATCTATAGGTTTTCCGTATTTATCAAGTGCGACCATGGTCACAAAGGCGGTCCCAGCGTGCACTACAGTGTTATCATCAAGATCTTCTGATTCAACATTGACCTCAACCTCCATGGAAGATCGCCGAACATAGTTAAGTCTGGCAGAAAGTATTAGAGCGTTTCCTATGAATACCGGCTTTAAAAAAGTCATCCTATCGATACTGGCGGTAACAACGTTGGCGCGTCCCGAATGTCGTTTTGCAACGAGACCCGCAATTAGATCTACATGCTTCAAAATAACGCCACCAAAAACATTCCCTTTTGGATTGGCATCTGAAGGCAGCATCATTACAGTCATATCTGCCTTCGATGCAATGTGATGCTTACCGTTTTTGTTCTGTGCGCTCATTAAGCAGTACTGACCTGTCATAGTAAACAATAAGACATATTATTACTATTTCCCTAGGCAAGTACCTTGTGGCTGCCCGGCTATCGATACCACTCGATAAGGAGACAATTGATTTATCAAATTACTTTTAAATGGCAATGATTATTGCAACGCAGGAACAATAAATCCTTGTTCTACTATTACTATATATTGTGATACAACGATCTAAGCGTCTTGTTTGTAAAGTGAGTGTAGAAACCACACCAAGAATGGTTAGCAAGGTTTATCGCAAATTAGAAGACAATGTTTCTAAATTTCGAAGGCTTGCAAAAAGACCTCTTACATTAAGCGAGAAAATTCTTTTGGGTCATATGCATGATATGCGTTCTATCAGCGAACACGGGATTCAATCAGGGAAAGACTATGTATTACTGATCCCAGATAGGGTTGCGTTACAGGATGTCACTGGACAAATGACAATTCTTGAGTTTATGCAATCAGGGTTAGAAAAAGTACGACTTCCAACCACAGTCCACTGTGATCATTTAATCCAGGCCAAAATAGGAAGTGATCCGGACACGAAGTCGGCTCTCCAAGAAAACAGTGAAATTTATAAATTCCTAGAATCCGCCTGTAGAAAGTACGGAATAGGATTCTGGAAACCTGGTGCAGGTATTATACATCAAGTCGTCCTTGAAAACTATGCATTTCCTGGAGGACTCATTATCGGAACCGACTCCCATACTCCTAATGCGGGAGGTCTGGGAATGATTGCGATAGGTGTGGGCGGACTTGATGCAGCGGAAGTAATGTCCGGCTTGCCCTGGGAATTGCTCTATCCAAAACGTATAGGGGTTTTTCTAACAGGGAAGTTGAATGGTTGGGCCTCCCCCAAAGACATAATATTGTATCTTTCGTCGAAGCTAAAAGTCTCGGGTGGAACGAATGCAATTATAGAATATTTTGGGCCAGGTGCGAAGACTATAAGCTGCACAGGTAAAGCAACTATTACAAACATGGGTGCGGAAGTCGGTGCTACATGTTCAACGTTTCCATATGACAAGAGGATGGAAATTTATCTTAGGTCTATGGGACGTGGGAGAATCGCGGATCTAGCAAACTCTCATCTTGATCTACTTACCCAGGATCCGGAGGTAGAATCAGAAATCATGCAGGACAAGAACAATGTACCAAAATATTTTGATCAGTTAATAGAAATAGACCTTTCAAAACTTGAACCATATATAGTCGGCCCACATACTCCAGACCTAGGAAGACCAATCTCAAAGATGGCTGGTGAAGTCAGAGAACATCCTGACTATGTTGATAAAATATCAGTGGCACTTATAGGTAGTTGTACTAACTCCTCGTACGAAGACATGTCAAGAGCTGCGAGCATCGCAGAACAAGCAAAAGCAAAGGGCATTAAAACGAGGGTACCTTTACAAGTTACGCCTGGCTCTGAATTGATTAGAGCTACAATTGAAAGAGACGGACAGATGCAGCTGCTCAGGGATATAGGTGCAAATGTCCTTGCCAATGCATGCGGGCCTTGCATAGGTCAATGGAGCAGACCTGAGTTAAAAAAAGGGGAACAAAATACTATAGTGACTTCGTATAACAGAAATTTTCCCGCAAGAAATGACGGTAGGCGTGAGACAATGAACTTTATTAGTAGTCCTGAAATCGTCATAGCGCTCGCACTTGGGGGAAAGATTTCCTTTAATCCGCTTAACGATGAGTTAACTTCAAGTGATGGAACAGGATTCAAACTTGAACCTCCAGCAATATCACAAGAAGTTCCACAACGGGGATTTAAAGATGTTAAAGGAGTATACATGCCACCAGCAGACAATCCGGAATCTGTAAATATCATTCTGAAGGAGGATAGTGAAAGATTACAACGACTTGACCCGTTTGCTGAATGGGATAAACGAGATTTTGACAAGCTCCCAATCCTAACGAAAGTCAAGGGGAAGTGTACCACTGACCACATCTCACCTGCAGGAATGTGGCTCATGTACAGAGGACACCTAGATAATATAAGTGATAATCTCCTCCTTGGTGCAATAAACGCATACCGTGATAAGGAGGTTGGGAGAGGCAAGAATATGCTTAATGGAAGAATTGAATCGTTTCCGCATATTGCAAGAGAGTATAAGAGTAAAGGCATGAAGTGGATTATAATAGGTGATAGCAATTATGGTGAAGGTAGTAGCAGAGAACATGCTGCAATGACTCCTAGATATCTTGGGTGTGCGGCTGTTATTTCCAGAAGTTTTGCAAGAATACACGAAACAAATCTTAAGAAACAAGGAGTATTGGCTCTTACTTTTAAGGAAATGGCAGACTACGATAGAATACAAGAAGACGATCGAATTAGCATATTAGGACTTGAAGATCTCACCGCAGGGAAACCTGTAACAGCCATCTTACATCACAATGACCAGACAGAAGAGGTCATTTCCTTACCACACTCATACAGTGAATCACAATTGGAGTGGTTTAGAAGCGGATCAGCTCTCAACATGCTTAGATCTATGACCGGAGAGATATAGAGGCTGAATTGTTTTTGTTGTCTATCCTCTAGACGTACATAAAATAGTTATCAACTAATAATCGTACAAATAACATATTCATTGAGAGTTACTTTTGCGACACCTATAAGTGTGCGCGCTTATTTGATGTATTCGCAGAACCTATACTTTCTACTATCTTGCGGACTCGACTTAGATTATCAACTCCAATAAGATTATGAACCCTAACTATCTGAGTTCTGAACGAATTTATGTCATCTGTCGAAGAATTCAAGATAGGGGTATGACCGTTGGCACCAACGATACGCTGCTCGCCTGATTTCGTGTGGTGTACACCGTGTCGATGAAGGGAGAGTAAAGCCTGGCCAGGTTCATGTCCGATTGATTCCTTTCCGCACAGTATTATATGATGCAATTCGTCATGCAGTAAAGCGAACCTTATAATGGCATCAATTCCTCTATTTTCTGACAACAATCTCCCTACAATTAGTATTCTGTCCATCATATCTGGAGACCTGCATATATCATCCAGCAATTTCATGCTCGCAAGAGTACAAATGGCAATGCTCCTCCCTTTTCTCCCCATACAATAATTTGCGCTAATGGGTATAAGGGCCTCGCAGAGCTTACCTACCGCGTTCTCAAATCCGAACCTGATATGGATGGCCAGGTTATTAGTTAAGACGCTACATATTAAAAATTGTATTGTATTGTTGATCCAGAGCAGTACCCACGGCGTCATACGTAACCAAATAACATTCCGCTATTGCCCTTCACTTATCAAAAAGGATAATGCGATGTTTAAAGTCGTACGATCCTCGCATGTGCAAGGAATATAGCATGATTTAGCAACAAAAGCCTACTTTGAGAAATTGGAATCGAAAAAATAGCTCAGTTTTATTGTCAAGCGCATAACAATTTTACTATCATATTTATTATACTCTACTACAATAGCGGGTTGAAAAATGAAGACCAGCTTTAGAGAAGATGTTGAACTAGAAGATCACGAACACAAATTCGAGTTGGCAGATATTTCGATAAAGTTTAGAGGTGGCCATGAAAACGACAATTTCATTTGGTCGGTCTGTGAAAACTGCCATGAATTTAAAAGAAATGTATCCAGTGCAGAGGTGGAGTCTTGGTATCAGGAAAGTTAATGACTCCTCGTTGACTATATTGCCGCACATATCCTTCTATTCTGGTCGAATTAGACGGGTATTAAGAGTAGGAAACCAGCACTGTCTCATCTTTATCATATTAGGAATGGCCACATAATTCTTTAGGATCAAAATCCAGGGTTACCACCACCTGTTAGACTCCATTAGTCATTCAGAAAGCTCGCAAAGCGTTCAGACTCAGGAAAACAAGCATAGCTACTTTTATATCCAAGCACGAGATTTACCTCCTATTGGTAACAACACAAG
>OCZV010000328.1_pt1 | contig 17257 bp, 13 predicted proteins | sample 1539051 | NCBI WGS metagenome assembly OCZV01 (sample SAMEA3113581, study PRJEB22503) | soil metagenome
TGATGGCTTCTGGTCCTGTGGCAGGTTTTTCTGAAATTCTTATTCCTCCAGTGCACGCTGGTTCATCGATTATGCCGGGGAAGGTCAACCCCTCTTTAGCAGAATGCCTTAACATGATATGCTTCAACGTAGTTGGAAATGATGTTTCCGTAGCAATGGCTGCCCAAGCCGGCCAGCTGGAGCTCAACGTTATGCTACCTGGAATGCTGAAGTGCGTTTTGGACTCTATGGATATGCTGAAGAATTTCCTTCCTATCTTTGCCAAAAATATGATAGAGGGCATCAAGGTAAACAGAGACAAAATAGAGTCGTATGTCGAGAAGAGTCCCACTCTTGTTACTCTACTGAATCCATATATCGGCTACTTACAGGCGGCAGAGATTTACAAAGAATCAATAAAGACAAAAGAGAGCATCAAGGAATTGATTTTACGAAAAGGATTGATGACTAAGGAGGAAATTGAAAGAATATTTTCCAAAGAAAATATTCTAGGGTCAAGCTAGTTCACTGGGAACAGAATAACGATACAATAACTATCACGTCCTCTGTGTCCATACAATAGAAGCCAACTTATTCTAGTTGCCATCAAGTATACGATAAACCAAATCACATCATGAGCAACCATGTTACTATGGGTTAGTAAAGCCCATTTCCAGAGTCTATGCAGAGATTATATATATCTAGTAAAACAGACAGTATGTCTACATTTACTTGATAGAGTTATAGGGTTACACTGCTGATCTATTACTTATTACTACGTCGCTGTATCCTAATCATAAAGAGAAATTATGTCGACGGCTATTTGCAGTTCTCAAGTATAGTTGTTTGACACTAATTTCTGAACTGACACATGAATGTGAACATACTATCCCGAGAAGAGTCACCTATAAGTTGTTTTGGACCTCTCGTCAACCGTATGAACCTGCTATAACTAATAAATCGAAAGAGTTACCAGGAATATGGAAAGAGCGTATGCATAAACGGGCAAATGATCAGGTTCATGTTCCATCAACTAAAGACAAAACGCAATTTCGCAAAAGATATAATAAATTAGTAATTATCAATCTTGAGAAACGCGCACATCTGCGTATTTTGATAAAGCACAATACTCGCTGTGAACATAAGCAAGTTTACACACAGGCAAATGCTATTTGCAGACGAATATCTTCTTCGTACGAAGAGGAAAAAATATCTGCTGAGCAGGCCATGAATTTGATGATGGAGGCACATGATAAAATGAGCCATCATAACTTGCCTAAGGAAGTTATTTGCGACGAAATGAATAAGAGACTTAACAAGCTGGAGACGGGTCAGGGAGAAATGGCATTCGAAGTGACAATGGCAAATGTGAGCGTCAGCAACAGAATTAGTGAGAACCAAGTAGAAAAAGGGACATCTAATGATTCTTCAGGAAACAGGTATTCGGAAAGTTACTGGGCAGAAGTAATTTAGTAGACTGAACCTTATGAAAAGTGCAAGAAGTCGCAAGACCAATCTTGGTAATATACAAGTCCCACAAATTTTAGAATTGTGTCTCTTCTTTGGCTGCCATTTACTAAGGGTTTGTATGACGTTCAATCTGGAGATAGCAGCGTTATGAAGCCATGCGAGACCTTGTTTTTTAGGAATATGATGAAAAATTGTCTCAAAATCGCTAAAGTGGTAATAATGATGTTGTTCGCATACACGATACTAATTTCTCAATCGTTTCACACGCTTAGTACTGTCGGTGCTATTACTCCGTTAACAAATGAAAGTTCAGAATCTTCTCATTCTTTCTTATTCTTGAAGTCGGGTGAACCCGAGAGTAATAACGCACCCGGGCCCAGAGGGTTTAACCTCTATGAAGGGAATCTCTTTAAGATTTTGTACCCTTCTAATTGGACTAAAGAAGATATACCTTTAGTCAAATATACTGCAGTTGAATCTTTGCCCCAAGTGGCCTTTTACGTGCCAGATCAGAATGTTGAAGTTATCATAGCTACGGAAAGACCAGGTAAGGTTCTTCTACCTGAATATTTTTCTCGAGAGGTTTCTGGACTTCAGGACTCAATTGCAGGATACAAATTTGTCGGTTCTAACAAAACTAAACTCGGCAACATACCCGCCCAAGAAATTTTGTTCGTTGGTGATATTGTTGAGGAGGGTTTAGTCTATGGGCAAACAAAGACAATGGAGCTCATAAGTATATTTAAAGGAGTGTCTTATTTCTTCATATACAGGGCAGAAATATCAGAGTATTCAAAGTATTTGCCAGCAGTACAAGAGATGATACGATCCTTTGTATTCAAAGAAGCATAAACCCAATCACATACTCGGTTGTACCAACAGTTCTGACCAAAGCAAATATCGTCCCCTCACTACGTAGGATATGAAATGTAAATGATGAATGAATATAAGAGATATACATTGCAATAGGCCCGCCTAACCAATAACTTACAAAATATAGATCGGAGAATACTTAATATCCCGCATAAGAAGTTAAGATCAAGCTTCCGGATCCTAATATTTTTTTGTTTCACTCATAGATCATCATGAAAATATATATAGCAAATCCAATTTTTTGCTTTTGTGCATCATAACAACAGAGTTCTGATCTGTGACTCTATAGATAATTCCGGTATTGAAAGTTTGAAAAAGTCAGGTATGGTAGTGGATTATCAGCCTGAGATTGATGCAAACCAACTAAGTACTATCGCTAAGGACTATGACGTAATAGTAGTCAGAAGTAGAACAAAGATCACAAAAGAAATAATCCAGGCCTCTGCTCCGAGTGTAAAAATTATAGCCAGAGTGGGGGTAGGCCTTGATAATATAGATATCAATGAGGCTGAAGCAAATGGAATACACGTAATAAACTCCCCTGAAGCGGCGGCCAATGCTGTTTCTGAACTTGTTATAGGGTTAATGCTTTCACTGGCCAGAAGTATCCCTTTTGCGGACATTGAGACAAAGAAGGGAAACTGGATAAAGAAAGATCTGACAGGAGTTGAGCTCCGTGGAAAATACCTTGGCATAATAGGAGTAGGAAATATAGGCCGAAATATAGGAAGAATAGGAAGATCTCTGCGAATGAATTTGATTGGATATGATATAATTCCTATCAACAGAGATTTCACAAGAGAAGTAGGAATGATAGTTGCAGATTTCAATACTTTACTAGAAAGTGCTGACTTTGTGACCTGTCATGTCCCCCTGACTGCAGAAACAAAGAAAATGTTTAGCGCAGACAAGTTTTCAAAAATGAAACCATCTGCATTTCTTATCAATACCTCACGGGGAGAAGTTATTGACGAAAATGCGCTATATGAAGCACTTAAAAATGGGAGGATAGCGGGAGCTGCTTTAGACGTGTTTGAAACAGAACCGCCAATGAATAAGACGCTTTTGCAGTTGCCTAATGTGATTTGTACTCCGCATATAGGTGCTCAGACTAAGGAAGCCCAACAACTGGCTGCCATGGTGATAGCGGAAAAAATCATTCAAACGTTAAGAGAACTCTAGATCGTTGATAAATCTGCATTGATAATTTCCAGCCACCTCGCCTTTGAACTTGATGCAAACGGGAAAAACCTCAATTATACTAAGAATAAGCACATTCTCGCTATTTTTTAAAGGTCTATATAATGCTATGAAATATGTCAAATTCGTAATGCAAAGTCATATTTCTGCGACTTGGAGTACATTGTGGAAATCCAACAATGACGTGCTCAAATCTAAGGCTATATTTTGGAGAAGAGAGCCAGTGCTCCACAAGATTTCCAGGCCGAGCAGACTCGACCGCGCTAGAAGGTTAGGATATAAGGCTAAACAGGGGATTATTGTTGTACGTGCTAGGGTGGGAAGAGGTGGTATGAGAAAACAGAGACCCGTATCTGGAAGAAGGCCAAAGCATATCGGAGTAGTCCATATGAAACAAGGAACGAGTATGAGAAAAGTTGCGGAACGAAGGGTTAGCGAGAAATTCCCCAATATGGAAGTCTTAGGTTCCTATTATTTGCATAAAGATGGAAGATATCAGTGGTATGAGATTATCCTATCTGATCCAAATCACCCACGTATTTATAAAGACAAGGAGATGCGTGCCAAAATGAAGGCCTTTGCGAAGCATCAATGAGGTCGAGTTGTCTCATAAATTACCTGTAAATTTTAATAGCAATTGACTCGGTACTCAAGTCTTATGTAATTATTGATCTCATTGCAGTCTCTTTGACCTGCACAATTTCCTGAACACTAGCATTTTTGTCGAATGTAAAATAATATAGATGTTTAGCAGTGACATTGGGTATTACTAGTATTATCACTTTCTCGTTGACAGTAATACTGAATTCCGTTCTTCCAATAGAATATTCAAAAAGTCTTCTCAGTCGGTTTCTTGTCGCTTCAATAAAAAATTCATTTCGTGCCTCCTCCACTTTAAATAACGGAACTGTTCCACTACGTAACTGCCCAGCTAGCGTTCTGCCAAAATCGTTTATTATGCCAACGTAGCGTATCTTCGAAGACAAATTGAGAAGAGCTCTACACTTCTCTTTACTCTTTTGAGTTTCTATTTCCGAGGATGTTTCACTCACCATGATAATTAGACCCTAGGAGAAGCGGAAATATAATCCATGATTCAAAATGAAACTGTCTATATATAGAAATTTATCGAAAATGATAATGGATGCTTCAGATCTTCAAATAATCTCGATCATCATTCTTGTCTTTCATGTTACAGAAAGATTTCAGACGGCTCTTCCTATCACTTCATTAGCATCCTTCAGAATATAACCGCCACTCTAATAATAACATAATATTACTATCACTATTACTATCCCTATGACTGCATTATGATCCCCTAATATGCCAGTCCATATCACTATCTTTTAAGAATGTAGAAAAAACAATAACACCCTCTGTGGAATAAGAATGGCTCAAGCGTTTCCAGTGAATTATTATAGCCCAGGGAGCTTTACTTTGCTATTGACTATGAAGAGTGCAAGGATCATAAGGACAAATGAGCCCTTACTCGTGGAGGAAGTTGCGGTCCCGAGACCCAAATATGACCAAGTTCTTATAAGAGTACAGTCTGCAGGAGTATGCCATAGCGATCTTCATTTATGGGAAGGAGGTTATATTGGTCCTGGTGGGTCTTTCATGAAAGTAGAGGACCGCGGTGTAAGATTTCCACTTACTCCAGGACACGAAGTTGCTGGCACCATAGAGGATGTCGGAGAATCGGTCACAGGTTATCAGAGAGGCGAGAAAGTTCTTGTCTATCCTTGGATTGGCGAGGGGTTGTGTCCGGCCTGTAGGGTTGGAGAAGAGCACCTTTGCGATTCACCTCGCACACTGGGTATCTACCAGGATGGAGGATACTCCCAATTCATTCTTATTCCAAGCTATAAGTATCTGATAAGAATAGATGGATTAGATACAGAGTCCTCTGCGTCTCTTGCTTGCTCTGGTCTCACTGCATATACAGCCGTGAAGAAAACCCAAGTCCAAGCAGGGGACACAATGGTAATAGTAGGGGCCGGAGGGCTGGGACTTATGGCTGTCCAGATTGCAAAGGCTATTACGAATTCTCGCATCATCATAGTAGATATTAATGATAACAAATTAAAGGAGGCTAAACAGCTTGGAGCTGACGAAGCGATAAATTCATTGTCAACCAATCCTAGTGATACTGTAAAGGAAATTACTTCCGGAGTCGGAAGCGAGGCAGTAATCGACTTTGTAAACAACACAAAAACAGCACCAGCATCAATAAATATGCTTAGAAAGCGTGGAAAATTAGTGTTGGTGGGGTTATTTGGAGGTTCATTAGATCTTAATTTGGCACTTATTCCATTAAGGGCATATACTTTAACAGGAGCTTATACGGGAAAATTCGCAGACTTGGTCGAGTTGGTGGCTCTAGCGAAGTCTGGAAAAATACAATCGGTGGTTTCTAAAAGGTTTACATTGGATCAAGCTAATCAAGCTCTGGGAGACCTCAAGTCCGGAAAAATAATCGGAAGAGCTGTACTCAATCCCGAAAATTGAAAGCTTTGAGACTGTGGACTGATGCAGCATATTTTCCAAAAGTACACATCTGGATGATAGTTATGATAATTCCAAAATAGGGGATCACTTTAGATTTGGTTTACATTAAAAAACTAGAAATCTATGGTTTTAAATCATTTGGATTTAAAAATGCAGTTTTGAATCTCGATAGAGGTCTAATTGCTATCACAGGTCCCAATGGTTCAGGAAAAAGTAACATCTTAGATGCAATAATGTTTGCAATAGGAGAAAACAGTCCAAAATCTTTACGCGTCGATAAGTTTCAGTCTTTGTTCCATGATAGTCAAAGCAGTTCTAATAGGGTTGTTCGAGTTAGTTTGACTTTCGATAATCAGGATAGAGGTATCCCTGTTGACAAAGATTCTGTAATATTGACAAGGGAGATAGAAGGACAAACCGGAGAAAGTCAGTATTTTCTTAACGGCAAGAAAGTGGCAAAGAACATCATTACCGAATTATTAGAGATCGTTGTTGCTACCCCCAATAAGCTAAATATTGTTCAGCAAGGGATGATAACCCGTATTTCAGAACTGAATTCTGAAGAAAGGAGAAAAATTATAGAAGACATAATTGGGCTATCATATTTCGATGAGAAGAAAACCGAAGCATTAAAGCAACTGGACGCTTCTGACCGACGACTTGAAATTGCGCTGGCTAGGATTGGGGAAATTAGGAAACGGATAGACGAGTTAGAAGTAGAACGAAATGAACAATTGAGATTTACTCAAGTTGAGCAAGAGATTAAAAGGTTCAATGCAGCTAAACTTTCCGACTTCATTACAAAGACAAGAACTAGTCTTCAAACCCAACAGGAACTCTTGCAATCAAAAACAAGAGATTCTTTATCACTCTCGGAAAGAATTAATCAACTCCATTCTGAAATTGAAAAACTCGAGGCAGACAAAATGAAATTTATGCAGGAAGTTGATATTGCTAATAAGACCAAGTCTCAAATCGGCACTAGGATTTCACAAATAATATATGATTATGAGAGGAAGAAGGCAATTGCAAAAGAGTCCGAGCAGCGTTGTACACAGATAAAAGAAAAAATCCTGCCTACGTTGGATATAGAAATAGATAGCATTTCCAAAAAATTGACAGCCCTGAACTCAGACCTAGACGAAAAGCAAAATCCTATTCTAGAATTATCAGAGAAACAATCCGCGCTGAAACATAAATTAGACCTCGCCAATGTTGAAATCGATGTTTTGGGCAAATCTAGTGTGCAAGCATCTAAAGCCATAACAAAGCTTGAACAGCGATATAAACAATTGGAGAAAGTCAAAAATGATATTCATGTTTTAGCAATTGGGTTAGAAGAAAAGTTGAGGTCCCGATCTCAACAAGCCATTAATAATGATAATGGAATCTCAAATATAAACAGTGAAATTATTGAGAACAGGAACCATCTCTCAGCTATTGAGCTACAACTGAACAATAAAAATAGAGAGTTAGATATTACAAAGACGCTAATCATACATCTTGAGACGGAGAAGAATAAAATCGCCGGTGAGATCAAGGATCTACAGATACTTTTTGGTAGAGCTCATGGTCTAATTTCAGAATACGATTCCCAGGCCTCGACTGCGAAAAATATGATGAACGAGGATCTTGCTATCGCCGAGATGACCAAGCTTGAGCAAGGTCCAACAATCAGAGGTTTAGTATGCGACTTAGTTTCATGGGAAGAGAGATATGAGAAATCTGTTTTGGCCGCAGGTGCAGACATGATGAAAGCCTTTGTAGTGGATGACGTAGGATCCATGCTTTCAGTATTAGAATATGCAAAGACGAGGAAGTTGCCTAGACTTAAAATTATTTCTCTTGATCTCCTTAAACAAGCCCAAAAAAAGAGTAATCACAGCATTTCAGGAGTTGATGAAAATGATACAAATATCATAGGCACTCTTGATAATTTTGTCTATTCAGAGCATGTCAGATTACCTGTCTTTTTGTTTGGCCACACGTACTTAGTAAAAACAGCGCGCTCAGCATATCTCTTGGCAAAGCAAGGGTATCGTGCAGTATCAGTTGATGGAGAATTGTTTGAACCACTAGGTTCAACAATTTCCGCAGACTTCGGCTCAAAAATTGCATACTTTGGCGAAGCGCTCTTACTGGCAGATTCTGTGGAGAATTTGAGAAATACCGTCATGTTGTTAAAGCGTTTGATTGAAGACAAGGAACCCACTCTCAGAAATGTTGCGGTGTGTTACACGGCATCTGAAAGACACAAAAGCAGACTGGAGGCAGAGATTACCAAATTAGAAGTTCAAAAAGCGGTCCTCTCAGATAACCTGGATTCAAAGGAGTCAAAGTTGCAAGAACTAGTGGCTGAAAATGATGCTTTGAAGTCAGGAATTAACTCTGGGAACTCAGAGCTGAAGATTCATCATAGACGCCTTTCAATCCTGTCTTGTACAATACGTGACGTTACAAAAAAACTGAATAGTTTGAATAATGAGTCGACGGGAAAGAAACTGACTCAAGCAAATTGGTCAAGGAATACAATTTTAAAAACTTTGGACGACATCGAATATCAATTGCGTGAACAAAAGGAGAGTTTAAGATCCTTAGAAGCCGAAATTGAAATATCTGCACACAGGATCAAAAACTTGAAAAGGGAAAAAGATGAGGATTTGGAATTTGAATTAAAAGAGAAAAGCAAAGAAGCGCTTGAACTTGAAAAAGAACTTGCATTACAAGAAGACGAGTTAAAAGGACTAAGGGATCAAGAACAACAGATTATCGATTCTTCGGGTGCTTCTTTCACGGTTCTACAAGAATATGAAAAAAATATTAGGACATTGACAGATAATGAAAAAAGGATATCTAGAGATTATCATAACCTTGAGAAAGAAATTGCCTTACTAAAGAAAGATATAGTTGACCTTGGATCTAAAGAAACAGAACTAATTAGCAGCCTTAATCAGATTGGCTACAACTATATGGAGGAGAATTCTTCTCACGGAGTCGATTTGGAAGAAAATATCCAACAGCTAACAAGAGAGTATGAGACTCTCAGGCCTCGTATTAATTTGCGTGCCCATGATAGTTATGTTCAAGTCATTGAGGGCTATAGAGGAATGTCAAGTCGTAAAAACCATTTAGAGGAAGAGCGGAATTCAATAGTACTTTTCGTCGAAGAAATTGACAAAGAAAAGAAAAATGTCTTCATGGAGGCATTTAAGAAGGTCGACACAAATCTTAGAAAGACATTTTCCGAAGTATCAGGTGAGGGTGGACATGCATGGCTTGAAATAGAAAACCTCGAAGACATATTCTCGAATGGTATAATGCTAATGGTACAATTTCCTGGGAAATCTGCTCGAGAATCAACCATTTTATCAGGAGGCGAAAAGACTATGGCCGGGACCGTATTTTTATTAGCATTGCAGTCTCTTAAGCCGTCTCCATTTTATCTGTTAGACGAAGTCGATGCACACCTGGACTCACAAAACACAGATAGGCTATCTAGAGTGTTATTATCGCGATCATTAGAGAGCAACCAGATAATTATGGTTACGCTTAAAGATTCTACGGTATCTAAGGCTAGCCTGATCTACGGAGTGTACCCCAGAGAAGGAGTATCGCAGATTGTTAGGTACAAACAAAACAACCAGCAGGTATTAACCGAGATCAACAAAAATTCTCTTTAATCATTTTTCTCCTCGAATTGCTCTTGGCTTAGTTTATAGGAGGAAGAATACATAAGACAAGACACCTTGTGCGACTCTTCCGGCTCAAAAAATCCGGGATCCTCATGACAAATATTAACAGAATAGGGGCATCTATAATATAACTTACAACCTGTCTCAGCAGCGGTCTTACCTTGTTTTAAAGACACAAATTTTTCCTTTCGAGAAGTCTTCGAAAAAGGTTGTGGAATTGCATCTATGAGAGCCTGAGTGTACGGATGGAGAGGTCTACTCAGGACCTTATCCACTTGACCTATTTCAACTATTCTGCCAGCATACATAATAGCTATAGTGTCGCCTATGTATCTCGATGTAGAAAGATCGTGTGTGATGTAAACGCAGGAAATCTGCAACCTATCTTTCAATGACTTGATTACCTGCAATATCTCTGCTCTAACAGAGACGTCAAGCATAGAGACAGGTTCGTCAGCAATTATCAATGATGGTCTGAGTACAAGAGCACGCGCCAATGCCACCCTCTGGCGTTGACCACCTGATAACATATGAGGAAATTGATCCGCTATAGAGTCCGCTGGATGCAAACGAACATCTTTCAAAGAACTAAGTACCTTCTCTATGCGTTCATGTCTAGAGCTTACTTGTCTTTCGTGGATATTGAGAGGTTCCATCACAATATCCATGACCCTCATGCGAGGGTTAAGTGAGGAATAAGGATCTTGTTGAATCATTTGGACATTTTCGTGCAACTTTTTCATTGTTTTATTATCGTTCTTGCTAGTGATATCTTCACCGTTGAGAATGATGAAACCCGCATCAGGCCGTACTGCTTTGAGAATAATTCTGGCCAAGGTGCTTTTTCCTGAGCCGGATTCTCCCGCGATAACAAATACGTTGCCCCGCTTCAATTGAAAGCTAACATCATCTACTGCCTTTACATAGTCAGGTGGATCCAACCGCAAAATCTGCTTAAAGCCCCTCTTTATTGGGAAGTATTTCTTAATATTGACTAGCTCAAGGATGTTGTCTCTATCGTTTTTACCCAAACGTTATAATTAACTTGTCAAACTTGGCAATATAATCCTTGTAAGGGTTCCTGCTTAAAATAGACTGAAAAATGCACCTTTCACCGTGTAGGACAGTCGCGTCAGTGACAAATCAAAGCGTAACCAGATGAACCAGCCAGGCCGACATCGGGTCATATTCAAGACAATTACGATGTTGTCAAAGCGACTGATAATAGTTGGAAAATGTCAATCCTTAATTAAGGAAAGTATTAACATTAACCTGAGTGAGAAGATAAAATAAGATTAAATAAGAATCTATTATTGAAAGTGAGCTTTACGCATAGGTTCAGAACGCATTAGCGATAAATTTGTAAGAGGCATTTGGATTTAGTATTCTTGCTCAGTATTAAATGTCGGGAGTTCGGCTAGGAAGCACTAAAATACGAGTATAAAATGCAAACCCATCTAAAGATAATCCAGCAACACCTCAAAGTCTCTATCTTTGTAGCAATAGCGATAGCATTAATAGAATTCGTGGGCGGATTGCTGAGTAATAGCTTATCTCTAATGAGTGATGCAGCTCATGTTTTTGGTGACATACTTGCAATTTTCCTGAGCCTCTTTGCAATAACATTGGCAACAAGAAAACATACGGGTTCAATGACTTATGGATACCACAGAGCAGAGGTTTTGGCCTCAATGGCGAATGGTGTTCTACTATTTGCTGTTTCTGTGTGGATAGCCGTCGAAGCGTACCAGAAGATTCAAAAACCTGAGCCTATTAATGCTCTTCTGGTCCTAATTATCGCCGCAATCGGATTAGCTGGCAATTTGGTAATCGTGAAGGTTTTAAGAAACGATCAAGAAAAGAGTTTGAATGTCAAAAGCGCCTTCTCTCATGTGTTATATGATGCAATATCTTCCAGCGCAGTAATTTTTGTTGGCATAATTACATACCTGACCGGTATCCGGTTGCTAGATCCTATAGTGGCATTTCTAATAGCTGGGTTTATAGCTCGGAGTGGGTACAAAATCACTAAAGATAGCGCTCATATATTGCTTGAGGGGGCGCCCACGCATGTAGACATAGATGAAATAAGGGCCTCGATTTTGGGAACAGAAAAAGTATTGGATGTACACGACCTTCATGTCTGGACGATCTCTAGCGGTATGAATGCCTTAAGCGGACATATTGTTATAGCTGATCAGATACTCAGCGAGGCTGATAAAATAATAAAGGCGATAAACAGCACTTTGTTAGAAAGCTATGGAATAAGCCACACTACTCTGCAGGTCGAACCAGAAAAAAAGGTCTCATTTAGGCACGGATTGAATCATACTATAAAGAAAAATGATGTCGAAATAGGAGAAGGGCAAAATAATGACAAGAATTGATTATACTAATGAAGCTACCTAACTACGCGAGGTTACTACCAGTTGACACTTTCACTTTCGTAACCCCTCACTTCCATATCAAAGTAGCTTTTCACATTCTCTAGTCCCTTGAACACTCCTTCTGGAACAAGCAAACGGGAACTTCCAGTACCGTTGCTTGCTGAGCCACAACAATTGGCTTCAAATTACTTACATGGTATCGTACATATTCTACTTTCTTTCTGCTAAACAGCTCATTGGCTATCAGAGAATCCTCACTATCATCTACAATGAGTATGGGTTTGCTTGATGACAATTCACCATTTTCTTACTAACTAAATATATGACTATTTTCCGAAATAGTTCTTCATCTAATAAATAAACAAAAGAACTAAATTCCTGCTGCATTGGCCTTGTCAGTCGTATGCTGTCCAATGAGTTTTGACATGCCCTTCATATAATTTCGAGCAAATGTAGTTATGGGCTGAGAAGAATACCATATGCATCCTAGAACCTGACAATCATGGCAAGTTCTCGCAATCTCCCATTGTGGTAGACTCCATATTTCTTCTATGCTGTGATCCAAAAGACTATACGTATTCTCCTTGCCATTAAATTTCCAACAAGGAACCATTACCGTTCCATTACCATTAACAAAAACGCTTTTCCATACTCCGCATTCATCGAATATACCTCGTCCGTGTTTTATTATCTGCTCAAAATATTGAGGTGGAATCATTATTTGAGGAGAAGCATGTTTTTCTTGGTAGTCAAGTATACTTTTACATACTTCGACCATTTTCTCCCTATCTGGTAGAAGGGAATAGCTAACATCTGATCTATCTTCAACGAAAGTAAAAGAGACCGCATTCGATCCAAGGTCTAAAGCCTTCCTGAAATACGATTGATTAATAAACTCTTCGGTATTGTACTTTGTTATAACACTATTGAAATAATGTGGGACTTTGTATTCTGTCAACAGATTTAGGTTTCCAATTACCCTGTGGAAGGTACTTGGACTAACTCCGCGGACCTTGCAGTACGGTTCTTCAAATACAGAATCAACGCTGCAAGTAATAAATTGAATATATTTTTTTAGTTCTTGAAGATCAAGAGTGTGTAACAAAGAACAATTGGAAATTAAAGTGATTGGCATTTTTATTTGGTTGAGATATTTGATAAGCTCCATAAAGTCGGGGCGACTAGTTGGCTCACCGCCTTCTACAATAGCCCAAATACAATGCTGTGATACTTTGTCAAAGATCAGTTTCCATTGATCCGTTGACAAATCATTTCTCTTGGCTATATTCATCTGATTGGCTTTGTCGGGATCTCCAAATGGGCACATTGGACAATAAAAGTTGCAATAGTGTGTTAGGCTAAAAACACCGACAAGCGGAAGCCTTCGACCTACGAGTCTATTCCCTGACCATTTTCCAAGCATTTTTATCGTTCGGATCTTGTCTACTACCAATACTATTGTCACCCTATCCCAGAATATTAAAGATTTTTCAGACTATTGCTGTTCTATACCCAAGAAGTTCCCTGAAGTTTGGCGTATTTTAGGTACGCTGAACTTTTATCGCCATTTCTTATCACAGCGTTTGTCAAATTTGCTTCTACGAAATTGGTTCTCAATATCTTGCAGTCACTTAAGTTAGAGCCTTGAAGATTTGCCCACATCAAATTTGCCCTAGTAAGGTCTGCACTAGAAAGGTTGCACTCTTTCATGTCGCAGTACATTAATAGTGCCTCCTTTAGATCCGCCCCCTCTAAATTCGCTCCGCTAAGATCAGCTTGGACTAGATTTGCTTTCGACAAATTGCAACGTGATAAATTGGCTCTTTTGCAATTAACACCATTAAGAAATGCGCCAGACAAGTCCTTGCCTGAAAAATTCTCACCGCTTATATCAGGCCTCACCACCAAACATTCCATTCTCCAACGATTGAAATCTTGAATTCTTGTTTCACTCAAAAGCCTTTTACCCTCGGCGTGTAGTAAGTCGTTATCTACTTTCTTATCATTATCTCCATGATAATTCATATCTCAAATTTTCTAACGTCCTACGTCTATTTACAATTTACCTCAAGAAATGATTCTTCAGTGAATTCTTCTGGACAAAATGGCGAAACCGAATCCTTTCCGCAATTACTCCATTTACGAACTATTTGCAGTAAAACAGATCAGAGGTGATAGCATGGTCCAATTAAATAGACCGGGCTAATCAGTTCCCACAATAGGGAGGGCCTTTTTCGGAGGCATATTAAACGCATTTTGCTCCTGCTCTTGTTGCGTCACCTTTTCGAACTCGATAGTAATCTCGGCTGGAACATTGAACTTTGTACTTATCTCTTTCGCTAGCGTTGCTATTGACTTAGGATCTGAAAACTCTTGAGATCCTTGAAGAAATACTCTTGTCTTTTTACGGATCGGAGTTCCTCCGAATTTATTCCCCAAAAAGTCTAGCAGTTTCTGAGTAGATTCTTCCGGGATTTCGTTATAGTAAAAACAAATCCCATGAACAGGCTCTTTGTCAAGTGGTGTGCCGTATCGGAACCAGAAAATTCCGAAGTGCTGGTATTCTCCTTGCATACATTTGATTTCCCAATGATTAGCCTTTTCAGGGGGATATGTAGCTTCCAAAATATCTTCGGCTGCAAGTCTCCAGTATCTCAGCCGCATAACTGCTGAAAGTTATAGTTGGTGGGTCGTATAAGAATGTGTTGATAAAGTCGCGGCACCATCACAAAAAATAATAGGTGTTTATAATCGTCCTATGATATGCACCCTAGACAGCTCGATAATGATGACCTATTTATTATTCCAGAGTCGATAATTAAGCTGCTGGCAGAAATGGAAAAGCAATACGAAGATAATAACAGGCAATATTTTGAAAATTTGCTAAATCATCCAAATTATATCATTAGAACAAGAGCTGTCTGTATCTTGGCGGATTTAGCTGGAGAAGAATCAGTCAAGTATCTGAGCAAGGTACTTGAGCAAGACGCAAATGCTCTAGTAAGACATGAGGCAGCATTTTCTCTTGGCCAGCTTGGCTTTTCCACCGCGATAAGTTCGTTGTCTCGCGCAGTAGAATCTGACCAAAGTTTTTTCGTTCGACATGAGGCGGCTATTGCTTTAGGAGTAATAGGCTCTAGCAAAGCTAGGACGACCCTTAAAGGGGCCTTGGTGGATTCAAGCGAAGAGGTTAGACAATCTGCACTAGTTGCACTTGCTAACCTCAAATATATTTCAACTATGAAAAGAAAGAACAAATTTACCACGATGACTGGAGGTTAATGGTAAAAGCAAGACAAATGATTAAAAATGTTTAGTTTTTGTTCAAAGTCACCCCCTAACTCACGGTGCAGATGCTGTTCATAGTGCTTCACGCATTTATTCCGGAACCACTACTGAACCATTTGCACCCATTGTAAAACGAAATACACCATCGACGTCTGAATCCTCGAATATTTCGGCATCATGTGTAATAATGATAATTTGAGATAATGGTCCTAATCCTTCTTTAAAGAAATCAGATATTATGGCTACAAGCGACTTTCTTCTTTCCTCATCTAAATGTATCGTCGGCTCATCCAAAATAATAAAATCAAGTTTATTTAAGCTCACCATTTGTGCGATGGCCAACCTTAAAGCAAGTGCAACCGCAACCTTTTCGCCACCGCTGAGGGAGTCCATCTCTATATCCCCATAGGTACCATAACAAGTTACCTGCACATCTCTAGCTTTTTCAGTAAGTTCTATCTTGGATATTCCGATTTTGAACATAGAAAGATACTCCGAAGCTTTAGCTGAAAGAACCTTCAGCACCCATGATCTAAGCCTTAATGCCACTGGGCCATCCCTATTAAATACTTTAGATCTGATCTTCTCAAGGTTGTTAAGCAACTCCACAGCGTCTTCGAGTGCTAATAGGATTTTGCTCGAGGTATCGATAGTGTTCTTGCATTCTCTAATGATAACCTCTATTCCCCCTAGCTTAGCATTGAGATCAAGAAGCTCATTTGATAATTTTGTTTTTTTAAGTTTTGAATTTGTATAATCTTGCATTTTCAAGCCTTTGGTTTGCAATCTTAGATTGATGATATTATCGACGAGCGACTTTGAAAAGTCGTCTATTACTAATTGTCGGGGGTCGTTTATTTTAGTAAGAATTTCAGGAATTCTCAGAAGATCGCTTTTTCCTCTCTCCAGTTCTGATTCCAAATCCAATATACTCTTGGAGCCTTCGATACAAGTAGAGGCAAGAAACATCTCCGCTGATTCAATTTTTTTTTCTTTTTCTTCCATAAACTTTTCTTCTGTCTTCAAACCGACCTTCTCAATCAGCAATTTCTTGCGTTCTTCAATTTTTCTTCTGATCTCAGTTTCAATGATTTTAAGATCAAATATATTTTGAATTTCAACCTGTACGGGCGAACCGCAAAGCGGGCAAGTTCCGTCATCTCTTATCTCAATTCTTTTTGCGCATTCCAATACGCCATTCAACCTCCCGTTCTCTCTTTCATTCGACACAATTCTGTTCTCCATTTCTTCAATCTCTGACTTTATCATCTGTAGATTAATTTCAACCTCCTCTTTTTCTGAGATTGCTTTACGCGACTCATGAGTTTCACTGACCAGTCCCACTAACCTTTCGACCTCTTGCGCCATAGATATTCTCTTACTAGTAACATATTTGACAAGAGCGTCCTCCGTAGAATGTAGTTCCCTAGATTGTAAAATGAGAGGTTCCATTCGTTGTATCTCATTATCTGTGTGAAATATTTGCTCTTTCAGCATATCTCTCTGAGCCTCCAATTTCTTTAACTGCCTTTCTGCATCCTGCAAGTCTTTATTCCTACTTTGAATAGCTGATTTAATAGATGCAATCTGCTTATCGTCAAACCCTCCGTTCTTATCTCTCAATCTTTCTCTAAACCTGTCAACTACTTCATACATTGTTTGATAAGCAGAATCTAATCTATCAATACCAATTAGGCTGTTTAATAGTTCCTTGAATTCTTTTGGCTTTGAGTCGATAATGCTACTCAACTCACCTTGTTGAACTACTGCTGCTACTCTTAGTTTTTTGTAATCAATACCAAGTGTCTTGGCAATTTCTCCACTCATGGAATCCCCGAATTGCTTTCTTTCTCCAGAAAC
>OCZV010000329.1_pt1 | contig 17244 bp, 18 predicted proteins | sample 1539051 | NCBI WGS metagenome assembly OCZV01 (sample SAMEA3113581, study PRJEB22503) | soil metagenome
AACGATGTGTTGCTGATAGAGTTTAAAGTCTGGACTTAAGGCCTCTTTGAGAGCCACTGCCTTGGCGGCGATGACGTGCATGAGCGGCCCACCCTGCAGGCCGGGAAAAACCTTGCTGTCGATAGTTTTGGCATGCCTGGTGCGGCAGAGTATCATGCCGCCGCGCGGACCTCTGAGCGTCTTGTGCGTTGTCGTCGTAACGAAGTCCGCGTGCGGCACCGGACTGGGGTGCAAGCCCGCGGCTACTAGGCCCGCGATGTGAGCCATATCGACCATGAGTAGGGCGCCGATTTCGTCGGCGATCTCGCGAAACTTTGCATAGTCGATAATCCGCGGATAAGCGCTGGCGCCGGCGACAATGAGTTTGGGCCGGTGCTCTTTCGCCAGTTTTTCAAGCTCATCGTAGTCAAGGGTTTCAGTTTTTTCCGAAACCCCATACGGGATGACGCGGTACAAAATGCCGGAGAAATTCACTGGGCTACCCATCGATAGGTGGCCGCCGTGGGCAAGGTTCATACCCAGATAGGTGTCCCCCGGCTTCAGCACGGAAAGATAAACGGTCATGTTTGCCTGCGTACCGGAATGAGGCTGCACGTTTGCGTGATCGGCGCCAAATAGTTCTTTGGCACGCGCGATCGCTAGGGACTCGACGTCATCGACGAATTCACAGCCGCCATAATATCGTTTGCCCGGGTAACCCTCTGCATACTTATTCGTCATCACGCAACCTTGAGCTTCCAACACCGCTTCACTCACCACATTTTCTGAGGCGATCAGCTCGAGGTTGTCTTCAAGCCTTTGAGTTTCCTTTTGAATCGCGGAAAAGACTTCTGGATCCGTCCGTTTAAGAAAAGACATAGTGCTTCCTTCGCCTCTTCAGTTCTGCGCTTTGCTGCCAATGTGAATACCCAAACCATGCTCGATCTGGGTGATTTTATCGAGGCGCCGTTGATGTCGACCACCGGCGAAGGACGTCGCCAGCCGGATGTCTAGAATCTGTTGGCCGGAAGACCTTTCACTCTTCGCCCCGCGCAGGACCAGAATATTAGGATCGTTATGTTCTCGATTCACTCGCGCAGCTTCACGACCTTGCACCAAAGCTGCACGCATGCCAGGGAATTTGTTGACGACAATCGACATCCCCATTCCGCTGGGGCAAATTAACACGCGCTCGGCTTTACGCTGAAAGACTCGCAACGAGACCTCGCGGCCAAAATCCGCATAGTCCACAGATTTTCGGCCTTGAGTAGCAAAGTTCCGGACCTGGACACCCTTGGCTCGGAGAAATCCGACTAAAAAATTCTTGCGTTCCACTCCACCGGGGTCGCTGCCAATCGCAATCATAAGTTCCTTCGACGAGCGCGCTATCAGTCACCAACCTTCACTGGGAATAAAGAAAATCGCAGAAGTGTGGCTATCCAACGCCACGATCCCTGCGATCCCCTTGTCAATACTGGGTGATCGTTTTAGGCGAGCACGGAGCCCTAGTTCGGTTTTCGGTTAACGGTGACTCTCAATGTAACTGATGACATCCTGGACGGTTTTGATTTTCTCCGCGTCCTCGTCGGATATCTCCATCTCGTATTCCTCTTCGAGAGCCATCACTAATTCTACGATATCCAGAGAATCGGCTCCAAGATCTTCGATGAAGGAGGCTTCAGGGGTGACTTCCTCCTCACTCACTCCCAATTGTTCACACACGATCTCCTTAACCCTGGCTTGAACAGATGACGCCATCTTCTTTCACCTCCTGCTTACGTTGTCCTCACATGTAAAGTCCGCCGTTGATACTCATTACTTGCCCCGTGATGTATGCAGCATCAGGGCCCGCAAGAAAAACCACCAGTGCAGCCACTTCCTCACAATTACCAAAACGTCCTAGAGGTATGGAGTGGAGAAACTCCTCTTGGAGTTTAGCAGGCAACTGAGCGGTCATTTCGCTTTCGATTAAACCCGGTGCAACCGAGTTCACCGTAACCCCTCGGGAGGCCACTTCCCTCGCCACGGCTTTGGTGAACCCGAGAATACCAGCTTTGCTCGCCGCGTAGACCGATTGTCCCGCGTTTCCCATCTGCCCCACCACAGATGACAGATTAATGATCCTCCCATAACGCTGGCGGATCATCACGCGGGCAACAGCTTTGGTGCAGAAAACGGCACCCTTGAGATTGGTTCCGACAACGAGATCCCAGTCTTCCGGCTTCATACGAATCAAGAGATTATCGGAGGTTACGCCGGCATTGTTGATTAGAATATCAATTTTTTCATGCTGGTCAACGATCTTCTTTACCGCTTCGTCGACCTGCTTCTCATCGCTGACATCGAACGGGCAGAGCTCGCCGCGACCGCCGCTTGCCAGGAGATCTCCTAAAGTCGCTTCAGCCGACGCGAGATTATGACGATAGTTGATAACCACATGAGCGCGAAGGCGTCCCAAAGCTAAAACCGTTGCTCTGCCAATGCCCCGACTGCCGCCGGTTACCAACGCAATTTGTCCCTGAAGGCTCATCCGTTCGGCTCCGGAAACACTCTCGCGAGATCCACGGGTGTTTCGAAATTGTCGACGGCGAAGAACGTACTAATCCTCTTGATCAACCCCTTAAGAACCTTTCCAGGGCCCACTTCCCAAACCCGATTACACCCGAGTTCCTTCAGCTTTCCGACAGTCTCCTCCCAGCGGACCGGTCGAACCGCTTGATCTACTAACAATGACTTTACGCGAGCGGAGTCAACGTTTACTTCCGCCTCGACGTTGGTGACCACGCCGATAGAAAAAGGATGAATGACAATATCTCTGAGCACGTCCTTGAGTCCCTCAGCAGCTGGCCGCATTAATTCGCAATGAAACGGCGCACTGACCGGCAACGCCACGACCCGATTAGCACCACGATCCTTGGCCATCGACATCGCACGTGCCACAGCATTTTTGGAGCCGGCAATAGCGATTTGCCCTCCGCCGTTGTAATTTGCCGAGGCAACAATCTCGCCGCCGCTGGCCTCTTGGCAAAGGGATTCAACGACCGCCTTCTCCAAACCAAGAATGACCGCCATGCTCCCCTCGTCCGGCGGCACCGTTCGCTGCATGAGGCGTCCACGTTCCCGTACGACCCTGACCGCGTCCTGGAATGCGAAAGCGCCGGCGCAAACCAAAGCGCTATACTCTCCGAGACTATGACCCGCGGCAAAATCAGGATGCAAGGGCGTCTCCGCCTCCAGAACGCGGAGTGCAGCAACCGACGCTGTAAGAACGGCCGGCTGGGTATTTTCCGTCAACTTGAGATCTGACTCGGGTCCGGAAAAACAAAGCTGACTGAGCGAAAAACCAAGCGCCTCGTCGGCCTCCAAGAACACCTGTTTAGCTGCGGGAAATTGGTCGTAGAGTTCCTGGCCCATCCCCACGTATTGGGAGCCTTGCCCGGGAAATACGAACGCGACCCTATTCTTCGCCGCCACGCTTTCGTTCTTCCCTCTCAGAAATCGTGGCTGGTTTGTCACCGAGAGACTCTATTTTAGATTTGATCCGGCGCCAAATTTTTCGCGGAAGACCGTCCTCGTGATCACGACTGAGAGGTTCCGCGCCGCCGAGTACCTCGATGATATGACGGTTCACGTCTTGGTCCACCGCATCGCTCGCCGCGCGAATGGCGTTCTTAATGGCCCGTGGGTCAGAACCGCCATGGGCAATGATGGCCACCCCATCCAAACCTATCAATGGCGCGCCACCATATTCAGCATAATCCAAGCGACGGTACGCTTCCCGCAAAGAATTACGGCTCATCAAGTAGCCCAAACGACTGGAAAGTTTCTTCTGAAATGCTTCCTTGAGCACCTCTCCGGCAAACTTAGCAGCTCCCTCCATAGTTTTGAGGGCTATATTGCCGGTAAATCCATCACAAACGATGACATCGACTTTACCATTAAAAATGTCTCGGCCTTCCACGTAGCCGATATAATTGAGGGAGGTTGCGGCAAGGAGTTCGCTCGCCGCTCGTGTCAGCTCGTTTCCCTTACTTTCTTCCTCACCATTGCTGAGAATGCCGACGCGAGGGTTGTAAATCCCCAGAACTCTTTCAGCATAGGTCGAACCCATCAGGCCGAACTGGACCAAGTGATGGGATTTGCAATCTACGTTGGCACCCGCGTCAACGATGACGGTTCCCTTCGTGACGTTTGGCACGACGATCAAGATCGCCGGACGCGCTACCTGGCTCAAAGTGCCCATGACGAACATTCCGGTCGCCATCATTGCACCAGAGTTGCCCGCGCTCACTACGGCTTGAACTTCGCCACGCTTCATCATGTCGAAGGCCACCTTCATGGAAGAATCCTTCTTCCTGAGAGCGCTACTCGGGGATTCGTGCATGACGACGGTCTCGGAGGCGGTAACGATTTCTAGTGGACGACTGCTGTGCCGCGCCAGTTCCTGCTCTACCCGTTCCTTCTGGCCGACGAGGACAATCTCTATGCCAAGCTCTTGGGATGCGAGTATGGCCCCCTCCACCACGACTTGAGGAGCGCGGTCCCCGCCCATGGCGTCAACAGCAATTTTCGGCATACGCGAAGTAGCTCAACTCTGTTCAAGCTGGATAACGACTCGCCCCCGGTAGAATCTGCAATGGGAGCAGGCGCGGTGCGGCAGAACAGCTTCGCCACATTTCGCGCAGCTACTCCACTGCGGCTTGGTTAAAGCATCATGCGCGCGGCGTTGATTCTTGACTCTTCTTGATGTTCTTCTCTTAGGTACTGGCATAGACTTAGTCCTATCTTTCCTCTGCCCATCAGAGGCAGCAGCAGCGTACGGAATATAAGATGAAATTAGCGACCGACCTTAAGCGTTCGAAAAATCGCCATCCGAGGATCTCCTCCGGAGGCAGCGCATCCACAAGTCTGGTCGTTGAGGTTGACACCACACCCACCGCAGAGACCCCGGCAGTTTTCGCCACAGAGAGGTCGCGTTGGGAGGGCCAACATGACCTGTTCCCTAACCAAGGGGGAAAGATTGATCTCCTCTGTCGAATAGTAGCTCAAACCTAAATCCTCGCGACTTAGCTCCTCAACCTTTTGGTTCGACTGCCCTGGATCGGGGCTCAATACGAAATCGAATTGTTTATCCAGGCTAAAGACGTAATCCTTTAAACAACGGCTGCAACAGCCTCCGAAGCTGCCCTTGAATGAGCCATGAAAAATAACCTGATCTCCGGATCGATAGTATACGAGATCTATATCCAGCAACGGCGGAAAACGATAATCTCGAACGTTGCCTTTCCAAAAGGTTGCGTTTAAATCCTCAATTCTTTCGGAGAATCGAATCTCTTTCGGAGATTGAGGAATATCATCGACGGGAATTTTCATCGGCCAGAAAGTCAGGTCAGTAAATTACTGAATATAGTGAATTCTTCTCTATTGTCAAGCCACGCGCCGATCCCGCGCATGGCAAAAGACTTTGATTTTTTAGCTACTTCCGGGTCCTTGGAGTCAAGTTCGATGTCGGCAAAACTCCGGTGCACCGCCAAGATGTTCCCTTGAGTATTGAGAAACTTTTTGTTAACCCTCTCTTATCCGCATCATGAATTTTCCTGTTGATCTACAAAATCGATGGCACGGTAAACGCTTCAACTCTTACAACCGCGCGCTGAAAGATATTTTCGCCGCCCGGGTTTACAAAATCGGACTGCGAATGGATTTTACCTGCCCGAACCGGGACGGCAAAGTCGCCGTAGGGGGGTGCACCTACTGCAACAACGCCGGCCATACCCCCCAGGGTTATCAGCCGCGCACGTCTGTAACCGAGCAACTCCAAAAAGGTGCAGTGGCCATTCGGAAGCGCCATAAGGCGGAGCAGTTTATCGCCTACTTCCAGAGCTATACAAACACGTATGATTCGGTATCAAAACTGGAAAAACTCTATCGCGAAGCCTTAGACTTTCCTGGCGTTGTCGGCCTTTCCATTGCCACGCGGCCGGATTGTGTCCCTGACGAGGTTCTCGATCTCATCAGCAACGTCTCGCGTCACACTTACCTTTGGCTCGAACTCGGACTCGAGTCGATGCATGACCGGACGCTTCAATGGGTTAATCGAGGACATGGAGTGCGGGAATTCATCGACGCGGTTGAAAGATGCAAACGCCGGGGCCTCCGGCTTTGCACACATCTCATACTCGGCTTTCCCGGAGAAACCCGCGCGGATATGCTTCAGACGCCCGCCTTGCTCAACCAATTGGAAATCGATGGTGTTAAACTGCATAATCTCCACGTTATTAAGAACACGGCTCTTGACAAGTTTTATGGTGCGGGGCAATTCACGATTTTCAGCCGATCCGAATATGTCTCCCTGGTCGCCGATTTCCTCGAGCTCTTGAATCCGGAAATGATCGTGCACCGATTGACCGGCGAAACCTATCGAGCGATTACCCGCGCCCCGGACTGGTCTGTCGATAAAATTGGCGTGCACAATGCCATTTATAAAGAGCTCGAAGAGCGTGACAGTTGGCAAGGTAAACGGTACTCGTTTGAGATCAGCCAGAAATTCGGGCAAACGATCCGTCATTTGAGTCAAGGAGCACAACTTTGAACGGCCACCTCGGATTGATTCATTCAATTCTTCCCGCGACGGTCGACCTCCACGTTACCGTGCCTGAGAACCATCCTTCGGCACGGAATTTAGGCTCGGAACGCGTGGGCTCGGGTACGATTATTGAGCCGGACGGCTACATTTTGACCGTTCACTACGTTACCGTAGGAGCAACGTCCATCAATGTGACTCTGCCCGATGGTGACCAATATCCCGGACAACTGGCTGCGCAGGATCAAGAAACCGGCCTTGCCCTTATCAAGATCCCCGCCCGTGACTTGCCTTTCCTTAAGCTGGCGGCCCCAGACTCAGTGGCATTGGGTCAGCCGATCGTCATGATCGCTAGCAGTGGACAAACCAGCCGCCGTGTGAGTGGCGGATACGTGAGCTCTACGGAGTGTTATGACGGCCACTGGGAATATATGCTTGAAAAAACCATCCGCGTCACTATGTTTAACCCAGGCTTCGGCGGTGGCACGCTCGCAAATTTCCGGGGAGAATTGCTTGGCGTCGTTTCTCTGAACTTGAGTGACGTCGGCAAGTTCTCACTGGCCATTCCTGTCGATTATTACCGCAGTTATGAGCAGGAGTTGAAACAATACGGCCAGGTCCGTAGCCGCCCCAGGCGGCCATGGCTCGGATTCTATCCTCAACCACTGGCTGGACACATCGTAGTCGGAGGCATCGTTCCCGGCGGCCCGGCTGCGAAGTTCGGCCTCAAGGAAGGCGACATCATCATCAGCGTTGAAAAAAAAGAGATCCGTTCTCGCCCGGAGCTTTACCACGAGATGTGGAAGAAGCGCCCGGGAGAACGGATCTCTTTCAGAATCCTGAGAGAAGAGCAGTCTTTCGAATTGGACGTAATCGGCGGAGACCGATCCGACCGCTACCGCTCTTAGTCGTCCCCCCCGACTTTTTGAATTTGGCCTTTGCCCGTCACTTTAATTGCTGCGGCTGGGGTATAGGCTTCAGGCTCGTAGTTGATCAAAGCTTTGTCGGTCTCTTGCAGATCCCTCAACTTGACCTTGTTGCCGCCCTTCTCGATATTGGTTTTGTCATCGACGCCTACGACTTCTTGACGAATCTTGCCCTTGCGCTCTACCTGAAAGGTGATGGTTCGCTGTCCCACGCTGCTGATCACGCCTTCCACTTCAACCGCCTTCTTGGTTCCTGTTTTGGTTTCCGCCTTTGTAGATTCTTGTTTTCTAGCTTCTTCCTTCTTTGTCTCTTCCTGCTTTGTCTCTTCCTGCTTTGTCTCTTCCTGCTTCGCCGGCGCAGGCTTTTGAGCGACTGCCGGTGCGGGTTTACTAGATTCTTGAACCGAAGTACACGCTATGATCCAGGTAGCCAAAAAAACCGCCGTGATGGATCCAAGCATGGAGTTGGCTAACCTTCTCATCCTTTTCCCCTCCTTCTTTCACCGAAGAATAATCATTGATTCTAAGCTATTAAGACACAAGATTTGCAACACAAGTTTTGAAAACTTAAACCATACTCCGCTTCGCCTTGTCAAGGCGGACACTCGCTGCCGGTGATCCCGCATTGAGACAGTCGCGAAAAGGAATTAAGAGTAGTAACGGATGAAGCAAACTGCGGCGCGGTTGAGCAATCTCACTTCCTATCGTGTCATATACGGCGACACTGACCAGATGGGCGTAGTCTACTATGCGAACTACTTGCGCTGGTTTGAAAGAGGACGATCAGAATTGCTTCGCCAGATCGGGTTACCGTATGCGACAATCGAAGAGCAGGGCTGCCATTTTCCAGTCACGGAGGTTGTTTGCCGCTACTTTGAGCCGGCCCGTTACGACGAGGTCGTGGCGATCGAAACCTTACTTGCAGAGTTGGGACGCGCCAGTCTGACATTTAATTATCGGCTGTCGCGTGAGAACGATAATTGCCTTTTGGCGACGGGTTCAACCAAGCACGCTTGCATCGACCATACGGGCCGCATCACCCGTATTCCAAAAGGTTTGCAGGATGCGGTTCACGCGGCCGCGAAGATCGGGTAGCTTTTTTGCTTAAATAACAACCCGATGCGCCTGCCCTGCCAATACGATCTATGGTTCATACTCCAGACTTCCTGCGGTCATTCCGGACTCGATGTTTCTTGTTCGCCAGCCGTTGCTTCGTTAATTGCGGCCTCGATCTCGCTTCGGACTTCGGCGTCGGCTTCGTGACGCAACCCGCTTTTCAACGCGGCTATCGCCCGCTTAGACCCCAGCTGACCCAAAGCCCAAGCCGCATGCCCTCGCACCAACGATTCCTCATCGTGCAAAGCCCCGATCAACGCCGGTACCGCTTCAACGCTGCGAATATTGCCGAGCGCAACGGCCACGTTCCGCAGAAAGCCACGCCGCTTCGCCCTCACAATCGGACTGCCATGGAACCGGTTGCGGAATTCCTCCTGACTCAGTGACAATAGCGGAATTAAATCCGGCGCATAAAGTCCTTCTCGCGGTCGGTAGGCGGGTTCTGACGTTGGCTGCGCCTTGATGTTATACGGGCAGACCTCCTGACAGATATCGCAACCAAAAATATGATTGCCGACTAAGGGACGAAGATAACGCGGAATCCAGCCCTTGAGTTCAATCGTCAAATAGGAAATACAGCGGCGAGCGTCGAGAATATAAGGTCCGACGAAGGCGGCCGTGGGACAGGCTTTGAGACATAAATCACAGTTGCCGCATCGGTCGCGGATCGGCTGGTCATAGACCAGCGGAATACTCAGAAACAGTTCTCCGAGGAAAAACCATGAGCCCTTCTGAGGCGAAATGAGATGAGTGTTCTTGCCGATCCATCCTAGCCCGGCGACTCCCGCATGATCTCGCTCTAACACCGGACCCGAGTCGACGAATGCTTTTCCTTCAAGAGGGCGAGGCCCTATCTCTCGAACAGCCTCAAGGAGCAATTCCAATCGAGATCGGATTACCTCGTGATAGTCATTTCCCCAGGCGTAGCGGGAAATCCAGCCCCTGGGTGCGTCCGACATCGCTGACCGCGGCAACGGCGTGAAGTAATTCATACCGACCGAAACCAGCGAGACCGCCCAAGGTACGACACTATGAGGATCTCGCCGGAGCTCTTCGGTCCGATGCATGTAGGCCAGCTCACCGGCAAATCCTTTCCGCAGCCATTCCGCGAAGGATTCTTCATGCGCCGGCCGCTTTACCGGAGAAATGCCGACCAGTTGAAAGCCCAGACGCTGCGCCTCTTCTTTAATCCGTAGCGAGAGGGAAGCGTCGGGCCGGTTCATCTCAGAATTCACGACGACTCGTTCACAAGCTCACCCGCCAGCTATCGGTTAGACACGGCGGGAGAAAAACGCCCAGCGACTTCGTTAATGATAAGAAGTATTGCCGCTCGGATCAGTTTCTTCAACATCCAGCAGCGGCCGACGGCCCGCGAAGCCGTCTTCAATAGGGTGCCAGTGGCCGACGCTCATTTCGCCGAACTGCCAACATAGAAAAATGACCTGGGCCCCAAGCAGACAGGGGAAATCAATCAGTCCCTGCTCCACCCCTTTGCACACGCAACCATAGCTGTGGATTTCTTCCACCCAGCCCTTAACCTGACCCACAAGTCGGGCAATTTCCCCATCTTGACGCAAACGGTCCATGAGATCTGGCGCTTCTGGATCGAGCTGCTCGCTGCGAACAACACCCTTGCTTTTACTTTTCAGCCGGCGAATGTTTTCCAGAATTTTCTCGATCAAGGGCCGAAGCGTCGGAAGTAAAGCGTTGGCTTCATCAATGGTAAAGAGTCGAGGAAAATTCGAAGACGGTTCCATACAGCTCGGTTCCTAACTCGGGAAAGCGAAGCCCATCGCCACTGCAATCTCTCGTTATCGATTGACCGCCGTCATAAATTCATACCGGTCCGCAGCTCGCGCAACAAAGCGATATTGTCGGAGTGTCCCGTCATATGGGCCGTGACAGCCCCGCGTATGGGTTTGCCCAGCAGATAGAAATCTCCGACAATGTCTAGGATCTTGTGGCGTGCCAATTCATTCGGGTAGCGCAAGTCGGTGTTAATGATTTTTTCATCATCGATCAAGATGCAGTTATTGACTTTTCCGCCGCTGACCAGTCCCTTGCTCTGTAGCTTTTCAATATCCTTCAAGAACCCGAACGTCCTGGCAGGCGCGATTTCCGATTTGAAAAACGCCGGACCGCTGAATACGTACGTGTGCTCTTGGAGACCCACCGGCTTCGGATATTTTAAAATGTATTGGACAGAAAAGCGCGCCGCGGGTTCGATACTGATGAATTCTCCGCCCTTGACCCCTACTCGATACGTCCGATCCACAACGATTTCGGACCACTCCTGTTCTTCTTCCTGAACCCCGGCTTCTTCGATCAAATGACAAAATTCCACAGCGGAGCCGTCCAGAATCGGAATTTCTCCCTGAATTTTTACCAACAGATTCGTAATACCGTAGCTGTGCAATACCGCCAGAAAATGCTCCACGGTTCCGACCGCGAACCCCTTGGTCCGTAGCGACGTCGCGTAACCCGTTGACCCGACGTAGTCCAGGTGAGCTGGGATACTCACGTCACCGGAAATCCCAGTGAATAATATTCCACTGTTCGACGGAAGCGGATGCAAGATGAGTCCGGTCTTGATGCCCGAATGGAGGCCTTGCCCCGAAATCACCACACTCTTCTTCAATGTCTTTTGTCTAATCCCCTGTGCCAAGAGTCCGTTCGGCGGGACCGCGGTCGGCTTCGCGGTTCTGGATCGCTTCGATCCATTCCCGTTCACGGTTTTGGTTTTCGAAGCGGGCAACTCGCCAAGAGCGCGCTGTACGGTTAAAAGTAAACCATCCAGGGATAGCGGCTTTTCAATGAAATCGAAGGCGCCAAATTTGGTGGCTGTGACCGCCGTGTGAATATTGCCGTGCCCGGAAACCATGACCACGTTAGTTTCCGGTTCCTGGCTCTTGATTTCCTTCAGCAGTCCTATGCCATCGATTTGCGGCATCCAAATATCGAGCAGCACGAGACCTGGTTTTTCTTGCCTGATTAACTCCAACACACGAGCGCCATCCGGAGTATCCAACACTCGATACCCCTCGTCGCTCAAGACCTCACGCACGGACTCACGAACGCCATCCTCGTCGTCGACAATCAAAATCGTCTTTGTCTGCGGTTTCAACGCCCCTCCAAATAGCGGTTAAGAGTGGACCGCCTTCCTTTTGATCTCCGGGACAGCCGCTGGCTCCCGCACAGGCAGCTCGATCGTGAACCGAGTGCCGCGCGGTTCGTTAGGCCGCACGCGAATATAGCCCTGATGATCCTCAACGATTTGGCTGACAATCGTAAGCCCCAAGCCGGTTCCGTTCTCTTTGGTGGAAAAATAGGGCTCGAAAATCCTGGGTTTGACGCCAGAGGCCAAACCGCATCCGTCGTCCGCAACTTCCAGACAGACAACGCCGCGCGAGCGATCATGGCTCGTCGCCAGCCTGATTTCACCCCGCTCCTCCACCGCCGCGACGGCGTTGTCCAATAAATTGATCAAGGCTCGCTTCATCTGATCCCGATCCAATTCCAGTGGCGGAATCGGCTCGCTCTCAAAATGGAAACGAATTTCCTTGTGACCTTCCTTAAATAGGAAGAGCGCCTCTCGAACGATTTCATTGAGATCCTGGGTCGCCAGTCGTGCCGAGGGAAGCCGCGCGAAGTGAGAAAACTCATTGACCAAGTTCTTAAGTTCCTCGACCTGCTGGATAATCGTCGACGTGCATTTGTCCAGAATCGCCCCGTTGCCCTCGAGCATCGTAGCGTACCGCTTTCGCAACCGCTCGGCCGAAAGTTGTATTGGCGTAAGCGGGTTCTTGATTTCATGCGCAATTCGCCGCGCTACTTCCCGCCATGCCTCCATTCTCTGAACCTGTTGAATCTGGGTGATATCTTCGAGAAAAACCATCATACCGACGATTCGTCCCTCGTCGCCGCGCAGAGTCGCCGCCGTCACCATAGCCGTGAGCAGCTGGTCGGAGAGCCGAATCTTAATCTCACGCTCAACACTTTCGTGCTCCTTTACCTGTTCGACGATTTCGCGCATGACCTGCAGCGGTTCCGGCGAGAAGACTTCTTCATAGTTTTCTCCTACCGCTTTTTCTGCGGTTAGTCCCAACATTTGCTCGGCCGCTTTATTCCAAGTGGTTATTTTTCCCCACGGATCCACCGAAATTACACCCGCGGCAACATTCGCGAGGAGTGTCTCAACGAACTTACCTCGGCGTTCCAGTTCGACGGTGATTTGTTTCAAATCGCGCGTCATCTGGTTAAACGAGTCCACCAGCATGCCGATTTCATCATCTCCGCCGGATTCGATCTTGTAATCCCAGTTGCCATGGGCGACTTCGTGCGTGCCCTCGGCAAGCTTCTGAATCGGCACCGTGATGCCTTTGGCCAAATAAAGGCCAAACCACGTCGCAGCGAAAATGATAACCAGGGTGATGAGCAACAGCGTCAGGATATAGCTATTTTTGACCGGCGTCTTGAGGAAGGTCAGATGCTTGTACTGTTCATAGGACCGCGAGATCTGGAGCGCTCGTTTCGTAATGCTCTTCGGCACGAAATAATCAACGACGACTACGCCGATGATCCGTTTGTCACGGCTGTAAACCGGCACGCCCCCTCGAATCACGTCGCTTTCCCCAAATTCTTGCGTGCGAGTCACTTCCAATCCCCGCAGTGCGCGATTGAGGAACTCCGATTCAGCCTTGATGGTGACTCCGGTGGGTACTTGATCGTTGAAGGCCACCACGAGCAAACGGCGGTCAGGGGAAAACAACTCGACCGTTCCGAGATTGTATTCTCGCTGCTTGCTCTGGACGAACTCTTTCAGTTCCCCCAGTCGGTGCGAGTCAAAAAGGCCTTCTTGTGAAATCCGCTGGCTCAGCTGGCGCGCATAGAAAAGGGCATTGTTGGCTGAGTTTTGATAGTACGTTTGCCCAATCTCCAATGACCCTTGCAGCGAATTTTCGACTTGCAGATCGAACCACCGCTCAAATGAACGGGTCACGAATCCGCCGGCAATCACGAACAGCAATAAAGTCGGAACTAGGGACAACCCGACGAATGCGACAACTAGGCGAACTCGGAGTCGCGACCCGAGAATCCTCCTTTTCCGCTCGAAGACGAGCTTCACCAGGTTTCGGACAACCAGAAAAACCAGCAGAATAAGAAGAATGATATTGAGATTGATGAGAAGAAAAAACCCGATGTTGGTCCCGAGAGCATATTCAGGGGAGACATCGGGTAGTTGAACCTCGAAGAACGCGAATGCAATCACCATAAGCGTGGTGACAAGAATCACCAGCGCCTCTCGCTTGCGGCGCTTGGTCTCTTCCAGCTTAAGGCTTTCCTCAATCGAGTTGGCGGCGACCATGGCTCTCATGACCTGCTAAGAGGTCAAAAAATCGACAGAATTCTACCTTCTAAAGAGGTAAAGGACAAGGGTAATTACAATGCTGATAACGATACATGTAGTCAGCGGGAAATAGAAAGTAAATCGCTCTCGTTGAATGTAGATGTCGCCCGGCAAATGGCCTAGCCAAGGGATCTTTCCTCCGTATGAGAAAACCAATCCCAGCACCACGAGAAGCAGGCCGAGATAAATTAAGGTCTTTCCAAGGCCGTCCATCGGTATCCTTTCCCACCTAGTTCGATCTCTTTTGGGACCCTGGGAGCAGTTTAGAAAAGCGTCGGTTGACCTTTGGGTCCGTTTCCTTTGGGCAAGCCCGGAGTTCGCCCAAAGTGCTCGTATGCCAAAGCCGTCGCCATGCGCCCTCTCGGCGTGCGCTGGAGAAAGCCCGATTGGATCAAGAATGGTTCATAGACATCCTCAATGGTGTCCTTTTCCTCTCCGATAGCGGCCGCCAGCGTCTCAACACCAACCGGTCCACCTGAAAACTTGTCGATCATCGCAAGAAGCAGCATCGTATCCATCTTATCGAGCCCGATGGGGTCGACTTCCAACATCCGCAATGCTTCCTCAGCGACGGCCTTGGTGATTTTCCCGCTCCCCTTAACTTGGGCATAATCCCGGACCCGACGCAGAAGACGATTAGCGATTCGCGGTGTTCCCCGAGAGCGACACGCAATTTCCGCAACTCCATTATCTTCGCCGATGACACCGAGAATGGCAGCGGATCGTTTTAAGATACGCGTCAACGCTTCCGGCGAATAGAAATCCAGTCGAAAGATCAAGCCGAAACGATCGCGCAAAGGCGACGTGAGTAGCCCCGATCGGGTTGTCGCGCCAATCAATGTAAACGGTTTCAGAGGCAACTTCATGGACCGGGCCTTGGGTCCTTGGTCGATCATGATATCGATCTGGTAATCTTCCATCGCGGGATAGAGCAATTCCTCTACGACATGGTTCAGCCGATGGATCTCATCGATAAACAGGACATCTCCTTCTTCTAGGTTGGTGAGCAGTCCCGCAAGATCACCGGGCCTTTCGACAATCGGACCGGAAGTCGCCTTGATATTCACGCCCATCTCGCGGGCAATAATGTACGCGAGCGACGTCTTACCCAGTCCGGGCGGACCATGAAACAAGAGATGGTCCAGCACGTCGTTACGGCCGCGTGCCGCGGCGATCGCCACCTTGAGATTTTCTTTTACCTGTTCTTGCCCGATATATTCGTCGAAGCCCCGCGGTCTTAGATTGATCTCATAGTTCAGGTCGTCGTCCGTGCTTTTGGCAGAAACGGACCGCGGATCCATCGCCTCTTCCGGCTTGTCAAGTCGATTGACCATGTTCGACATCAACGACTCATCCGGCGCAACACTTCCTTAATAACCTCTTCCAGACTTTGTTTTCCGGACTGAATCGCATCACGGACGTTCTTCTCGGCCTCAGCTTGCCTATAACCGAGATTCACCAGGGCCGAAACTCCATCCTGCGTGAGGTGAGATGCGTGATTGGGAGCTGCCGTCTCGGCCATCTGAGGTTGCAGCGTCGTGAATTTGTCCCTCAATTCGACAATCATTCTCTCGGCTAGCTTCTTTCCAACGCCCGGAATCGAAACAAGTCTAAGTTGATCCCCCGCCTTGATCGCATGGGTTAACTCTGCCGCCGGAATTCCCGAAAGGATGTTCACCGCCAATTTTGGGCCGATACCCGCGACGCTGTTTAACAGCAGGAATACCTGTTTGTCATGGGGCTCCTGAAAACCGAACAACTGTAATGCATCTTCCCGCAGATGGGTGTAAATATAAAGACTCACCGGCGCGCCGATTTCGGGCAAGCCATAAAAGACAGTGAGCGGGATAAATACGTGATAGCCAACTCCGCCCACATCAACGACAACCTCACCCGGCACTTTATGCGCTAGGGTCCCTCTAATGTGCGCAATCACGATCACTCATGAGGGAGTTGCCGGATGGGATCGTTACACCCGCCCAACGAACTTTTTTAGCGAAGCCAATGATGATCTTCGCCGGCGCATAGTAGTGCTGCATTCCGTCACGGCTCCCGGAATCCCGGATTGCAAACATTGCCGATGAAGATGGCAAATCGCGGCTGCCAGGGCGTCGGAAGCGTCAGGCGCTATTCTTTCCGCGACCTTTAGGAGCGCAGCAACCATACACTGAACTTGCTCCTTCGTCGCCTGACCATAGCCAACAACGGCGACTTTGATCTCGGCGGCGGCATATTCGTGGACCATCAGCTGGTTGTGAGCTGCCGCCAGGAGCGCCACTCCGCGCGCTTGCCCCAGCTTGAGCGCACTTTGCGCGTTTCGGGCAAAGAATATTCGTTCGAGACTGACGCCGTCGGGGCGATAAGCCGCTATGACAGCTTGAAGACCGCGGTAGATCCGACTCAACCGTTCGCCCTGGCCATCAGCGCCAGCCGTAGCGATGGTTCCGTGGGCGACGTGGAAAAGAGAGCTTCCGACGATCTCAACTATACCCCAACCGGTCACCACACTTCCGGGGTCTATGCCGATTATCTTGTGAGGAACCGTTGAGACACGACTCGGGTCGTGCTGCGAAGCCGGGGGCATTAACTCGCCTTTTCCATCAATTCATCCGGAATATTGAAGTTAGCGGAAACGCTTTGCACGTCGTCGTGATCTTCGAGCTCCTCCGTCAGTTTTAATATCTGCTCGGCATGCTTCTCATCCACATCCACCGTGTTCTTCGGCACCATCGTAACCTGCGCGCTGGCCATAACGATCTTTTCCTTCTCGAGGGTCTCTTTCACCTTCTCCAAGTCCTCCGGCTGCGTCACGACTTCAAATAGTTCACCGTCGTCCCGAACGTCTTCGGCACCCACCTCCAGCACCAAACCCATCAAGCGATCTTCATCGATTTGTGACTTCTCCACTGCAATTAGCCCCTTCTTGTCGAACATCCAGGCGACGCATCCGGTTTCACCCAAGTTGCCGCCATGTTTGGTGAACAAGCGTCGAATTTCGGAAACCGTACGGTTTTTGTTATCGGTCAGCACCTGCGCCAGAATCGCTGCTCCGCCCGGACCGTAACCTTCGTACTGGATCTCCTCATAGGATACACCTTCGAGTTCTCCCGTCCCTTTTTTTATCGCACGTTCGATATTGTCGCCCGGCATACTATTGGCGCGCGCAGTCATTACCGCCGTGCGCAAGCGCGGATTCGCGTTGATGTCACCACCCCCCATGCGGGCCGCCACGG
>OCZV010000330.1_pt1 | contig 17234 bp, 19 predicted proteins | sample 1539051 | NCBI WGS metagenome assembly OCZV01 (sample SAMEA3113581, study PRJEB22503) | soil metagenome
CCGACGAGCGTGAGCTGCGCGGCCATGTCGCCCGCGTGCTGCGGGTTGCCATTGCCGTCGACCGCGGTCTGACCGCTGCAACGAGCTGCCGCCGCTGTCCTTCGACCCGTGCGGCCTGGTCGAACCCGAAGTTCAGAGACCAGGACCAGGGGTTGACGCAGCAACTGGCGCGAGCATTGGGGCCTCAGGCAAGGACGGCGAGTCGCACAGAACCGCTCCCCCGATCTCATCCGACGACCGCACAGAAGGCCGGACCAGAACGACGCCGGCTCGAGCCCGACACCCTCGGCTATCGGCGCGTCCGCGATAGTCGGCAGGTCTTCGGTGTGCACACAGATCGACCGCTCCGGCGCGTGCAACCGGAGTTGACCTTGAGGTGGCGACGCCACGCTCCGCGAAATAGTCGGAAGCGCAGCGACATCATGGATAGGGGGCCTATCGCGGCGTCGTTCCGCGGCGGAGCGCAGGCTCCGGTCCGCCGGGTTCGGGTCCGTCGTTGGGCGCGTTGTCAACCCGGTTGTATAGGGCAGGCTGGTAGGCACCGGCCATGACTTCAGCGGAGCCTGAACGTGAACGGTTGCGGCTGACCTTCGACCGCGCAAGCGCCCTCTACCACCGGACGCGACCGAAGTAGCCGGATCAGCTGATCGAGCATCGGCTCCGGGCGACCCGGCTGGGGCCTCGCGGGCCACGCTTTCCACTCGCACAGCGGTCATCTCGCATCACATGCATGACAGATCGACATGGGGCATCGCACCGAGGTGCCGCGTTGGGTCGGCCCCGGTTCAGCCGCCGGCGACGAAGGCGACGACGACGTACGCGGCGTGGCGGTCGAAGTTCTGGCGTCGCCGGTCGTAGATCGTCGTAGTGCGGGGATCGGCATGACGGGCCGCGATCTGCACGTCCCTGAGCGGGACGCCGGCATCGAGGGCCGCCATGATGAACGCGGCTCGCAGCACGTGCGGGTGGACAGCGCCGAGCCCGGCGCGCTGTCCGACCGCGCGGGCCCAGCGATGCGCGGTTCGCCGGTCAAGGCGTTGACCGTCACGGCGCCGCAGGATCGGTCCCTCGTGGCGCTCACCGACCGCCAGGTCGATCGTCCGGGCGGTCCGGGGGACGAGCGGTACGGTGGCCGGTTTGTTGCCCTTGCCCACGATCCGCAGGGTGCGGTGGCCGCGCTCAAAGGCGAGGTCCTCGATGTTGGTGGCACAGGCCTCGCTGACACGGAGCCCGTTCAAGCCGAGCAGCACGGCGAGCGCGGCGTGGTCACGGTCGTACTGCTCGGCGGTGAAGAGGAACACGCCAAGCTCAGAGCGATCCAGACCGCGAGCGGCCGAGGGATGGACCTGCGGTCGGCGGACGTACCGGGCGGGGTTCGAGCGGATGCGTCCGTCGATGTGCGCAAACCGGTAGAACCCACAGACCGTCGACAGGCGACGGTCGATCGTTGACGCGGCGAGCCCGCGGTCCTCCATCCAGGCGCGGAATAGCTCGATGTGCGCACGGCTCGCCTCGAGCACGGCGATGCCGTGGTCGGCGGCCCACTGGAAGAAGCCGCGCCGGTCGTGACGGTACGCATCGAGCGTTCGGCCGCTGTAGCGGGCAAGGAACGAAACCGCAGCAAGCTGCGCCTCATCGAACTCGAACCCGGCCCCGGGCTCCCGGATCGTCGTCGCTGCCGACTCGATGGTGGTCATGGCTAGTCCTCCTTGTCATGGGGAGACCAGCCAACCTGCTGCCCTCAGCCGGCCTTCAAACCGATCCCGGCAACATTTGCGCGTCGCGAGAGACAGGTCGGTGTTCTATGCCGCGGGGGTGAGGTAGTGGGTGGGGTATCGGTCGTCGTGGATGGCCAGGGCGGCGGCCATGACGCGTTGGCCGTAGGCGGTGACCCGGTAGAGGAGAGCGCGGGGGACTTTGGCGATGAGGCCGTGACCGCGGAGCTTGACGATGAGCCGTGAGACGCGTTGACCGCCACGGGGTGGTTCATGCGTGGTTCCATGTAGGTCCTTTCGTCGTGGCCGGTGCCGTATTGTCCGAGTTCCTCACGGGCCTTGGTCACACCGGCAATCTCTGTCTTGGTTCGTTGCCTCGCTGACGGATCGCGACGGAAGGATGTGACAGATGGGCGCGACGACCCTGCTGGCAGAGCGCTTCGAGCAGCATCGGACCCACCTCAAAGCGGTCGCCTACCGGCTCCTGGGCTCGCTCGCGGAGGCCGACGACGCCGTCCAGCAGGCCTGGCTGCGGCTGGACCGCACCGACCCGGACGAAGTCGAGAACCTGGGCCGATGGCTCACCACCGTGGTCTCTCGCATCTGCCTCGACATGCTGCGCTCCCGCAGCGCCCGGCCGGAGGAGGCGCTCGACACGCACCTGCCCGACCCGATCGTGACCGGGCCCGGCGGACTCGGCCCCGAAGACCAGGTGGTGCTGACCGAGTCGGTGGGCCTGGCCCTCCAGGTCGTGCTGGACCGGCTCAAGCCAGCCGAGCGGCTCGCCTTCGTGCTGCACGACATGTTCGCCGTGCCCTTCGAGGACGTAGCCACCCTGGCCGGCCGGACCCCCGAGTCGGTGCGTCAGCTCGCCAGCCGGGCGCGGCGCCGGGTGGCCCACGAGGCACCCTCCCCTGACGGCGACCTCGACCAGCAGCGGCAGGCCGTAGACGCGTTCTTCGCCGCCACCCGGGCCGGCGACTTCGACGCGCTCGTGGCGGTGCTCGACCCCGACGTAGTGCTGCAGGCCGACGGCGGCGAGAGCCGACCGAAGGTCTCGGCGCTCGTGCAGGGCGCGGCCACCATCGCCAAGCAGGCCCTCATGTTCCGGGCACTCGCCGCCGAGCTGCACCCGGTGCTCGTCAACGGCGCCCCCGGCGCCCTCGTCACTCGCGACGGCCAGCCCCTCACGCTGTTCGCCTTCACCGTCCGCGACGACCACATCGTCCGCATCGACCTGCTCGGCGACCCCGTCCGCCTCGCCGCCATCCCCCTGGCCACTCCCTAGCTCGACGAAACGTCCGACACCCGGCGTTCGGGGACGCTCCTCGGGGACGCTCCTCGGCCGCTGATCTGTGCGGCTCCGCTGGCGTGCGCAGCGAGCGCGTACCGGGCAATATGCGCTCGTGTCGGAGAGCGGTATCGGCTGGCCGGTTTATGAACGGCTCGCCCGGGCTGACCCGTCGAGGCTGACGACACCGGAGCGTATGTTGGTCGCCTTCGGCGGCGTCCGAGAGGCGGTCAACAACGGCGGTTTCGACCAATACTTCTTCAACTCCGCTGGCGACCTTGCCATGGAAGCCGTTGAAGCCTCAGTGAGGGCGGGCGAACTTGAGCTGGCGGATCTTCTCAGGCGGGCGCTGGCAGTGCTCGGTGATGGCGTCTACTCGAACGACCGCGATGCTCGTCAGAGAGCTTTCGTTGGTGTGATTGACCCCGAAGCGTTCCAGGGCCTTGACGAGGAGTTCTTCCGCTTGGAGGAGCGACGGAACCTGGACGCAGCCATGGACCTTCTCGCGGGCGGCACCTAGCTGCCGATCTCGCGCCGCGTCGTTCTGTGTCGGGGACTGAGCGAGCGGCGGCCGCTCGCAGCGGGCAATCGGTGCGCGTTTGGTCCCCACCTACCCAGCGTTCGGGACGTCGACATGTTGGGTGATAGGCGGAGGTGTTCTCGCCGACGGATCAAGTCGCTCGCCTGGCGAGTTCGTATGCGAACGTCAGGTCCTGCTCGAAGACATCATCGTGGCCGCAGGCCAGTAGCTGCCTTCGAAGGTCAGTCTCGAAGGCATCGAGATGATCCTCGAGAACGGCCCGGTTCAGATCCGACGTGGAGTAGACGAACCCGATGAGCGACTCGCCGTTCCATCGCTCAACGACCGAAAACTCAAACAGCCCTTCGTACGAGAGTCCCGCTCGCCGCAGCACCTGCTCGTGGGGATCTCGATCCATGGCTTGTTCCCACCCCTGTGGCACTCGGTCGCGGGCGCCGACTGCGTCCCTCCACCGCTCGAGTGTGTCGTGCAGGACACGCTGCCATCGCTGATCGCCCCGCCAGGGTGTCCCGCTCCACAGGAGCGCAACACAGCCGCGTTCGGAAAGGTGGCGCACCAAGCGCCTCGCAACGGCATCGCGATCGAGCCGATGAAACGCGTTCCCGATAGCGACGAGGTCGAAGGCCCCCTCAAGCGGCACGTCCTCAGCCGCCGCAGCAGTCCATTGGATGTTCGCAACTCCGAGACGCTGCGCTTTGCGCTTGCCGAACTCGACCGACTCTGCTTCTTGATCAACAGCGCACACATCGGCGAAATCCGCCGCCAAGGAGAACGCGACCTGGCCAGTGCCACGGGCAAGGTCGAGCAGCCTCGCTGCGTCGCCTAGACGGACGCGGGCTCGCAGATCGTCGAGCAGCCTCGCCGGGTAGGACGGCCGAAACCGGTAGTAGTACTCCGCAGTGCCCTTGTACAGGTCCTTGCGGTACCGGAGCTCGGCGGCCACCCCAAGATCGTCGCACGCCCAAACCCTCTCCGCCGCCAGCCTGTCACGCCTGCCTTTCCGCGAAATCCCGATCGGAGACGGAGGACGCGCCGTATCTGCCGAACTCGCGCCGCGTCGTTCTGTGCAGAGGATCAGCCAGGCGAGGGGTGCGCGGTTCGGGCACTCTGGCGCTGCTCCGGGACGCAGAACCGACCAGTGCGTCGCGTCCTCCTCAGGCGACGCAGCTGCCTCGGTCGGACCACACCATACCCATACTTCGAACCTATGTATGGCGTATCCACTTGGCTCCAGTGACCCAACATGTTGTGGGGTGGTGGATTCGGCGAGACGAAGGCTGATGTCGCTTACCCTCTCGCTATGGCTGGGGACCCTGGCGGGATCAGCGATGTCACCGCAGATGGGAGTCCCGTCGCCGTCTACCTGGCGCTACCAGCCGGAGACGAGCCTCAGCTGATTCACGATGCGGTCGGTCCTGGCGCCTCGATCCTGGAGCTCGGTTGCGGCGCAGGCCGCGTCACGCGGCCGCTCGCCGCCATGGGTCACCCGATGGTGGCGGTAGACAACTCTCCAGCCATGCTCGAACACGTGACCGTGGCCGAGATCGTCTGCGCAGACATAACCCAACTGGATCTCGGGCGCGTCTTCGACGCAGTCCTCGTCGCTAGCCATTTGGTCAACCACGGAGACCGAAGCTGGGCGCGTGCGCTGCTCGCCACCGGTCGACGGCATGTCGGCAACGACGGTGTCGTGCTAGCAGAGCGATGGAACCCCGCGTGGATGGCGAGCGTGACCGTGACGCACCGCTACCGCGAGGGCGGCCCCGTCAGCGCGAGCTTCCGGGTGATCGACCGGCGCGGCCGCGAGTTGGATGCCGAAGTGACCTACCGACTGGGTGAGCGGTCCTGGACAACCGGGCCGTTCACGGCCGCGGTGGTGGACGACGATGATCTCGCCCAGTACGCCGCGGCGAGCGACCTCGTGCTCGACGGTTGGTTGGACGGGGACCGCACCTGGGCGCGGCTACACCCCGCCAGCTAGCGAATTAAGAACTTAAAGCGCCGTCTCCAGGTCCGACAGAATGCCTTCGGCACCGGATCCGAAAGATCGGCTGGTCCACGTCGCCCTCCAGTCAGGTGACCCACCAGGAGCGCGATCAAGTCTCCCAGATCCGTGGCGCGGTCCAAGCGCAGAACTGATGCCGATCTGGCGTCGCGGCGTTCCGTATCGGGGATCGGGCGGGCAGCGGACGCTCGCAGCGAGCAATCTGTACCGGTAGCCGAGATGCGGGGTGCTCCATCTTGGCGGCGCGGACTGGGGCCCCAATCGAGCTCGGGACCGTTCGATGCGGGCTAGCGGCCGCTGTGGGGTGGTGTGATGCTTTGGGGCTCACCCACACGCGCAACGTCAAGCTCGACCACAAGTTCGGGATCGTCCGGCGCGGATCTGACGATGATGCGGGCGATGTTGCGGTTCTCGTCGAGGGTGAGCAACACGTTCGCGCCAGCCAGTAGTTCGCCGTAGACGTCACGCGGGTCAGTCGCCGTGGGCACCGTGGCTCGTATGACACACCGCCCGGCGGCGTCAGGCGCCTCCTCCCGGGGGCCCCTCGCCGTCAGGACGACATGGAGCACACCGGTCGGCCCCAGCACTATCGGACTGGCCAACGTGCGGAACGCCCACGGGCCGGCGTCGAGACCCGCGACCGTGGATGCGCTGCGGGTCCACAAGCTGGGGCCCGACGTCACGGTCTCCACGGCCCGCCCAGTTGCATCGACGGCAATGTCACGGGTGAGAGCACGCTCGAAGACCACGGCACCCTCGACAGTTGCCTCGCCTGCCGTCCACACACTCAGCCGGAACGAAGTCGGCTCGGCGGCGTGCACCGCGCCCCGGCAGGCGAACGAGCCAGCCTGTAGCAGCCGATTCCCAGCCTCGAAGAAGGCGACACGAGCGGCCCGCTCCCTGTCCCCGGCGATGCCGCAATAGGGTTCACCGCCGCCGTCATCTCCCTCGCCATTGCTTTGCCCACCACAGCAGACCGCCGGCTAGCAGCCCCACCAAGGCGAACGCCCCCACCCGCCGAGACCCGCGCCCAGGCCCACGCACGACCCTGCTCGCCGAGGACCACTGGCCCGGAGCGACATCTGCCGCTTCCGTTCGGCCTCCCACCGTCGTGACCTTGGACTCGATGTGAATCGGGGGCTCATCGCCCACGCGCCAAGTGTCCCATGGGTCCACCGCCCGCGCACCCACCCGCCCAGATCTGCCGTTCAGCTCGGGGTGACGAACGGCCCCATGCCGCGACCACACACCCGGGTCATCCACGACGGCCCCACAGCGCTGGACAGCCACGTGTGGTCGCGCTGAGCGACGCCGCCGCCATCGCGGCGACCGCGGCTGTCCACGGTCACGGTGTGGTGCACCCGAGGTCTTCCATGTCCCGCTCGAGGTCGGCCTCCTCTTCGGAGCCGGCGGGCGCGTCGAGCCATTCGTCGAGGAGTCGGTCGCACTCGGCGGAGTCAACGTCGATGTCAATGTTGATGTCGTCGTCGATGTCGTCGTCGTCTGCCGCGACCAGCAGACCGATGACGACACCGACAAGCGCGACGCCGATGCCGCCGAGGATCGTGCCGGCGATTGCCATGCCGCGGCCCTGCTGCCAGCGCTGGGAGCGTTTGATCTCGCGGAGGGCGGTGATCCCGAAGATCAGGGCGAGGACCGAACCGAACCCCCAGACCCACGCAACGCCGAGCACGAGACTGGCGACCGCGAAGCCGTTCCAGGGACGGCGGGCTGGTGGTTGCCAGGCGGGTTCTGGTCCTGCGTAGCCCGAGGGTGGCGCCGGCTGCGGCCACGGGCCCTGCGGCGGCTGTTCGGGGGCGCTCATCGCAGCGCCTCGGTCCGGTCGAGGGCCGCGACGCGGCCCGTCTTGGTCAATCTTTCCACGGGGTCCTCGTCCTGGTCTGTCCGCTGATTTGCGGTTGCCGAGCCCTCGCCGCCACCTCGAGGGGCTCGAGATCGTGTGTGGTGACACCGGCGTCGTCAAGGACGCGTTGGGCGGTCGTGCCCCTACCCGCCTCCAGGATGGTGAGGAGGAGCGTGACGGACGTCGCCGGCTGCGGTGCTGCGAGGCTCGTGCTCCACCCGAGGCATCGCTGCAGGTCGTCCGCGACCGACACTCCTCCCATTTGGATAGGTGACTTGAACTTCATCATGCCTTCCCGAACCGAGAATCGAAGACCGCCAGGCCCCTTGTCCCAGCGGGCGTTTCCGCCCGGACCATGGGGTCATCGTTGCACCAAGTCGCCGCAACGTACACGCCCAGATCTGCCGATCTCGCGCGTCGTCGTTCTGTGCTCGCCATCGGCACGGCAGGGTGCGCTCGGTTCGGGCAATATGGCGCGAGGACCTGAATGAGCCCCGATAGGGGCCCGCGCTTCGCCGTCAGGGGCGCCTGTCCCCTCGCGGGATCGGTATTCGTGCCGTCGCTGCCGTGACCCTGGGCCTGGTGGTCGAGGCTTGTGATTGGCTTGTTGTCACGTCGGCTCGACTAACCATCAGGCGTGACATCTGTATCGTAGGTGTAGCCGTGGCCGTGGCCGTCCTGGGCGGTGTCTTGCTCTTCCTGGCCACCCGTGATGAGGGGTACCTAGGTAACTTGAAGGGCGGTGGCATGATGGCGACGGCGCTGTCGTTCCTGACGGCACGGATCGGGGAAAGGACTTCGCTCTTGGGTCCGCGTGGTTCAAGGCCCGCAGCATTGCGACTGGGAGTCCGTGACGTCCCTGCAGGTCGCTTGGCCTCCGGGATCCGTCGCGATGTTCGGTGAGCATCCTCAGGGCGAGCTTCGTGATTTCGTCCGAGATCTCGATCACGTTCTTGGTGAATGGGAGGGTCTCAGCGGGGAGTTTGGGCGCCGCGTCGTGCCGCCGGGTGATGTCGAACCGACAGGTCTTCATGGCGACCGGGTCGAGCTGTGGATCGCCGCGTCGGACGAGGATGCCGCATACCTGCGCCGCTCAAACGGCACGTTCGAGAGGTGGCCACGAGCCGAGGGCGTAGGGTGCGAGTGACTTGCCACGCCTCCACACCGCTCCGAGCGACGGGCGCGGTGGCCGCATCGAGGTGCCGGTCGGCCGCAGCTCGACCTGATCCGCATGCGCACGTCCGCGCCATATCTGCCGAGCTCGCGCCCCGACGTTCTGTGCTCGCCGCCTGGCACGCGCTCCACGCTCGGGCCGGGCATCATGCGCTCGTGAGTTGGCGGTGGCTGATCGATGTCCGCGGCCAGACCAGGAGGCGAAGATCGATTGGTGGCGTCTCTGCGTTGTCCTGATTCCCGGTCGCCGAGGAGGTCGCGCTGGGACCCGGCGGCGGGCGTTGTCCAGGGCCCGCTTGGCCGGGGCCATAACGTGGAAGGGGTCCACCACCAGCTCGGCGTGGTCGAGCCGAGTCTCGTTAGCCGGCCGGGGCGTTGATGATCTCGTTGCCCCTTGCTTCGGCCTCGGTTAGGAGGTTGCCGCCGTTACCCTGGGCAGCGAAGCCACAGTCGAGCGCGTTTGCCTGGGTTTGCTCCTCGGGTGTGCCCGCTACGACGCCGCCGCTTTGGTCGCTGACGCTGGCGGCGGTATCGAAGCATTTCGCGCCCTCGTCATACCGCGCGCAGGCCTCCGCGACGAGCGCGTAAACCGGCTGCAGGCGTTCAGTGGGTGAGCCGATGCGAGCCAGCTCACGACTGCATTCGCCAAGCGCGCGTCCGAGCGAGACCATTGCCGCCTGGGTGACATTGATTTCTGACGCCAGAAACGGCTTGTCGATCTTCGCGTGCAAGTTCGTGATCGCGTCGAGCCAGGCGAGCTCGCCGAGTTCGACGTAGTTCTCAGGCGCGGTGATCTGGAAGTCGACGCCGTACTCGCTGAAGTCGATCCGGCCCTCATTGGCCCCCTTCAACTCCCCGCGTATCGGGTACGCCGGGCCCGTATTCGCGACGTAGAGCCCCGACCCATCCTGCGTGCTGATGACCACAACCCGCCTGCCGTCGAGTTCCGCCTGTTCGACCTCCGTTTCCAACGGGCTCTCGTTCATCATCAGCTGCTGCGCGAAGGAATCCAACGAGAACCCCTCCAATCGGGATGCCTCCTGCGGGGCAAGCTTGAGCCAGCGATCCGCGCCAAGATCGTGCATCTCCGGCGGTATACCCAGACTCTCCAGCGCCGCTTCATCGGCCTTGACGTAGGTGACTTCGCCGACCCTGGTGATCTCGACGTCTGCGGCTTCCAACGTGATGGTTCCACTGCTCGACCCGTTCTGGATCCGCAGATCGACCTGCGCCGGCGTGCCGTCAGCGATGCTGGTCCCCATGACGTGGACGCCCTTCGCACCCTTGATCGCGGCGACAGCCTCGTCCTGGATCTGGGCCGGGGACTTGTCCTCCAGGCCATTGGTTGACGTGCCGCCGCCACAACCGGTCAGGACAAGCGTGACGAGTGCCGCCACGGCGACGATGCGAGCATTTCGCTTCATAGCGCCCCCCGATGTGCTTTACCAGCGTATCCGTTTCCGTCACCATCGAGGCGAAGCCAGGAGCCAGGACAAGCCGTCACCGGTGCCATCCGAAGCGCCGCCAACCTCTCGAGGCCTGGGCGCTCGCCGGGCTCACCATCGCCCTATTCGATCCGGCGGGCAGCGACCGCTCGTAGCGACTGGGCAATCTGAGCCGATGAGGTTCGCCGCGTTGCTCGCCGTCCTGGCGCTGGCGCCGTGCGGCGATGCATCCAAGACGGCGCGCCCGGGCGCAACGCCGAGGAGTATGGTGAAAGCTGCTGGTGGTCGCTACTGCTGGTGGCCGGCTCAATCATCGTCGTGCTCCTGGGCGCCTGGCGGGTTCGTCGATACCAGCCCGATATCGACGACAAGCTCGGACGCCAGAACCGCAACCCGCCGCCCTTCCACCCGCCGCCCTTCCACGATCGAGCTGCTCCTCACTGAACCGTCACCGAGCCGCCGACAGACGATCATCCTGACGCTGGTTGACGGGGCCAAGACCAGGAGCGAACTCGACCTCATCGGCGCCGGACCGCTGGCGGCCCTTCCCGTCTGGGAGGAATGGTGGTCGTCATGGATCAGAGAGCACGAGCGCCAGTCACCGAAGTTTCGGCGTGCGTTGGCCAACTGCCGGGACTGGCCGTCGTTCGACGACGTTTCGCCCGGTGTAGGAGACAGAAGCCCGCACAGATCTGCCGATCTGCTCTGCGGTGGTCAGCACAGAACACTGCTACAGAACGACGTCACCCGGGCGGCCGTGCGGTCGCATCGAACGGCGCTTCCGCGCCACAGTGCTCAGATCGAGGAGTGGTTGAGCGAGGAGTCGTCGCCGATACGTGAGGTCGAGCTCATCCAACAGCGGCTCGACATCGACGCTCAGCTCGCCCAGATCGACCAGGCCCAGCGACTGGCCGAGTTGGAGAAGGCGTTCGTGGAGGTGGCTGCCTCGTGGACGAAGCGGAGCGGAATCACTGCGGCGGCGCTGCGCGAGGTAGGTGTGCCGGCGAGTGTGCTGAGGCGGGCTGGCCTTCTGTGAGAGCCTGCCGCCCCTCGGGCTACGGGTCGGCGGTCGTGCTGAGAAGCCCGCCTGGTTGAGGGGACTGGCGCCTCATGAGCTCGATCGCTACAGCCAGATGTATTCCTCGGCGATGGCGCCGTCGCGCCACTTCGCGACGGTGACCATCCGATTTCCGTTTTCGAACTCACCGACCACGCACGTCCACTCTCCGGATCCGAAGCTGATCGGATGCGACTTGAGCTGGGCAGGCGTGCCACCGGTGGTTTCGACGATGGCTTTCATGGCATCGATGTGCTCCGTGATGCCGCGGGTCCGCGGCTGTCCGTGGACCTCTACGAGAACATCGTCGGTGTGGTAACGGGCGAACACTCCCTGCCAGTCGGCGTGGTTCCACCCTGTGAAGTCGAGCTCATCCATACTCCGGAGGTTGCGGACCACCTCGTCGTTCGCCATCAGCGGGCCTCCTTCTGGGGTCACTCTTCCGTCCGGAAACCTTCGCGCCCGAACTACCCGCCCGCCATACGCACAGACTCGGTCGATCTGGAGCAGCCTCCCAGCGACACTGGGGCGCACACGATGACGATCTGCCCCGCGTCGCAGTGGCCAACCGCGAGGTGCTGAGCAGCGAAGGACTTGCCGGCACCCGACGGTCCGACGAGCGCCACGACGGCTCCAGAGGAGACGATCCTGTCGAGGTCAGCCTGCCTCATCAGTGCTGCAGGGCCGACGGCGCCGAGCTCGACGAGCGGCTCGAGCTCCGCCGAGAAGGCCGCACGGGCCCGGATCCGGTAGTCGGCGATCACCTCCTCTGCGGAACGGCGCCGCTGCGCCTCCGGCGTGTCGGTCTCCGGCTGAAACAGGTTGGCCTGACGGGCGAAGGCATCCCACTCGTTCTCGGTCCAGTCGAGTCGGGGACCGGGGGCCATGAGCCGGTCGAGGAGTTCGGCGTACCTGACGACAGTGACGTGCGGAGGGGGTGTGATGTCGGAGCCAGGCGGGACGACCTGCCACATCCCGACGACGGTGTCGATGTTCGTGAAGTCCTGCTTCCGCACGACGCCCGCCCGGGCGAGGTCGCGGATCGCGTCGCTGATGGCGTAGGTGCCGGCGCGCGCCTGCAGGCCGGCATTCTTCCCGAATGACCGCCGGGTGCCATCCGGCAGCAGCTGCTCCCAGTGGCCGTTCTGCTGGCCGACCACCGGGTAGGTCGGATTCAGGCTCTTGATCTCGACGTGCGCAGTCCGGAACGGAATGCGATGTCCTCGTGCGCGAGTCGGTCGGCCAGGCGGAACGCCTGCTCGCGCCCCGCAGTCGCCAGCTCGGGATCGCCGTGGCCGTCGACCAGCGGAAACGGCTGGTCGTCGCGTGCGGGCGCCGACTCGCCGTGGCGCACGAGCAGCAGCTCGCACGCGCCCGGGGGCCGGACGAACCGGGACCGGCGGGTACTCGCGGACCTCGGACATCTCGGACACGCCGGTCACGCTAACGGTGGCGTCCGACGGGAAGAGATTTCCTTCTCGGCCCTACCCGTGGCCGTCGGGCTGGTCGGGGGCGAAGGGCCACTCCTCGAACGCGGTGCACCGTCGGTCGTCGTCGAAGCGCAGCACCCACAGGTCGCGCCAGCGCTGCTCGACCGGGTCGCCGTAGTCGACCGCCACGCGCACGACCGCGGCGTTGCCGTCTACGGCAACGACGTCGCGGGTCATGGTGAACACCTCGTCGGGACCCTCGCGCGCGCGGTCCCACAGAGCGGCGATCGCCTCCAGGCCCGCGATGGCCTGCGCCCAGGGCGACACGAGATAGGTGGCGTCGGGCGCGAACAGCGCGTCCAGCCCGTCGGTGCCCGCGATCCGCCACGCCCGCTCGTACGCGTCCACCCACCGCTCCACGTCATCCCGCTCCACGCCGCCATGTTCGCGCCGGCGAGTCGGCGAGGTGTCCGGTTCGTTCAGTCCCGCCGGCGGATGATCGCCACGTGGTCGAGCACCGCCGTTGCGGCTTCTGGATCGCCGGTCACGGTGAACAGGTCCTGGGTACCGGCAGGGTGGCGCGTCCAGCGGCGCCAGTACGCCTGGCCGGACGCCGTCACCACGGCAGCGGGCGCCGGCCCCTCGGCATCGGACGCCGCGCCTCGTGGCTCGGCGGCTCCTGTCCACCACCACTGGCCATCGCGGCGTTCGACGGCCCAGCCCACGCCGAGGTCGTCCGCCCGGACCACGACCCTGGCGCCGTCTTCCGCCTCGACGTCGCGCAACGCGTGAGGCAGCCCCCGCGACAGGATGCCGACGACCGCGATCACCTCGTCCGGGTCGTGATGCGGACGGTCGACGGCCTCACGGATCTGCTGCTCGTGGATCCAGTACTCGGTCGTGTCGCGGGCCAGGTCCATCCAGGCAGGGCTCTCCTCCAACCCCGCCCAGCTCACGCCGCTGGTCGGGGCGTCGAGCGCGAGCTCGTCCCACAGGGCGAGCACCTCGGCCCCGCCGGCGCCGAGAAGTGACACGAGCACCGCCGGGCTGAGGCGCCGGAACGCCACGATCCATTCCTCGTTGATGCGATCAAGGAAGCCGGGCAGGGCCTCGCCGGGCTCGGGCTCGATCACGACTCCGTCGTGCGTGCGGCTCAGCCGTCCGAGGTCGTCGCCGATGACGTGGGCGACGATGTCGGCGACGCTCCAACCGGGGCACACGGTCGGGCGGTGCCAGTTGTCGTCGGCCAGCGCGTCGACGAGCTCGTGTAACCGGGCGCGCACGGTGCGCATGAGCGACCGCGTGTCGACGGGCGGGCCGAGTTGCTCGACGGAGATCGCCATCGCGCCACCTTCGCGGATCTGGCCCGCGCCAGTAGCGAGCCGGCAGCGTGGCCGACGACACGCCCGAACCCGGCGGACGGCCGCAGAGGCACCGATATGTTGACGCCACGCGACACTCAGGAGGTCCGTGACGATGACGTCCGCCGCAGCCGTGGGCCCGATCAGCTCCGCCGTGGTCGACCGCCCGCCCTTTGGGCCGATCGAGCGGCTCGCCCACGACCGCCTCGTGGCCGAGCAACGGGCGTCGGCAGCCAGCCCCCGACGCAGCTACTCGCTGTCGGCCCGGGCGCTGTTCACGATCATGGACACGCTGTACGGCAAGGAGCGCTCCCTCGAGAAGTTCCGCGTGCTCGAGCTCGTGGCACGCGTGCCGTACCAGGCATGGGAGAACGTTGCCTACGTCGCCGTGACGCACACGGCCCGGCAGCCGAACTTCGCCCGGCGGGTGTTCAACCGGGTGCGCGCGGCCCGCTGGGAGCAAGACAACGAGCAGTGGCACCTGCTGATCATGGAGGAGCTGGCCGCCAAGCGGGACAGGCGATCGGGCTTCGTGCGCGGGCGCATCGTCCCGCAGGTGCTGGCATTCGCCTACTACCAGCTCTCGTGGTTCATGTACGTGATCCGACCCGCGTGGAGCTACCGCCTCAACGCCGACTTCGAGGACCACGCCGAGCACGAGTACGCCGCCCTGGTTGACGAGCATCCCGAGTGGGAGACGATCCCGTACGACGGCGAGTTCACCCAGGACTTCGGGAGCTACGAGAGTCTCGCCGACCTATTCCGGCAGATCGGCTACGACGAGCGCCTCCACAAGGAGGAGAGCGAGGTCAACATGGTCGACCCGCGGTTCGTTTGATGCGATGAAGGAGCGGGGCCTCCGCTCCTCGTGGGATCCCGAGTGGTTGATACTCGGGGCTTCTCACAGCAGTTCCCCGAACAGAGGAGGCCCCTATGGATCGACAGTACGTCGGGATCGACTTTCATCGTCGCCGGTCGGTGATCGTGCGGGTGAGCGCGACCGGGGAGCGCGTTCGGTGGTGCGGGTGCCGAACGAGGCCTTGGCGATCAGCGCTGCTGTGGCCGAGGCCGGCCCCAACCCCGAGGTGGCGCTCGAGTCGACCTACGGGTGGGTGCGCCACGAGGCGCCATGTGACTGGGTGGGGTGCAAGGACCCACCTGTGGCCTGTCGCAGCAGGCCGCTGAGGCTGGGGGCAGCCTGAGTCCCGAGACGGGAGGAGGGCGGGAGCGGCCCCGACAACGCCGGGGCGGGTCGGTACTACCAGACGACCCGGGTCCGGCAAGCGAACGGAGAGGTGTACGAGTGCAGAAACCGGTGGTGGAACCCCCTCAAGAAGTCGGACCGGCTGGTGAACCTGGTGGATGGCCGGGATGGCAGTGCGCTGAACCTCCTTACAACCGGGAGGGACAGCCTCGACGCCATGATGGTGTCGGGGGCCACGGTGAAGTGCTGCGGGGTAGCCGTGGACATGCCTGCAGGGGAAAGCTGGGCACCGATCCCGTCGAACGGTCAGTGGTGAACGTGGGAACCGCTTCCGGGTCGCCTCGCTGCCGGCCAGCCGGGCCGGCAGCGGCACGGCACGCCGTCTGCTGATGACCCGGCAGCGGGACGGAGGGTCCGTAGTAGTCCGAGGCCGGGAAAGCCGGCCACATGGCGAAGGGACCCAGCGAGTTCGCAACCGAAGGACTGGAATGCCGGGAGGTCGTTGGTGAACACCGACGCGCCGTGGCCCGACCTCGATGAGGCCGAGCGGCGGGTACTGAAGATCCAGACCAAGCTGCACCAATGGGCTACCGACGACCCTCATCGTCGGTTCGATGACCTGTTCAACCTTGTCGCCGACCCCGCCTTTCTCGTCGTTGCGTGGGATCGGGTACGGGGCAATCGAGGGGCGCGGTCAGCGGGAGTCGATGGGGTGGCGCCCCGCTCCATCGTCTTCGGCGTGGGGGAGTTCCTCACTGAGTTGCGAGATGACCTCAAGGCTCGGCGGTTCGTCCCCTTTGCCCGTGCGGGAGAAGTTCGTCCGGAAGAAGTCGGGGAAACTTCGGGGCCTTGGCATCCCCACCGCACGCGACAGAACCGTGCAAGCAGCCCTCAAGCTGGTGCTCGAACCAATCTTCGAGGCGGAGTTCAAGCCGTGCAGTTACGGCTTCCGCCCCAAGCGCCGAGCGCAGGACGCCGTCGAGGAGATCTTCTTCTACGCCACCCACTTCTATGAGTGGGTGCTGGAAGGAGACATCAAATCGTGCTTCGACGAGATCGACCACACGGCCCTCATGGACCGGGTGAGGGATCGGATCGGAGACAAGCGCGTGTTGAGCTTGGTGAAGGCATTCCTCAAATCCGGGATCCTCGGTGAGGATCAGGTGATGAGGGACACGGTCACCGGCACTCCCCAGGGTGGGATCCTTTCACCGTTGCTGGCGAACATCGCCCTGTCGGTGCTCGACGAGCACTTCATGGGGCAGTGGGAGTCATGGGGAGGCCAAGCCGGCGCGCCCGGCGGCGCCGTCAGGGACTGGCCAACTACCGCCTCGTGCGGTATGCCGACGACTTCGTCGTCTTGTTGACCGGAACCGAAGAGCACGTCGAAGCGCTGCGGGACGAGGTCGCAACGGTGCTCGCGCCGATGGGCCTGCGCCTGTCGGAGGAGAAGACGATCGTCACCCACATCGACAACGGGTTCGACTTCGTGGGGTTCCACATCCAGCGGAAGCGCCAGGAAGGCACAACCAGACGCACCCTCTACACCTATCCGTCCAAGACCGCCCTCGCGTCGGTCAAGGCCAAGGTGCGGGAGCTGTCGCAGGGCAACACGAACCAATCTCTCGCCGACCTCTTGCAGCGGGTCAACCCGGTGCTGCGAGGTTGGGCCAACTACTTCCGGCACGGGGTGTCGGCGCGGACCTTCAGCTACCTCAACGCCTTCTCCTGGCGACGGGTGGTCAACTGGCTCGGCCGCAAGCATCCCCGGGCCAACTGGAAGTGGCTCCGCCGGCGCTACCTGCCAGGGTGGCGACCGACGGACGGCACGGTGACACTGCTCAACCCGGCAACGATCCCGGTCACCCGGTATCGCTACCGGGGGGCGAACATCGCCACGCCGTGGACGAGACACAACGATGAGGACGCCGCATAGTCCAGCGGCATGAACACGTGGAGAGCCGGATGCGGGGGAACTCGCACGTCCGGTTCGGGAGTGCGGACCGGGGAAACGACCCGCCGAAAGGCGGACACCGCGTCCCGGTCCGACACTCACTACTGGGCGGTCGACCTGCTCCAGGAGCTGGGCGCCCGGGTGCACTTGGTCAACCCGAAGGCGCTCAACTGGGGCGAGTGTCGGGTGAAGAA
>OCZV010000331.1_pt1 | contig 17221 bp, 18 predicted proteins | sample 1539051 | NCBI WGS metagenome assembly OCZV01 (sample SAMEA3113581, study PRJEB22503) | soil metagenome
AGCAAAGCTCGTATTGATATAGAAAAATTTTAATAAATATAGCACTAAATCACATGATATCACATGAATATGTTTGATCTTAACTTGCAATATACGTTATCAGATGTCTTGATCTCAATCACACTATTTGTATTATCATTTATGGCCTTTTTCTATTTTGGGTTTTTCAGGGATTCGAAAGAACATGAAGAGGAGAATCACAAATTCAAAGATATGCTGATTGAGGGATATTTTCATAAATTCGATGAATATAATCAGATTATTTCAGATTTACGCTCTAAATTAGATTTGGTGGAAATCAAAATAAATTCAAGGTATAACAACAGGCAGAATGAAATTCTTAATAGTAGTGATATGAATTCTAACAAATCACAAGATATATCACATTCCATACCTGTGACAAATGATGTGATTGTCACTCAGAAAAAAGATGACGAAAAAGAGGAAGAATTGCGAGTCAATACTGTTGATTCCATCCTCGAGATGCTTGAGGTACCACTGACATCTCGAGAGATTCAGAGAAGAATTAACAAGTCACGTGAACATACTTCTCGATTGTTGAAAAAATTATATTCTGAAAATATAGTGATGAGGGATGGGAGTAACAGACCTTTCAAATATAAAATTACAAATGAAGGTCGTAAACTGTTGGAACGGACAGCAAATTCGAGTCGTTAGGTTTCTCGTAATTTTCTCTGAAATTATTTACGTTTTCTTTAATCAGAGTGTATACCCACTGTTTGCCATTTTTTGATCTGTCAAGTTGTTTCTTGAAGTAAAACCTAGATAGGTAGATAGAGATGACACTCAACTGAATAGATTCGTAATACAAATCATGGTAAATTCTTAGTACTTCGGAGGAAGTAAATGTGTGATATCGAAAATTCTCAATAATTAAATTCCATAATTTGGAACCTAATTTTGTATCGCTTTCTCTACGTTCAAAGCTGCCCTCAAAGCTTCTGTCGATGGAGTTTTTATCAAATAAATGCATGAATTCAATTACATTCATCAGTTTTTCTTTTGTTAGGGTACCATGTAGAGTTAAATTGTATTTTTCCCCATTCTCGTCTTCCAATTCAATTTTGATCTTCCTCCTCGCAGTTGACAGATCGGGACATGATATCACATCACACTTAACAATTAAAGTGATTAACAAGTTAACTAAGAGCTCAGCTTTTGTTAACTCATTATCTGTGCTAGAATTTGGATGTATTTTTTTTCTGTAGTTATCGTTTTTCTCTCGACCTTACACAAATATTTTCCAATGGAAATAAAGGGGTTATTTTGCCTACTTAACAATGTTGATTACTGTTAATTCGTCTCCAATGGAAATAAAGGGGTTATTTTCGATATTTTTTAGTCTATTGAATTAACAAAACATAACAATTGTTAGTTCCACCCCTACATTTCTCTTTGAAGATTGGTCGAAGTTCTAGTCGTCTTTTACGACATATAACAATTAACAAACAACTGAAACAAAATTGATTTAGGCGTTTTTATTTTATATACATCCCATTTACTAAATGAATTTATTATATTGAGATACAGAAGAAAAAGAGGGGTGTCGGAGGTGTACGTATTTGGATGATGACATCTTAGACACTATTTTTGATAGCGCGATTAAAAACAAAAACATCATCAAGAATAGACAGGTTTTGACTATTGATTACGTACCTGACAAGCTGTTGTTCAGGACAAAAGAAAGTACAGCAATCGCACAATCATTATCCGTTATACTAAAAAAAGGTCGTCCATCTAATTTGTTGATTTTTGGAAAACCAGGAACTGGGAAGACAGCAGTGGTAAGGAACGTTATTGACCACCTTTATAACAAGACCAAAGAATTGGATATTAATCTAAGAGTTCCATTTATCAATGCAAAAAATTCAAACACACCATACAAGATTCTGTATGAAATTGCAGAGTTGTTGGGTATCAATAAAGAGGAAAGAAAAATGCAGGTTTATTTTACCGGACTATCCATGAGCGAAGCAACCGATAGAATTCTTGATTTCATAAGACGCAGGTCCATCAAAGTTGTACTTGTCATAGATGAAATTGATACTCTTGTTAATAGAAAAGGTGATGATATCCTCTATAACTTTACAAGAGCTAATGAAAGGATTTCTTCAGATCAGTTCATTAGTTTGATAGGTATTTCAAATAGCTTAACATTCAAAGATAAATTAGATCCACGAGTAAAGAGCAGCTTGAGTGAAGAGGAACTCGTTTTTAATCCATACACCATAGAACAGTTAAAGCAAATTCTAATTGATAGATGCAAACTTGCTTTCTATGATAATGTTATTCCAATTGGTGTAATCAATCTGTGTGCTGCAATTGCTGGTAGAGAAACAGGTGATGCTCGAAAGGCCATAGATCTTTTGAGGGTTGCTGCAGAAATAGCAGAAACGTCAATGACAACGAAGATTAGCGAAGATCATATTAGAGGCGCACAACAAAAAATTGACAGCGACACCAACTTCGAGATCCTGAGAAATTCAACTTTGCACACCAAATTAGTAATATTTGCAATAATAAAATCCAAGAACGGAAGCACGGGAGAAATTTATACAATCTATCAAGATTTTTGCTCAAGAATTCAACAGGAAGCACTAACACAAAGAAGAATGACACAAATTGTGGGCGAATTGGATCAGCTAGGATTAATAACAACTAATATAGTCAATCAGGGTCGATATGGTAGAACCCAAAGAATAAAACTGCATATTCAAATCTCATCTGTAAAAGAAGCTATCAAAAACGATCCGATATTGTCCCCTTTTATTGGTGACATTAAGTGAAATCTTTCTTAAATGATTGAAGGTTTCCTAGATTAACCAATATGCATATTCCAGGTGTAGGAGTAATTCCCATGGTTTGTTGAAATTTTGTCTGCCTTTGCCATGCTCCAGAATTTACTATCAATGTACCTTTGTATCTTCCTACTTCTGTCATATGCACATGCCCGGCATGAAAAATGTCTGGTACATCTTCTATGACCAACATATCTTCTGATTCGGGAGCTATTGGTGTACGGTTACCATATATTGGTGACAGATGTCTCGATTTTAACAAAATTTTCATAGCTTCCACAGGTTTGGAATAGCTTAATCCAGGAACTGTGGCAATAACATCATCTAAGCTTTGGCCATGGAACATTAATAACTTAATTTTGCTTAATTCAAGAACCGACGGATTGCCAATAATACTGAAATTTTCGAGAGGTTGAAAATCTCGCAAATTTGTTAGTGCTATCTGGGGCAAAGCTCGTCTTCCAGGGTCATGATTTCCAGGGATTAGGAATACATGCATCCGCTTGGGAATTTTTTCAAGCAAGGATGCCGCATATGATAATTGTTTGTTGATGTTCATATCGATCAATTCTTTGTCCTGATTAGGATAGATTCCAATTCCATCGACGATGTCTCCTGCTATACAGACATACTTGATTTTTCTTACGATCCCATCCTCTGATGATAGCCAACCTAGAAAATCATTGAACTCTTTTTCCATGAAATATTTACTACCCACATGCAAATCCGAAATGAGAGCTACGTAAGACTCTGTTCCTGATTTGGAGGCAACATGCTCCGGAATGTCAGGGAAAATAATATCCTTTATTACAAAATCATTTGAATTTCTTTTACTGAGTGAAATTTCTAACATTAACATTTGATCTAAAACAAGTGATGAAGCTTCCTTAATCAAATCCCGTGTTTTGCAAACTACAGGTATGCTACCGGTAGTATCATCAATTATAAGCTCTACATCATTTTTTCTATTCCTCTTAGACATTATCAAACCCGCTAGAAAAACAGAATCAACAAATTTTCCCCTCTCATTGTCATTATCGAGAGAACTCGACCTGGACTTATTTCGAAGATCCTTTATCTGTTTTATTTTTCTTATTTGCCTACTTTCTGAACGGATTGACAGTATTTTCAAAGTTTTTCTATAACGACTATCAAACAGTTTAACAAAATTCTTATCATTTTCAGAGTTTATTTTGTAAGTAGGATCAAAAAGTATCTTATAATTCTCTAGATTGCTATCCGACTTTGGCTTCGAATTAATGTTAGTTATTAGAGGGTCGTCCATAGTTCGATTTACATCACTAGATATCACGTTCTTTATGTCATCAATCAAGATTGGAGATTTTTTCTTGACTTTATTTTTGGCATCAATTATTGTCTTGATTATTTTTTCCACATCACAATCAAGTGATTTGAGAAAGGCAAAAGCGTCAGGATGAACTTGGTATCCATTATTTATCGCATAAATCAATGCAATAGACACTGAATCCAAGTTTAATTATTGAACAGAACTATCATAAATGCTAAAAGTGTTTTGGTTTGAGCATAGAGCATAGATTATTAAAAAGTAAATACTGAGGTTGAAGCATGTACAGATACAACTTCAAAAGAAGAATTCTCTATCTTTTAGTTGGCATTCTAGTATTCTTAATTTTCTTTACAATTGGCACATCGGTCACTTTTGACAAATCTACATCACAACTCTTAAAAGAACAATTTCAGAACAAAATCAAAAATATAGATAGTATGGGCATATTCGTCAATAACTTTCTAATATCAATCTTGATGTTTGTTCCAGGAATCGGAATTGTGTTTGGTTTGTTTTCAGGATTTAGCACCGGTAATATTTTCGTGATAATAACACGAGATTTACCAATCCAGATATCACCATTACTTATCTTTTTGACAATATTTGGAATAATGGAGCTCGTTTCATACGGTATAGCTATCTCTAGAAGTTACATACTACTGATTAATATAGTGAAAAGAACTAACATCAAAGAAAATCTTATTTATACGGGCATTGAAATTGGCATCGTTGCAATAATTTTATTTTTCAGTGCAATTATTGAATGGGATTTAATAAAACAATCTGGTGGCCTTGATTTCGCAGAATAATATATGAATGAAAGAAAATGCTAGAGAAATTCATTCAAATTCCAAGTATGTTTTACGTGTAACTTGATCAACTACCACTACAGACATTGGACTAAAATCCCTTCCTTCCAATTCATTCAATCTACCCTTAAACACCTTTTCTTCTGCAGTGGTCAAAAATTCAAATACCCAAGCTATCAAACTAGAGGTATCCACACCCTCCTTTTTGAGAAATAGTGCTATTTCTGATTGCATAAAATTTTTCTCTGTATTATTATTCCACGGTCTTGGTACTAGAATTACGCTCTTCTTGTCTTGAATCGCTTTGATTAATTCTCTCTTCTTGTCTTCAATATCCTCAGTAACATGAAAACTGATGACCATCGCCTTATCCAATGGAATTTTTGCTTTTGCAGCTGCAACTTGAATAGAACTTATTCCTGGCATCAATTCTACATTATCGTTACCAAAGATTTCTAATAATCTATCAACAACCTCCGACTCTGAAAAGTTTACATCACCAGTGAAAGGAATTGTACAAAAGTCATTTTCTTCCATTTTCTCAAACACCTGATTATAGGTTTCTTCCTGATCTTTCATGGTTACTTCATAGACCTGATGAAAATGAGGAATAATCAACTCTCGTATTATGGATAATGTATATTTGTAACCTATCAAATACTTGGATTTTCTTATTACATCTTTTGCTAGGTCTGTCAAGTACTTTGACGAGCCTGGACCAACTCCAACAAGAAATAACTTCTTGTCTTTGATTCTATCTTTCGTCACAGCTTTAGTTATTATCCTGTGTATTTTATTTGCTTTCTTTGAATCCAATATATTGTAAAAAACCAAAACATAGAATGAATCATGACATCTTGTATAGAGTTATTATCGGATTCCAATCCACATGATGGAATTGTAAAGGATCCTTTGCAGGATATTTCACCCAGCCCTTTACTATTGCAAAGTTGTAATTTTTCTGTTTATTTTCAATATTGGTCTTGATCTTAAGTTCCGTACCCCACCTTTTTTTCAGGAAATACATATTTGAAATTTGTGAAAAAGGAAATACAATATTTTGATTGCTTTTTTCCAGATCATTCCTTAACTCAGTAATACCATAACCTTCTACGGGCAAGAAAACATTCTTGTTCTCCTTGAATCGCAATAGCTGTCGCTGTGAATGAACTTGATGAACCCTGTAGGACATATTGGTTTTTGTTATGAATATCAGATTCTTTTCCGTCGCAACAAGCATTCCTTCCCTTTTCCTTTTCATAAAGCCATCTTCTCCACCCCAAATCCACATCAGATGAGCTTTAATCTGCTCATTCCATTCCAACAACATTTACAAATCCTCATTATCATGGATTTATTTTTTTCATCGACCAATCGAAAAATGCACGGTTCATCCTTGCAAATTATGCAACCTTTTAATACAAATAATATCAATTTACACATTTAAATGATAGAGCAAAAAACCTCAGCAAAATTTGATGATGAGCAAGCCTTACTGGAAATAAATCTCCAGGGGAAAACTTTCCGAGACATGAGGGACAAGGCATTAGAAAATATAGAGGAATTCTGGGCTCAGCAAGCTAATAACTTGGTATGGAATCGAAAATGGGATAAAATTCTAGATTGGAATCCTCCTTTTGCTAAGTGGTTTACTGGTGGATTGTTAAACGCGTCAGTAAATTGTCTTGATAAGCACATTAACAATAGTACAAAAAACAAAGCAGCTATAATATGGGAAAGCGAATCTGGAGACGTTCGTACCTTTACATATAATCAGTTGTATGTACAGGTAAATAAATTTGCAAATGCTTTACGCAATTTAGGAATCAAGAAAGGTGATAGAGTTACCATTTACCTCCCAATGGTTCCCGAATTGCCCATTGCTCTACTGGCTTGTAGTAGAATAGGAGCCATACATATCGTTGTATTTTCCGGATTTAGTTCACAGGCATTAACTGATCGTATCAATGATTCAAAATCTAAAGTAATCATAACAGCTGATCAAGGAAGAAGGCGCGGAAAAATACTTGAGCTGAAAAAAATAGTTGATAGTGCAATTACAACAACCCCGTCTATAGAACATGTAATTGTCCTTAGGAGAGGAACTGGTGAAATCAGAATGAATGAAAAAGACCTGCTGTGGGACGAATTGGTAATGAAAGAAAAAGCTTACTGCAAACCCGAATTTGTAGAAAGTACTCATCCACTTTACATCCTTTATACTTCTGGCACTACCGGAAAACCAAAAGGCGTATTGCATAGTACCGCAGGATATCTTACTCATATTCATGCTACTGCCAAATGGGTATTTGATTATAATGATAAGGATATCTTTTTCTGTACTGCAGACATAGGTTGGGTAACAGGACATAGTTATATGGTATATGCTCCATTGATGCACGGAGTAACAAGTGTTATCTACGAAGGAACGCCTGATTTTCCGACACCTGATAGATACTGGGCACTAATCGAAAAACATAGAGCTACAATTCTGTATACCACTCCAACTGCACTTCGTATATACATGAAACACGACTTGTCAATCCCTGATAGTTTTGACATGTCGTCATTGCGTCTTTTAGGTACCGTGGGTGAAGCAATTAATCCGGAGGTATGGCTATGGTATTTTAGAGTGATTGGAAAAGAAAAATGCCCCATTGTTGACACATGGTGGCAAACTGAAACGGGTGGAACAATGATAAGTCAATGTTTAGGTATTGATACGATACCAATGAAACCCGGATCCGGAACTTATCCAGTTCCGGGAGTTGATATTGGAATAGTGGATGAAAATGGGGTGGATGTTGAACCCAATAACAAAGGCTACTTGATTATAAAGAGACCATGGCCAGGCATGTTGATGACTCTATGGAATAATGATGACAAATATGTTAATACATACTGGAGCAAGTTTAAAGGATATTATTATTCAGGTGATTTTGCCCTTTTAGACCAAGATAATTATATTTGGTTACTAGGCAGATCGGACGATGTACTCAAAATTGCTGGTCACCGACTAGGTACCATGGAGTTAGAAAGTGCATTTGTATCATTTGATGCAATAGCCGAGGCAGCCGTAATCAGTAAACCTGATGAGGAAAAAGGAGAAGCTATAGTGGCATTTCTAGTTCTTAAAGCTGGGTATAAAGAGTCCTCAGAAATGAGAACGGATCTTATCAATCACATTCGAAAGACAGTTGGCCCAATTGCTACTCCAAGTGAAATTTACTTTACCAACAAATTGCCAAAGACTAGAAGCGGTAAAATAATGAGAAGATTATTAAAATCAATCAGCACAAACTCTGACATTATAGGTGACACTAGCACACTTGAGGACGAAGCTTCAATTGAAGAAATCAAACAGGTGTATAGAGATTTTCAAAACATCACTAAACGGTAACTAGTGCAAACTAGAATTCAGTACAGGGAATTCTTATACTGAAACTAATTTTATCTTTGAGTCTTTTGTAATATTATTGTAGTTAATGAATCCTGTCGTTGCTGCCAGAACATATCTTGCTGGTATTGTGTTCTTATAGGTACATTGTGAGGCATCTAAAGTATTCTTACATGGCGCTGCGTCTTGTTTAATATAAACAATATTACCGGCACCATCGAACCAAATTAGGTCTAAATTGAATTGTATATTCAACAACCACAGGGAATACAGGTCAGGTTTATCATAAACAAGAAGGAGAGCAGAGCTTAGTGGCAATTCCTCGCTTCTAAAAGTCAACCACCTTTGTCGTTCGGCTTGAGTTTCAGCAATTTCAGTGCTTATTGAATGATTGTTTATAACTATCGTTCCTTTTGAAAAATCTATATTCCTGTTTTTAATACCCTCTGGAATGAATGTTAGACCCAAAACACCCAATATTATACATCCAACAATAACCGGTACCAGTACTGTGATTTTACGAACCACGTGTAAACCTCTTCAAAAATATAATTTCTATCTTTGGATTTATATTTGCCATATACAAATCGACTCAAAATTTAGAATTTTATATCGGTGTTATAAAATAGCACAGTGTTTAAATAGTTTCGACTTTACTTCTGATTAAGTGAATTAAATGCCAGTAGCAATACTTCCAGATATTAGCGAACAACATTGTATCGGCTGTGCTCTATGTGTTGAAATTTGTACTTCTCTTGGTCCAGATGTATTGAGGGTAAAACCAGTTGAAGGATGGAAAAGAGGTAAAGCTTTTGTATTCTATCCTGAAAGATGCATTTCAGATGGTGCATGCATCGGCGTTTGCCCAACTAAAGCAATATTTTGGATGAGACCAATGGATTACACACCAGGTCAGCCTATTGCACTAAAGAAGAGTGGTCTGTTCGAAAAGGGATGGGAAGAAGGTTAAACCAATAACCCAATATTCATTTTTTTACAATTTTTAAATTTGTAATTTTGATAATCAAGCCTAATACATATTATCTTAATCAGTTAGCAGAGTACTGATCGATTTACTTGAGATTATTTGTGATATATTTGTGCTCAAAGAGTTACTCTTAACAGGGAAACAATACCAACAAGTTCTGCTATATGAATTGCCACAAAATAAGGCAATAAATCGTCCGGATAAAGCGGCGCCATAGCTAAGTAAGCATATACTGCTATTAAATTATGAAGCATTAACATTACAGTAAAGAACATTAGACCAATTGTAAATACCGCTCTAGTTTTGTTATATATCCTAGCATAAATCACTAGCAATGTCAGTAAGACACCAACATTCAACACACTTATCACTGTGCTTGCGTTCATAAGGAGACTCATAGGTTAGAATCACAATAATCAATTTACCTTATCTACTTTTTTCCAGATCCCATCCAATTCGTATGAGCAAATGAGAAAAGAAAAATAGAAAAAAAATAATACAAAGATTGTATAATCATAATCCAATTAATGGGCTTAGATCTAAAACCAATCCTTACACATACTAGCATAAAGCTGAGTGATCTTTCAAACAAAATAATTGCAGTAGACGCTTTCAACACAATCCATCAATTTCTAGCTACAATTCGCGGAAGTACCGGAGAGCTTCTTACTAATTCTCATGGAGAAGTTACGAGCCATTTGAGCGGACTGTTCTATCGAAATATCAATTTACTTGCGGAAGGTATCAAACTAGTCTTTGTCTTTGATGGAGTATCCAGTCCATTAAAAACAGATGAAATTCAACGCAGACATCAGATCAAGCAGATAGCAGCTGAAAAATATGAGAAAGCACTTGTTCAGGGCAAACTAGAAGAAGCAAGAAAATACAGTCAAGCAACATCAGTCCTGACTGATAAAATGATAGAAGAATCAAAGAGATTACTCTCTTTATTAGGAATCCCTACAGTCCAAGCTCCATCAGAAGGAGAGGCTACTGCAGCAAGGCTAACCAATTCCGATCTGGTACAGATTTGCGCAAGTCAAGATTATGATTCCATTCTATTTGGTGCAAAGCGACTTGTAAGAAATATAACTATAAGTGGTAAAAGGAAAGTTCCTAATAGAAATGCCTTCATTGATGTTCCTCTAGAAATATTTAATCTAGAAGATATTCTTAATCAAACTAATTTGACGAACGAGCAGCTCGTCGATGTAGGAATCCTAATAGGAACAGATTATAATATTGGGGGTATACCAGGAATAGGGCCAAAAACTGCATTGAAATTAATTCAAAAATATTCAAAATTGGAAAATATTGATCAACTTCAAGAACAGTTGTCTAACGTTCCATATGAAGAAATTAGGGAACTATTTTTGAAACCCAAAGTTGCAAATGTTACTAATAATGATATTAAATTTGAACCTGTTGATTATGACAAGGTAGTCGAATTTCTATGTACGGAAAAAAACTTTTCACCAGATCGTGTCAATTCTGCCTTACAAAAGGTTCAAAATTCAGAAAAAAATAAGAATGAATCGCTGGAAAAATGGTTCTAAATCTATTTCTTTAATAATAATTTTTGTAAGGCATTCACTATTTCTTTGGAGGTAATAGTTCTCTTCTCTTCAATTCTTTTCTCTTTTCAGTATCAAATCTTCCAAGCTCATATTGATTCATATCGACGAATTTCATCCCTTTCATGAGAAGCGGGTGTATCTCATTAATTTTCTTAAAAATTTGTTGACATATGTAGCGATAATCAGGATGTCCTTGAGCCGTAGTACGCAATTCAATTACATGGTAAAGTTCTCTCAAATTTATCTTTATGAAATATGGATATTTATACGCAAAGTTAACGGCATACTGAGCTTCAACTGGCATTGTCTTTGCAATATTTTGATAAGTATTGCTGGAAAGATGCATGCAATCTTTAAAATCTTTTTCCATACCCGAATCAGTAATTTCTTTGGGAATGTCATAACCATGTTTAGTAGAAAGCAATTGTCTCTCCATTGTAAGAATTCTGTGACGATGCAAATCTCTAAACATACCAAAATTAGTAAACATTTCGAACAAGTATTCAACCATCTCAAACGCCCTGCCTGGTCTGTGCCTTCTATTTCCACGAAATTTCGTATAGGCCAAGATAATTTCATTTCTTCTTGATTGCGGAAATGATTTGACTAATTTTGTTATATCGTGTAGCGATTGTCCTTGTGCATTTTCATATAATATTGCAGAAACAACTTTCACTTCTGCATCTTTACTATCCATATAATCAATGAGCCTTACATCCATAGGAGAATATTCAGGCTTAATATTCTCCAGATATTTATCCGTCAATTTTGTTATTTCCTTATTGGTATTTATCATAAACGACTGAAGAGATTTACCATGTTTTTCATTTACTCGTTTAATAAAAGACGGTATTACACAGTCTAGTTCAGAATTTAACATATGAGCTAAATCCTTGAGCTCGTCTAGTTCAGAACAGTATAAACGTGTCAAAAGGTACTCAAATGCTCTACCATTTCCAGTTATTCCCAAATTTGTAAGAGTGGAGGCTGGCAGCAAATTACGTAAAATGTCAAGTGTTTTAGATCTGACCGTACTATGATACACCTTCTTTGCTGATTCTATATCCCGCTCATCTGATAGTTTGGTAAAGATTTTTTCTGATTTTGAAATTGAATCGAAATACATGAAATTATCGATTGGTTCTATTTCTGAGATATATTTCTGCATTAGATTGATACTCTTACTATAAACGTTAAACGAGTGATCACAGGATTCTAAATAGAGGTCCGCGTATTTTGATTCAAGTATTTTCTCATCTCTATAGTATTTATACATGTTACCAACTTTCTTATCAAAAGGTATGTAACGAGAGGATTTTTCCAAATAAGATAGTCCGATTCTTTGATCCTCAATTTTTTTTGCTGCGATATTGGAGATCCACTCTACAGCAATTTGCGCTTCCCCTAATTCCGCAACAGAATCGTCACCATATTCTGACAATATCTTACTATAAAATTCGCTTCCTCTGTTTGCATTTGTTGCAAATTCATCCAAGAATATCTTTCTCATTGTTTTATCAGATCTAGAATATCTCGACATCAGTGCACCTCTGTCAACCTGTCTGGAGGTTGTAATCGCAAAGACATGCTTATCAGAATTAGAAAAATGTTGATTAAGTATTGATTTTTCTTTATCCGAAAAATCATAATCAGTGTTGAAATTCATAATATTAATAGAAAATAATCCTTATACTTATTTTTTGAGCTCATAGTAATTGCAAATTGCTTCACATCAAGTATTAAAACATCTACTAAATTATTGATTATTTTTAACATTGCCATCATTATATCCGGATGGTAATTCAATCTCATGAGCGACATAAAGCTCGAGTTTGTAGGTAAACAGGTAAAAGACATGTACGGCGCGTATGTGGGAAAGGTAATCGGACTAGTCACGGATATCGATGGTTCTATTGAGTCAGTAGGTGTAGATTGTGGTTCAACTGGATTGCAGAAACTCTCATATGAACAATTACTCGTCCAAGGAGACTATGTGATCTTTATACCAAAGTGGCGAATGGAAGCTCAAAAATTAGTTAGACAAAAAAATCTTACTCTCAAGAGGGTTAAGGCGCTTGAAAATTTGGTAGAGGAAAACGATCTCATGAAAGACGATGCTGAGGTTTTACATCTCATATATGAGAAGAGATTGGTTGATTTGGAAAGTAACGAACAAGAGGTCGTAAATACATTGAATTCAAGACTGCGAGAACTGGAAGTACAAGGCACAACTATCAAAACGATTATTTTCGATGCAAAGTTACAATATAGGAGTAATGATATCCTTGAAGAAACATATCAAGAAATCAATACAAATTCTACCGAGTTGTTAGATCGTATTCAACTGGAAAAAGATGAGATAAACAGCTTTCTCTCAAGAATTACTCAGCCATATTCAGAGATAGTCACAAATGGATCAGAAGACAAGAACATCGATCAAACGCAAACAGAGGAGCAACATTTTGACGAGGCGGGAATGGAAACTGAGACTAGTGACAGTGAGGCAATCAATGAACAGAATTCAACGATATCTGGTGATTCTCAAGAAGTTCAGATAGAAGACAATTGGTTAAATGAAGTACTTACTAAAGATACGGCCTAGTAGTCTGTAATTCAATTTTGACGAAATAGCATCATCTCTTATTTTGTCAGGCCCATTTTTAGAGTAAATTATTCAGATTCTTAAGCGATAACAATAAGATTCTCTGTCAATGTAGTTATGTTCTAGATTATTGTGCCAATACATTAAAATAAATAAGTTTAGTGTATCTTGATATGAAATACAGAAGTAGAACAGAAATAGTAGCAATGATCCTAGAAGCAGCAAATGGTGGTGCAACAAAGACCAGAATCATGTATAAAGCCTTTCTTAGCTATGCTCAATTGAGGGAATATCTTTCTGTACTCATTGAAAATAATTTGCTAGAATATTTAGAAGGCTCACAAAACTACAAAACTACAGAAAAGGGATTGAATTTCCTGAAAATGCACAACGAAATTGGCGAACTATTACAAACCTCTATAAAAGAACAAAGAATATAAAAAAAGTTACTTTTATCCTTTTACTTCCTTTTTTTTATTATTTATATTTAAGCGTCTAGCATTTTCTATAAAATTCATACCTAAAAACCAAAGTTTCACATAGTATTGACCATCGATTGATTGGTGCGATACCGTTCGTGCTGATGAATATATCACTAGTGATATATATGTTAAAATGGTACTTTGACATTAACACTGCCAAATCTTTTCATGAAATGCGGAATATGTAAGGAAGAAATAATTGGAGAAAAAAGAAGAGAACATCTAAGATTTCATAAATTGGATGATACACTAGTGGAATGGTTAATTGAAACCGATGATGATTTGATCTCACTTTACGAAAAACATTAGAGTTTAGAGTTTATACTAAAATATCCAATTTGCTAGCATCTTTGAATATTATAACTGTAAACAAAAGAATTAATTTGAACGGATCCAGATACTATCAACAATGTCAGACAGTCCTCAAGTTTCATGTCCTTATTGTGCATCGAAATTTAGCAATAACGAAGAATTATCCAAACATATCGATAGAATACATGGTGATTCTGGTTTGTTAGAAGGCGACCGAAGACAGTGGAAATAAAAGGAAATAGATTATTAAAAAAACAAAACCAATTCTACACTATTCCTCCAAATTTATTATTGTCATATCAACATAAATTTAGGAAATAGTGATCTACACTATCACACTAATTTGATATAGACTGAACCTGTATTGTAAATCTAAAAATTAAATCTTATGTCGAGTTACTACATTATCACATCGTGGTATCAAAACAATATCCAATTTTTCCTTAAACATTCTTTAAACAAGACATAAGAACGATATGTAATTTGGTATTATAATAATAAAGAGTTATATCTCTGATTCACCATAATTTACCTAGATAGAAATGAATTCCCGACTGATCGGGAAAAAAAACAAACTCCAAAAACACGAGTATTTGAGAAATACTATTGAATTGCAATATACGGAGTGTAAATCATGTAATACAAGAACACAATTTGCTTGTGTTGTTTGTGGGTTTTGCTGGAGCTGTCATTGGAAAGTGGGGCAATTGGCCAAAATCCCACAGTATCTACTCGAGGATGTAATTAGTGAGTAGTTTTGGAATTTTAGTATGGAAATTACAAAAATAAAACTTATAGATAGTTAATCAACAAACTGTAAAATAAATTGAGAATTTAGTCCACGTCTATCACAAGCTATTTTTTAATGGTGAAATGATCCTTCTCACTGTTTTCCCTGTTCTCAAAAAATTTCGCATCCAATCTTGTCCCATTCTCCAGAACATCTATATTAAAAAATCCGTGTCTCAGAAATTGAGTTACAACATAGGGAGCTTGATTCGTAAATTCATAAAGATCTTCCCCCCCAGTACCGATTGTTACAAATATGGGTCCTTTAGCATCATATTCGTATTTTTCTGTTTCTTTATCTGTAATTATGGGAGTAAACGTTCTCGTATCGTTATAATTGAGCGGGTATGTACGTTGATAATTATGGTTGTGTGCTTGCAGTACAACATCAACACCATATTTATCAAATAGTGGATGGTATAGATCCTGCAGTTCATCAAGACCTGGATGTGTTGTATTAGAAGAATAAAAAGATCTAAACGAGTATACTATTATCCAATTTGTGCTTTTATTCTCATACGCCCTTTTGAGATCATCTTTGATAAACTCATACTGTTCTGAAGTTTCATTATATGGTATCACTTTATTTTTGGCGGTTGCCATTGATAGAAAATGAACATTTCCATAATCAAATGAATAGTAAGGGTTATCCATGTTGAAATGTTTCATATATTCAGTAAATTTCGCAGGAAACATTTCATTATCACCAATTGCAATTTTTAGTCGACCATCTGTATCTAATGGCGAAATAACATGAAACCAACAATCTGCTGTCTTTTGATAAGAAAGGTCACCCAATCCTATAACCACTTCTGGTTCTCTAACTAGCATATTTGTTATCGTTCTATTTGCATTCTTGCCACAGCCAAAGTCTCCAGCTGCAACAAAATTAAAATCTAAATTCTCTGTATCGGCTGTCCCAAACACATGTTCAAAATTTCCAAATGTTATCAATCCAATTGAGAAAAATACCACTAAAAACAACTGGAAATTATTATTTCTAAATAATTGAAGAGTTGAAAACAAGTCTAAGTCTATTCTACACTCCGTATGTCTTCTCTAAGCTGATATATTTGAACCTGATCTCATCATGAAATTTACTCAAAATGCCATAAAGACACTTTAAAGTTGATATATGTGTTTAGTGTTAATATGTCATGTCCAAGTTAGTTTCTTCGAACGGATACAGGATAAAGAAAGTGCTAGAATATCAATGTGGTTGCAAATATTCCTTTCAGGACTATACTAGACTGGAACATGTATGTTTCAATCATGAAAATGAATTAATCGCACAGTGTGGCTGAAATCATTACTGGAGCGTGGTCTAGATAATACCTTATAGTTCCTATTGCCAAAAAACTAATAAATGAATTTTCAGAACACGGTTTAAATCCGAATCAGACTTTATTCTTCTCTATCTTAGTTGTAAAAATAGTAAACAAGCTGATGTTGTAATGGCAAAAAAATATTTGCTGAACCCAACAGTAAGTTAAGAAAAACTAAGTTGGTGTCAATCCTATGAGCTATAAATAATAAAAAGATTAGAGCTCAGAAGATGCATACATTTTGTTACTTTGCTACCATTTACTACTTGCTACCATTCACTCCTTCTTTTATCTCTTCAGTTATATTTCCAAGAACACCTGCAGCGCCTTCACCAATTTTTTGAGCAGCCTCTCCTGTCTTATTGAGTATATCTCCGCCTACTTCGCTAGCATTTTGCCCTAGTTCTTCGAGAGAGGAACCAGTCTTATTAATTGCTGAGGAAGCATTTTGCCGTAATTCAGAAGCAGTCTGATTTGCTGAGGCAGTCATATTCCCGACTGCATTTGAGGCATCTGTAGTAGCGTTTTGAGCACTCACGCTGCTTGTTGTAGTAGTCAGCGTCAACATCAATACCGTAGCTCCAATAATGATTAATTCTTTATTCATTAAGCTTCAAATGCTCCATTTTTTATTTAAGGATTATAGTTTTCATTCTTCAGGAATTTGTGGGATTTCAATGCTTCACTACATCGACTTTAGCTGACTCAGGTTTCTGCGGCTTTGCATTCATTGTAATGTGGCCTTGTAATAATTCACGAATGAGCGCCGGGAGTGGGACTCGAACCCACGAGTTCTTGCGAACATCAGCTCA
>OCZV010000332.1_pt1 | contig 17217 bp, 26 predicted proteins | sample 1539051 | NCBI WGS metagenome assembly OCZV01 (sample SAMEA3113581, study PRJEB22503) | soil metagenome
ATTTTCCCGTTTTTCATCCGTAGCTTTAGGTAGATTTTTAATAGCCTCCGGCTAACAATGAAAAGTTGGTTCAGGCGCCTTCTCTAGAAGTTGTGAGTAAAACTAATGAACGCATCGTACTGCGGTTTAATAACGTTCCTAGACAATATATTAATGCAATAAGGAGGATTTCGATAAGCGAAGTTCCCACATTGGCGATTGATGATGTAGTCATGATGGAAAACTCATCGGTAATGCACGACGAAGCAATCGCCCATAGGTTAGGATTGATTCCGCTTCGTACTGATCTGAAAAGATTTGTTCTGCCGCAAGATTGTGATTGTAACAATTCTCTCGGTTGCTCAAAATGCAGGGTATTACTGGTATTAGACTCTGAGGCCAATGACAAAACAAAGGTTGTTACTTCCGGAGAACTAGTCTCTGAGGACGAAGTTGTTACACCCGTGAGTAGAGATGTTCCAATTATAACCTTGGCACCGTCTCAAAAATTAAAGTTTGAAGCATATGCTAGACTTGGATTGGGTAGCAATCATGCCAAGTGGCAACCGACCACATGCTCAACAGTCACAGACGGCAAAGACCAGAACCAGTCAATACTGACTGTAGAAACTACAGGAGCGCTAACTGCAGAAGAGACAATTGATGCTGCTATTGAAAGGTTGAATTCAAAGGTAAAAAATTTTACCGACACTGTCGCATCTCTGAATTTTCCCAGAAAAACTTAAGTGAGTACATTTATTTGGGGATCCCAGAAGTAACACTCCAAGATAAATCATGCTGACTGACGGTGTTATTGCTGACACGGTATGGACGCTTAGAAAGGCATCCAAAAAGACAAAGGCACCTCTCTGGAAAGATTTAGAACGTAGACTTATTAATTCAAGGAGTAATAGGCGAGAGGTAAATCTAGATAAACTGTCAAAGTTTACGAAGGAAGGAGATGTAGTTATCGTTCCTGGCAAGATACTGGGTGCCGGAAATTTGGGTCATTCGGTTATAGTATTTGCGTACTCCATCTCACAGTTAGCTTCAAAGAAGATAAACGAGGCTGGTGGTCAGATCCTCGCTCTTACCGACCTTATTGAAAAGTACCCTCACGGCTCGGGAGTGAAGATAATTGGATAAGAAACACCCAACATCAACAATTATTGTTGACATAGCAAATTGCATTGCGGGTAGAACTTGTTCGCACGTTTCCAAGCTTTTGCTGGAAGGCAATAAGGTATCTGTGATAAATGCAGAAAAGGCTATGATATCTGGAAACAGGTACAAGACTATAGAGACTTATAAAGAGGATTTAGAGATAACCTCGGTTACTAACCCAATTCATGGTCCATTTCACCCTCGTAGGCCGGACACAATATTAACAAAGATGGTCAGAGGGATGATCCCGAAACGCAAACCTAGCGGAATCCAAGCTTTCAAGCAATTGAGGGTTTATATCGGCGTCCCTGAAAAGCTAAGCCGCGAACAGCCAAAAGTGTTTGAAGATTGTAGAATAACAAGACCCGAGTCTTATTATATTACAGTTGGAGATGTTGCCAAGCAAATAGGTTGGAAGGGTGGATACAATAAATGAACAAAATAGACCTATATCCAGGACAGCGTAAGACGAGTAGAGCCACTGCCACCATATCAAAGGGTAACGGCAAAGTTAGAATAAATAACATTCCCGCGGAGGTCATGGAACCGGAAGTAGCTAGAGAAGTAGTACTGGTCCCAATTCATTTAATAGGAGAGATAAGAAATAGAGTGGATCTTAGCGTAAAGGTACATGGAGGCGGATTCATGGGACAAGCCTTCGCTAGTGCGGTCGCCATTTCTAGAGCTCTGACCGGAGAAGGAAAAGGAGGAAGAGACCCAAAAGATCATCCTCTGTCAAAGAGCATCCGTGAAGAGATAAGAAGAAAGATAACAGAATATGACCGTCACTTTCTGGCGGGCGATCCTAGGCAGACTGAATCAAAGAAATTTGGCGGACCAAGCGCCAGGCGTAGAAAACAAAAGTCATATAGATAAACTAAGTCTACATTCTTTTAGGTTAGACAAATAGATCCTTGCTATTGGTCCTACATGTAACGCAATATTCATTCGTGTCTATCTTCTATGCGGATTTATCTGCTTGCTTAGTAAGTTTCCTGCGATCAGGAGTGAGATAATATTCAGCGAGCTTTTCTTCATAACATTCACCACAGAGAAAGCCATCTCCTACGAGATTCCACTGAGCCATCGGTTTAAATCGAAAAACCACATCATTATGACATCTGATACATTTTACTGCGTTCCTGGCCAACTTAGTATTTAGCATTCTTGAATAGTAGACCAATTAAAAGTTACTTATTGAAAATGACCAGTCATAAAATCCTTCTTGGTCAGAATCATAGCAGACACTCTTTGAATCAGACGATGGTGTTTACCTGAAAATGACGATACGTGCACGATATTATTCAAGTGTATCAAGGATTTAATAGGGGTCAATAATTAATGAATCTGCCAAGATGGGATCAGTGGGAAAAGTAGCATTTGTATCTATACTTGGTCTGGGTGCAATAACTGGAGTTTTAGTATATTACTTCTTTGGTAATGTTGCTCCTGCCCCTGGAACAATGGAGTCTATTTATCGTCAAAGTGTACCCACCACGGGAGGAGCTTCGCAGGAAAGTTCTCAATCTTCATCTGAAGGGGCCAACGCTACATCAGCCAACGCTACATCAGCCAACGCTACATCAGCCAACGCTACTTTGTCCACAACTTAACCTACTTAGAATTGATATAATCCATGATAATCTAGCAACTATCGAATAAAATCAAGAAAACTAGGAATTGTTCTTTTTGTTTGCTCGCTAGTGATATATATTTATATTAAGCATTTCGACGTACATTATCTAATGGTCTTTCTTGAGGTTAATAACCTTCATGCCAATATCGATAATAAGGAAATATTGAATGGGCTAAATTTGAAAATTGACAAGGGTGAAGTTCACGTAATTATGGGTCCAAATGGTTCTGGCAAGAGCACATTTGCCAACGTCTTGCTCGGGCATCCCAAGTACACGGTTACTGGAGGAGATGCTCTAATCAAAGGCGAAAGTATCATGAATCTACCTCCTGATGAGAGAACGAAGAAGGGTCTCTTCCTTGGCTTTCAGTATCCTATTGAAATCCCAGGGGTTGGGTATAGTCATTTTTTGAGAAATGCTTATAATACTTTGAATAAATCATTAGCCGAGGACCAAAATCGTGAAGTATTCCTTACAGTAAGAGAATTTCATGAATATGTCAAGAAGAATCTAGATTCTGTGGGCCTAGATAAGTCATTTCTTAGCAGATATCTGAACGAGGGATTTTCTGGAGGAGAGAAAAAAAGATCAGAAGTCATGCAGATGTTGGTCCTTAAGCCAAACCTAGCGATCCTCGATGAACCTGATTCAGGGCTTGATATTGATGCCGTCAAAGCTGTTGCGGAAGCGATCAACCAACTGATTGATACTGGTGCCGGCGTACTTGTGATAACTCACTATGCTAGGATATTACGGTACTTGTCTAAACTGGACTTCGTACATGTGATGGCTAGGGGAAAGATCATTAAGTCTGGAGACAAGACTCTTGCCGATGAGCTCGAATCTAGAGGATATCGCTGGCTAGGCTTGGAAGATAAATAGACCTTCACTAACCCATTTAGAGTAGTATATAATGGAAGTTCAACGTAAAAAGGACCAGATTAAGACCTCTAAATCGACCTTTCTCAACTATTCCTTTTTCAAAATTGACCCCAAATGGCGTTGGATGAATGAAGTGGCAAAGGAAGAGGCCGCCAAAGAATTTGCTACTCTTGTTAGTGTAGCAAACACCAAATTGCGAGTCCATACTTATTCAACTCTCGGACTTCACACCGGGACAGATTTCATGCTTTGGATGATATCTAATTCGGTTGAAATGTTTCAGACTTTTACGTCTAAGATCTATAGTACAATTATAGGAAAATACATTGAGCCTGCTTTCTTGTACCTTTCGTCTTTCAGAAAATCAGTTTATTCCGAGAAGGTAACACCATCATTTATGACAGATTCTAAGCCCCTGAAATATCTAGTCGTATATCCTTTTGTCAAATCCAGAGAATGGTATCTTTTGCCATTTGAAGAACGTAGAAAAATGATGGATGAACATATAGCAATTGGCAGAAAATTTCCAGATATCAAACTCAATACATCCTATTCCTATGGAATTGATGATAATGACTTTACTCTGGCATTTGAAACAGATGATTTATCAAGGTTTCAGGATCTGATTCTTCAATTGCGTGAAACAAAAGTTAGCCTGCACGTTGTTAAGGATACTCCAATGATAGTATGCTTGCAAAAGGACATACAGAGTATTGTCATGGGGCTCGGGTGAAGCATCGATCGTGACAATATCTGCACTAAAGGAATGGGCTATCGTGTGCAAGGGATTAGAAGAAGGGAAGCAAACAATTTTGCTCAGAAAAGGTGGAATAATGGAACGTAAGCACGGTTTTGAATTGAGACATAATGATTTCTACATGTTTCCAACTTATGAACACCAATCAAGGGATCTTTTACAGCAAGAATATCTGAATAAACTTGATTCAATATTGCGGGATAAGCCTCCAGATGATCTGAATACGATTCACCTTTATGCAAAAGTTATCTTCATCACTGAGACATTTAACAGAGAAATGCTCCAAGATTTACGGGACTTTCATATATGGAACGAGAAATACATAAATGCGCGAATGGATTACAACCCCCAGAAACCTCTCAGTATTATACTTCTTCGGGTATACAGACTGAACAAGGCCATAAATGTCGCTCTCAGTCCACAACAGGCAGGATGTAGATCATGGATCGACTTTCAATCATTGAGTACCAAAGATTATCAAGATAACATAGGAAAACCGATTCTAAGTGATGATATCTTTCAGGAGAGACAATCACAATTAATGGAGGTCCTTAACAGATGAAATATCGTCGATTGGGAAAAAGTGGAATTATGGTAAGTGAAATAGGCTTCGGCGCATGGACAATAGCACTGGACTGGTGGGGTGGAAAAAAGATCGACGATGAGGAGGCTATTAAAATGTTAAAGCGAGCATTTGATCTTGGTATCAATTTTTTTGAAACGTCTGATGTGTATGGAAAAGGGAGAAGTGAAAGGCTCATAGGTGAGGCCTTTAAGGGTGTTAATCGCGAGGAGGTAATCTATTCGACCAAGTGGGGCTACGATATTTACGGTGCTGAACAGGTGGGTCATAACGAACTCCCGCAGAAGCATGACCCTTCTTTTTTGAACTATGCATTACAAGAGAGTATTAAGAGACTGCAAACAGATTTCGTAGATGTGTATAGTCTCCACAACCCTAAGATGAATGCAATCCAGGATGATCTTCTATTTGAGACACTAAACAAAATACGCAACGAAGGTAAGATCAAAAGTTATGGAGTTGCCTTAGGACCGGCCATAGGATGGAAAGAGGAAGGGATTTTGTCAATGGAAAAGAGGGATGTAACCTGTCTTCAGAGCGTCTACAATCTTTTGGAACAGGACCCTGTAAAAGATTTCTTTCAGATCGCTGAAGCCAATGACGTGGGCCTTATGGCTCGAGTTCCTGATGCGTCCGGTGTGCTAACAGGAAAAGTAAAGATGGATACGGTATTTGATAAAAATGATCACAGAAGTACGCGCAAGAAAGAGTGGATCGTTCAAGCACTTAAGAAAATGGAATACATAAAGCCGATTGCAGATTCTTATGGTTGGACAATAACTGAACTCGCTATAAAATTCATCCTTTCTCACCACAAGATCACATCGGTCCTGCCAACAGTAGTTAATTTAGAAGAGATTGAATTATTCACAAATATGTCTGATGGAAAGTACCTGAGGCAGAATGACTGGGAAGCACTCTCACAGATGTACGATAAAGATTTTTACACAACAACCATTAGAAAATAGTTAAACGAACATTTCCTGATGTAGTTCCTTCTCTGTCCTAATGATGGCCAGTTTAGTAGTAGCAGTATTTTCTGGGCTTCCGCCTTTAAGTCAACCAAGAGATTGTACATGTACGAGACTCAACATTAATGATCAAATGGGCAATTGTACTTACTCAAAATACTTAACCCTTTGCTTCTTGAATTCACGGGTGCTGAAAAGAATAGAATACTCTTTAATTTTCACGACTGAGGACATACTTTCGGCAATCCTTTCTGCAGCCTTAAGCGTTCTCGCATGCACCATACTAAATAGGTTAAATGGCCAGTCATAGAATACTGGTCTACGGTAACAATGGCTAACTTGAGGAAACGTTGCTAACTTGTATCCCACTTCATCAATCTTGTCCTCTGGCACTTTCCATACTACCATACCATTTGCGGAAAAACCTGCGTCTCTATGGCGCAGAATGGCAGCATATCTCCGCATCACACCTAGTTGCTCGTACTCCTTCGCTTTTGCAAAGAGCTCGCCGGTGGTTATTCCGAGAGCCCCGGCAGACTTCTTAAATGGCTCAGAGGTTGTTTCGATGTCTTCTTGCAATACGCGAATAAACTTTTTGTCCAAATCAGTGACCGTAAATTTTGCTTGACTAACGGTCTTCAATTCTTCAGTAGGTTTTGGATCAGATGGATCCTGGTTCAGCACATCCAACCTTACACCAATCTTGTAGAGTCTGAGTGTGGGTAACACCCTATACTTGGTGACACCATCTAGCGAAGCCATGTGTTCTAAGTCTCGCTTCATATCACCGAATGGAGGAACAGCCAAGGTGAACCACATATTGTATTCATGGTTCCTTTCATAATTATGGCTAACTCCGGGATGGCGGTTTATCTCGTTTGCAACTTGATCGAGCTTGTCTTGTAACACAGAAAATGCGACCAGTGTGCTTTTATAGCCTAATCTTCTCGTATCAAAGATTGCATTGATTTGTCTTATCAGACCAATCCTTTTTAATATTTTAATCCTTTCTAGGACTTCATCCTCAGACATATTGTGTCGCTTAGAAATTTCTAAAAAAGGTCTATCCACTAAAGGAAACTGCCACTGGATTTCATTCAGTAGTTGCTTATCCAATGAATCGATAGTTTGCAACTGCATTGGGTTATCACAATTTACAAATGGGCCAGCATTATTAAATGCTCCTCAATCTGTCACAATTTTTGAGAGCGTAACAATGAATTCATGAAATGAACTTGAACTCTGTCAGGATGATTTTTAAATCAGGAGTCTCAATAACTTGAGGGGATAGAGGGACAGATGACTTGGTTTAGGGATCCATACGGTCACATAATTGAATCGAAAAATAAGACACATAGACTGGTATATTGTTCGTTGTGCCAGAAGTTGGCAAGTAAATCCGACTGTATAAAGTTAAGAGTGAGTATTAGAAATGGGAGGTTATACGAGACGCGATCTTACAAGTATCAGAAGGCTTCCAAAATGAAACGTCTCGACATGGAAGAATCTGCCAAACTAGTGAATGGTTCAGCAACGGATATTCAGAGAGTAATTGGACAAACCCATTAGAATTCCAACAATTTGTCAAATATTCGCTTAATTAGCGTCACCTATGCATGCACAGAGCTATGATAGGAAGGGAAACCACGTCCGTCAAGATCTTTTTTTAGGACGAGTATTACTGAAAGTCGTGACTGCAGGAACCACATATTTTAGACATTTTGGGACATCTATACCAGAGATTGAAATCATATACCATTTCCTTTCAAACGTACTTGGCTCAGTCGTAGAAGAAAAAATTGCTACTACTGGCAACCATACGCCTACTGTAATAGAAATTCACTTCCCCTTTCTTTACGGTGGTGATTTTTTTACTTTATTTGGTCCTGATAAATGGTTCAAGTTAAAGAATGTTATTTCAGATATGAAAAAAAGAAGAGGCAAGAGTCAAATGCAAATAGCTTTTAGCTTCGCTGGAGTTTCTGAAGTGCGCAGCGCTACTGCAACTAAACTCATCTTACAAACTCTTGAATCGGACTATAAAAATATTGAAAAAGCCATCGATAGGGTTGAAACATTAGTTGAATTAATCAAATATCAAATGCCCAAGATGCCTGCAGGGGTAACCGAAATGACGTATTCTTACGAATCTACACATTCTAGGTGGCGTCCTGATGTTGTAAAAACGGACAAGAGAGTTTACAAGTGCTCGAATGACAATTGGAGAATAGTGCCCGATACTTTCTGATGTTTTAAAGGATGTTGGAAGGTTTGTTAACCCATCTGGCCAACAACAGACGATTCGTGTAAGGATCTAAGCAGATCGCGATACCTGCGATCAATAAAAGAAAGCGATTCTGATAATTTTTTTGATTTTCCATATTTGAATCTGACAAGCTCACGATGCCTCCAAAGATGCGTACCTTCGGGGACTGATAGAGTCGTAAAGTAATCAGGACCTTTTAGATTGTCAGTAAGCTTGATACTCTGAGGTATAATATATTCGATGGTAAACCATTCATCACCATCCGGATAGTCATTACCTGTAGATATATCAAAATACAAGAGCAACACATCTTCAACGTTTAAGCCACTTTCTTTGCTCAGAGGATGCTTTATAAGTGACCTTCGATAATCCATTTTTAATAATTCTGGCTCAAAATAATTCCTTATTATTGCAAGTCTAAATATTTCATTTGACTCCTTAATATTCAAAGCTAGTATAACCAGGGATCTCCGTTTAATAACCTTTTTAATTCGGTTTCAGAAGATACGATACCGAAAATTGCCTGAGCTATTTTCTTGCCCCTCATACAGATGATAATCAATATCAATATATTGCCTTCACATAAATCTGCAATTTGGGCGGGGGTCGCCTAGCCTGGTAGGGCGTGGGATTGCTAATCCCATGTTCGCAAGAACTCGTGGGTTCGAATCCCACTCCCCGCGCCATTGCGGTTTGCTTTATTGCAGTGCCTCCCAAGTCTTCCAACTAAGTCTACGTTCCTTACAGTTCAACAGTAAGGCGCAAGAAATATTGAAAACTGCTTTCAAGGGATCCCGTAATCGGCTAGACTGAATGCAGTCGGTTAAGAGATTCTCTCATCTACCGTGCCATATAGAATATTTCAAGGCCTAATACGGGGTCCATCGTTCCAGCTGATAGTAATTCTGGGGTTAGAATATACAATAAGCACCAACGAAATGATCATCTAAACTTAAGTTTCCCCATTTAAATCAGAAGAACCAGTAGTGACTAAGATAGCCCAAAACCCAAGTCATATTAGAATCTAAGTCGTAACGGAAGGAAGATATTACACAGCCAATACACTTTTCAAAAAGGAATTGTGAAGCGGATCAATTTTCGATCGCTATGCTGATTACGTGAACTTCGAATTACCGATAGTCATGTAAGGTGATTGTTTGTATGGCATAACATAATGTAGGTAGATTAAATAATACAAGTTACTAGTAACCTAGAGTGCATTACTGGATGGGTTCACTTTGTCTTGTCAATGAAGGCGAGAAGAGCGATCCTAACAAGATAAGGTCCTTCTTCCCTTTGGGAGTAATATCAGTAGCAGACAGAATTACAATTGTTAATAAAATGGCAAATAATATTCCTGACAAATCGTGGATGCTCTATCTCTTGGAAATTTTTAACAATCAAGATATCGCATTGGAGCTAAATTTAATCTGCCAATTCGATGGTCAAGACTATTTTGAAGCAATATTTCGAGGGGTCAATCAGTATAGGTTCGTGCAGGTTCTTCCAATTGTCGGGCACACTTACAATCGCCAAATATTTCTTGATTCAAAGAATCAAACAATCAGATATGCGTTGACAGATAAAAACACTAGGCAATATGAAATATACGATCTCTCTACAAAGAATCTCTCTGGATTTAGTTTTCAAGGCTCAAGACAATTTACAGGAATAGAATGGTGGAATAAAATGAAGAATTCGCCGTATCCAATAAGGTATCATGTAGAAGTTTCCCAGTTATTGTTTGGGCTTAACGATATTTACCCAGACGAATATTCAACTACTTTTTATCCTTATAACGCGTTGCTGCCAAATAATGATGGCTCAGGGACTTCATACCCTGTTTCGATGCAAGACCTGAAAATCAAAGATGATGGCTGTATATCTTACCAATTTAATTCTGGTAGATGCAGTACCGGGATACGATACGGCTGCTGATTTTATTATACAAAGTTCAATTTGGAAGCAAGGGCGACTCTCTTTTCACCTTAAAGCCAATACATATTACATAGAGTTCACTGCTTTCCTGTCTGCTGGCTGGTGGCTTGCTGAGCTTTACTAATGCAAAGTGTTCAGCAAGTTCATCTACAAATGATCTTGTCGAAGCACCTTGAAAAATCTTGTACACGGCGTTTCCTCCACTTGCAAGAATTTTTGTAGAGACATGGAGGGCGTGCTTCGTAAGGTGAATTTGTCTTTCATGATCAATTTCCCAAATTCCACTAACGTTTGGTGACATGTCACTAAGCACTACATCAAATTTATTACCAGGGCCGATAGTCTGAAGAAGAACTTGTACAAGTTGCGGATCCTCTATGTTTCCCTTGATAAATCTTGTACCGGCCAACGGTCGTATTTCCTTTAGATCTAATCCCAATACATAACCGGATTGACCGACTAATTGACTTACTACTTGAATCCACCCTCCTGGGGCGCAACCAAATTCAATCACTTTATTAGATTTCTTGATTATCTTGTAAGACTTGTTGAGCTGTAGGAGTTTAAACGCGGCTCTACTCCGATATCCCTGTTGTTTTGCTAATTTCCTATATTGATCTTTCTTTGCTTTAATCAGCTTCATTCTACTAAAAGGTTAGGGAATCAAAGCACACACAAGAATATAATTTATGCTGTCTCATAGATGCAAAAATATTATACTTCAGTTACAACTGGTGTAATCAATGGTAGATCACATTTATCAACCTGTTCAATAAAATGGTCCTTTCAAAGGTAATCATAATAGACTATTGGTCATTACGCTGTATCCAAACTAATCCTTACATTACATAATCTCAAACATTATTAAGATAACCGTCCTGCTGTAATTTCTCTGCATGTGCTCTAATATACCTCCATACTACGTCTGCTTTCGATGATTGAAAATCCCACGGAGCTACCAAAACAACATCATTATCTCTTATCCACATTCTTCTCTTTATTTTCCCACTAATGCGACATACTCTTACTTGGCCATCTGTGCACTTGACAACTACATTGTCTCCCCCTACAAGTTTGATAACCCTGCCAAGCAATTGTCCGTCCTGTGGCAGGACCAACTCCTTCAAATGGGATTCGCTCAGCACTTTCCTTTTGCCTATTTCTAAGACCTCGTTAATATTACCCCAGAGCACATGTAATAAAAACGTATCATTTTAAGGAAAAAAACATCTGGTTTTGGATACGACTTGGCAATAGGCAGAATTGTCGATTATACCCCCCCCCACTGAAAGATATCCCGTTTCGGTAACGAAACTGTGCTAGCTGTCCACGAAAAAGTAGTAATATGATATAGTTCCTCGACCCACTCCTCTAAATAATGACCTAGTATACTTTCGAAACAATTAACGCGACTAAAAATAGTGTGTGCAGAAATACTTCTTCTTCTTGCTCCGAAGACCGTTAGAAGGTGGTAGTTTAGTAGGTTTATATTCTTTATTTTAAATGAACAAAAATAAAAGGTTTCATATATAAGAAAAACAAGTGTGCCAGTTTTCAGTCTATTTACTTCGGGATCAAATTTAAAAAAAATCAAAATGTCTTGAATGAGTTTCACTCTTCTGAATCTCATTCTATATAAATTAATTCCCTATATCTTCACTACTTTAATGATATTATTGTACAGTTCGTTACTACATATTGTTTTGGGGCTATCTAAGCAGAAAAGGATTACATCGATCTGGCTACTCTTCTATTTTCAGGTTATCCATTGGTATCATTCTTTCCATACCACTATAGAGTTCCAGGTATCTTTCTCCTTTATGAGTTATTTGATACGTTTTTCTATCTTCGTCATATTTCACAAGCCCGTTATCTAACAATTCTGAAAGGTATTCTCTCAATTGATTGGTTGATAAATAAGCTTTAAACATGATCTTCGTCTTACTCGTGCCTCTTCCCTGAGCAGCTTCCAATATCATCGCAATAATGTCATTTCTAGCCCTATTCTTCACTGGAGTTCCCTTAAGTATATTCACGCAATATATTTATGGAGGACTAATGCATCATCTAAAAATAAAATAGGTACAAATGCTACTATCAACTAATTAAAACGTGGACAATTAAAGATTATAAGCTAAGATTTATTATTTATTCATATAGTGATCAGGGTCAGCTAGTATACCTTCCAACGATGTCACCAACACAAAGTCAGGAACAACGTTTACAATTCATTGTTAAATTGCTCACACAAGTACATAGAGCTAACAGGATAGTTTGGTGTAAAAAGTGGTAGTATTGAATACAATGTATATTTTACTGCTCTGTAAGGGTACAGTGGATGATTATTCTTAGATTACTGGATTTAAAGAAACTGATAGTGTTCAAATATTAAATATCAGACTTTCTGATAATTTCGTCACAGATATACACCAATAGTTGGTACTTTAAGAGCGCCAGGCCCTTTCATTGCCGAATCATGAATAATTTTTCAGCATGTAGGACTTTCCATTGGTGATAGTCTAGTACTTTCTTTAATGTAATAGGTCTTGATATTGGTAACTCTTGGGGATACAATAGCTAAGAGGCAACCTATAAATGACGACTGGTAGATGTTCTATTGAATGTCACAGCCTCACTTTACAGATGGAAATCTCATTATCCTATTTGGCGTGCATACTGAGAGCGAGGCAGCTAAAACTGTTCCCAACCATGTTGAAGAGCGAGTAAGAGTCTGTTTCGATTTGCATCGTATTATTACAACTTCTAAGCCTGACGGTAGCAATAACCTAGTACTAGTGGTCGCGGATACCAACACTGGTTTGACCCTTAAAAAAATGCTAATTGAAGGCGGAATCAAAGGAGACCTAATCCAATTTACTGACTCTCCTAAGAGTATCGAGCAAACAGTTGATTATGTGCTTAAATTCATAAAAAATCGGGCCAACCCTCCGTATATCTACTTCGTTGGATCTGTTTGGCAGAAGGATACGTTTGAATCAGCCATTCTCTCAAAAATGAAAAATTATCACGCAAGATTCGAAGGTGCTCCAGACCACAGACCGGTAGATAGTGTCGCAAGAGAAAAAGCGCTTAACACTCCAGCAAAAGGTATCGGATACTACAAGGATAAACTAAAGAATAAAGCTGCTGACATGGTTATCAACTACATATTTCCTGATGATAAAAACAAGTAATGTGCCGTCTCATCAATATCAGTTAGTCCGCGTTCGCCGGTCAAAACTTGAGAGGAACTGAATTTCAGCTAAACTATCTGCGGACATCATTGTGTTTGTGATGCCAAAAATTTTCCTCTTCTGTGGCTTGCCCGGAGTAGGCAAGACGACTCTTGCTAAGTCGGTGGCTTCCAGAACAGGGGCTAATATATTATCTTCTGACAAGATACGGAAAGAGCTAATAAAATACCCTGCCTATACAAGAACTGAAGGCCGTTTGATATACGACGTGTTGATATTATTGGCTAAGTATTTGACAGCTGCCGGAATCGACTGTATACTCGATGCAACATTTAACAGAGAACGGTCGAGAAAGGAAGTCGAAAACAAGCTTGGCTCTAACAATGTACAGCTGCATGTGATTGAATGCACCTGTCCAGAGGACGTAGCACTGGAGCGATTGAAAAATAGGAGAAACGACTACTCTGACGCAGGTCATGCAATTTATTCTAAAATGAAAAGCATTTATGAACCTGTTCAGGGCCAGCATTTAGATGTAGATACTAGCTTACCATGTGAGGTAAACCTGCAAAAGATACTTTCATATGTATTTGGAGCAGCAAAGTGAAAAAAATGAACCTCCAAGTATCTACGTCGTCATCATTATCGGAACAAACCTGTTGTTAATATTTCATGTACTCTAACACTACAAAGGAACTATGGAACTGTCCCCAGTCTTTAAATCATACGCCACTAAAATTATCATATTTGTTGTTGTCATGCATGACTTATGACTGATTCTAGTACTTACCGATTCTAACGGTTGAAAATCTTAGCCGTTGACCCGCAACGGATCATGAATCAAGCCCCGAAATGTACAGTACAGGGAAGCGGAACAACAAAAAGAGAAAGAAAACTAGACTAGATTTTAGTCTATTTCGAGGTTCCGTTCTTTGAGTTCTTGGTCATCCAGTTTCTTTAGCTCAGAGATGAGAAATTCTCGATATTTTCCCTTCTCCTGTTCAGTCATCTTATCTAGGTTTGAGCTAAGAGCAGTACCTATTGCAGAAGCTCTGTCAATGAGGTCCAATGCCATGAATTTTCCAACATTTCCAAATCGCAGCATAACATCTAACTGCTTTTGTATTATATTATTAATAGACTCAACGTCTGAAGCCATTTCTAGTCCCTTCAAAGTTATTCTGTACCTACCGTTTTCTGCCTCTTCAATCAATCTTTCTTCTAAGAGCCTACCTAGCATCGGATAGATTAGACCAGGAGAAGGCTTCCACTTGCCATCGCTCTGAAGGACTGCTCTGTCAATAATTTCTTTTCCGGTCATAGGTGTGTCCTTGAGCAAATTTAATACGTAGTGTCTGGAGAAACCACGTGGAATTGAACTACCTACCCTTGATATCCAATTTGAGAGCATATCACTAGTAATATCGCTAGAGACATATTTAAGCCTTAGGATTGCGATTTCTGTTGCGAACTCGGGAGATCTGACTTGACGTTGCGGAACGGGTGTTAAAGTTGCGTGACGGGTGGTTTATATCCGGCAATGGTTCAGTAACGGGCAATGCTGGAACCACTAGAACAAATCGGGTTATATGTGGGAATCGCCGGGTTCATAATCGCGCTGGTTTTGGCTATCAAAGAGATCTACGTCAGTTTTTTATTAAACCGGATCTTTTCATAGAACTTCGTGACGATGATGATGCAACTTTTAGACCAGAATTAGAAATTCCGGGACAGAATATCAATCGACAACATTTGAGGGTCAGAGTCGTCAATCGAGGGAGAGGTGTAGCTACAAACTGTACTGCGAAGTTTCGGCTCACGGGACAGACGTCAGACACGAGAAACCCATCACCAGAGTCAAAAGTTCTTAGATGGGAAGATGGCTCAAACGATAAAACTATTTATCCGCGTGGCGAAGATGAAATATTGAACGTAATTTTTGCTGATTCTGATTTGCAACAGCGCTTTGAGCGAACAGGTCAAGACATATTCGCACTAGTTGCCACGAACGCGGCATATGAGCAGCGTGAATTCCGAGCACAAGACGGTTTTGGCGACGGGAACTTTGAGGCTGAGCTTTCAGTTAGATCTCAAGAAGGTGCCTATTGTTTGGTAAACCTGTTTATTCAAATAGGTCACAATCATCGCGGTGTAAGCATGAGACTCTCACATTGGGATAGAATCATACTCGCATATAAGCGACGACCATCCGTTGTTAGATTTGTGTCTCGGCGGTTACGTAACTGGCTACGTTAATCATTCTCTAACTATCCAATACCCACGAGCTAAATAATCCCCAATGACCACACGCGCAGTTTCAGCTACAGTTGGGGTGTTAAATCAATCAGAAACTTCGTTTACACGACTAACTAGGTCGTGTATATTTTCTGACAATCTTCTCAATTCATCTCTATTGGGTAAATCGATCTCATTTTTTTCAGCATAGTATAAATGTATATTATCGCGCCGCCCAACATATCATATAATTGCTGATTTAGTTTTTTAGCACGTCTAACTAATTTCCACTGTTCCAGAATCTTTTGCCATGCCTCAAACTCATCCATTTGACTCTCCATTTGCAATCTCTGATTCTGAATGGAATGTTCTCTCCCACCAATTGTTAATCTTATCACCACGGTTCACTTTTTCGGCTAAGGTTTGAATCGAGTCAGCATCTTTAGCTCTGATTTGTTGATATACTCCCATTAAGACAATCTGATCCGAATATAGCGCTTCTAACGCTTTGAGCATAGGTCTGACAAATAATAAATCTAGTTTCTGCATGGAGTTTATCGGCGTTGGATTTGCTAGAGCTTTCTCAATAGATTCGATCTTTTTTTGGTATGATTCTCTTGCATACTGAAAAAACTGATTAATGTCGTCTTCACTCAATATAACTCACTCTTTGATTTGTTTTTAGATTTTTGAGAGACCCATAAATTAATAGCCTCTTCTAACGCTTTTGAGAGATCCCCTTTTCTCCCACCAAATCTCTTGGTTATCTCCATTCTAAACTCTTGTTCGAGATCACCGATGGCTTGCGATCTCAATATACTAGAAGAGTTTACCGCCTAGCATTTGAGCAGTTTCTGAGGGATGGAGCCAAGACTTCTGACCTGCAAGTATTGCTCGACTACAAGCCCAAGGTCATTGAGCAAATGGTCATTGGCTACATCGAAATGCTGCGAGACAAAGGCAGGGCACATAAAACTATTGCTCTGATAATGAAGATTTAATACGTGATTGGGCTTTAGATAAAAAGAATACGAAACTTATATCGAAAACATTCGGATAACTTATTATATCTCTGTACACATCCAATTTTTTACAATAATGGCTGTGATATTGACTTGCCCTAAATGCGGTCATGAATTTCCATCAACTACCCTGAACGTAAAAGATCCGAGCGAATATCAAAACGTAACTGCTATGGGGACAAGAGAGACTTGTCCAAAATGCGCTATTACATCCACATTCGATAGTTCAATGTTTGAGTTGCAACCATAGTGATCCATGTCCCGATGGTTAACACTCTTCTTGAAAGTCTAAATGTCCTGATAAGTTAACAGAACCGGGTTGCGATTTCTATCGCGACCCCGTTTGTTTTGACTTAGCGTGTGGTTAGGTTGAAAACGTGCATTAAGTGTCGCGACGCGGGTGAGTCATCGTGATGTGAGATCTGACAACTAGATTGACAATCTTGACTGATAATACAATGTTCAAGATATTTCCCTAGTAGGGTGTCGATGGTGTCAGTCAGGGTTGTCATTAGTGTCAGTCAGGGTTGTCATTAGTGTCAGTCAAGATAATTAATGATTGTCAATAGTTGGCAAGCATGAAGAATAA
>OCZV010000333.1_pt1 | contig 17187 bp, 18 predicted proteins | sample 1539051 | NCBI WGS metagenome assembly OCZV01 (sample SAMEA3113581, study PRJEB22503) | soil metagenome
GGTCCTCCAACGTGTTCCTGGAGAACGGGGCCCGCCTGTACCTCGACGTCGGCTCACACCCCGAGTACGCCACGCCGGAGTGCGACTCGGTGCTGGACCTGGTGGCCCACGACAAGGCCGGGGAACGGGTGCTGGAGGCGCTCCTGTCGGCGGCCGAGCTCCGCTTGCACGAGGAGGGCATCTCCGGCGAAGTGTTCCTGTTCAAGAACAACACCGACTCGGCCGGGAACTCCTACGGGTGCCACGAGAACTACCTGGTGGCCCGGCAGGGCGAGTTCGCCCGGATGGCCGAGGTGCTGATCCCGTTCTTCGTCACCCGGCAGGTGTTCGCCGGAGCCGGCAAGGTCCTCCACGGGCCTCGGGGAGCCCAGTACTGCCTGTCCCAGCGCGCCGAGCACATCTGGGAGGGCGTGTCCTCGGCCACCACACGGTCGCGCCCGATCATCAACACTCGTGACGAGCCCCACGCCGACGCGGAGCGCTACCGGCGGCTCCACGTCATCGTGGGCGACTCGAACATGAGCGAGTTCACCACGTACCTCAAGGTCGGCGTGACGGACCTGGTACTCCGCATGGTCGAGGAGAACACCGTGATGCGCGACCTCACGCTCGAGAACCCGATCCGGGCCATCCGGGAGATCAGCCACGACATCACCTGCCGGAAGAAGGTCCGGTTGGCCAACGGCCGGGAGATGTCCGCGCTCGACCTCCAGGAGCAGTACCTCGAGCGGGCCCGGCGGTTCGCCGACCACCGAGGGCTCGACGGGGCGGCCTCCCGGATCCTCGAGGAGTGGGAGGGTGCGCTCACCGCGCTCCGGCGCGGTGACCACGACCGGCTGCGAACGAAGATCGACTGGGTGGCCAAGCACCAGCTGATCCGGGCCTTCCGCGAGAAGCACGGGTACTCGCTGTCGCACCCGAAGGTGGCGCTGATGGACCTGGCCTACCACGACGTGAACCGGGAGCGCGGGCTGTACTACCTGTTGGAGCGGCGAGGACGGATGGAGCGCGCGGTGGGGGAGCGAGAGGTCCAACGGGCCATGCACGACCCGCCGCAGACCACCCGGGCGCGGCTCCGAGGCGAGTTCATCCGGCACGCCAAGCAGCGCCGCCGCGACTACACCGTCGACTGGGTGCACCTGAAGCTCAACGACCAGGCCCAGCGGACGGTGCTGTGCAAGGACCCGTTCCGGTCACGGGACGACCGCGTCGAGCAGCTGATCGCGCACATGTGAACCACGCGGTGCTACCCGAGGCCGCTCACCCGCGAGGAGGCCCGCGGCTTCATCGAGAAGCACCGGCACCGCTACGTGGCCGACGGGTTCGGGGTGTGGGTGCGGGAGGCCCTGTTCCACGACCTCCCGCACCTGGTGTTCGCCAACGGCTAGCAGCAGCCGGGTCCGCAGCAGCCCGGAGGGCACTCCTCGCACATCGACGGTCACCTCCTCGTATCGATGACGGTCGATATCTTGACGGAAGCATCGACCCGTGTCAATATGTTGAGCATGCGCCTGATCCAGCAGATCGACGAGCGGTGCTGTCCCCCGGTCCTTTGGTCAGCCCTCGATGAGGCCGACGCTGACCGGCTGGCCGGAGCCCTCCGGGTCGTGGCTGACCCAGCGCGGCTCCGGCTCCTCAGCATGATCGCGGCTCGGCCCGGCGCCGAGTCCTGCGTGTGCGAGCTCACCGAACCCTTGGGGCTCTCCCAGCCGACCGTCAGCCACCACCTCCGGGTGCTCCACGAGGCGGGCGTGCTGGACCGTGAGAAACGCGGCCGGTGGGTCTTCTACCGCCTCAACCCCGAGCCGCTCCGCCTGCTTCGGTCCGCCTTGGAGCCGTCCGTGGCGGTTGCCTAGATCCGCAGGAAGCCTTCGGTGATGACCCGGCGGCCGATCTCGAACGCCGCCAGGCAGTCGTCGGCCGAGTTTGCCGAGGCCGCCACGATCGTCAGGTCGCGCCCGTGCTCATCGGCCAGGGTGATGGCCCGTCGGGCCCCGATGCCCACCAGATCCCATCCCGTCCGCCCGGACACCCGCGCGGTCGTGACGAAGCACGCCGCCGGAGCGCCGCCGGCCAGCGCGGCGTCGAAGGCGGCGCCCCCGGTGGTCGACACGAGCACCACGACCCTGCGGTCGACGTCGACCAGGTCCACGAGCTCGGCTCCCTGGTTCGCCGCCAGCTCGTAGCGGACCCCCGCGGTGGTCAGAGCCTGCAGCACCGGCAGGGACCGCGCTCGCCGCTGTTCCTCGGGGCCGACCCTCGGCTCGGCCACCACGACCACGTCGGTGCCGAGCTTGCCGGCGATCCCGGCGGCCCGCCGGCCCACTGCGCCGGGGTCGAGCCGCACGGGGGCCTGCGCGCCAGCCGGCGAGGCACCCAGCACGGCCGCGGCGCCTGCGGACACCGCGGCCTCGGCGCTGGTGGAGGAGTCGACCACGTCCACGACCGCCACCACCCGGCCCCGGGCGCCGGCCTCGGCCGCCCCCGAGGCGTTGAACGTGATCTCCAGCTTCCGGGTCCTCATCCCTCCACCTCGGTTCGCCAGTTCGCGTCGCCGGAGGCCATCCGCCCGGCCAGCACGCCGGCGGCCCCCGCGGCCATGAAGAACGCCGGCTCCTCCTCGAGCGACCGGCCCATCGTCTCGGCAGTCACACGCCGTTCGGCGAGGAGGTCGATGGCCGGCTGCCCGGTGACCTCGACGAGCTGATGGCGCTCCTCCAGGCCGGCCTCCTTCAGCGCGTCCCATACCACGCTGCGTCGTTCGTCGTCGAGGACCGGCACCGCCACGTGAACGGGGAGCAGGGCCACCTCCGATAACACCGTGACCGAATGCGGGGACACGCCGTGGTGTCGGTACGAGGGATCGGCGAAGTTGAGACGGAGCGCCGCCACCGGCCGGCCGCCGAGGATACCGACGGCGTTGAGCGCGGTGCCGGATCCGACGTCGCTGGCACCCCACCGCGTGGCCGTCCCCACCTTGCCGGGACCGTCGGCCACCACGATGGCGTCGGCGCCGGCCACCGAGCGCGCTGCCAGGAGGCCGCTGAACACGTTGACGGCTTCGAGGTCCCCGCCGAACGCCTGGCCCGCGGTGACCACCGCGTGGATCAGGCCGGCCTCGCGGAGGTCGGCGAGGAGCCGGGAGAACCACGCCGGGAGGGCCGCGCCGTCGGTCATCACGTGGACCACGCGTTCGGCCCCGGCCGCCACCGCCCCGGCGCACGCAGCGCCGAGCATCGAATGGAGCGGGACCCACACCACCGGGGTGCCGTCGAGCCCGTCCGCGGAATCAAAGGCCGAGCGGTCCGGGCCGCCCTGTTCCTCGACGGCTTGGACCTTGGCCTGGAGCGGCGTGTACCGGAGCTTCATCACGTGGCCGGCCGCCGGCGGATCGAGGTCGTCCTGGCCCTCCACCGCCACCACGAAGTGCCAGCCGCCGGTGCCCAGGCCCAGGGCACCCGCGGTCGTGTTCAGCACGACCGTGTCCCCGACGGCGGCTGGCCCGGTCAGCTCCGGGTACGCCAGGGCCCGCTCGGTGAGCCCCTCGACCTCGACCTCGAGCTCGAGCACGCCGGGGCGGGACTCGGTCGCGCGGGCCACGATCCCCCTGCGGAGCCTGATCACCTCGGCGGTATGCTAGCCGCGATGCACCCCCTGGAACGGCTGGTCAACCTGGTCGCGTTGCTCCTGGAGACCGGCCGTCCCCTCACCTTCGAGGAGATCCGGAACGTCCTCCCCGCGTACGACCAGGTCGATCGAGCCTCGGCCAAGCGGCAGTTCGAGCGGGACAAGGAGACCCTCCGGCAGATCGGGATCCCCGTGGAGACCGTGGCCACCGATGCCTGGGAGGTCGAGGAGGGCTACCGGATCCCGAAGGAGCGCTACGAGCTCCCCGACATCTCGTTCACCGCCGACGAGGTGGCGGCGCTGTTCGTGGCCGCCCACGCGCCGGGGCGTGAGGGCGACGCGGCCCGGGCCTTCCGCAAGCTGGCGCTCGGAGCCGGCGGCGGCGTGATCGAGGCCACCGACGAGGCCTCGCCCGTCGGCGTGGACGCTTCGGGTCCCCACCTGGGGCAGATCGCCGACGCCGTCTCCGGACACCGCCGGATCCGATTCCGGTACCGCCCGGTGTCCGGCCGGGCCGGACGCCGCGACGTCGACGCCTGGGCCCTGGTGTTCCGGGGCGGCGCGTGGTACCTGGTCGGGTGGGACCGCGGCCGGAAGGAGCCCCGGTCGTTCCGCCTGTCCAGGATCGACTCGGGGATCGAGGACGCCGGCACCGGCGAGCCGCCCCCCGAGGGCTTCAGGGGGTCCGAGCAGCTGCGGGCGGGACCCTGGGGCCTGGGGGAACCCGAGACCACCGCCCGGGTGGCGTTCAGCCCGAAGGTGTCGTGGTGGGCGCTCGGCGGCGTCCCCGGCGCCAGAACGCTCCGGACCGGCCGGGACGGGTGGACCGAGGCCGAGGTCCCGGCGGCCGCCGGCGAGGCGTTCGTGTCATGGATCCTGTCGTTCGGGCCCGACGCCCGGGTCTTGGCCCCTCGAGCCGTGCGGGCGGCGGTGGTCGAGGCCCTGGAGGCCGCCCGTGCCGCCCTCTAGAACCGCGGAGCGGCTGCGGCGCCTGCTGGCCGTGGTTCCGTACGTCGTTCGCAACCCCGGGACGAGGGTCGAGGAACTGTCCCGCCTGTTCTCGGTCGAGGAACGGGAGCTGCTGGCCGACCTGAACCTCCTGTTCATGACGGGGCTCCCGCCCTATGGCCCCGGGGACCTGGTCGAGGTCGACATCGACGACGAGGGCCGGGTGTGGCTCCGGATGGCCGACCACTTCTCGCGCCCGGTCCGCCTGACCAGGGCGGAGGCGGTGGCCCTGTACCTGCGGGGCACCGAGCTCCTGGGCGTTCCCGGCCTGGCCGAGGCCGGGCCGCTCCGCTCGGCCCTGGACAAGATCGCCGAGCGGCTGGGCCCCGAGACCCTGGGCGAGCTCCGGGTCGAGGTGGGCCACGCGGATGTCGCCGCCGGGCCGGTGGCGACCGTCCGCCGGGCCGCCGAGGAACGAGAGCGCCTCGAGATCGATCACTACTCGGCGGCCCGGGACGCCGTCACCACCCGACGGATCGACCCGGAGCACGTCTTCTCAGCGCTCGGCAACTGGTATGTGGTGGCCTGGGACCACCTCGCCGACGCCGAGCGGATGTTCCGGGTCGACCGGATCCGCGAGGTCCGCCCGACGGGAGAGTCGTTCGAGCCCCGGGGGCTCTTGGGCCCCGGCCGGGAGCTGTACACGCCCGGAGCCGAGGACCGCACGGTTCGCCTGCGTCTGGCTCCGGGCGCCCGGTGGGTCGCCGAGTACTACCGGATCGACCGGGCGGTGGACCGGGACGGCGCTCTCGAGGTCACGCTTCCCACCAAGAACCTGGCCTGGGTGGCCAAGCTGCTCCTCAGGCTCCAGGGCCAGGCCCGCGTGGTGGACCCACCGGAGCTGGCCGGGGCCGCCAGGGCCCTGGCCGACCAGACGCTCGCCCTGTACCGCGGGTAAAGGTGGGACCCGCTCGAACCGATACTCCCTCCGAGATGACCAGCATCCGGACGAACTGCCCCCGCTGCGGGGAGGTCGAGATGCGGGCCGACGTGATCCTCCTGACCGTGGAGCCCAGCTCGGGCGAGGGGACCTACAGCTTCGTGTGTCCCTCGTGCGAGGACCTCGTGGAGAAGCCCGCCGACCAGAAGATCGTCAGCCTGCTGAAATCGGTCGGCGTGGACGTGGCCGAGCGGGCCGCGCCCTCGCCCGAGCTGGAGGTCCGGCCCGACGGCCCGGCCTTCACCCTCGACGACGTCATCGACTTCCACTTCCTGCTCCGCCGCGACGACTGGGTCGGCGACCTGCTGGCATCGGCCGAGTAGGCCGGGCTCGCCCCCCTGCTATCCTCGTCTCCACGATGGTGTGGGTCCTGGTCGGCGTGGGGGTGGCCACCGTCGTCGTGGCGATCGCGCTGGCGGTGGCACTGATGGGGCGTCTCCGGTCCCTGAGCGAGTCCGTGGCCGAGCTCCAGCGATCGCTGGTGCCGGTGCTGGAGGACATCCGGCGGGGCTCGGAGGAGGCCCAGGGGCGCATGGCCAGCCTCGAGGAGCGGGGCACGGCGCTGCAGGCCCCCGGGAGAGGGTAGCGACGTGCCGTCACTCGGGTTCGGCGAGATCCTGATCATCCTGGTCCTGGCGCTGGTCATCTTCGGGCCCCGGCGCCTCCCCGAGATGGGCCGGACCATCGGCAAGTCGCTGCGCGAGCTCCGGCGGACCACATCGGACCTCCGGCGAGAGATCGAGGGCGACCTGGAGCCTCCGGGGGAGACCCTCGAGCAGCGTCGGCAGCGCCTGGCCGCGCGCAAGGCCGACACCCCGCCCGCCCCACCGGAGGGCGAGCCTCCGCCCGCCTGACGGGCGGCCCATCGATGCCCCTGATCCCGCGCCGGCGAGGTCGCCCGACCGAGGCGAGCATGACGCTCGTCCAGCACCTCGAGGAGCTCCGCCGCCGGCTGATCATCTCCGCGGTCGCCGTGGCCCTCGGCTCGATCGGCGGGTTCATCCTGTACCGGCCGGTCCTGGACTTCCTCCAGGAACCGTACCGGGAGGCCGTGGCCTCGCTGCCCGAGACGATCACCGACAAGCTGATCGTGACCACGCCCACCGAGCCGTTCCTGGCGTTCCTCAAGATCGGGCTGTTCGTGGGGCTGATGCTGGCGCTGCCGGTGATCCTCTTCCAGCTGTGGCGGTTCATCACGCCCGGGCTGACCTCCAAGGAGCGGCGGATGGGGATCCCCTTCGTGCTGTCCTCGCTGGTGCTGTTCGGCGCGGGCACCGTGTTCGCCTTCGCGGTGGTACCCCGCGGCCTGGCCTTCCTGTTCTCGTTCGGCGGAGACAACCTGGTTCCCCTGCTGACGATCGATCGCTACCTGAGCTTCCTGTTCTTCCTGGTTCTGGCGTTCGGGCTCTCGTTCGAGCTGCCGCTCGTCCTGCTGTTCCTCACCGGCGTCCGAGTGATCTCCAGCGCCCAGCTACGGCGTTGGCGCCGGTACGCGCTGATGGGGACGGTGGTGTTCGCCGCCGTCGCCACCCCCACCCAGGACCCGTACACTATGTTGCTCATGGCGGTCCCCATCTACCTGCTGTACGAGGGGGCCATCCTGATCGCTCGAGCCTTCAAGAGGTGACGTGAACGTGGCCATCAAGGGGAAGCGGCGGACCAGGACCCGGAGCGGCCGGACGGTCGCCATGGCGCCCCGTGCGTTCCTGGTGCCGCCGAAGACGCCGCTGATGCGGCGGACCGGGACCAAGGTCGTGCTGGTGCTGTTGGGCTGGACCCTGGTGTTCGGGGTCCTGGTCATGGCCGACGCCCAGAGCGACGCCGACCGCCGTCGCGAGGAGATCTCCGAGTTCACCTCGCTCGTCGAGACCCGCCTCTACCAGGGCGGTGTGGCCCAGCAATCATTCGCCGGCCCGCTTGTCCTCCCGCAGCTCGGGGAGGCGGTGTCCCAGCTCCAGGCGGGCCAGGGGAACGAGGCCGAGCTCGTGGAGAACACGGCCTCATGGTCGGATGTCGCGCAAGGTGCCAGCGACGGCATCGGGGGCATCGACATCGACCTGGCAGGGCTGAAAGAGGCCCGCAACCTGATGCAGCAGGGCCTCGAGCTGTACGCGGGGCTGGCGCGGCAGGTGGCCGTGGCCGCCGAGCTGGAGGGGCGGAGCCGGACCGCGCTCCTGGAGACCATCGGGGAGCAGATGTCCACGGCGGCCACGATCTTCGACACGGGGTACGGAGCCCTCCAGGAGGAGCGCCGGCTGGCCGGCCTTCCGACCTCGGCGGGACTTCCCGGGGGCCTCCCCGACGACTTCGGCGGCCTCCCGGTCCCCGGGGGCTGATCCGTGGCGAACCTGGTCCTGGTCCACGCCTTCCCAGTCGACGCGTCGATGTGGGACGAGCAGGTCGCCGCGCTCGGGAACGAGGTCGAACAGATGGTGGCGCCGAACCTCCCAGGCTTCGGGGGCACGCCTGGGGTCGGGGACGTGATGAGGATGGAGGCCGCCGCCGATCACGTGGTGGCCGAGATGGATCGGGCCGGGATCGACCGGGCCGCGGTGGTGGGGGTGTCGATGGGCGGCTACGTGGCGTTCGCCATGTGGGCCCGCAATCGGGATCGGTTCGCCGCCCTCGGCCTGGCCGACTCGCGGGCCGAGCCGGACGACGACGCCGGCCGGGAGCGCCGGCGACAGGTTGCCGAGAAGGCCCGGACCGAGGGCAGCGGCGCCATCGCCGAGTCGCCGCCGCCGCTCCTCTCCGAGGGGGCCGATCCGGCCCTGTGGGACCGGGTCCGGGAGATGATCCGACGGCAGCCCGGCGAGTCGATCGCAGCGGCCTCGCTGGGGCTGGGGGAGCGCGCGGACGCCAGGCCGCTGCTCGCGGGCATCGACGTGCCGACCACGGTGATCGTCGGCTCGGCGGACACGCTGACGCCCCCGCCGATGTCGGAGGCCATGGCCGAAGCGATCCCCGGGGCGGAGCTGGTCGTGCTCGACGGCGCCGGCCACCTGTCGAACCTGGAGGACCCCCAGGGTTTCACCGACGCCGCGCGGAGCCTGCTGCGCCGAGCCTGACGCCGGGGGCTGCGGGCCCGGTGGGAGAATGAGGCCGATGGACCCGCAGCGGTTCGCCGCCCGCTACCCGTTCCCGCTCGACGCCTTCCAGATCGAGGCCATCGGTGCGCTCGACACCGGTGAGTCGGTTCTGGTCGCAGCGCCGACGGGCTCGGGGAAGACCGTCGTGGCGGAGTTCGCCATCGAGCGGGCTCTGGCGGCGGGGCGGAAGGCCTTCTACACCACGCCGCTGAAGGCGCTGTCGAACCAGAAGTTCGGCGACTTCGTGGCTCGGTACGGGGCGGCCCGGGTGGGGCTCCTCACCGGGGACAACTCGATCAACGGCGAGGCCCCGATCGTGGTCATGACCACCGAGGTGCTCCGGAACATGCTGTACGAGCGGAGCCGCACGCTCGAGAACCTCGAGTGCGTTGTGATGGACGAGGTCCACTACCTCCAGGACCCGTACCGGGGCGCGGTGTGGGAGGAGGTGCTGATCCACCTCTCGCCGTCGGTCTCCGTGGTCTGCCTGTCGGCCACGGTGTCGAACGCCGAGGAGTTCGGCGAATGGCTGACGACCCTGCGGGGGACCACGCGTGTGGTGATCGAGGAGCGGCGCCCGGTGCCCCTCGAACATCTCTACATGGTGGGCCACGACCTCCACCCGATGCACGTGGAGCAGGCCGGCCGCCTGGTCCCGAACCCGTATGTCGCCTCCCTCGGCCAGCGTGAGCTGCGCGCGCGCGAGTACCGACGCCGGGGGAGCGGGAGGGTGCAGTACCAGCGGATCGGGCGACCCCGGGAGGGTCATCGGCGGGTCTACACACCGCGACGGGAGGAGGTCGTTGAGGTCCTGGCCGACGAGGGGATGCTCCCGGCGATCTACTTCGTGTTTTCCCGGACCGGCTGTGACAGGAGCGTGCAGTGGCTCACCTCGGCGGGGGTGCGGCTGGCCAACCACGCCGAGGAGGAGCGGATCCGCGAGTTCGCCGACATGCGGACAGCGTGGATGGAGGAGGAGGACCTCCAGGCGTTGGGCTACTACGAGTTCCGCGAGGCCCTGGCGGCCGGGGTCGCCGCCCACCACGCCGGGATGGTCCCGGTGTTCAAGGAGACCGTCGAGGAGCTGTTCGCCGCCGGTCTGGTGAAGGTGGTGTTCGCCACCGAGACCCTCTCGCTGGGGATCAACATGCCGGCCCGGACCGTGGTCATCGAGAGCCTGTGGAAATTCTCCGGCGAGCGCCACGAGCTCCTTACGCCCGGGGAATACACCCAGCTGACCGGACGAGCCGGACGGCGTGGGATCGACGAGCACGGTTTCGCGGTCGTGCTTCACCAGCGAGACGTCGACTTCGAGCGTGTGGCCGGGCTGGCCACCACTCGCACGTACGAGCTGACGTCCTCGTTCCGGCCCTCCTACAACATGGCCGTGAACCTGGTGCGCAACTACTCGCCCGACGATGCCCACCACTTGCTGAACTCGTCGTTCGGACAGTTCCAGGCCGATCGCGGGGTGGTGACCCTGGAGCGCCAGCTGGAGCGGAACCGGGAGGCCCTGGAGGGACCACTGGCCCGGATCGAATGCGATCGTGGCGACTTCCTCGAGTACTGGCGGATGCGCGAAGAGGCCGAACGGCTCCGCCGGGAGGCGTCCCGCCGCCACGATCGGGCGCGCCGCGGCGACGTTCGGAACGCGCTGGCCTCGTTGCGACCGGGGGATGTGGTTCACATTCCTCGGGCCAGCCGGCGGGGCCTGGCCGTGGTCCTGGCCAATCGGGACGGGCGGCCGACGCTGCTGACCCAGGACCGCCGGTACTTCCGGGCCTCGGCCAACCACTTCGACGAGCCGCCGGAGGCCCTGGCCCGGATCCCGCTGCCGCGGTCCGGGAGCGCCCGGAGCGCCCGATACCGACGCGACCTGGCCGCCAGGCTCGTCTCGCTGAACGTCAGGCCGCCGAAGCCGAGGAGGCGGGTGGTCGATCGCCGGGCCCTGGCCAGGGCCGAGGACCTCGAAGCCCGCGCCGCGAGGCATCCGTGCCATGGTTGTCCCGACCGCGGTGAGCACGAGCGGTGGGCCGCCCGAGTCTCGCGCCTGGAGCGAGAGATCGCGGGGCTGGAACGGCGGATCCGATCGCGGACGGAGACCCTGGCCCGGCAGTTCGACCGGGTCCTTAGCGTGCTGGAGGTCCTCGGCTATGTTGATGGGTTCGCGCTGACGGATCGCGGCGCCACCCTGGCCAGGATCTACGGCGAGGCCGACGTGGTGGTCGCCGAGATGCTGGCCGAGGGGCTCCTGGCGGAGCTCTCGCCGGCCGAGAGCGCCGCGCTGGTGTCGACGCTCGTGTACGAGTCGCGCGAGCGGACCCCACGGGCCCCATCGTTCCCCACCGCCGAGCTGTCCGCTCGGTACCGGCGGCTCCTGGACCTGTGGCGCCGGGTGCGTCGGGCCGAGGAGGACCGCTCGGTCGAGCTGACCCGGGAGCTCGACGCGGGATTCGCGGCCGCCGCGTTCCACTGGGCCGAGGGCAAGCCGCTCGAGGACGTCCTCGTGGAGACCGCCATGGCCCCGGGCGACTTCGTCCGCACCTGTAAGCAGCTCCTCGATCTCCTCCGTCAGGTCGAGGAGGTCGCTCCGTCAGACGCGGCGTCCGTGGCAGCAGAAGCGCGCGCGGCCGTGAACCGCGGAGTGGTGGCATACACCGGACTGTAGCGGCCCACTATCATCCGGGGCGTGGACGCGCTCGCGGCGCTCACCGAACGTCTCCCCGACGGGGCGGTGAGCACCCACCCCGGCGAGCTGACCAGTAGGTCGAGGGACGCCTGGCCCCTGGCCATGCTTCGGGAGATTCGCGGCGAGCGCCTCCCTCGGCCCATGGCCGTGGTGTTCCCCAGGAGCACGGACGACGTCGTGGCCACCCTCGGGTGGGCGGCCGAGACCGGCACCGTGGTGGTGCCGAGAGGGGGCGGGTCGGGCGTCACCGGCGGGGCGCAAGCGCAATGGCGATGCGTGGTCCTCGACCTCTCGCTGATGAACGCGGTGGGCCAGATCGACCGGGAGTCGCTGACCGTCGAGGTCGAGGCGGGGACGCACGGCGATCGCCTCGAGGCGGCGCTGAACCGCGAGGGGCTGACCCTCGGTCACCATCCCGTGTCGCTGGGGTTCTCCTCGGTGGGCGGGTGGATCGCGTCGTCGTCCGCAGGACTGGCCTCGGCGGGGTTCGGGACGATCGCGGACCTGGTGCTCGGGCTGGAAGCCGTGCTCGCCGGCGGCGACGTCCTCCGGCTGCCGCCGGTGCCGCGGTCCTCGATCGGGCCCGACCTGCGGCGCCTCCTGATTGGATCGGAGGGGACGCTGGGCGTGATCACCCGGGCCACGCTGGCCGTGGCCGTGGCCCCCGAAGGGTACCGGTGGCACGCCTTCGCCCTTCCGGCGTTCGAGGATGGCATCGCGGTGGCTCGGAGCATCGTTCAGGGAAGCGCCCGACCGCTGATGCTCCACCTGTTCGACGACGCGGAGGCCACGTCGACCTTCAACGAGCTCGGGCACGAGGATGGCGCCGTGCTGCTCCTCGGATTCGACCCGGGCGGGCCGGACGACGCCCAGGCGGTCGAGGTCGCGGCCGATGCCGTCGGCGCCACGGCGCTGACCCAGGACTTCGGCGAGCACTGGTGGGAGCGACGCGCCGAGGGGGCCGCCACGTTCCGGCGGGTCATGGGCGAGGAGCGGATGCTCGGTCCCGGAGTGATCCTCGACTCGGCCGAGGTGAGCGGGCTGTGGAGCGTCTTGCCGAAGCTGTACGCGGCGGTCCGGGACGCCCTCGGCGCCCACGCGGCCCGTCCCGTGACCACGCATCTGAGCTATCCCCACCGGTCGGGGGCCTCGCTGACGTTCACCGTGCTGCTCCACGGACAGGACGATCTGTCCGTTGAGGACCGGTACCACAAATGCTGGGAGGACGCCGCCCAGGCCTGCCACCGGGCCGGCGGATCGCTGGCTCGAGGGGTCGGCCTGCTCCGGGCGCCCTACCTCGAGGCCGAGCTGGGTTCCGCCGGCGTGGCCACGTTGCGCGCGGTCAAGCAGGCCTTGGACCCGCACGGGGTCCTCAACCCCGGAAAGCTGCTGCCGGAGTGATGGCCAGCCCGTACGGCGACCTCGTGCTGATCGCCAACTCTCGGGCCGGGCGCGGCCGAGTCGGGGAGGAGCTCCCCGAGGTCGAACGGCAGCTGATCGCCAGGAAGCTCGGCTACCGGATCGTGGAGACCGAGGGCCCCGGACACGCCACGACGTTGGCCCGCCAGGCCCTCCAGGACGGAACCCGGTTCCTCGTCGCCGTCGGTGGGGACGGGACGGTGCAGGAAGTGGTGAACGGGATGCTCGAGGACGGCCGGCCCATGGCGGACGACGCCGTCCTGGGAGTGGTGGCGGCCGGGTCCGGCTCGGACTTCGTCCGAACCTTCGGGCTGCCCGGCGACACGGTCAAGGCCGTCCGGCACCTCGAGGGCGACCGGCTGTACCCGATCGACGTGATCGAGGCGGAGTACCGGGTCGGGGACGAGATCGCCACGCGCTACGTGGCCAACGCGGCCGAGTGCGGACTCGGCGCGGCTGTCGTCGGTCGAGCCGAGCGCCTGCCGCGATGGCTCGGGCGGTCGCGGTATTTCTGGGGGTTCTGGTTGGCCCTGGGCCCGTACCGGCCGTCTGCGGTCGACGTCCGGGTCGACCGCAAGGCGTTCGCGGGGGTGGCGAACAACGTGGTGGTGGCCAACTGCCAGTTCTACGGGGGAGGGATGCGGATCTCGCCCCGCTCGTACCCCGGCGACGGCCTCCTGGAGGTCCAGATCAGCACGGGCCCGAAGTCCGAGGCGTTCACGCTGATCCCCAAGATCTACCGCGGCGAGCACGTCCCCCACCCGCACATCAAGGAGCTGCGAGGCCGAGAGATCCGGGTCGACGGTGCGCGGCCGCTCCCCGTCGAGGGGGACGGAGAGGTGCTCGGCATGACCCCGGCCCGGTTCACGGTCCTCCCCGAGGTGGTCGCGCTGAAGATCTGAGGCGGCCGGGCCGCCTCGCCGCTAGCCGAAGATGCTCACGCCGCCGGGCCCCACCAGGAGGCCGACGATGATCAGCACGATGCCGGCCACCACGGAACCGCGCAGCAGGCTCACGATGCCGGCGATCACCAGGATCGCCGCGATGATCCACAGGATCGTGGCGGTCGCTCCTCCCTGCGCCAGGATCATGGCACTCATCTCCAACACCTCCCGTCTCGTCGGTGCGGGCGCCGGCCATCCGCCGGACCAGCGCACGAAGCCTTACCCCCAGGGGTCCAACGGGAAACGGTGCCGCGACGCCCGTATGATGTCGGGCCATGCCCACCGACCATCGGAGCCGGCTGGCACGCGCGGCCGAGACTGCCGGTTCGACCGGCCTGGACGCCGTGATCGTGACGCCCTCGGCCGACCTGATCTACCTGGCCGGCTACGACCCTCCGCTGTTGCCCCGGCTGACCTGCCTGATCGTGCGGCCCGGCCGCGACCCAGTCCTGGTGGTGCCTCGCCTCGAGGCCCGGCTGGCGACCGACGCCGGGATCGACGAGCTTGCGGAGGTCCGGGCCTGGCAGGAGACCGAGGATCCGTACGCGCTGGTTCGGGCCGTCGTCGGCGAGGAGGCGTCCCGGGTGGCCTGCTCCCATCGCATGTGGGCGGTGCACCTGCTTCGCCTGCAGGCCCTCCTGCCGGAGGCCGGGTTCGTCGGGGCCGAAGGGGTGATGGGGCGGCTCCGGTCGATCAAGGACGCGCAGGAGCTGGACCTCCTGAAACGAGCCGCGCGATACGCGGACGAGGCCCTGGGCCGGCTCCTCCAGACCAGGCTGGAGACTCGGACCGAGCGCGACGTGGCCCGGGCCCTGGGCACCCTCCTCCTGGAGACCGGGAACGATGAGGTCACGTTCACGATCGTGGGGTCGGGTCCGAACGGGGCCTCCCCGCACCACGAGCCCACCTCGAGGGAGATCCTCTTCGGTGAGGGGGTGGTCATGGACTTCGGCGGCCGCACCGACGGCTACTGCTCCGACGTCACCCGGACCGTGGCGGTCGGCCAGCCTCCCTCGGAGCTCCCGCGTGTGCACGAGGTCGTGCTGGAGGCCCAGGAGGAGGCCCTCCGTACGATCGCGCCGGACGTCCCAGCCCAGGAGGTGGATCGGGCCGCCCGTCGGGTGATCGAGCGGGCCGGCTACGGGGACCTGTTCGTCCACCGGACCGGGCACGGCATCGGCCTCGAGGAGCACGAGTGGCCGTACATCGTCGAGGGCAACGACGAGCCGCTCCGGCCGGGGATGTGCTTCTCGATCGAGCCGGGCATCTACCTCCCGGGGGAGTTCGGCGTGCGGATCGAGGACATCGTGACGGTCACGGGCACCGGCGCCCAGCGCCTCAACCACGCCACTCGGGAGCTCCAGGTGGTGCGGTAACGCCCGTTCGCGGTATCCTACCGGGCGGTAGGTTGTCCGCGAGCCGACCGGGAGGCGAGTCGTGCCGCTGATCGACATCCCCTCGGAGCTGATCGACCTCCGGGACTCGTTCCGCCAGTTCCTGGACCGGGAGGTCCGTCCCGTCGAGGAGCCCTATCGCCAGGACCTCCTGGAGGGGCGGTTCGACTGGGTCAAGGAGGAACGCCGGAAGCTGCGGAAGCGCTCCGCCGAGCTCGGGTTCTGGAGCCTCCACATGCCCGAGGAGATCGGGGGGATGGGCCTGTCGCACCTGGGACAGGTCCTGCTGTTCGAGGAGGGAACGGGTCACGGCCTGGTCCTGGCGCACGGCGAGTCGATCCTCCCTGTGGTGGCGGGTCCGACGCCCGTCTACGTCGACTGCACGGAGGCCCAGCGCGAGAAGTACCTGGCCCCGTTGATGACCGCCGACAAGACCACGTGCTTCGCCCTGACGGAGCCGGAGGCCGGGTCGGACGCCACCCGGATCCGGACGCGTGCGGAGAAGGCCGGCGACGACTGGGTGCTCAACGGCCGCAAGCACTTCATCACCGCCGGAGACGAGGCCGACTTCGCGCTGGTGTTCGCGGTGACCGACCCGGAGAAGCGAGCGAAAGGGGGGATCACGGCGTTCCTCGTCGACACCGACACTCCAGGGTTCACGGTGACCCGGACGCAGCGCACGATGTCGCCGCTCCAGAACCCCGTCGAGCTCACCTTCGAGGACGTTCGCGTGCCGGGCGGCAACGTCCTGGGAGAGGTCGGGTTCGGCTTCTACTCGGCCGTGAAGGGGATCAACGGGGCCCGCCTGCAGATCGCTGCGACCGCGCTCGGCATCGCCCGCGACCTCCTCAACCGGATGATCGAGCACGCCGGCGGCCGGATCGCGTTCGGCCGGCCGATCGGGGCGAACCAGTACGTGCAGGGCCACATCGTCGACTCGTACGCCGAGCTCGAGCAGGCGCGCCTGCTGGTCTATCGGTGCGCCGACGACATCGACCGCGGCGCCGACGGCCGCCGCGAGGCAGCCCTGGCGAAGCTGGTGGCCACCGAGATGGTGGGCCGGGTGGCCGATCGGTGCATCCAGGTCCACGGCGGGCAGGGGTTCATGACCGAGCTCGGCCTGGAGGTGTGGTACCGGGAGGTCCGGGCCATGCGGCTATACGAGGGCACTTCGGAGATCCTCCGCACCAACGTGGCCAAGACGCTCGGCCTGCCCGTCGACTAGGGGAAGCCGCCCTCCGGCTCGATCACCCGCCAACTGCGGTCGCCGTGCCGCCCCAGGATCCACACCGTGGCAGGGGCCCCGGAGATCTCGACCCGGGCTCGATCGCCCTCCAGGATCGCTCGCTCCATGCCGAAGTCGGCGTCGATCATCGGATCGACCTCGGGGAGGGCCCGGTCGCACCAGGCGTCCTCCTCGATCCCGGCCCGGGCGATCCCATGGAGGAGGTCGTAGCTGGCCTCGCAGTCGCCGGCGTCGACGGCCTCGGCGAACCGCCGCAGGATCTCACCGGGGCCTCGTGTCTCCCGGTACAGGGCCAGGATCAGCCCCGACACCGCCACGAGCGCAACGATCACCGCGGCCAGGATGATGCCGGTGGGGAGGCGAGGGCCGGGCGAACGGGACCCGTTCGGCTCGCTCATCCGGGGCGGGGATGGCCGGCCAGCGGCCGAACCGTGGTCCCGTCGGCGGTGTCCATGACCTCCCACCCCATCTCGATCATGCGGGCCCGGATCGCATCGGAGCGGCCGAAGTCGCGAGCCCGGCGGGCCCGGTCGCGCTCCTCGATCAGGGCCTTGACGTCGTCGGGGAGATCGAAGCCTTCGCGAGCCAGCCGCTCGATGTCGAGGCCCAGCACGGCGTCCCACGACGCCAGCAGGTCGTACCGCTCTGCCTCGGTCACGTCCGCCGAGACGGCTTCGGCCATGACCTTCACGGCCGTGGGCAGATCGAGGTCGTCTGCGACCGCCTCCCGGAACCTCCGGTCGAGGTCGCTCGCGGTCGGGGAGCGTCCCTCGGGCTCGGCGTCCTTCCAATCCGCCATGCGCTGACGGAGGCGGGTCAGCCGGCGGTCCT
>OCZV010000334.1_pt1 | contig 17161 bp, 19 predicted proteins | sample 1539051 | NCBI WGS metagenome assembly OCZV01 (sample SAMEA3113581, study PRJEB22503) | soil metagenome
CGGGCCATGAAGGTGCGCATCGAGGAGTACGTCCGGGCCCGGGGCAAGGACGCCATCGAGGTGAAGCGAGGCCGCGGGGGGATCCGGGACGTGGAGTTCGCCGTCCAGCTCCTCCAACTGGTCCACGGCCGCAGCGATCCGGCCCTCCGCGAGCCGAACACGCTCCGCGCGCTGGTCCGGCTCGCCGAGCACGGCTACGTGGCGGCCTCTGACGCGGCCGATCTGGCGGATGCGTACCGGTTCCTCCGGGCCGTGGAGCACCGCCTCCAGCTCGTCCGGGACACGCAGACGTTCGAGCTCCCGTCCACCGAGGCCTCCCTTCGTCGCCTGGCCCGCGCGCTGCGGCTCGACGGTCCCGACGCGCTGCGTGAGGCGTACGAGCGCGAGACCGGGGTGGTCCGCGGCGTCCACGAGCGGCTGTTCTACCGGCCACTGCTGGAGACCTTCGCCGGCCCCCGGGCTCCTCGGCCCGGTGTGGAACGGGGCCCCACCGAGGAGCTCCTGGCGGGCCTCGGCTTCCGCGACCCCGCCGAGGCGTACGAGCGCTTCACCCGGCTGGTCGAGCCGGAGACGCGGCTGGGCCGAGTGCTGGCCCACGTGTTCCCGGTGGTGGCCCCGGCGCTTGCGCTCGCGCCGGACCCCGACGCCGCGCTCCTCAGGTTCGAGCGGGTCCTGGAGGCTCCGGAAGACGAGGGCATGCTGGCCGACGCGCTGGCTTCCGATCCCGGCGCCGCGGCCAGGCTGGCCCGCTTGGTCGGGGCGTCATCCTGGGCGTCCGATGCGCTGGTGGCCGAGCCGGCCGCCGCTGCGGCCCTTGCCGGGCCCCCGGTGGGACCGGAGCCCGCCGGGCGGACACTGCTCCGCGCGGCGCAGGCGTACGCGGCGGGCGAGCTGCGGGTGCCCGAGTCCGGCCGGGCCCTCGCGGCGGTGGGCGACGCGGTCGTGCGAGATGCGGTGGCCGAGGCCCACCCCACGATGCCGTTCGCGGTGATCGGGTTGGGCAAGCTCGGGGGGGAGGAGCTGAACTTCGCCTCCGACCTGGACGTGGTGTTCGTGTACGAGGGGGAGGGGTCGGCGGCGTTCGAGGAGGCCGGCCGCGTGGCCGAGGCGGTGCTGGAGGAGATCCGGGCCCGTGGCTTCGAGGCCGACGCGGACCTCCGGCCCGAGGGGAAGAGCGGGCCGCTCGCTCGCTCGATGGCGGCGTGGCTCGAGTACTGGGAGCGGTGGGGACAGACCTGGGAGTTCCAGGCCCTCCTCAAGGCGCGGGCAGTGGCCGGCGACGAGGGCCTGGGGCGGCGGTTCGCGTCGGCGGCCGAGGACTTCGCGTACCCCGAGTACCTCCCGGTCGAGCGGGTGGCCGAGATCCGACGGATGCGGGTGCGGATGGAGGAGCAGCGGATCCGGCAGCCCGACGCCCGTCGGTTCCACTTCAAGCTCGGGCACGGAGGACTGGCCGACGTCCAGTTCGCGGTGGAGCTGTCCCAGCTCCGCCACGGCCGGGAGCACCAAGACGTTCGCCAGCGTCACACCCTCGAGGCGCTGGAGGCGCTGGCCAGGGAGCGGCTGATCGAGGATGCCGTGGCCTTGGCGCTGGGGGAGGCGTACGTGTTCCTCAACGAGGTCAAGAACGCCATGGAGATCGACCGCAGGGTCCACGCCGAGGCGCTCCCGTCCACGGCTGAGGATCAGGTGGCCCTGGCCCGCCGGCTGGGCTACGAGGAATTCGCCCGGGCGTCTTTCCTCGAGGACTACCGGCGAATCACCCGCCGGGCCCGACGGGCCATGGAGCGGGTGTTCTACCCGGGGTGAACGAGCGGCGGCCGGGCGCTTTCGCGCCCGGCCGCATCGCCCTTCTAGCTAGGAGCGTCGGCTACCGAGTGCCGTACTCCCAGTGCCACCGGCGGAACCTGACCTCACCGTAGGCCGGATCGGTCACCGGCTGCGCCGGCTGGCTGTACGGATCCAAGGACGGCTGACCCCACTGGCCTTGCTGGCCGTAGTAGGAGAACAGCTGCTGCTCCATGTGCCGGCTGAGGGCGTCAGGAGCAACGTCCGGCGAGTTCTTCACCTGGTCCTTGGTGAAGGGAACGACGATCCGGTCGTCCTCGAACGTGGCCCCGCGAAGCGGAACCATCGAGTAGCGGTTCGACAGGATGCCGGCTCCAACGGCCAGCCACTCGGGCTCGTTCGTGTCCACGTTGAAATACACGTGTTCCACGGTCCCGATCTTGTCGCCGTCGGACGAGAGCACCGGCTTCCCGCGGTAGTGCTCGATCCGATCCATCGTCATGGCGGTCCGCATGGTCGTCACTCCTTCCTCATATCGACGTCCGTGCGGTTCCACCCGTAGGGTTACCCACGTCCCCCTTGACGGTATTCGCCCTACCGACCGGTAGGGTGAAAAAAGAGTGGGCCCGACCGCGCCGTGCGGTCGGGCCCCCCGATCCGCCCTAGATGTCGTAGTAGAGAGCGAACTCGTACGGGTGCGGCCGTAGCCGGACCTCGTCGACCTCGTTCTTCCGCTTGTACTCGAGCCAGGTGTCGATGACGTCCTGGGTGAACACCCCGCCCTCGAGCAGGAACCCCTGGTCGGCCTCCAGCGCCTCGAGGACCTCCTCCAGGGAGCCCGGGACCTGCTTCACCTGAACGGCCTCCTCGGGGGGGAGGTCGTACAGGTCCTTGTCGATCGGGTCCGGCGGCTCGATCTTGTTCTTCACCCCATCGAGGCCGGCCATCAACATCGCCGCGAAGGCCAGGTAGGGGTTGCACGAGGGGTCGGGCGAACGGAACTCGATCCGCTTCGCGGCCGGCGTCTTGTAGTACACGGGGATCCGGGCGCACGCCGAGCGGTTCCGCTGCGAGTACACCAGGTTGATCGGCGCCTCGTAGCCCGGCACCAGGCGTCGGTAGGAGTTCGTCGTCGGCGCGCAGAACGCCAGGAGCGCCGGGGCGTGGGTGAGGAGCCCGCCGATGTACCACCGGCACATGTCCGAGATCTGTGCGTACCCGACCTCGTCCCAGAACAGGTTCTCACCACCCCGCCACAGCGACTGATGCGTGTGCATGCCCGAGCCGTTGTCCTGGAAGATCGGCTTCGGCATGAACGTGACGGTCTTCCCGGCCTCCCGGGCCGTGTTCTTGACCACGTATTTGTACTTGAGGACGTTGTCGGCGGTCTTCAGGAGCGTGTCGTAGCGGATGTCGATCTCCGCCTGGCCGGCCGTGCCGACCTCGTGATGGTGGACCTCGACCTGGATCCCCACCTGCGCGAGCCTCAGGGTCATCTCGCTCCGGAGGTCCTGGTAGTGGTCCATCGGTGGGAGCGGGAAGTACCCCTCCTTGTACCGCGGCTTGTAGCCCAGGTTCCTGCCGCCCTCCTCGGCGCCCGAGTTCCACACGCCCTCGATCGCGTCGATGTGGTAGTAGCCCTCGTGCTGGTTCTGGTCGAACCGGATCGAGTCGAAGATGTAGAACTCGCACTCCGGTCCCCAGAACGACGTGTCGGCGATGCCCGTCTGCTTCAGGTACAGCTCGGCCTTCCTGGCGATCCCCCGGGGATCGCGGCTGTACATCTCGCCGGTTACCGGGTCCTTGACGAAGCAGTGCAGCGCCAGCGTCGGGACCTGGGTGAACGGGTCCATGTACGCCGTGCCGGCATCGGGGACCAGCAGCATGTCCGACTCCTGGATCTCCTGGAACCCCCGGATCGAGGAACCGTCGAATCCGTAGCCATCCTCGAATCCCTCCTCGGTCAGCTCGGAGATCGGAACGGAGAAGTGCTGCATCAGGCCGGGCATGTCGCAGAAGCGGAAGTCCACGATCTTCGCCTCGGCCTTCTTCGCCAGGTCGAGCACGTCCTTGGGTGACGCCACGCGTCCTCCTTCCCGTCGAGGTCGAACGAAGGGTAGCCGCGAGCCGTTGCCCGATGGTTTCGGCCCGGTTAATTCCGTGTAACGGAGCTACGCGGACTCGGTCGCGCGATAGCCCACGCCGCGGACCGTCTCGACGAGGTGCTCATGCTCCGGGCCGAGCTTGGCACGCAGACGGCGGACGTGGACGTCGACGGTCCGGGTGCCGCCGTAGAAGTCGTAGCCCCACACCTCCCGGAGCAGCTTGGCCCGGGAGAACACCCGGCCGCGATGCCGGGCCAGGAAGCGCAGTAGCTCGAACTCCTTGAACGTGAGGTCGAGGACCCGGGCTCCCGCCGTGACCTGATACGTCTCCACATTGATGGCCACCGGGCCGAGGCGGATCACGGCGTCTCCGGCCGCGCCCCGGCGCGCGACCAGCAGGTCGAGGCGGAGCCGGAGCTCGGCCTCCGAGACCTCGGGGAAGACGAACTCGTCGGCGACGGCGGCCCAGTCGAACCGCCCCAGGTCCTCGCGGCTGAGCACGGCCAGCGCGGGGACCGCGGATCCCGCCGAAGCCAGCACGCCGAGAAGCTCGTGGGCCCGCGCCGGGTCCTCCACCGCGTCGGCGACGAGCAGGTCGGGGCCGAGGTCGGGGAGCCGCGCCAGCGACTGGGGCGACGGCGGCTCGGTCTTGAGGTCGGCGCCGATGACAGAGGCGGCGGGGAGGACCTGGTCGGGGGAGCGGCCGGTGAGGAACACGATGCGTCGCACGCTCGCCCCGAGCGTAGCAGGGTAGGCTCGCCGTCGTGGTTCGGCCTTCGGACCCGACTTCACGGAACCGGCCGCCCCGGCGTTCTATGGGTGTGGGAACGCCGCCGTTCCAGCGGTTCTTGGAGGAGCACGGGCCGGACGTGTACCGCTTCCTGGTGGCCTCGGTCGGCAGGCACGACGCCGACGACTGCTTCCAGGAGACGTTCATGGCCGCGCTCCGGGCGTACCCGAGGCTCCGTCCCGGCTCGAACCTTCGGGCCTGGGTGATGACGATCGCGCACCGGAAGGCGATGGACACCCATCGGTCCCGGCGCCGGCGCCCAGAGCCGGTGGGCAGCGTCCCCGACCGGGCTGGGCGGCCCGAGGACGACGGAGATCCGGGGGTCTGGCGGCGGGTGCGGAACCTGCCGCCGCGGCAGCGGCAGGCAGTGGTGCTCCGCTTCGTCGGCGACCTCCCGTACCAGGAGGTGGCCAGGGCGATGGGGACCACGGACGCTGCGGCTCGGCAGAATGTGCGGTTGGCGCTGCGCCGGCTGCGAGAGGAGATGGCATGAGCGAGATCGAGCGGGCCCTCCGCGGCGCCGAGATTCCCGGCGATGATGTCGAGGCCGCCGTGGTGCGGTTCCTGCGCCGGGCTGAGCGCGACGGCCCTGTCGACGTGGCGTACGAGGTGGTGGACTCTCCGCTCGGCCCGCTGCTGGTGGCGGTGACCGCCCGTGGCCTGGTCCGGCTCTCGTACGGGGACGAGGGCGATGTTCTCGAGGAGCTCGCCGGAGAGCTCTCGCCGCGCGTCCTCCGGCTCCCCGGCCGAACCGACGAGGTTCGGCGGGAGCTCGACCAGTACTTCGAGGGCCGGCGCCGAGGGTTCGAGGTCCCGGTCGACTGGACCCTGACCCGCGGGTTCACCAGGAAGGTCCTCCGGGCCACGGCCCGGATCCCCTTCGGCCGGCTCAGCACGTACCGAGACGTGGCGTCCCGCGCCGGAAGCGAGCGCGCCTACCGCGCGGCCGGCAACGCGCTCGGCTCGAACCCGATCCCGATCGTGGTGCCGTGCCACCGGGTCGTCCACGCGGGTGGCGGGCTGGGCGGCTACACCGGCGGCCTTGGGCGGAAGCAGTTCCTGCTGACGCTGGAGGGCAGCCTGGACGCCACGCGCCGGTGAGGCGCTATCCTCTGCCCGCCTTGGCCGGACCGATCCCACCCCACGGGGGCGAGCTCGTCGACCTCGTCCTCACCGGCGCCGCCGCCGAACGAGCCCTCGACGAGGCCCGACAGCTCCCCAAGGTCGCCCTGGGCGCTCGTGAGGCCGCGGACCTCGAGATGCTGGCCACCGGGGCCCTCTCGCCGCTCCGGGGGTTCATGGGCGAGAAGGACTATCGCGGCGTGCTCGACGAGATGCGGTTGGCCGACGGGCTCGTGTGGAGCATCCCGATCACGCTGTCGGTGGACGACGACGGCCTCAAGCGGATCGGCCGAGCGGACGGGGTGGCCCTCACGATCGAGGGGGTGCCCGCGGCGATCCTCGACGTCGGCGAGACCTTCCGCCGCGACCGTGAGGCCGAGGCCCTGGCGGTGTTCCAGACCGCCGACCGGGCCCATCCCGGCGTGGCCGCACTGGACCGGGCCGGCGACTGGGCCGTGGGCGGGGGGATCCGCGTGTTCGAGCTTCCCGCGCACGCCTCGTTCGTCGAGCACCGGCGGACGCCGGCCGAGACCCGCGTCGCGTTCGACGAACGGGGATGGCGGAAGGTGGTTGGCTTCCAGACCAGGAACCCGGTCCACCGGGCGCACGAGTACATCCAGAAGTGCGCGCTGGAGATCGTGGACGGGCTGCTGCTCCACCCCCTGGTCGGCGAGACGAAGGAGGACGACGTTCCCGCCGACGTCCGGATGCGGTGCTACGAGGTCCTCCTGGACGCCTACTACCCGAAGGACCGCATCCTGCTCTCGGTGTTTCCCGCGGCGATGCGGTACGCGGGACCGAAGGAGGCCGTCTTCCACGCGCTGGTGCGGAAGAACTACGGGTGCACCCACTTCATCGTGGGCCGCGACCACGCCGGCGTCGGCGACTTCTACGGCACCTTCGACGCGCAGCGGATCTTCGAGCGGTTCGATGCTGACGACCTCGGCATCGTGCCGCTGATGTTCGAGCACGCGTTCTGGTGCCATCGGTGCGAGGGCATGGCCACGCCGAAGATCTGCCCCCACGGCGACGAGGACCGGCTGATCCTGTCCGGGACGAAGGTGCGGGAGATGCTCCGCAGCGGGGAGCGCCCGCCCCCCGAGTTCAGCCGCCCCGAGGTCGCGGACATCCTGATCGAGGCGATGTCCGGCTAGACGCCCTGGCGCTCGGCCCGCGGGCCGGGACCCAGCCGCAGCTGGTAATGCGTCTCACCCATGCACCGGTTCATGACGACCTTGAGGCCGCCCTCGGAGGCGATCCGCTCGGCCTCGTCGGAGGAGATCCCCTCCTGGAGCCACAGCACCTTGGCCCCGACCTTCACGGCGTCCTGCGCCACCGGCGGAGTCTCCTCGGACGGCCGGAACACGTCGACGACGTCGATCGGTTCGGGAATGTCCTCGAGTCGCTCGTACACCTTCTCGCCGAGGATCTCCCCGCCCTTCGGGTTGACCGGGATGATCCGGAAGCCCTGGCGTTGGAGGTAGCGCGGGATCGAGTGGGCCGCCTTGCGCTCGTCACCGGAGGCTCCCACGACCGCGATCGTGGTGGTCTCCTCGTAGATCTTCCGAAGCTCGTCCATGTCCTCGATGGCCATCCGAGTCCTCCTATCCGACGTATCCCTGGAGCAAACCCCTGAGCTGCGCCCGGTGTTCCGCGGTCTCGAAGTCGTGGAGCAGGTTGCCCTCCAGCCGGTGCTCCTCGATCGAGCCGCCACGGCGACGGTACACGGCCGGGTGGATCTCGTTGTGGTCGTCGGTTTCGACGGTGACCGCGACGGCGTCGGGGCCGCCGACGTCGACGAAGTGGGCCAGTGGCTGGATCCCCTCGTCGAGGATGCCGTCAGCCGGATCGAAGGTGACCACGTGCGCCAGGTAGGCCTGCTGGTGCCACAGCTCCGGGCCTCGGGTCATTTCCGCGAGGAGCAGCGGCACGACATCGCTCTCCTGCAGCCTGGGACGTTCGACGGGAACGCCGAACCCTCTCCGGGCCAGGTGCTCGGCGAGGACCCGGGCGTTGTACCGGAACCCGTGGACCGACGCCGAGGCGCCGGGGCGGCCGTACTTCTTCAGGCCGATCGAGCCCTGGGTGATCGAGCCGGCGAAGTAGATCCCGGGCGCGGTGGAGCTCTCCCAGTACGGCGTCTGCGCCGGCAGGCGCCCCTGATAGAACGTGGCCACGCCGAGGTCGGGGAGGTCGCCCAGCGGCGTGCCGAACCCGGTGGCCGCGATCACCCGATCGGCCTCGAACAGGAACTCACCCGGCACGGTGGTCCCGGTGCACGACACGCGGAACCCGTCGCCGGTCCGCTCGATCCCCTCGATGGCCGCGTCGATCACGAACGTGCCGCCCCCCAGCGCGTGGTCCTCGTACGGCTGCATGTACCGGGCCCGGGCCGCGGCCACCGAAGCCAGCACGATCGAGAGCTTGGTCGGGCGGGGCGAGCCCAGGACGATCTGCCGCGCCCACGGCAGGAGCCCGTCTGCGATCTCGAATCCCGAGTTCCGCTTCCCGATCACGAACACCCGCCGGTCGGCGTACGCTTCGGCGGGATCGATGTCGACGTAGTGCGGGACGTGCTCGATCCCGGGGATGTCGGGCTTCCACGGCTCCGTCATGCCGACCGCCACGACCAACGCCCGGCACCGGTACTCGCCGTCCGAGGTCTCGACGACGAGGCCGTCGCCGTCCGAGCGCGTGGCTTCCCACTTGCAGCCGGACCGGACCCGCACGCCGGCACGCTCGGCGAACGTCTCCAGGCCCCGCTCCATCTCGGCCCGGGAGGGGAAGTACGAGGTGCCGTCCATGAACTCGGGGACGAGCGCTCGGTGCTCGTCGTCCTCGGCCAGCAGGCTGTTCCAGTCGTACCACTCGTACTCGCGGGCCTTCCGGTCGAACGGCGCGTACGGCTTCGACCAGGTGATCAGCCGTTGGAAGAAGGGGAACCGGCGGAACATCCCCCCCGGGAGATCGTCCTGGGACAGGAGTGCGTGCCGCACGCCGAGCCGGGAGAGCGAGTAGGACATCTGGAGGCCACCCGGCCCACTCCCCAGGATGACCACGGGATAGTCGCCCGGAGGGAAGGGGCGTTCCCCTAGCTCTGCCACTGGATCGTGGCGCGCAGGCGGCGGGCCTCGGCCTGGAGCATCCGGAAGAGCACCCTCGGGTGGGAGACCAGGAACGGCTCCACCTCGGCGCCGGGCAGGACCAGGCACCGCATCGACCGGGTGGCCACGACGTCGGCCGTGGGCGTCTCGCCCAGGAGGACCGAGACCTCACCGAAGAAGTCGCCCCGACCGAGGGTGGCCAGGTCGCGGCCATCGACCCGCACGGCGGCCTCGCCGTCGAGGATCACGTAGAAGTTCGAGCCGGCGAGCCCCTGTCGGAGGATCCGCTGGCCCTCGGTGAACATCTCCTCCTCGAACGTGTGGGCCACGGACTCGAGCTGGGGTCGCCCCAGGTCGGCGAACAGGGCCAGCCCAGCCAGCACGTCCACGACGTCGCCGCGCACAGCCGGAACGTTACCCGTCACCCGCCGGCGGTGTCGATCCACGCGGCGTCCGATGGACCGTGTCCGATTTGTGCTGCTCGGCGCGTGGTTGAAGGTCTCCAGGGCACCTGTTAGGGTTCAGCGCGAAATTTGCCCGGCCACCAACCGGTCGGCACCCGAGCCGCGACTCGGGAGGGAGGCGGTTGACCGTACGGAGAGTTCACATCGCCCTGGCTCTCACGGCGATCCTCGCCGGGGGGCTGCTTGCGGACCCCACCTTCGCCCAGAGCACCGAGGACAAGCTCGAAGAAGCAAAGCGGCGGGTCGCCCAGCTCGAGGCGGAGGCCCAGCGCGCCACCGAGCGGTACGACGAGGCCCACGCCACGCTGATCCGCACCCGCGAGGAGATCGACGCCACCCGCGCCGAGCTGGAGAAGGCACATGCGAAGATCCTCGGCTTGGAGGAGGACCTGGCCACCCGGGCCCAGGAGGCCTACAAGCTCGGTCCCACCAACACGTGGCAGCTCCTGCTCGAGGCCGAGTCGTTCACGGAGTTCTCAGACCGCCTGGTCTACCTGGAGCGGCTGGCCCAGGATGACGCCGACCTGGCGACCCGCGTCGCCGTGCTGGCCGAGGAGCTCCGCCGCCACCGCGAGCGGATGGCGAAGCTCGAGGAGGAGTACCAGGCGGCGTTCGAGGAAGCGGAGCGGCAGAAGCAGATCGTCTACCAGCGGCTGGACGAGGCCCAGGCGCTCCGAGAGAAGTGGGCCGATCAGCTGGCCGCCGAGCAGGCTGCGGCGGCCGCGGCGGCGGCTGCGGCGGCGGCGGCGGCCGGCGGCGGCGGTGCCCCCGGGTCGATCGGCACGGTGGCCGGACAGGCTCTGCAGGCGTGCCCGGCCCCCGGGACTTCGTTCAGCGACACGTTCGGGGCGCCTCGGTCCGGCGGTCGAAGCCACGCCGGGGTCGACATGATGGGGGGGTACGGCCAGCCGGTGTACGCGGCGCTCCCCGGGACCGTGAGCTCTTCGTCGAGCTCCCTCGGGGGCAACCAGGCCTACGTCCACTCCAGCGGCGGGACGTTCACGTTCTATGCCCACCTCCAGGGCTTCAGCGACGCCTCCGGCTACGTCGAAGCCGGCACGTTGATCGGCTACATCGGCGACACCGGCAACGCCACCGGGACGCCCCACCTCCACTTCGAGTACCACCCGAACGGCGTCCTGGTGAACCCCACCCCATACGTCGCGGCCGTCTGCTGACGCGGCGCGGCGCGAGGGCCCCTCACAAGCCGGACGAACCCTAATGTCCGACCGATCTTCGGCCGATACCTGAAGGAAAGACGTGAGGGCGGCTCCAAACGCATCTGGGAGGGGCGGTGAGCAGGAAGGTCAAAGTCGTGGTCGTGGACGACGAACCCACGATCCTGGCCCTCGTCAGCGCGATCCTTCGCCCGGTGGGGGTCGATGTGGCCACGGCCGTGGACGGCGAGGCGGGCCTGGCGCTGGCACAGCTCGTGAAGCCCGACGTCGTCTTCCTCGACATCATGATGCCCCGGATGAACGGCTACGAGGTGTGCCGGGCCCTCAAGGCCGGCCCCGCTTCACCCAAGATCGTCATGATCACCGCCAGGACCTCGACGGAGGACGAGCTGGCGGCGCTGGCGGCGGGGGCCGACGACTACCTCCGGAAGCCGTTCCGGGCGGAGGACATCCTCAGGGCGGTCGGCCATCCGGAGGCCGCCGAGGGCGATACGGCCCCCGCTGAATCGGCCTGAGAGGCCGGGGCGCGCCCCCAGCCGCCGGGCGGTAGGCTCTTCCGCGTGGATCCCCTGGTCATCACGGTGGCGCCCGTCGGCGGCGAGCTCGGACGCGACGAACAACCGAACCTGCCGGTCACCCCGGAGGAGATCGCCGAGGAGGTGGCCCGGTGCCGAGAGGCCGGCGCCTCGATCGTCCACCTCCACGTGCGCGACAGGGCCGGCAGCCCCACGCAGGACCGGGAGCGGTTCGGCCTGGTCATGGACGCGATCCGGCGGGCCGCCCCCGACGTGGTGATCCAGACCTCGACCGGGGGCTCGGTCGGGATGACCGAGGAGGAGCGGGCCCAGCCGCTGGAGCTGAAGCCCGAGATGGCCACGCTGACCACGGGCACCGTGAACTTCGGCCGGGAGGTGTTCGAGAACCCCCTCCCCCTCGTGGAGCGGCTGTTCCTGCGGATGCGGGAGCTGGGGATCCAGCCGGAGTTCGAGGCGTTCGACACCGGGATGGTCGAGACCGCCCGGCGGCTGGTCGCCGAGCACGACGTCGAGCCGCGGCACCAGCACTTCGACATCGTCCTGGGGGTGCCGGGGGGGATGGCGGGGACGCCCCAGGCAGTCCTTCACATGGTCTCGATCCTGCCGGCCGGGGCCACGTGGTCGGCCACCGGGATGGGCCGGAGCCATCTGCCGGTAACGCTCACCGCCCTGGCCCTGGGCGGCCACGTGCGGACGGGGTTCGAGGATACGATCCACTACGCCAGGGGCCGGCTGGCTGCCTCGAACGAGGAGCTGGTGGCCAGGGTGGCTCGAATCGCCCGGGAGATCGGACGGGAGATCGCCACCCCCGACCAGGCCCGGGCCATCACCGGGATCACGGGGAGGGATGCATGAGCGACGCGCCGTTGGTCGGAGGGAAGCGACGGGTCGACCAGGTCCTGGCCGAGGGGTTCACCGACGGCCTCGGCGGGCTCGACGATCGGGAGGTCCGGCGGCGCCGCGATCTCGCCCGCGCCGAGCTCGAGTACCTCTCGTTCCTGCGCCGACTGCTCCAGGGGCGCCGGGACATCCTCCGCGACGAGCTCGACCGGCGCCGGAGCGGCGGGGAGCCCCAGTCGGTGGTGGAGCGGGTGGTGTCGGTTCTCTCCGAGGGCTCCCGAGGGCCCTCCCGGGGGGAGGCCCCGATGGTGACGCTTCCCGACGAGGAGCTGGCCCTGGCCCGCCGCCGGGTCGAGCGGCTCCTCTCGGACGCGCACCTGTCCGATCTGGCCGCGCTCTCCGACGGGGACCTCGAGGCCGCCGTGGATCGGATCGATGCAGAGGAGCGGGGGGTCTCCGAGACCCGCTCCCAGGTGATCCGGGCCCTCGACCTGCTCCAGGACGAGGTGAAACGGCGGCTCCGGGAGCAGCACGGGAGCCTGGCCCAGGCGAGCGACGAATAGCCGAACGCCCCGTTAAGGGGTGCCGCTCCACCGCCGATACCCCTACCGTGCGGACGCCCCACGTCCAACCTCGGCACGTGCGATCGGAGCGCGAGTGAGCAAGCTGAAGATCCTGGTCGTCGAGGACCACCCCACGGTGCGCGAGGTCCTTCGGACGCTCCTGGGCATGGAGGACTACGAGGTGGCCGTGGCCCCGAACGGCGAGGCCGGCCTGGCCCTGGCCGACATCCTCCAGCCCGACGTGGTCATCCTCGACGTGATGATGCCCGGCCTCAACGGCTACGAGGTGTGCCGGGCCATCAAGGCCCGTGCCGAGAGCACCAGGATCGTCATGGTCACGGCTCGCTCCTCCGAGGAGGACGAACGGGCCGGCCGGGAGGCCGGCGCCGACGCGTACCTGCGGAAGCCGTTCTCGCCGCTCGACATCCTCGAGGCGGTCGGAGTGGGCGCGGGGACACCGGAGTGACCGACCACCCTGAGCCGGACGTCGTCCACGGGCAGCTCGTGGCCTTCGCCAGGGACCTGAAGTCGCTGTACAAGCAGGAGCGAGAGCGGGCCCGCGACCTCGAGGAAGCCCTGGAGCGCCTGTCGGACTCGTACCTCTCCACGATGGAGAGCCTGGCCGTTCTGGTCGAGGCCAAGGATGAGAACACCCGGCGCCACCTCGACCGAAGCATGGAGCTGGCGCTGGAGCTGACCCGCCTGGTGGAGCCGAGGCTGGCCGAGCGGCCGGAGATCGGCTGGGGCTACCGCCTCCACGACATCGGGAAGGTGGCCATCGCCGAACGGATCCTGATGAAGCGCGGCGACCTGACCCCGACGGAGTGGCTGGAGATGCGGACCCATCCCGAGGTCGGCGCCCAGATCGTCACTCCCCTCAGGTTCATGGGCGACGCCGTGCTGGTGATCCGCCACCACCACGAGCGGTTCGACGGATCCGGCTATCCGCACGGACTTCGGGGGGAGGCCATCCCCACGCCCGCCCGCATCTTCTCGGTGGTGGACGCGTTCGACGCGATCACCAACGACCGGCCGTACCGGAAGGCCCGTCCCCCGCAGGACGCTCTCGACGAGATCGCTCGGCGGGCCGGCAGCCAGTTCGACCCGGTCGTGGTCGAGGCGTTCGTCGAGATGATGGCGGGGCGGGCGGAAGGGGAGCCCGACGCCCCCCCGTTCGAGCCGACGATCACGTCCGCGCCGGCCAACGGACACCCCCGCTAGGTCGCTAGGCTAGCCGCCGTGCCGGCGGTCCCCCTCGTCCGCGTGCTGCGCTCGGGCTACCAGGAAGCGGTCCACCTCGGCTCGGTCGCCGTCGCCGACGCCGACGGCCGGCTCATCGCTGGGACCGGGGATCCCGACGTCGTGACCTTCGCCCGGTCGTCGATGAAGCCCCTCCAGGCGGCGGTGAGCCTGACGCTGGCCGGCGATGAGCCGGAGGCCCAGGACGTGGCCGTGATGTGCGCGTCGCACAACGGCGAGCCGGTCCACCTTGGCCGCGTGCGGGCCATCCTCGAGCGGGCCGGCCTGGGCGTCGACGCGCTCCGGACGCCGCCGTCGTGGCCGCTGGACCAGGACTCGGCGGCGGCCGTCGAGGGGCCCCGGCCCGAGTACCACAACTGCTCGGGCAAGCACGCGGGGATGCTGCTGGCCTGCGTTCGCAGCAGATTCGATCCGGCCACGTACCCCGAAGCCTCGCACCCGCTCCAGGTGGCGGTGCTCGAGGCGGTGAGGGGGGCCGCCGGCGAGCCGGTCGCGATCGGCGTGGATGGATGCGGCGTCCCCGTGCACGCCTTGCCCCTGTCCTCGGTGGCCCGGCTGTACGCGGCTCTGGTCTCGCCGGGCCTGGTGAGCGGCGCCGAGCGGGCCGTTGCGGCGATGCGGGCCGCCCCGTACCTGGTGGCGGGTCGGGATCGCCTGTGCACCGCGATGATGGAGGCGGTGCCCGAGGTCGTGGTGAAGGTGGGGGCGGAGGGCCTGGTGTGCGCGGGTGTCATCGGTCGGGGGATCGGGGTCGCCGTGAAGGTGGCCGACGGGGCTGCTCGTGCGGCGGAGCCGGCGCTGGTCCGGGCCCTGGCCCTGCTGGAGGTCATCTCCGATCCCGACACGCCCGGCCTGGCGCGTTTCGCCAGGCCCCCGGTGCTCGGCGGCGGGCGCCCGGTCGGTGAGCTCGTCGCAGACTTCGAGCTTCGATCAGCCTGACCGAAGGCCCGGGCGCTTGCTCGGAGCAAGCAAAGTGCTTGCTGCAGTTATACACGGTCTGGTACCCTGGTGAACGTGGTGAAGGTGCGGGACGTGGGCTCGTTCATCCGGGAGCAGCGCCGCTCCGTGGGGCTGTCGCTTCGAAAGCTGGCCTCGATGGCAGGGGTATCCAACCCCTACCTCTCGCAGATCGAGCGAGGGCTCCGCAAGCCGAGCGCCGAGATCCTCAACGGGATCGCCAAGGCGCTCCGGATCTCAGCCGAGACGCTGTATGTCCAGGCCGGGATCCTCGACGAGCGGAAGCGCGACGACGGCGACCTGGTCGGTGCGATCCTGGCGGACCGGGCCATCACCGAACGGCAGAAGCAGGTTCTGGTGCAGATCTACTCGAGCTTCCGGTCGGAGACCGAGCGGCAGCGGAAGGCCGGGCGCCGCCGGCGCCGGCCCGAGACACCGGAAACCACCGAACTGGAGGAGGAGGTGACGGAACGATGGACCGGCTGAAGAAGGCTCCCTTCGCGATCCTCGGCACCGGCGAGTTCGTCGCCGAGCGAGCCAAGGTCATGTTCGACCGGGCTCGCTCGATCGGGGCGCCGGAGGTCGCGGGAGTCTATGAGGGGCTGGCCGACCGGGGCGAGACGCTGGTGAAGCGGATCCAGCGCTCCGGCCCCGCGAAGCGGGCCGTGGCGGGCACCAAGCAGGCCTCGCGCCAGCTGAAGGGCGCGGCCACCAGCGTTCGCAAGGCCCTGGGGATGGAGGAGCAGAAGCGCTCCGGCCGCAAGGCCAGCTGACGGCATCGGCCCTCGGGGGAAGAACCCGCCCGCCGGGCGGGTTCTTTCCTTTTCGGATGGATACGTACTCCCCTGCGATGTCGGTGATGACCGAGCCCGCTGCACGGATCGCGGCCATCAGCCTGCACACCTCGCCGCTCGACCAGCCCGGGGCCGGTGACTCCGGCGGCATGAACGTCTACGTCCGGTCGGTCGCACTCGGACTGGCCCGACGTGGCGTCGCGGTCGACGTGTTCACCCGCTGCGCCGGTCGCGGCGTCCCCGAGGTCGAGGAGATCGGCCCCCTGACCAGGATCGTGCAGGTCAACGCGGGTCCGTGTGCACCGGTGCACAAGGAGGATCTCGTCGGGCTTCTGCCCCGGTTCGAGGACGGCATCCTGTCGTGGGGGCGGGAGGGCGCCCCCTACGATCTGGTCCACGCGCACTACTGGCTGTCGGGGGAGCCCGGGCTGGAAGCCGCCGCACGGTGGGGCATCCCGCTGGTGGTGTCGTTCCACACCCTGGGCGAGATCAAGAACCTTGCCCTGGTGGGAGCCGAGGAGCCGGCCGAACGCCTCGAGGCCGAACGCCGGTCCATCGCTCGGGCGGACCGCGTCTTGGTGCCGACCTCGGGTGAGGCCGAGGACGTGGTCCGGCTGTACGGCGCGCTCCCCGAACGGATCCGCGTGGTCCCGCCCGGGGTCGACACGGCGGCGTTCTTCCCCCGGGACCGGGAGGAAGCCCGCCGGCGGCTGGGGCTCGGCGGGCGGGAGGTCCTGCTGTTCGTGGGGCGCCTCCAGCCCCTCAAGGGACCGGACGTGGCCATCCGGGCCGCGGCTGAGGCCATGCGGACCCGGCCGGATGCCGTCCTGGTGGTGGTGGGGGGTCCCAGCGGGCCCGACGGGCTGGCATACGCGCGGGGGTTGCGAGACCTGGCTGCCGCCGAAGGCGTGGCCGACCGCGTCGTCTTCCTCGACCCCCGGCCGCACGATGAGCTGCCGTGGGTCTACTCCGCGGCCGACGTCCTCCTGATGCCCTCCCGGTCCGAGTCGTTCGGCCTGGCAGCCCTGGAGGCCCAGGCCTGCGGGGTTCCGGTCGTGGCGGCCTCGGTCGGGGGCTTGCGGCACGTCGTCGAGACCGGTGGCACCGGATATCTCGTGGAGGGCCACGACCCGGAGCGGTATGCGGAGCGGATCCTGCGGCTGGTGGCGGATCCGGCGCTGGCCCGCAGGCTCGGTGAGGCGGGGCGCCGGCGTGCGGCGACGTTCTCCTGGGAGGCGGCCACGGAGGGAGTGCTGCGCGTGTACGGCGAGCTGGTCCCCGGCGTCGTGCCGGTCCCGGTCGCGGGATAGTGTGACAAGAAAAAATGGCCCTCTGACCTGCGCTGATCCATCTCCACCAGGCCTTTTGGCGAGTTGACGCTCCGCCGGCCCCCGTCTAGTCTTCGCCTCGCTCCGAGCAGCCGGAGCGGCGAGCCCGGAAGGTCCGACGGGGCCCCCTGGGAAAGCCGTAAGGTCGACTGGGCGCAACCTGGTCGTACGGTCGGGAAGGCCAACTGGCTGTGCGGGCGGGGTAACTCGGAAGGCCCCAAAGCCCAACGAAAGGGGCTACCGACGGAGCCCATCCGGAGCACCCGCAAGGGTTGCTCGGAGCACTCGGCCCGAGGGGCCGGCGGTGGTCGCGGCGCCGCGTGAGGCTTCGG
>OCZV010000335.1_pt1 | contig 17151 bp, 14 predicted proteins | sample 1539051 | NCBI WGS metagenome assembly OCZV01 (sample SAMEA3113581, study PRJEB22503) | soil metagenome
CAAATCAATGATAAAGACAACGCTATTCCTAATATTGACTCTAAATTGATTAGCATTGATGATGTCAAAGATGCACAGGATAATGTTGTGATTGTTGGTAAGGTTAAATCTAACCCGAGAATCTCAGAATTCACAAATATGCGTGGTGAACAAAATAAGTCACTTCAGATGCAAATTTCTAATGAAGACGGCTCTCGAACCTTACGCGTCGTCATTTGGAATGTTGAAGAAGAAAGGATTCCAAAGGTGTTTAACACAGGTGCAACGGTTAAATTCATTGGAGTAAGAATAAAACAAGCTAATCCGCAATATGGAAAAGGAGATTTTGAAATCCATGGCGACGAGGGAACATCCCTAGAATTTTTTGGATCACAAGAGGAAGTTGAAGCCATACCTTTGCGGATACTATCCATAGGAAGAGAAAGCGGAAGAGGTACCGTTAACTGCTTGGCGATAAATAGAGAAGGTAAATTTGTAACTCTCATAGTTGATAGTATTCTGATGAATGAAGAGATAACTTCCGAAGCAATGATTGAATGTGTTCCTAGCAGAATCTTTGGTTCGAGTATTACTTTGTCTAAAGATGAGTCCTATGTTAGAGTAATAGATGATGATCCATCTTTTCCAAAACTCGCGATTTTAGAGTCGAAAATAAAGGACGTTCTATTATCTGATAATCCCTTCGTCCTAGAGGCTATTGTTTTACAATCACCTAATGTAACCGAGGTCAATACTAAGACCGGAGAGGTTGTGGCTGTGACTGATACATTGCTAGGAGATGACACGGGCGAGATACGATTGGTAGGTTGGCGACATCATAGCTCTACAATTAATCATCTCAAGGTAGGTGACAGGATAAAGGTAATTGGTGCTACATCAAATAATGGAAGAGAAGGAAAAGTAGAACTCACGCTAAAGCCGTACTCTTCCATCCTAAAGATAGGTTAGAAATAGTATGGCAATTTAATTTTGACTTTTTTTCTCTCGCCTTGAATACTATATATTCCACATTTTAATACATAGTTTTGGTACGTATATGTGGTATTGATAGATGCCCATAAGATGTAGTTGGTGAGAAGAATTCAAGAATGATGGTGCTGAATTTATCTTTAATTTTTGATCAAAAATGCTCAAGTGATGTCTTTATTGATAATATTATTGAATAATAATGTGGGTATAGTGATCTCTATTTAAATATAGTATCACAAACGAATAAATAATTAGCAATTCCCAATTCTCAGAGCTTTCATAAAAAAGGTCAGCGCCGTTGAATATACTATTATTTCTTCTCGATAGTAAAAAAGATGAATTTGCCATGTTAAGAGTATCCGCATCTAATAAGAAAGCAATTGTAAAGAAAAAATTAGGAACAATGACTAATAATAAAAGCCCCATCATATATGAGGTGAGGAATATTATATCATCTTCACTGATAGATTACCGGCTCTAGAATTTTGTATTTTGCATATATTTATCATAAATTCTTAATAGGTCTTACCTATGCTGATAAATTCAGAGGTAACATTTTAAGAAATGAACGGGAAAGAAATATGTGACGATTACAGATGATATCTCTATGCAATAAGATGTACTATTATCAAATATGAAACCAGCTTTCAATGGAATCCAGAAAACATGATCATATTGAAGAAAATCAATTTTAATAAAATTATTTTTCTTAAAAATTTAACACGATCAATCCTTACGTATTTAGTAATATGATTCAAATCAAGCGGAGTTGTACGATATATCATATTTCGAGGATTTAATAGAATTTTCCTTTAGCATAAAGCGATATCACATTACAATAGTATATGAAAAAATTTTGAACAAAAGAAAAAAAGTAATTTAGAATATCATATGCATATGCATATTTGATAATTCTGATGGTTTGAATAATTCTCACAAGTAATAGTAATCTAATTCAGCCCTTCTTCTATTGCAAAGATTAGCTTATCCTTCACTCTATGAATGTAAGACATCAAATCAATCCCAAAAACCCCGGGTAGTTACATATTGTCTTTCTGCTTCGTATATGCTTTTGTATACTTCGTTCTCGTCTATAGAATTACGTAGAATGCGTGCGGCGGTGTCTGCACCAATCCCATACCCCGCTAGTATAACGATTGCTTTCTTGCCAAAATTGTTGATTAATGATGAAATTTTCCAGGCACGATCGAATTTATGATTTTCCTCTAGTGAAAGCTTATTTCCCGCGAGTCTTTTTGCAATAATCTTTGCTAAATCATAGTCATACGAAGATGTTCTTGTTATCAGTCGAGATCGGCATTTAGGGCAAGAAAGATTTTCTGGAGTTTCTCTCGTTTCAACAGTTCTTTCCCATTTTCCACATCGGATGCAAATCAATCTATGCTTGGTCTTTTCAAGTCTTTCTTTAACAAGTTCCATTACACCTTTTTCAATGCTTAATGGAGTAGCAGAAAATTTCCCAGAATGTTCTAGAATAGGCTTTGCTAGATCCGAAAATTCGTTAGTTTCAATCCAATGAATTTTTATTATGTCATTTTTTATATCATGTATTATTTTTTCCGTCTGGCCTATGTCATATTTATCATGTATAATCTCTCTTATTGATTCTCTGCTTATAGGAGTTTTAGCATATCTATCGTAAATAATACGTGCAACTTTTTTATCATAGATTGCTTCTCTGTTTATCATCCCGAATCTTTTTGCCACCATCCAGACCTTCCAGTTGATGTTGTGAGTGCCAGTAAAGGAAACAATAATTATAGCTTCAAGATCACATTTTTCTTTAAGTATCCGCTCAACATGATCTTTTCCTATTCTAGCAGTTGAAGAGAGCATAATTCTGTATGCATCAGATCTACTTTCTACTAAATGTCCCAACTGCGACGATAGTACTGTGGATAATAGCGAAGCTATTGTATTATTGACTTTTGATCCAAATGTAGAATGAATAATGACTGTATTTCTTGCGACTAAATTTTCTATTACAATATTTTTAGAATCCGGAATAACCTTTAGTGACTTAATACTATCGTCAATTATAGAAGTGGAAATCTTAATGTAGTTCCTGGCTACCTGATTACGAATAGAGCCTACTTCTTCTGCGGTCTTAAAGTCTACAGGAATCATCTCCCCTACCCAGTAAGGAATATTGATTGCAGTGCCATGTAATGGTTCAACATTCACTTGCATTCTGCCTTCATCTATTGAAAGAATCCGCCACTGCGAACCTTTTAAGACAAAAACATTTCCTCTCTCCCCATAGTCTCCGACAAACTGCTGATCCAGAGTTCCTATCTTTCTTTTGCTAATCGAATCTATAACCTCAAATTTTAAGACATGGGGAATCATAGAAAGATTCTCAAAGTAATACTTGTATGCCTTTATCCTGCGCTGATATGTTTGATCTTCTCTATTATATCTAATTATACCATTTCTATCAAGTAAATTCATACATTCTTTGAGGTCATTAAATGTGATAAGACGAAAGGGATACGCCTTTGTTACCAAATCAAAAGCAACTTCCATTCTGATCGCATCTCTTGTTTGCATAGCTAATCCTACCAAATGGTGAGCCAAGACATCGAAAGCGCCTGTGTGCATTAACTGTTCTTCTATTGAACCCTTTTTCATTCTACGAATGATTGCAAGAGCCTCTATTTCATCATCTGGAATGTTAGTCACTATCAATCCCTTTGCAGAGGTTCTCTGTCTATGCCTACTACGACCAATTCTCTGCATTAATTTCGATACTTGTCTAGGTGAACCATAATGTACTACCAATTCCACGGAGCCGATATCTAAACCAAGTTCTAATGATGAAGTACATACAACAATGCCAGCCGAACCCTCTCTTAACCTAATCTCAGTCTCTTCTCTCATATCCTTTGACAAAGAGCCATGGTGAACATCTACTTCGATATAGTTTTGATTTTTCAGAATAGTACCAATATATTCCGCCTCGTCTCTAGTATTAGTAAACAGCAGAACAGAACCTTGGATTTTTCTGTCTCTTATATAGTTGATTATAAAATGAGCGACAGTGTTAAGAGAACCCTTTATAAACTTCACATCTATGTCGTATATCCTCACAGAATTATCTGTAAGAATAGCACATTTTCTGTTGGCCCCTGAAATAAATCTTGCAGCCTCTTTTAAATTACCTACTGTTGCTGAGAGACCGATCCTTATAACAGGTTGAAGACTTGCAGCCTGTAATCTTTCGAGACTAATAGATAAATGTGAGCCCCTTTCGTTTGATACAAGTTCATGCGCTTCATCAATTATAACCCATTCCAAACTATCTAATGCCTTAAGCATTTTACTGCTTGTCAGAACCACTGCAAGTGATTCAGGAGTTGTGATCAATACTTGAGGTGGGTCTTCAACAATTTTTTTCCTGTCGCTAGTAGTAGTATCGCTATGTCGTATTTGTACTCGAAGGTTCTCAGACTCAGCATATTTGATGATTCTTCGAAGTACATCATTATTCAATGCACGTAATGGAGTGATATAGATTGCTTTGATTTTCCCCCTCTGATCCAGCTTGTGATTAGATAATCGTGTAAATATTGGTAGAACGGCTGCCTCTGTTTTGCCAGAACCAGTTGGAGCAACTAATAGGCAGTTAACTTTTCTTGAAATAACTGGTATTGCTTTTTTCTGAATTAAAGTTAGTTCCTTGAAACCTTCTTTTAGAAACTTTTCGCTAACTAAGTGTTCAGCTTTAGTCTCTTTTAATGTCAGATGAAGATCCCACTTCTTGGCGTTTGTGCTGCTGCTCTTGTTTTCTAAAGTGTTTTATCTTCGAACTTGATTTTTCATAAACCATTGCGGTAAATATACCAATAATAAAGAATCCTGCAGCAAGCCAGGCATATGAATCGAAGTTTGCAATTCCCTCAGCTGGCATCTTTTCATTGTAGTTAGCGGCGGCAATAAATATATTCGCTTTAAGAACTAAATTTAATAATAGCAAAATAATCTCAAGATAACAGTGTCAAGTAATACTGTAGAAAACTCAAAAGAATCCAATGAAAACAAGAAGGCAAAGGCAGTAGCATTACTATCCGGCGGTTTAGACAGTAGTTTAGCCGTTCGCATGATGTTAGAGCAGGGCATTGAAGTTGAGGCAGTTGCCATCAAGACTCCGTTTTGTGATTTTGATTGTGGAAAGGGTTGTGGTCATCGAGTTAAAGAAGTTGCCTCAGAATTAGGCATACAATTGAATACTGTATATTATGGTGAAGAGTATCTAAAAATGCTGAAGCATCCAAAATATGGATATGGCTCTGGAATGAATCCGTGTATTGATTGTAGAGCAATGATGTATAAAACCGCAAAAGAGTATATGGAAAAAATAGGAGCAGATTTTGTCATTACTGGCGAGGTTCTATTTCAAAGGCCTATGAGTCAGAATAAACGTGCTTTACAAATAATAGAAGAAGAGACAGGGATGAAAGGTAAAGTCTTAAGGCCTCTTTCAGCAAAGCATCTGACCCCTACAGACGCTGAAAAATATGGATTTGTTGAGCGTACAAAATTAGGTGATATCAGGGGAAGGTCACGCAAAAGTCAGATTGCTCTAGCAAATTATTTTAACATAAGCGATCCACCTAATGCAGCAGGTGGATGTTTGCTAACAGACCCTGCATTTTCAAAAAGAATCAGAGATATCATGAGGCACAGCAAGGGTATTCCAACTATCAACGATGTAGAACTATTGAAGGTCGGACGACACTTTAGATTATCGACGGAAGCGAAGCTGGTTGTCGGTAGAGATGAGAATGAAAATGATATGATTGGTGCTATGATTATGGACGGCGACATAATAATGGAGGTAACTGACTACGTAGGACCCAAATGTATTTTGAGATGCAAAAAATGTGATAGTACCATCTTGAATATGGCTGCAAGAATTGTGTTGCGTTACTCTGATGCCCCTAGAGGAAATTCGTCTAAAGTAAAAGTTGAAATAGATCGTCTTCAACATGAAATATTGGCTTCGCCTGCAGACGAGAGCGAGATCGAAGGACTGCGAATCTAAAATCAACCAGTCTGTTAACGTCTTTTGACCAGTATAACTATTTGCTGATTCCTTTGGATTTGCTATAATTGATATAGGATAAATGGATTCCATGCAGACACAAAAGACACCGATTTATTTGAAAGCAATAACCTTGAGGGATATGAGCGACGTAGCTAGTATAAAGAATGATGCCAAAAAGCAAACAATTGTTATTTTACGAGTTACTCCATTGGCACAAAAAGATGTAGAGGGTCTACGAAAGGCGATTGATGAACTCTACGGATATGTTCAGTCGATTGGTGGCGATATTGCAAGGCTAGGAGAGGAGCGGGTTGTATTAACTCCGCCTGGTGTAAAAATATGGCGTGGTGCATATGATATGAAATAAAATTTTTTATTATCCTCTTTCACATAGAACGTGATTAAGTGCGCAATATCGAATGACAGCAGCATGTAAAATAGTACTGACTTTATATCATAATTTCTTAAAGTAAAATTTCCCAAAACATCTAGAGGAGTATAAGGATTAATAATGATCTATGTTGTCTCATGCCGGACAAATATGTCACAGAAATACGAAGTAGCTCTTATATGTTGTATATTATGCTGAAACTTGTGGAGCCCGTTTACAAATTGTAAAATCGAAGAGCATGTGCCGTCAAACTTCAGATACAAATATAACATTTCTAGTTAATGCTCTTATGAGATTATTATATTGTCCATACTTGATATGGCGATTGATAACCGTAGATTAGCCATCGCTAATATTTTTCGATAGTAGCAGTTTTGTTGTTATGAATGGATTCTATTAATTTAAGCTAGATTATGCATTGACCCTTGCATATAGTTTTTACAGTACTATACGTGTTTAAAAATGCGACGGACGATCCAATGTTTAGAGTAATTTTATAGCTTCAAGAACTAATGGCTGCTGAGTTTGAATCTTTAACATTCTATTGATTGAGCTGGCAAGATTCTGTACGTTAGTTCTTTCTCCATGATTGACCAATACTCGTTTAAGTTTTGGTCTCAGTCTGTTAATATACGCTATTAATTGATTATAATCACTATGGGTACTAAAACCCTCTATTTTTTCGATTTGGCAGCCTAGATTGATATTTTGTTCTCCAATTGTAATCTGTCGATTTCCATCTTGTATGCTTCTACCTGGAGTATCGACAGCTTGATACGAAGCTAGAATTAATTTATTGTTTGGATCTGTAGATATTTGCTTGAGATATTCTACCGAAGGGCCATTCATTAACATGGAAGAAGGAGCTAAAATTATTGCAGAATCATTTTCTAGAGCTGTAGATTCGCTAATTTCAAAATGGTTTGACTGCAGAAGATTCTCTTCATCCTCCAAAATATCCTTCTTTATCTCTTTTGAAAGGTATTCTGGATATGCTTCATATATTGAAGATGCCTCTGATATGATCTTTTCGACTAGTACTTTCGTCTCATTAATTTTACCAGTTCTCATAGACATTTTAATGAGAAGCATTATCTCTTGAGATAATCCAACAGCAGGCACTGGAATCAAGACTTTTCCATTTGCATTAATTGTGCTATTTATACTCTCGATAAGGCGAGCCTCAGCCTCCTCCCGTTGCGGAAACACATCTTCCTTGCCACCATGCGTACTTTCAATAATTATTGTTTCAACTCTGGGAAAATTCCATGATGCATTTTCTAAAGATAATGTCTTTGCAAACTTCAGATCTCCTGTATAAACAAGATTGTGATTACCACTGCCGATATGTAAATGAACTGATCCAGAGCCTATTATATGACCAGAATTACTCAAGACAAGTCTTATGTCAGGAGAGACATCTGTAACTATTCCAAACGATAAGGGAATTGTGTGGATCACCACTGCATCAATATCTCGAGCAGAAAATATTGGTGGATGATCGCTATTCTTAATATACTCTCTTTGCAACAAATTCATTAATGGTAATGTTGGCTCAGAACAGTATACAGGGCCATGATACCCATATTTGAAAAGAGCTGGCAAAAAACCTGAATGGCCAAGATGGGCGTGGCTTAAAATCACTGCATCAATTTCATCCATTTCAAGACCAGTTATATCGAATCTCGGAAAAGAATATAGTGTATTTTTAGCAGCTATGTTAACTCCACAATCTATTAAAATCTTACTTTCATGGGTAGTAAGCAAAACAGATGAACGACCTACCTCAGAGAATCCGCCAAGAGTAATTAAACTCGCTTCGGCTATTTCATTCAACTTAGATCTAAAAATTTTCTCTCCAACTTCTCTGTAAAAACGAATTCTCTCATTTACTGTATTACGAAGAATTTCGTTAATATTTCTGATAATATCCATTATTAAAGGAGCTTTTCTTATCCTTACTTTCCAACCAGTTTTTTCAATAAGATCAATATTATCAAAATCGTCTCCTAACTGATAAAGTAACGAAGGTTTTCCAACAAAAACTGTAGCTTCACCTAGTGCTGGATCGAAGAATGTTTCAATTATTCTAATTTCCGGTGGGATAAATTCATGTAATATTTTATTTGCTTCCTCCTCTGACTTACGTATTGATTCATCGATTCGAATTACAATCCTTTTTTTTATTGTATTGACTATATTAGAAACGAGTTGAGTATTTTGCATCAAATGTCTAGGATTTTTAGAGTATAAAGCGATACGTGGCCCTTCATATTCAATTTTGGTAAGTCCTGCTTCCTCAGGAAGATTTTGCAGTATTGTTGCCATTATATTTTGACTAGTAATTTCGTTGTAGGGGGTTTTGTGTTGCATATCAATTTCACTAAATTATCGGTTAAATTTCGGCAGCAGCCGCTAGGTTTTTCAATATTTGCTCTAACATTTTCGCTATCCATTTAAAGAACGTTTCGATCGTTTATAAAAATACTAGTAAGAATCCAAAAGAGTCGAGACAATTTGAGTTTATAAAAACATTAAAGTTGAAATAGTAAGCCGATTATACTATTTTGCTGATATAAGTTGGAAGAAACAGATTCAGACATTACTACCAAAGGAGCCAGTTATGGAAGTGGCGGAGGCTATCGTGGCGGTGGATATGGCGGTGGATATGGCGGTGGATATGGCGGTGGATATGGCGGTAGAGGACGAGGTGGAGGATTTGGAGGACCAAGACCATTTCGACCTGCGCCAGTTAAAGTCGGTGACGAATATGATGTCAAAATTGAATCAATGAGTAAACGAGGTGACGCAGGGGTTGCAAAAGTTGAAGGTCTTGTTATTTTTGTCTCTGGCACCAAAGTAGGAGACAGCGTCAGAATAAAAATTACCAAAGTAGGTAGAGGATATGCTACTGCCGAAATGACTGCTCAATCATCGAGTGAAGGTGGAGGAGCAAGACTAGAAACATCTTCTTCCTCTGAAGGACTAGAAACATCTTCTTCCTCTGAAGGACTAGAAACATCTGAGAAAACATGAGATTCTTGTGAAATATCGCTAAAAACCTTCTTTTTATATAAGGCTAAAGATCTATTCCTTTTCAGTAAAGAAACTACAAGAATTTATATGCGGCACATTAGCGATTTTATAGTGAGTTCATCGCCAACCCACCTAATGGAATTACCGAGAAAGATCTTGATAGGCGATGGTGTAATTTCCCAGCTTGGCTCTATTATTATTGACTTGGATGCTAATATTTCAAAGGTTGCTGTCATAACCGGTTCGATTGTAAAAGCAAGGATGGGGGCAATCTGCATGTCTTCTTTGCATGAATCATCTTTGGAAAATTTGTGGTTCATATCAAGCGACGCATCGATGGAGTCCGTTCACAGGTTACAACGAACAATCGAAGATTATTCACCTGATCTAATTGTGGGTCTTGGCGGAGGAAGATCTGTTGACGCTGCCAAGATGACGGCATTTCGTTTAAAAAAATCATTCGTTAGTGTCCCTACTTCAGCTTCCCATGATGGAATATCTAGTCCCTTCGCTTCTATAAGAGGGAATAACAAACCTCATTCTGTCAAAGTAAACACACCTATTGGAGTAATAGCAGACACTCTTCTGCTTGCCAAAGCGCCCAGTCGTTTATTAGCGAGCGGGTGTGGAGACCTTGTCGCTAAAATGACCGCTGTCAAGGATTGGGAACTTGGACGTGATGAAAACAATGAATACTTTGGAAGTTATGCTGCTAATCTTGCGTATATGAGTGCAAAAATAATTCTGGATGAATCACCAAAAATGCGCGAGAATAACAGATTTGGAATACGAACAATTGTAGAGGCATTAATTAGTGCAGGAGTCGCATCATGCATTGCAGGAAGCAGCAGACCATGTTCAGGCGCAGAACATCTTTTCAGTCATGCCGTAGAGTACATAGCTGGCAATGACTGTGGACTACATGGAGAACGCGTCGGCCTGGGCACTCTTATGATGGCCAAGCTTCATGGTATTGATTGGAAAATAATTGCTGAGACTTTAGAAAACGTAGGTGCGCCAACAACAGCAAAACAAATCAAGTTAAATGAGCATCATGTAGTCAAATCTCTATTACTAGCGCAATCCTTGAGACCAGATAGGTATACAATCCTTACTAAAGTTAAATTAGATAAACAGTCTGCATTGGAGTTAGCCAAATCTGTAAATGTGCTTTGAGCCTTTTTAGCAACAATATTTCAATCAAATATATAGAAAAATTTAGTTACGTCTTACTTATTTCTAACTGTTTTCATCTCCTCGTTCTCTTCAGATTTAAAATCCCTCTGTTGTTCTACGTTGGAATTTTGATCATTGTCTTGCTGAGGTTGTGGTAATGCTGATGATTTGAAGCTTTCAATAAATTTAATTTCCTTCAAAGTTGGGACAAATTTGAAAACATCATTTGCAGCTGCACGTTTTATGATTTGCAATCCTTCGGCTAGGAGAGTTTCTTCAGGTAATTCTATCTCTAACGTAAGTCCTTTAAGATTGATTTTAATCTTATTGTCATCTAAAGGTAGCCTTCTTTTTATTAATGATATTATTTTATCATCATCACTCTCAAGTTTCTTTACAATGTCAACGTCATACGTCAGAGTTCGGCCTGCAAATCTGTGGTTAAAATCAATTTGAACTCTTCCAGATCCCACGTATCTGACAATTCCCGTACGATTATCGATTTCAATCACATCTCCTACTCTTACCTCATCAGCTTTCTCACCCAGCTTTCGCTGTGCAACCATTCTGACTTTATTAGGGTCTCTTTCTCCAAAGCCTTTATCAGGAGTAATTTCAACATCAATTTTGTCGCCTATATTCGCAGCCTCAAGAGCCTCATCCAATCCTTTTAGGACCCAGCCTTCACCGATAGATATAAGCCTTGGCTCATATCTGCGAGTAGGATCAAAGAGATCAGATTTCTTTGCTTCCTCTTCACGAGTTGTTTCAAAAACCTCGTTACTATCTTTAACTTTAGCAGTATAATCTACCAATATAAGAGAGCCTCTTTCCAAAGTCATAAAATTCGCTATAAATTTACCTTATATTAAGATTGATAGTCCTTCAAAATATATGGTAAAAGTTCTCAGATGACTTGAATTATTCTATCTCCTTAATCTTTTCTAAAGCAGCAGATATGACCTCCTGGTTCACCTTAAATCCTAATATATTCATCGCAGACATAATTGATGCCAATGTTCTCATTACATGGTATTTGCTAACTTCTCCCATGCTTCCTACTCTGAATACTTTGCCCTTTAAGTCGCCAAATCCACCTGCTACAAGAACCTTGAATTCATCTGATAACAATCCTCTGAATTTCTTATCATCCATGCCGGGGAGATAATTGACAGCGATTACGAGGTTACTTCTGGCATTAGGTTTGGCAAATGGTGTTAATCCCATCGCACTTAAACCTGAATAGAATGCGTCAGCACAACTCCTATGACGTTTAATTCTTTTATCTATTCCTTCTTCTAAAATTATATCGAGAGCCTCACTGAAAGCATAGAAGAGGGGAAGTGCTGGTGTGAAAGGTGTCTCGTAGTGCTCTTCATAATATTTAAAATATCGTTTCAGATTAAGATATTGGGTTGGTGGAGGGTTAGATTGCATATACTGTTTAGTTCTAGGACTTATCGATATGGGCGATACTCCAGGAGGCGCAGCGAGCGCTTTATGTGATGCCGTTACACAGACATCGACGTTCCATTTATCTACAGGCAATTCATCTCCACCCAAGATTGAAACAGCATCGACAATAAAGTAAGTGCCCTTTCTGATTGACAGCTCACCTATCTTATCCAGATATCGAAGTGTAGTACCCGTAGATGTTTCATTGTATACTGTGTATATCGCTTTGATATCATTATTTTTATCAAAGACTTCTTCTATCTTATCATATGAGGGATTCTCTCCAAAAGGAGCAGAAATTCTGATTGCCTGACCTCCCCAACTGTCTATCAAATCGGCAAGACGATTTCCGAATTCGCCGTTTACTGGGATAACTATCTTGTCACCTTTTCTAATGAGATTAACAACAGAAGCTTCTACAGCTCCCGTTCCTGAAGTTGTTAACAATATAATATCATTATTAGTAAGAAATACTTTCTGCGTCTTTTCAACAATATCTCTGTATAAGGTGCGAAAATTATCGCTTCTGTGATTAATTATAGGCGCAAGCATTGCATTCATTACTCTATTTGGAACATTTGTAGGACCAGGAAGCATAACTAAGTATTCCATGCTATTCCATTAGACGAGCATATTCTCGGATATTTATAATTACGTTGTGCCTAGTAAAAATGATAAGCCTGATTGGGAAATGCTTCTCTGTGATAAAATTACGTCGCTTTAACTTGTTACAGAATGCGAGCAAATTGGGATGTAATGTCATTGCTGCCTTTCAACCAGAAAACATTTTTTACCTTACTGGCTTCTGGGGAGAAGCAATTGCGATATGTACAGAAGACGGCTCCAGTCTTCTTGTTCCTAAGTTGGAAGTAGAAAGAGCTATTCAAGAATCGAAAGCATGCGATGTGATTCCTACAGAACGAGGTAATGATTTGATATGTAGTCTTATTTCTAAAATCGATAGAAAAATGACATGTACGGACTGTAGCGATCAGAGCATCATCAGAATTATTCAAAATCAAATTGGAAAAAAATCGTTCATGGCTAATGTCGAACCTTTCTTGGTTACTCGAATAATCAAAGATAACGAGGAGATTGAAATGATCGAAATGGCAGCTAAAATTTTAGACAGACTCTATACCTTTTGCACAGAGGAAATCAAAGCTGGTTTATCGGAAAGAGAATTGCAGGCAAAGTTACTCTTTGAAGCGATGCTAATGAGAGCATATCCAACGTCTTACAAATCGTCACTAAATCCATTTATTATTGCTGGAGGACCAAATGGGGCCTTTCCGCATGCACAAGTTTCTGATCGCAAATTTATAAAAGGTGACATGATTATTATAGATCTTACTTTAAGATATATGGGCTATATAGCTGATGCAACCAGAACATTTGCGTTGGGTAGAGCAACATCTGAGATGAAAAAAATATATGATATAGTCAAAAGATCCCAACAGGCGGGTTTGAACGCATTGCGTTACAACATTCCATGTAGCCAGGTTGATGCTGTTTGCCGAAGGATAATCACCGAAGAAGGTTACTCAGAATGCTTTATTCACTCAACAGGGCATGGAGTTGGTCTGGATGTTCACGAACCTCCATGGCTTAGAATAAAAAATGAAGAGATATTGAAAGCAAATATGGCAGTAACAATTGAACCGGGAATATATTTACAAGGCAAATTTGGAATAAGAATAGAAGACACTATTATAGTTGGTAATCAGTCCAATGGAGGAACAAGGATACTAAACGCGTTCACAAAGGATCTAATTGAGTTAGACTAGGCTATCAAACTATAAGATAGACTGGTCATACTACGGTCTCTTAAATTCTGACTCGGATTGAGTATATGGACATACGTCAGTTTTATGCATTTACTGTCACATTTTATTTTGAATAATAAGGTTCTCTATAACATTAAGCAAATTTCTGGCTATGCTCAATTTGTTTTGAGGAGGTAGATGTAAAACATTTTTATGCTTATCTATCACAAATACTTCATTATTATCAGAGCCAATCTCAGAATCTTTTCTTCCAACATCGTTTGCAACGATTAAATCGCCTTTGCATTCCTTCAGTTTTTTATAGGCTCTTTCGATTATATTAGTGTCCGACACATTATACTCTGCTTTAAATCCGACTAGAAAAGTTTGTTTGCTCGTATGCTTGATTTTGTTTATGATCTTTCTGGTTGGTGAAAGAGTCAAAAGTAATTTTTCTTTACTCGTGGAAATTTTCTTTAGGGATTTTCTTTCAGGAGTAAAATCAGCTACTGCAGCCGATAAAATGGCAATATCATATCTTTTGAAAGAGAGTTCAGACATTACGACATCATACATTTGTTTACTTGTATTCACCCTAACGATTTTTAGATTAGCCGAATACTTAGGACTATAAGTTCCATAACCATATACAAGCGTAATCCTTGCACCTAATCTGAGTGCTTCTTCAGCAATTATGTTTCCCATTTTACCCGAGCTAAGATTAGTTATTACTCTAATTGGATCAATATACTCTACAGTACTGCCCGCTGTAACTAAGATGTTTTTTTCATAAAAGAAAGATTCAGTTGAGTTGATCAATTTAGATATTATTGATTTTAATATTTGTTCTGGAGAGACAACCTTTGCCTTTCCCTCTGTAATTATAGGCTGCAGAAAATCTACCCCTTGATCTTTGACTCTCTGGATATTTTCCTGAATAAGGCGATTCGCATACATTGACTCGTGCATAGCAGGTGCGATAATTATAGGAATTCTAGATCCGAGAGCAACACTAAGAACAGAAGTGACAGGTGTGTCACTGATTCCATTTGCAACCTTCCCTATTGTATTGGCAGTGCATGGGTATACAACAATCAGGTCAGACATACTGTAGTTTGCAAGGTCAATATGTTCAAGACTTCCTGTTAACTTAGTAACAACATTATTACCTGTAGCCCATTTCATCATATCTGGTGTGAGTAATGCAGATGCAACAGCCTCTGACATTACAGGATAAACTTCAGCACCGTGGCGTATAAGTTCACGCGCTAAATCAATTGCTCTGTATGCCGCAACACTCCCTGTAATACACAAAACAATTTTTTTTCCTTCTATCTCACTTCCCTCTGTAGCTACAATATCTTTTGATGAGTGAACTTTCGTTCTTTTTTTTACGTCCATTTCTTAATTATTTTTTCTCCTTTAACATTTTGCTTAATTCCTCAAGATCAGAGGGACATATATGAAAGACGTTTCCTTCTTCTGGAAACTTACTTGACTTCACATCATTAATATAAACTGAAACAGCATCGAAAATAGACCTAGATAACTCTGCATATCGTTTTACAAATTTGGGTTTAATGTCTTGATAGATTCCAAGTAGATCATGTAGGACAAGTACTTGGCCGTCGCAGCTCAAACCAGAGCCTATGCCAATAGTCGGAATAGAGACATTTTTACAAATGATGTCTGCCACCTCGCTTGTCACCATCTCTAATACAATACTAAATACTCCAGCTTCTTCAAGCGCTTTAGCATCTTCGATTAATTTTAATCCTGAACTCTTTGTCTTTCCTTGCAAGCTATACCCTTCCCATAAATTAGTAGTTTGAGGCTTCAAACCAATATGTCCCATTACAGGAATTCCTGTATTAATAATTGCCTTGATTGAATCAATTATCTCAATACCGCCTTCAAGTTTCACTGCATGACATCCAACCTTGATAAATTTAATGGCATTTGCTATTGCCTCGCTTATAGATGCTTGATAAGATCCAAAGGGCATATCAGCAATTATCATTGCTCTCTTTGCTCCCCGTGACACAGCGCCGCAAAATATCAGCATTTCTTCCATGTTTATTTGATTTGTAGTTGGATAACCAAGCATCACCATTCCTGCGCTATCTCCAACTAACAAGATGTCTACTCCTGCCCTGTCACAAATCGAGGCAGTGGAATAGTCGTAAGCAGTTAAGACAGAGATTTTTTGTAATTTATGCTTCATCATCATAATGTCTTTTATAGTAAGTCTTTTAGTATTAGAACTCCCGCTATCTTTGTCTTGCATTCGCGCCACGCCGGATAATTTCAAGTGATTCTGAGAGATTCTTGCTGTTGTCAAATTCATTTACAATCTTTTTGAGAATTATTTCTTTTTTCTGTTTCAGCCGCTTTGCTTCTATAACCATCGCGGGCAAGGCTCGAATAGCATTGTCTATGATTGTAACTGTTGCAGCCTTTGACGTTCTTGATAGAGGATTAAGGTCTATAGCGATTACTTTTTTATGCATTTTAACAAGAGCCTCTGTTCGATCACCATCTTCTAATGGAACAAGTATATTATCAGCTCTATAGATCCCATCTTGATCTACTGTTCTACGTTCACTCAGTAATTCAGGAATTCTAGCTGAGTCTTTGCCTCGGATACCTAGAACTGCCTTTGCACCCATTTTTTTTAGTTCTTTTTCAATTGCTAACTCTCGTTCTCTTGTCCAATAGAATAGATTGATTTCTATATCAGCATTGACTAGGGTAGCTAATTCGACAATTTCTTTTGGACAAAGTGCAGCAAGGTTACCGTTAACTGAAATCACAGGATGAATTGCAAGTAAAAGTAAAGAACATGCAGCTTTTATAGCTGTACGTGCAGTCTCAGTCGTTTTTTCACCCAACATATAATCAAAAGTCTCCCCTCTTCCATGAGCAATTAACCCTTCTGGTACTACGATACCATGTCTAAATCCTTTTACAAGCAATTCTCTTATATAAAGAGATTCTGCTCGCGGGTGACCGGATGGAATAATAGTTCGATGCATTGTTATCTATAGAGCTCTTGCTCCTATGTTGTCTATATCACATACAATCAAGGTGCCTTTAAAATCCTTTAAATATTCTTTTACATAATTTACCTTATCTGAATGTACGATCGTAAAAATAGTCTCTCCGAATAACGCAACACCTGCTTGGATCCTATGAGATTTTAATCTTTGGAGTGGCTTCTTACATCTGAACTCAGTTAACCCTAGAGAGTGAGCAAATTGGTAAGACATACTTAAGAATTCATCAATGTC
>OCZV010000336.1_pt1 | contig 17144 bp, 18 predicted proteins | sample 1539051 | NCBI WGS metagenome assembly OCZV01 (sample SAMEA3113581, study PRJEB22503) | soil metagenome
TCGAAGACGTCGAACCTCTCTCACTGGCAGGCGGCTCCGTGACGATGGCGGACGGCGAAACGTACGACATGGCGGATCCTCAGCAGAAGACCGAAATGGTGGAGTCCAATGTGCGCCTGGCGGCGCGCCGAGCCCGAGCGGCGATCAGACGGCTCGATCCCGGCGCGCTCGTCACGATGGGATTCTTCGCTCGGTTCGACGGCGATCCTAGAGTCGTGCCGTCGCAGGCAATGCTCGAGTCCTCGGCACTAGATCTAGTCGATCTGCACCTTTACCCGGGTGTCGGGCATGATCTTCAGAACCAGGTCGATGCGATCGGGTTGTCGGACGCCGTAGAGAAGCCCGTCGTGATGGGGGAGTTCGGCGCGTTTCGGTTCGCATACGCAAACCCCAGGGTGGGCGCGTATTCGCTTGCGCACTGGCAGGCAGACTCGTGTGCCTTCGGCTTTGATGGATGGTTGACGTGGCTCTGGGCGAAAGACGACGACGAAGTCTTCGGGACCCGCGAAGGCGGGGGAGTGATCGGCCGGCAGCTATCACCGGTTCTGCAGCCCGATCCCTGCAGCGCGGAGGGCGTGCCGGCTAACCTCGCTCTGGGCGCTTCTGCGACGGCCTCGGCCTCGCTTCCAGAAGGCCCGCCCGGTCACGCGATCGACGGCCTTTTCGAAACCGGCTGGGGAGCGGGTGGCTTCCCACCGCAGTGGATTCAGATAGACCTCGGCGCCGTTAGGTTTGTGCATGAGATCTACCTCGCGGTCGATCAGTTTCCGGCGGGCGATACGCGCCATCGATTGCTGCTCGCCGGCGCGGACGGAGTTTTCACGCTCGCCGATGAGTTCGAAGGCCGCACCGAGCCGGGGGACGTGCTGAGCTTCCGCCCGCCGGTTCCGGTAACGGCGCGGTTCGTCCGAGTGGAGACCCTTTCGAGTCCGTCATGGGTGGGCTGGCACGAGATCCAGGTGTACGGGGAATGATCAGACTGCTGCCCGGCGCGCCGAAATGTACGTTAGCCCACGTCCTGCGTAGGTAAACGGACGACTCACGATGTCCGGTTCGACTCAGCGGCGCGCGGCTGCGCGCAGCTCGCCGAAGACCACAGCAAGGTCGGGAAGCTGGTAGTGCGCGTTGAGACCGCTCGGATTCGGTAGGAGCCATACCTGTGACTCCGCGATCGTCGCGTGCTGGCGCCCGACGGTCGCGGTCTTCCGGCCGAACGCCACCCGATAGGCAGTGAGGCCAAGGAAGGCAACCCAGCTTGGCTGGTATCGAGCAACCTTGCGCCGCAATGTCCGTGCGCCGGCGCGCAGTTCGTCGTCGTGAAGGTGATCCGCCGTTGCAGTTGCTCTGCGGACGAGGTTTGTGATGCCGAGGCCGTACTCGAGTAACTCGTGCTCTTCAAACGGGCCCAACACGCGCGGTGTGAATCCGGAGGCATGAAGAGCCTTCCAGAAGCGATTGCCGGGGCGCGCGAAGTGATGTCTAACCGCGCCCGAGTAGAGCCCAGGGTTGATGCCGCAGAACAGCACGTCGAGCTCGGTCCCGATGACGTCCGGCACCTTTGCGCCCTCGGCCGCCGCGAGCTGCTCCTTAGTCGGCCGCCACGGTTCCTCCATGGCGCCGCACGTTAGCGGACTGCCGGGCCACCCGGCGCCGGCGCCTCCCGTGAGCCGAACCCATCGATCAATCGGCGGGTTCAGAATCCAATCCCAATGTTTTCTGCGTCCAGCCCGAACTGTGGCGCGCGCCACAGCGCGCCGGCCCGTCAGGTGCCAACCTCGTCGCATGCGCAGGCTCCTAATCCCAGCGGTCGCTCTCGTCGCGTTGCTTCCGGTTCCCGCTGCCGGGCAAGTCGCCCAGCAGCCCGTCGCGCCCGCCGAGCCGCGGGCGCCCGATCCGGCGCGGCCCTGGTTGATCCCTCCCGTCGACGGCGTGATTGGGCGGCGGTGGCAGGCACCCAGGACCGACTGGGGACCGGGCCATCGCGGGATCGACTACCTCCTCCCCTCAGCGGAGGGAGTTTCGGTCCGCGCGGCGGCCTCGGGTCGTGTGAAGTTCGCAGGACAGGTCGGTGGTTTCCTCGCCATGACGATTCAGCACACCGGGGGAATGGAGAGCACCTACTCGCAGCTCGCCGAGATCCTGGTGGAAGCCGGCGACTATGTCCAGCAGGGCGCCTGGATCGGACGTGCGAGCTTCGCCCATGCAATCAAGGACCCCACCACGGGCATCGCTCACGACGAGAACGGTTCCGGACTTCACTTCGGAGTGAAGGTGGACGGCGAGTACGTCGATCCCGAGGACTACCTCGGTCCACTCGACGTATCCGATGCGATCCATCTGGCTCCGCTTATCGGCGAGTGGGCCGAGGACATACCCAACTACCAGGCGGGTTCGTACCTCGACGAGGAGTGCCGCGATCCGAAACTCCCTTCGGATCGCGAGCCACCCAACGACAACATCGTTGTGCTGATACCTGGAATCTCGTCGCAGACTCCGGGCGACGGGAATAGCCATGTTGCGTTCGGCCTTCCGACTGCTCTCGGCTATCCGCGTGAGCGCACTTACTTCTTCTCCTACGAAGGGTCGGACGACTCCGACTTGCACGAGCGATATGGACGGGTGGCCACCAATCAGTCGATCCGCTCGGCCGCGGGGAAACTCGCAACGATGTTGATAAGGGTGGCGCGGCGCCATCCGGGTAGCGACGTCGATCTCATCGGGCATTCCCAGGGAGGGCTGATCGCCCGCGCTCTGATGGACCAGACGGCCGACGCTTGGCAGCGGGGGCTGCCGCGCATCGATCACCTCCTTACAATCTCGACCCCACACGACGGAACCCACCTGGCCTCACTGGGAAAAGATCTCAAGGAAGGGACGATTACCGGAGGAGCGCTTGCCCGTGCCGCTCAGGAGTGGTCCGAACGCGGGGGACCGATACCGAATCCCTTTGGTGCGGCGCTCCGGGACATGAGCCCCCGTTCGCAGCTACTCGAGAGCCTTGCCTCGGCGGACGTCCTTCTGGGGACAAAGGCGCTGTCCCTCGCGGCGGCCACCGATGTCCTGGTGCCGGCCAATCGAGCACGCTGGGAGGGCAAGGCAAATCAGATCGTGGGGCCGAGCGGTCCCTCCGCTCACTCCGGAGTCCTTGGTGCCCCCGCTGCCCTTCGGGTCGCTGGCGCCTTCCTTCGAGACGCCCCCGTCTCCTGTATTGCAGTCAGCGACTACCTCGGCTCTGCGACGGGAGCCGCGGTGGACATGGTGCACAAGCTGCTGCCCGACTTGTATTCAGGGGCCGAAGATGCGGCGTTTCGCCGCTTTTTCGGAGGCCCTTGGGGCCGCTCGACCCGGGGCCGAAGATGACGGCCCCGGGTTCGATAACGACCGAGCCCCCTCCGTCGGGGGGATGGGCGGTGAGCGGAGGGGGCCCGTGAGTCCCGGGTGGGGGACATCTATGAAGTCCCGGGGGGTGGGACTTTGTTTATGGTATCGATTGTGAAGGCTTTCACAAGCTTTCTCAAGCGGTCTCGGCGCCAAGTTGTGACCAACTATTTGGTTTCGAGGTACAAACCGTGGTCTCCGCGGCGCCTGGCAATAGGATTCGCCCATGGCTAACCGTTTGCCCCTGGACGTCCCGGGTATGGAGAGCGAGTTTCGCCGGGTGGAGGTTCGGCGCAGCTCTCGCCGCAAGAAGACCATCTCCGCGGAGATTGTCGGCGATGCCCTGCTTGTATCCATTCCAGCTAGATTATCGCGCGCCGAGGAACAAGAGTGGGTGACCGTCATGGCGTCCCGGATGGCCGAACGGCGCCGGCGTGACCGCTTGAACACCGACGGAGACCTCGCCCGGCGCGCTGCCGACCTGGCCGACCGCTATCTGGGCGGGATCCGGCCCGCCGACATCGGATGGGTCACCAATCAGAAGTCTCGCTGGGGTTCGTGTTCACCGGACGAAGGCGTTATCCGGATATCACTGGCGCTCGTCGACTATCCCGCGTGGGTGCGCGATTACGTCATCGTGCACGAACTCGCCCACCTGCTCGTGGCGGATCACTCCCCGGAGTTCTGGGATCTGGTTAACCGTTATCCACTGACCGAACGCGCGCGGGGATTTCTCATTGCCAAGGGGATAGAAGAGGGCTGACTCCCGGCCGGTTCCGGCTAGGGACCCCTCCAGATCAGGACCTCCTCGACTCCGGCGCGTTCCAGGATTCCCACTGCCAGCGCGGCGCGCACTCCATATCCGGCCGTGACTGCAACACGAGGGGAGTCGGCAACCTCGCCGACTCGCTTCCACAGCTGGTCGATCGGGAGGTGCACGGATTCGTCCACCTTCGGCGCTCCGGCGTCCCCGACGTCGAGGACAACACCGGAGCCCTCGATCGTTTCCTCCGCTACATCGGTCGATGCCGGGGTGCCGCGAACCGCGGCCCAGCGGTTGATCGCGTCCTCAGCGGCTCCGAGGACCGTGAAACCCTTGCCTCGCAGCGACGCGGCGGCGTGAACGTAGTCCACCCCGCCCAGGTCGACGAGGACCAGCGGCAAATCGAGCGGAAGGCAGTCCCGGGCGCGCGAGGCCATTCCCGGACCGCGCTCGTAGAGGAGTGCGATCGAGCCGGGGATGTGCACCTCCAGGTAGGCGTCGACCGGTCGGAGGTCCACAAACGCCGCTCCACCGTCGACGGACGCAAGCGCGTCGTCGAATGGAAGCTGCCTGAGCGTACGGGTCGCAAGCACCCTAGGATTCTCTCAGATGTCTGCGCCGCGCCGGGATGGACATTGCGCGAGTAACCGGCGCGGCACCTCATACTGGCCGTATGGGAATTCTCTTTTTGCTGTTGCTGGCGGTCCCTATTGCGGAGCTTTATGTCATCGTGCAAGTGGCCGGTGCGCTGGGTTTCTTCGAGACACTTGTTCTGCTGATCGGGATATCGATTGCCGGCGCGTTCCTACTCAAGCAGCAGGGTCTGGCTACCTGGGTCAGATTCCAAGACTCTCTCGCGCGTGGACAGATTCCAGCGCGCGAGGTCACAGACGGCGCCCTGATTCTCGTGGGCGGCGCGCTGTTGCTTACTCCGGGATTTCTTACCGACGCAGTCGGGCTCGTCCTTCTACTCCCGCCAACGCGTGCCGTAGTCAAGTCTGCGTCGCGCCGATTGCTCGGGCGGTGGGCCGAGCAACGTTTCGTGCCCGGCGGCGCACGGGTCTACACGACCGGAGCCACCAGGACGAGGCGGACGTACTACGACGACGCTAATCCGCCCCAGGGGGAGTCTCGGCCCCTTCGACCCGGCGAGGGCGATTCTCGGGATAGTTGATCACCGGGCCTACGGCGCCCTGCTCCGGATAGGCACCGCGGTCGAAATCCTCGCGCGGGCGTTGGTGCGCGTTCATGCGCACACGCAGGTCCTCCGGGTACTCGCCGACGTGGACGGGAACTCCGAGCGATCGGGCCACTCCCTCCGCCTCTTCGGTCGAGTGATAGACCCACCGGCTCCACCGACCCTCCGCATCAACGAGCACGAGCTGCGCGTCGTGCAACCCAATGCGAACGACCACTGCGTCCGTCCCCTCGCCCGCGAGGGCAACGAAGTCCTGCGGGTAGCGGACCTTGCTTGGATCCACTCCTCCTTCTGATACGTCCTCGAAGGGCCACGCTCGGGACACGTCACACCTCCATTGCTGGTCGGGGCACTAGATGACCAGTCCTCCGTCGACGCAGAGCACTTGACCTGTGATGTAGTCGGACTCATTCGAAGCCAGAAAGACGAAGCTTGGTGCGATCTCCTCCGGGGCGCCGTACCTCCCCAGGGCGAATCGCGCAAGCCTCTTGCGGGCGGCCTCCGGATCCTCGAGCAAGGGCTCCGTCATCGAAGTGAGCGCGGCTGGAGCTATCGCGTTGACATTGATCGCAAGCGTGCCCAGTTCCTTTGCCCACGTCTTGGTTAGGCCGAGAATCCCCATCTTCGCGGCCGCGTAGTTGGATTGACCCGCCGCGCCTATCAAACCCGACGCGGACGTCACGTTGATTATCTTGCGGTGCTGCGGCTCGCTGGATTCCTTCTCCTCCTTGGCCAGCGGCCTCCAGTGTTGGACCACGGCGCGGCCGCAAGCCCATGTTCCCTTGAGGTGTACCTCGATGACACGATCGAACTCTTCTTCGGACATCTTGTGGAGCATCCGGTCGCGCAGGATCCCTGCGTTGTTCACGAGAACATCAACACCACCGAATGCGTCGAGGGCGGTGCCGAGAAGTGATTCGGCCGCGGCGACGGTTCCGATCGGGTCGTAGTTGGGAACGGCTGCCGCTCCGATCGAGGCAACCACTTGTTCGGCCGCGTCCTTGTCCACGTCGTTGACGACGACGCTTGCTCCCTCGGCGGCAAAGGCAATCGCAACTGCGCGCCCGATCCCCCCGCCGGCTCCGGTGACGATGCATCTCTTACCTGCAAGGCGATCTCCCATTTCCGCGATCCTAGTCGGGGCGGCCGGGCCGCGCTCTGCGGCTGCTCTCGACGTGCATAGGATTGTCCGCATGACGGAAAAGAAGGTTCCACTCACACCGAACGCGCACAGTCGGCTGACCGAGGAGCTCGAATACCTGGAGGGAGAAGGCCGCACAAAGGTGATCGAGGCTATTGCGACGGCGCGTGCACATGGAGACCTGAGCGAAAACGCCGAGTACCACGCGGCTCGAGAGCAGCAGGGGATGCAGGAAGCGCGCGTCCGTCAGCTCCGGCACATGCTCGAAAACGCCGAGATCATCGAGGCCGAGGACGACGGCGTTGTGGCGCCGGGCAAACTCGTGACCATCCGTCATAAAGGCGATGACGAAGCGGAGACCTATCTCATCGGGCTGCGCGAGGAAAAGGGCGGAGAACACGACGTGCTGACGCCTGATTCCCCACTGGGCAAGGTTTTGGTGGGGCGCGGCGCGGGAGAGACCGTCTCGGCAGAGGTGCCGGCCGGCACACTCACGATAGAGATCCTCGAGGTTCGAGCTCCCTAGAGGCATCAGGTGATGCGTCGCCCCCCACGCCAGACTCCTGCGATGTTCGTGAGCCTGGCGGGGTCCGCCAGGGGATCGCCGACAACAGCCACCAGGTCGGCGCGCGCCCCGGGAGCGATGACCCCCGTATCCGGCAATCCCAGCCACCGCGCCGATTGGACGGTAGCGCTCGCGATGATCTGGTTCCCGGACATGCCCGCCCGAGCCATCGCGGCGACCTCACGAGGATCGATCCCCGGCACGGGTCCTTCGTTGCCGAGATCGGTGCCATATACGACGCGGCCGCCGGCGCGCAGAAACGCCTTGAGATTGTCGACAGCCGAGTCCTGATCGCTTCCGAATCGACACGACAACGTCGGTACGACCACCATGCCCTGATCCACCATCCGACCGATCGTCGATTCCGGGATTCGTTCGTTGCTCATCAACATGTGCGCAAGTTCGTCGAGCCCCGCGTCGAGTGCTTTGTCCAACTGGCCGAGCCCGGTGACGTGACCGGTGACCTTCAATCCGAGATCGTGCGCCGCGCCGACTATCGCGCGCAGATCGTCGGTATCGAGCGTCGGCCCCACTGCCTCGTTGAGGGCAACTTTGACATCGCATGCCCCGGCATCGACCTGTTCCTGCACGGCTTGGGCCGCGTCGTCGGGACCGCTCACCACCCGACCCGTCTGAAGAGGAGCCCAGCCCGCTTTCGTGGGATATCCACCCTCAACTGTGAGCATCTGGCCGGCGGCAATCAGGCGAGGTCCCTCGAATAGTTCGTCCTGCGACCTTTCGACGAGGGGCCAGATCTGGCCGGGAGACCACGCGAGGTCGCGGGCCGTTGTGACGCCGGCCTTCACCACGGCTGCGGGATCGGAGAGAGCAATGTGCACATGCGCGTCGATGAATCCGGGCAGCAGGGTCGTTCCGGGAAGGTCGACGACATCTGCGTCATCGGGTGGAGCTCCGACGGCGGCTACCCGACTACCATCGAACGTCACCGTCGCCCCGCTCACGGGATCAAGCTGTGGGCCCGAGAGCAGCGTGTCGGGACGAAGTGTGATCATGGAGCGACAGGCTGTCCGGAATTCGGCGCCAAAGCAAGTCTGCTCCCGTAGACTCCTAGGTCAAGTAACTTGTAGGAGCGCACGCTCGCGAGGCGACCCGAGCTTCGACCTCTCCGGTGCCTTGTTCGCTAGTGAAGGGACCGGCTCCATGGAACCATCAGAAGTCATTTGGGAAGGAAAGATCGGAACCACTCCGCTCAAGGTGGGCGTTCCCCACGCTGGGCGGATCATCGCGGAGTGGGAAACCCCGGCGGGGTCGCGCCACAAGGTTGCCGATTCCATGGAGGAATTCGAGCGTGCCGTGCTCTTTCAGCTGCTTCTCAGCGCCGGGGCCGAGGATGAGACTCTGACGGAAGAAGTCAAAGCTGCCGTCGCCCAGGCGCAGGCAGAGCGGCCTCGTCCTGCTCCGACTCCCGGAGCAGAGCGCCGGCGCAAGAATCCGAAAGCGCGCCTCCACCGCAAATCCCGCCGCCCTCCACGGCGCCGGTAGCCGCGACGTTGGCGCCGCCGGACGTTGGGATGTAGAACTCGTCCATGAGCGCCGGCCCCGTCGACTCTCAGCGCGTCCTCCGCGTGTTCGGGGCTTTCGCGCGCGGAGTGCTGGCCGAACGATACGTATCCGAGGTCCCGTCGAGGATGCTCGACACGGCGATGCGCTTTGCTTCGAGCAGCGAACGCACGCCGTTTCTGCGCGCGATGGCTGCGCTGGACTCCCGCGGGGGCGCCATCAGCTTGACCGGAAGCCCGCGGCCGGTTTCGTGGCTCTCTGCCGCAGAAACCGAAGACATCCTTCGTCGCTGGAAATCCAGCCCCGTGCCGGTTCGGCGGAAGCTGGCACACGTCGTCATCGACCTCGCCTGCTCGGCTCTGTACTCGTTCCCGGGCCCCGAGTGGGAACGGATGAGATATCCAGGCCCGCTCGGTACGGCCCCACCCACAGCCAAGACGCTTCATCCGATCGAGATCGATTCGGACCAACAACTCCAGTGCGACGTTGTGATCGTTGGATCCGGCGCGGCGGGAGGGTGCGCTGCCGCCATCCTCGCTGAAGCGGGCCTCGATGTGATCGTCGTGGAAAAGGGCGGGTATCGGGCCGAGCCGGACTTTACGCACATCGAGGCCGAAGCTCGCGATATGTACCTCTACGGGATGACGCTTGCGACCGCCGATCTCGGCGTCAGGATCCTTGCAGGATCGACGCTCGGCGGTGGAACCGTGGTCAACTTCGCCACCTCGTTCCGCACGCCCGATTTCGTGCTCGCCGAATGGGCGCGGACGACCGGCATCGAAGCATTTGCCTCCGGAGAATTCGAGGAAGCACTCGACGCGGTGGCGGCACGGCTGTCGGTGAACACCGACTCGAGCGCAGCAGGCCGGCGGGACGAACTGATCGAAGAGGGCCTGAAGAAACTCGGCTGGCACGTCGACATGATGCCGCGCGCTGCACGGGGCTGCACTCAGGACGAGGCATGCGGATATTGCGGTTTCGGGTGCAGAGTTGGCGGCAAACAGTCGTCGATGCGAACTTTTCTCGAGGACGCGGCCGCCGCCGGCGCGCGGATGATCGTGGGGGCAGACGTGCGGACCGTGCTTGTGGACGATGGACGGGCCGTTGGTATCGATGGAAGCGTTGGGCCACATCGTCTCAGCGTCGGCGCTCGGGCGGTCGTTGTCGCCGGCGGAGCGATCGAGTCGCCCGCGCTTCTTCTGAGGTCCGGGCTCAGGGGCAGTGTCGGCCACAACCTCCATCTTCATCCCGGTTGCGCTCCGTGGGGGCTATTCGACGACGAGGTCAAGATGTGGGAGGGGACGACTCAGGCTCGCTACTCGAACGAGTTCCGGGACTGGGATGGCGGATACGGACCGATCTTCGAGACGATCCCGGTGCACCCGGGGCAGGCATCGGTCTTCTTCGAATGGCTATCGTCGGCCGATCATCGCGAGCGAATGACGCTCTACCCTAATATCGGTTTCTGTGGTGTGTTGACGCGCGACCGGAGCGCAGGGCGGGTCAGAATCGGACGCGATGGGAACCCACGGATCTTCTACAAGGTCAACTCCGACGACGAACGGCGGATCGCCGAGGGAGTGATCGCCGCTGCAAAGGTGCTGGAGGCCGCGGGGGCCACGCAAATCTCCTCACCTCACTCGCGTACCGTTACGTACGTTCCGGGATTGCCGGGAGCGCGTGAACGCTGGGCCGACGAAACGAGACGCGTCGGCTATCGGCACGGGCGGGTGAAGTTCGGATCGTGGCACCAGATGGGAACTTGTCGTATGGGACTCGATCCGACGTCCTCCGTCGTGGGATCGGACAACGAAAGTCACGAGGTGGCCGATCTCTATGTCATCGATTCTTCGGCGTTTCCGTCCGCGTCCGGTGTGAACCCGATGCTGACCGTGTACGGCATCGCTCACCGGGCTGCCACGAAACTGGCAACAAGACTTAGTTGATCAAGCGGATCGTCGGCAGTGTGGTCGCCGCCTTGGGAAGTTTGGCGCTCCTTATCTTCATTGAGGTGAGGCTGGCCGTTCGGCGCGAGTACCTACCCACAGAACCGGCAATGGAATTGGGAGGAGCCTTCGGGCCACCCGACGGGCCCGTGCTCCGATTCGCAGTTCTCGGCGACTCGACCGCTGCGGGACTCGGGGCGTCGTCCCCTCGCGCCGCCTATCCGACACTCCTGGCGGAGAAGCTCGGATCTGACGGATTCCGGGTGGAGCTGTCGGCGCTCGGCGTTTCGGGAGCGAGGGTCAACGACGCGCTGCACCTGCAAAGTCCTCATGCGATTGCATTCCACCCCGACCTCGTTTTCGTCGGGATCGGTGCGAACGACGCGATCCATGTGACTCCGCTGTCGGCCTTGAGGAGCGACATGCGGGAGTTGATCCGTAAGTTGAAAGCAACCGGTGCTGCCCTCGTCGTCGCCGGCGCGCCCGACATGAGGGCGGCGGCCTGGCACGAGCCTTTGCGGTCACTCGCCGGGTGGAGCGGCCGGCGTGTGGCGGCAGCCGTCGGGGACGTTGCCGCCGGCGAAGGTGTCGCGGTCGTTCCTCTGGCCGAGTTGGCGGAACCTTATTTTGCAGCCGGACACGCCGATGCCTACGGCGGGGACGGCCTTCATCCGGGCGACGGGGGCTACCACGCGTGGGCCAAGGCCATATATCCATACCTCACCGAAGCACTAGTCTCGCCGCGATGGATTCATCGCTCCGCGATCTGATCGAGGCAGGCGACCTGAATGCGCTTTTGCGGTCCGTCGACGGGCTCTGCGCCGCACGGCAGTGGGAAGATTTGCTCGACCTTGCGGACGCGTGTGAAGAGGCGGTCGAACGCGGGAAGCAGATGTGGCCGATCGCTGTGCACATCGACTACCGGCTCGCCTTGGAGGCGCCGGCGTGGTACGCCGCTCATGTCCTCGACGTTCCGGGGGCGGCGCGTTTCTCCCACGGTCCTCCGACAGAAGTTGCCGCTTCAACGCACACATGGGAGGAGCTCGCCCCGCACATCACAGAGCCTCAGATTGCTGCCTATCTGGCGCAGGAGAGGGTGTTGAGGGGAGAAGTTCTTGAAGGTGATGAGCGTGCTCATCCCGAGGTCCTCGAGTTGCCGCTCCGGCTGATGGAGTGGGAGCCCACGTACCCCCTGGCAACTTTCTTCCCCGACCGTGCGGAGGTGGCGGAACCGTGGAAGCCGCGCGCTCCGCTCGATACGGTGAGCGCCGATCCCGCCACAGAGCTGGACGATCCCGACGTTACCGACCTGCTGCTGGATCTCGTTCAGCCGTGGACCGCCGAGTCGAACGGAGCGGCGCGCGCCATCATCGTGGAAGGAGATGCGGCGGGCGCGGTGTCCGCGCTCACCTACGACGCCGTCGATATAGGAGCTCTTGAACCAGCCGAGGCGATCCAGCGGATGGCGTGGGCGGCGGCAAGTGGGGGAGCCCACGGCCGGCGCCGCGGTACAGCGTTCGGCCGCTATCTGGCGTGGGTCGTCGCATCGCAACTAGCCGAGGTTCCATGGCCACCGAATCCCGAGGAACTCGGCCACACGATCGAGGAACTGCGGTGGTTCCGGTGGGAGGAGGACATCGCGGAAGAGGGCTGGTCGCTACGGATCGCGATCGAAAATCCCGAAAACGGATGGGCGGCCGCTCTCGGCGCTACCGACATACTGGAGGAAGACGAAGCCACTGGTTAGAAGCCACTGGTTAATTGCAGACGCTTGCGATAACGCGCAGTCCAATCCGGTTCTCGATCTCCTTCCGAACCGCTTCCGAATGACCGGCCTAAAAGGACGGCTGGGGCAATCGGAAGGAGATATGGATGGGTGTTCAGGTAACTGCTCTACCTCCACGGCGCCGGAGGAGGATCGTCGCGGCGGCACTGGCTGCGTGTCTCGTCGCAACGATGGCGGCCCTCGCTCTCGCGCCGAGGGGGAGTATCGCGTCAAGCCACAGGGAGGCTCCGTTTATTGCGACCGATCCCACTGCGGACGGAACCGACCTGTATGCGTTTGTCAGTCCGGACGACCCGGATACCGTGACCTTTGTCGCGAACTACAACCCGTTGGAGGAGCCGGCCGGCGGGCCCAACTTCCATGGGTTTGGCGACGGTGTGCGCTACCAGATCCACATAGACAACGATGGCGATGCGAAGCAAGACATCAGCTATCAGTTCCAGTTCGAGACCACCATTGGGAACGGAGACACCTTCCTCTACAACACGTTCCCAGTTGATTCGGCGACGGATCCCGACCTGAACATCAAGCAGAGCTACTCGGTCGGCCGCGTCAAGGACGGGAAGCGCACACGTCTCGGCCAGAACATCCCCGTCGCTCCGGCAAACATCGGCCCGCGCTCTACTCCCGAGTACGGACCGATTACCGATAGCGCCATTGCGGACCTGCCGGGCGGGATCAAGGTCTTTGCAGGCCCACGCGACGATCCTTTCTTCGTCGATCTCGGTTCTGTGTTCGACCTCGGCGGGCTGCGCCCGTTCAACCCTGCGCACGTAATTCCGCTTGATGCAGAGGACGGCGTGGATGGGCTGCGCGGCTACAACGTGCACTCGATCGTCATCCAGGTCCCCAAGGACCAATTGACTGCCGATGGTGCACCGGCCGACGATCCCGGTGACCCCGACTCCGTCATCGGCACCTGGACGACGTCAGAGCGTAAGTCGACGCGCGTGCTGCGGTCGAACGGATCGGTGAAAGAGCGCGGCCGGTGGGTCCAGGTTTCGAGACTGGGCATCCCGCTGGTCAACGAGGTCCTGATCCCTCTCAAGGACAAGAACAAGTGGAACGGCTCCGTTCCTTCCAAGGACGGCCAGTTCCTCGAGTACGTCCAGGATCCGGAGCTCGGCCGCTTGATCCCGGTGCTGTACCCGGGAGTGACCGTTCCGGACACACCTCGTGATGACCTCGTCACGGTGGCCCTGACCGGTATACCGAACCTGAACCAGCCCGCCGACGTCACACCGTCGGAGCAGCTCCGTTTGAACATGGCCATCCCCCCGACTCCCTTTGCGGAGCAAGACCGCCTCGGACTTCTGGCCGGACAGACGGATGGATTTCCGAACGGACGCCGGCTCGGCGACGATGTGACCGACATCCTTCTTCGGGCTATCGCCGGTGGCTATGCCTTCACACCGGACTTCGATGTTGCTCCTAACAACCTGCTTGGCGATGGAGTGGACTCCAACGACGTGCCGTTCTCCAGCACGTTCCCCTATCTCGCTGTTCCTCATCAGGGATACGCGTCCATTCCTCACGGCGTGACCGGTCCTTAAACCCCCCATGCGTAGGGAGGCCCGGGACGGCGGGCCTCCCTCACGCAGTCGAGCCGTAAGGAGAGAGAGTGCGAACGAGGATCATCGCTGTGGGCGGGCTTGCCCTCCTCATGTTCGTCGGGGGAGCGGTACTCATGTGGTCCGGTGGAAGCGCGTTGTCCGACTACAAGCGCCGGCCGGTTCCGTCTTTCGGTGCAACTGAAAGCGCCGCCGTGGCGGACATCGATGCGACGATAGCGGCGGTTCAAGAACGGGTGCGCTCCGCCGCGGCGGGCTCTTCAGATCTGGCCTCGCTCGGGTCCGCATACCTTCAAAAAGCCCGCGCAACAGCCGAGCCGGAGTACTACAGGCTTGCCCGTGAAGCGCTCCGCAAGGCGCTGCGTTTGCAGCCCGAGAACCTGCCCGCTCTCCTCGGTATGGGCGAACTGTCACTCGGGCGGCACGACTTCGCGGCGGCGCGCCGCTGGGCGCGCCGGGCGCTGGCGGTGGACGCGCACAACGCGACTGCATACGGAATCCTCGGCGATGCCGCCGGGGAACTCGGTCGCTACGACGACGCCTTTGTTTCGTTCCAGAGGATGATGGACCTAAGGCCGAATCTCTCGTCGTACGCGCGGGCCTCTTATGCGCGCGAGTTGACTGGAGACGTTTCTGGGGCGATCGCAGCGATGGAGCGAGCCGTGGCCGCCGGGGCAACTGCTGCCGACGAGGCATGGGCACGCACTCAGCTCGGAGATCTGTATTTCAACTCCGGGCGCCTCGGAGCTGCTGCGCGCGAGTATCGATGGGCGCTGTTCTTGGCTCCCGACTTCGTCCCCCCGGACGCGGGCTTGGGACGGGTCGACGCCGCACGCGGATCTATCAAGAGAGCAATTCGGCGCTACGAGTCGATCGTGGAGCGTTATCCGCTCCCACAATACGTAGCGACGCTGGGTGATCTCTATGAAGTGAGTGGCCGGACCACAGAGTCCCTCCGTCAGTACGACCTCGTTGCCGCGCAAGAGAAGCTCTTCGTGGCAGCGGGTGTAATTCCCGATGTGGAGGTAACGCTCTTTCTTGCCGACCAGGGGAACGATCCACGGTCGGCCGTCCGCCTGGTACGGGCACAGTACGCGCAACGTCCCAGCATCCGAGTGGCCGACGCCCTCGCGTGGTCCCTCTACAAATCCGGCCGCTACGCGGAGGCTCGAAAGTTCTCGCGTGAAGCGCTGAGGTTGGGCACTAGGGACGCGTCGTATCACTACCACGCGGGGATGATCGCAAAGAAGTTGGGAGAGCACGGCGCGGCGCGCAGCCATCTCTCGCGCGCTCTGGCCATCAATCCGAACTTTTCAATCCTCTACGCCACACATGCCGAGCGTGTCCTCGGAGGCCTGCGGTGAGCCGGATGCGAGCCGTGGTTGTCCTCGTTGTTCTGTCGGCAGGGTTTCTTATAGCGGGGACCGGCTCCGCCGTCGCGCATCCGCTCGGGAATTTCTCCATCAATCGATTCAGCGGGATCGAGGTCACGCTCGACAGGGTGTCTGTCCACTACGTGCTCGATATGGCAGAGGTGCCGACGTTCCAACGGCGCGACGAGATCGACGCGGACGGCGATGAACAGATCTCCGCCCAAGAGCTCGAAGGCTTCGCCGAAGAAACGGCGCAGGGCGTCATGCGAAACCTGACTGTGCGGGCGGACGATGCGGATGTCGAACTTGATGTCGGCTCCGCAACCGCACAGCTCGGACGAGGGCAGGGTGGACTCGAAGTCCTCAGGATGGAATTCGATTTCACGGGCCCACTGCCCGCGTCCGAAGCCCGCCTCGAATTCCGGGACGGCAATTTTCCGGACAACCTGGGGTGGAAGGAGGTCGTTGTGTACGGGACGGACGGTCAAGGGATAGCGGCGGCGAACGTTCCGTCTCGGAGCACGAGCAATGAGCTCCGGTCGTATCCACGCGATCTGGTTACGTCTCCTCTCGACGTATCGGAAGCGACGATCGAGTTGCGTCCCGGGGCGACTTCGCTCAGCGCCCGGGCCGAAGCGCCCCGGCCGCAGCCGGAGGGCGTATTCGCCGGCGCCTTTTCGTCGCTCGTTTCGAAGGATCTATCGCCGGCGTTCACCGCCTTCGCCGTGCTTGTGGCTGTTTTGACGGGCGCGCTTCACGCCCTGGGTCCGGGACATGGGAAGACGGTTATGGCTGCGTATCTGGTCGGGACGGCCGGCCGCGCGCGCCACGCCCTTGCGGTGGGTGCGGCGGTATCGCTGATGCACACGGCATCGGTCATCGGATTGTGCCTCGTGACGCTGTGGGCGCAGCGCGTCTTTACGCCGGAAGCCGTGTACCCGTGGCTGTCGCTCATTTCGGGAGTCGTCGTCCTCGGTCTCGGGATTTATCTGTTCTCGACGAGATGGCGCGGGAGGCGCGGCCACGTGCATTCACACGACGGCCACACTCACTCACACGGAGGTCACGATCACTCCCATGGTCCGGCCGCCCATAGCCACGCGCTTGTGTCATGGCGTGGGTTGGGGGCACTGGCGCTGTCGGGCGGGCTGCTTCCGTCGCCGGCCGCGCTCGTGGTGCTGCTCGGCGCCGTAGCTCTGCATCGCGTGGCCTTCGGCCTGCTCCTGGTCCTCAGCTTTAGCGTCGGGCTCGCCGGTGCGCTCACGTTGATCGGCATCCTCGTCCTGCGCGCAAAGGAATTCACGGCGCGCCGGTTTGCGCGGTCCGCCGCGGCGATGCCGGTCCTTTCTGCGGGGGCGATCCTAGCGATGGGGCTTTTCCTGACGACGCGCGCCGCCTTCGGGTTCTAGTCCGGGTCTTGCGTGAAGGTGGGCTGCGCTCGGCGTCCGGAGGCGGCCCACGCCGGTCGTCCGGCGGCGGCCCGCGTTTCCCATCCGGCCGCGGAGGTGTCAGCTTGCCCGCCATCCGATCGCGTTTGGTTTTCTCTTGGTGGCATGGATCGCAGCGCCACTCGAGGTTGGTGGTCGAGGACGGCCCGCCTGAGTTGCGGGGCTCGACGTGATCGCGTTCGGGTCTGAACCGGTTGCCGCAGTCGACGCACTTCACGCCGTCGAAATCCGGAGGAGGCCCGAGCTCAAGTGCCCTCTGGACGTCGACCGGGATGTTTTTCGTCCAGCGTTTGAAGTGGCGGAGGTCTACTCCATCGAAGAACACGCCGTTCAGGAACGCGTCCCCTGCGATCTCCTGGGCAACATCAGGGGGAACCGGCCCGACACCCGGAATCTTGCAGAACTCGCCATCCTTGACGTCCTTCCAACCCCGCTGAGCAACTTCGTGACTGAC
>OCZV010000337.1_pt1 | contig 17143 bp, 17 predicted proteins | sample 1539051 | NCBI WGS metagenome assembly OCZV01 (sample SAMEA3113581, study PRJEB22503) | soil metagenome
GGGGTTGTTGCGCGCCGCGGCGTAGAGCTGGTCGCGGATGCCGCCGGGCTCGTCGAACGAGCGCCAGACGGTGAAGCCGTTGGCGGCCTGCTCCGCCGCGAACTGCTGGACGGTCAAGCCCCCCTTGACCCGGGTCAGCTTCAGGTCGACTCCCCGGCCCCGAAGCCGGTCGGCCTGTGCCTGGTCGAGGACCATGTCGAGCTCGACGCCGTTCGCAACGCGTCGCTGGCCGCTCACCTCGATGCCCTGCTGGGCGATCATGGGTAGCTGGTCGGGCTGGACCACAGCGGTGTAGGCGTCCAGCCGGTCGTCGCCAGCCGGCTGGCTCTGGGCGGGAGCGGCGCTGGCGCTGCCGGCCGCGAGCCCGCTGAGCAAGACGAGGACCGCCAGCACGGAGACGAGCCGGCGCGGCATGCGCTTCATGAGTTGTCCCCCCCTGTGGTCGATTCGATGTTCGATCCGCTACCGAGCCTGCCCCGCGGGTCGCAATGTGTCAACCGTCACACGCCGGTGGTGCGCACATCGCCCACTCTGCGCGGTCAAGCCAGGCTCAGCTGGCCAAGGGCAAAGGTCACGACTCTCATGGGACGACACCAGCGTCGCCGGCCACCATGTTCTCGACCGGCGCCGCGACGGCGTCCGGCAGGGCGTCAGCCGGTGCTGTCATGCTCTGCGGGTGACGACGCGGTGAACCGCAGCTTCCATGCTGGGGATGGCCCACACACCCTGTTCGCACTGACGAGCGACGCTGTCATCGACAAGGTCCACGAGGCGTTCGGCGAGATGCACCCCGAGCTGATCCGCAGCAACCTCTCGGCCGAGGAGGAGGAGCGGCTCCGCGAGCTCTTCGCCGAGGACTGAACCCAATCATCAGGGACCGAGCCGCGCGGCGGAGGTCGATCCCTGGCCGGTGTCCAGCCCCGGGGCCGTGCCAGCGGCGCCCGGGGCACTCGGTTGCCAGCGACCGGTCCGTCAGTCCCGGCGATGACGCGATAACTGCGCCATCGCCGATCGCTCACGTCCTGGTCGGACGCCGATACGAACAGCGCACTTTCGGCAGTACACGACGCCTATCGGGTTGTGCCCGGTCGGGGCGGCTGACCCGAAATACCCTCACGTCGGTCGACCGAGGCGACGCCGGGCCCATCGACCCGTGGGCCACCCGAAGTGGGTGACGACCGCTCGTTTGCGACGGGCCATGCTCGACCACATCGACATTCGGAAGTTGACGGCATGGGCTACGACTACGAGTTGCGGATCCGGGGGCGTCTGAGTCCGGCTCTCGTGAACGAGTTCCGGGAGCTCGCTCTGGCGGCGGACGTCGAGCCGGTGGAGACGGTTCTGGTCGGGCCGGTTGAGGATCAGGCGGCTCTGCACGGTCTCATCCGCAGGATCGAGGCTCTTGGCCTGGAGCTGATCGAGGTCCGGAGGCTTCCCCGCGTCATCTCCGGGCGGAATGCGCCGCCGTTCGACTAACGCCGACCCTTTTGAGGCCGCCGTGGTGGCGGCCTGGTCACAGACGTGCGAGCCCAGGGGACCAGGACGTCGCCTACCGCGCGGAAGCTGTCACCTGCGGGGCATGCTCCCGGGGGTCGGCCGAGCCGTGGGAATGCGGACCGGCGGTCGGCCTGGGGGAGTCGGGGCGGCTACGACGCCGGCGCGGCGCCGCTGACGACGCGGGCCTTGATCGTCTCGAACTCGGCGTCGGTGATCGTGCCGTTGTCCCGCAGTTGCGCCAGCCGGGTGAGGTCGTCGACTGGGCCGGTCCCGGTCGAGGCGGCGGTGCTGCGGATGTAGCTGTCCATTTGCTGTTGGGCGATCCTGTGTTCGGCGGCGGAGCGCTCGGCCATGCCCTGGCCCCGCACGATCAGGTAGGCGAGCGATCCCAGGAGAGGGAAGACGATCAGCGCGACCACCCAGGCGGCCTTTACCCAGCCCGATGTCTGGTGGTCGCGGAACAGGTCGCTGATGATGGCGATGAACACCCAGACGACGAGCACGAGCATGAACACCCACAGCGCCGTCCAGAGCAGATCCCCCAGGCCTACGTCGGCAATGACCATGGTGGCCTCCTAGAGAACGCGGCACCCGGCGGTGCCCCAGTGGCCAAGGAGACACGGCCGTTCCACGTTTGCCCCACCCGGTTCGGGTGAAATTCGCGCGGTGACCGGCATGAAAAGGTTTCCCCTCGGTGCGACCGGTGACCGGCCGGCTACCCAGTGTGGGAGGCGGCAACCCGTGACCAGCTGCTCCAGGTCGTGGCGGGTGTCCTGCGCTTCACGGCTGGGGGGCGCGGTTCCCGCGGCGACGTCAGCGTGCGCGGCGAGAGCTTCGTCTCCGGCCATGCGGTCCTCGTCGCCGCCCTCGCCGGCGTCATCGCGCCCTATCTGCCGGGCCGCTGGAAGGCCGTCCCCTGGGTCCTCGTGGCCCTCGTCATGCTCGGCCGCGTCTACGTCGGCGCCCACAACCCCCTCGACGTCGTCTGCGGAGCGGCCCTCGGCGTCGCCATCGCGTCGGGCATCAACCTCCTGCTCGCGGTGCCCACCGACGCCAGCCACGCGAGGGCTGAAGGCGCGTGATGGGCGGGCTAAGCACGCCGGGATCGACGCTCGAAGAGCTCGCCAGTCACGGCGACATCCTCGTCGCCTCGGCCCATACTCACGAGATGATCCCGACGACCGTGTTCGCCGACGGCCGTCGCCGCTGGTTCCGCAAGGCGGCCGTGGCCGGCGCCCTCACCGTGTCAAAACGCCCACACGCCGACGACGTCCGCGATCGAGGCGCCGTCGTGGACTACTGACGGCAGGCCGAGCGCGTTGCCGTCGGTCGTCCGCGACTCCTCGTGTTCGCGGAGCATTCCAAGATGACCCAGCCGTGCGCCGTGTCCGTCGACCAGAAGATGTTGGCTTCCGTCGAGTGGTGTGAACGGTGTAGCCGGAAAGCGGTACCAGCCAGACGGGCGGCTACCACGGCGCGGGTGCCGGGCTGGCGCCACCCGGTTCGGGTGAGTTTGCGTCCAGCGACCCGTGAGGGACCACACCAGGGCACTGACGGGCGGCGTTCTGGTTACTCAACGTGAGAGGGCTGGCAATGCGCGACCGGATCATCCGCGCCCAACATGGTTCGGTCCTGCGAGGAGCCACCGCTAGCCTCGGCGCGTCATGCCCGAGAGCTTCCGCGCCCCCATCGGCACCCAGGATGTGCTGCCGCCGGAGTCGGCGCGCTGGCAGCGGCTGATCGCCACCTTCGCCGGGGTCGCGGAGCGGTTCGGCTACGGGCTGGTCCACGGTCCGTTGTTCGAGGACCTGGGCGTCTTCCAGCGGCTGGGCGTCGGCACCGAGGTCGTGCGCAAGGAGATGTACGACTTCCACGACAAGGGGGACCGCCACCTGGCGCTGAGGCCCGAAGCCACGGCGTCCGTCGCGCGGGCCTACGTGCAGCACAGGCCGCCGACCCCGTGGAAGGTGTGGTGCCTCACCCCCGCCTGGCGCTACGAGCGTCCCCAGGCGGGCCGCCTGCGTCAGCACCACCAGGTCGACGTCGAGGCCATCGGCGTTGCCGACCCCGACCTCGACGTCGAGGTCATCGCCCTCGGGGCCGCCTACCTCCAGGCCCTCGGCCTGCGCCGCTGGCGGCTGGTCCTCAACACCATGGGAACACCCGCCGACCGCGTCGCCTACGGCGAGACGCTGACGGCGTGGCTGCGCGAGCGTGCGGCGGACCTGGCGCCCGAGGACCGCGAGAAGATCGACGGCCACCCCCTGCGGGTGCTCGACTCCAAGCGTCCCGAGACCCGGGCCGCCGTTGCCGACGCCCCCCGCATGGCCGACGTGCTCGACGATGCCTCGCGCCGCCACTTCGAGCGGGTCCAGGACGGGCTGCGGTCGCTCCGTATCCCTTACGAGGTCGAGCCCGGGCTGGTCCGGGGACTCGACTACTACACACACACCCTGTTCGAGTTCCAGAGCGAGGCCCTCGACACCGCCCAGTCCACGGTCATCGGCGGGGGCCGCTACGACGGACTGGTCGAGCAGCTCGGCGGTCCGCCCACGCCCGGCATCGGCTTCGGCTCCGGCATCGAGCGGATGCTCCTGGCCTGCGACGCCGAGGGCGTGTTCGCCGCCCCGGCGTCAAGCCTCGACGTCTTCGTCGTGGACACCACCGACGGCCGCGCCGCCCGCGACATCACGCTCGAGCTGCGCGCCGCCGGGCTGCGGGCGGACCGCGCCTTCGACGGCCGCTCCATGAAGGCCCAGATGAAGGCCGCCGGCCGCTCCGGCGCCCCCGTCGCCGTGATCGTCGGCGCGCAGGAGGCCACCGACGGCACCGCGACCGTGCGGGACCTCACCCAGGGCGAGCAGAAGGTCGTCGGCCGCGACCGGGTCGTGGACGTGGTGCACGAGCTGCTGGCGTCGGGCCGGCCGGAGGAGCCCCGCAAGTGACCGACCCCGATTCCGCCCCCGCCCCCGCCTCGGCCCGAGGGCTTCGCACGCGCTGGTGCGGCGAGCTGCGCACCGAGCACATCGGCGAGAGGGTCTCGCTGTGCGGCTGGGTGGCGCGCCGGCGAGAGCACGGCGAGCACTTGGCGTTCGTCGACCTGCGCGACCGCGAAGGCGTCGTGCAGTGCGTGGTCGACGGATCGGTCGACGTCCGCAGCGAGTGGGTCGTCCGCATCAGCGGCGTGGTGCGAGCCCGGCCCGATGGCACGGTCAACCCGGCGCTCGCCACCGGCGAGGTCGAGCTGGGGGAGTGCGAGGTCGAGGTCCTCAGCCGCGCCGAGCCGCCGCCGTTCCCCGTAGACGAGCGCGTCGACGCCGACGAGACCATCCGCCTGCGGCACCGCTACGTCGACCTGCGCCGCGACCGCATGCTGCGGAACCTGCGGGCCCGGGCGGCGGCCAACACGGCCATGCGCCGGTCCATGGAGGAGCAGGGCTTCGTCGAGATCGAGACGCCCCTGCTCATCGCCTCCACGCCCGAGGGCGCCCGCGACTTCGTGGTGCCGTCGCGCCTGCACCCGGGCTCCTTCTACGCGTTGCCGCAGAGCCCCCAGCTGTTCAAGCAGCTGTGCATGGTGGGCGGCATCGACCGCTACTACCAGATCGCCCGCTGCGTCCGCGACGAGGACCTGCGGGCCGACCGGCAGTTCGAGTTCATGCAGCTCGACCTCGAGGCCAGCTTCGTGGGACAGGACGAGGTGCTGGCGTTCGTGTCCGAGGCGGTGCGGGCGTGCGTCGCCGCCGTCACCGGCGACCGGGTGGCTGAGATCCCGTCGATCACCTGGCACGACGCCATGGAGCGCTTCGGCTCCGACAAGCCCGACGTGCGCTTCGGCATGGAGCTGGTCGAGCTCTCCGACGTGTTCGCCGACACCGGGTTCAAGGCGTTCGCCGGCCAGTGCGTCAAGGGCATCCGCCAGCCGGGCGGCGGCGGGGCGACGTCCCGCAAGGGCCTCGACGAGCTCACCGACCAGGCCAAGCGCTGGGGCGCGAAGGGCCTGGTCTGGATGCGGGTGACCGACGACGGCCTCGACAGCCCGGTCGCCAAGTTCCTGTCCGACGACGAGCTGACCAAGCTGCGGTCGGCGATGGCGGCCGAGCCCGGCGACCTGCTGTTCCTGGTCGCCGACGACCGCCCGGTCGTGCGCCACGTGCTCGGGCTGCTGCGGCTCGAGCTGGGCCGCCCCCCGGTCACCGAGGGCGGGCTCAACTTCGGTTGGGTGGTCGACTTCCCGCTGTTCGAGGGCCTGGACGACGAGGGCAGCCCGGTGCCGGCCCACCACCCGTTCACCATGCCGCATCCCGACGACCTCGAGCTGCTGTCCTCGGACGACCCCGCCGACCTGCTCCGCGTGCGGTCGCAGGCCTACGACCTGGTGCTCAACGGCTGGGAGCTGGGCTCGGGCTCGGTCCGGATCCACCGTGGCGACGTGCAGCGCACGATCTTCCGGCTGTTGGGCATCTCCGAGGAACAGGCGCAGCGGCGCTTCGGGTTCCTGCTCGACGCCTTCCGCTACGGCGCCCCGCCCCACGCCGGCTTCGCCATCGGGATCGACCGGTTCGTGGCTCTGCAGGTCGGTCAGGAGAACATCCGCGAGGTCATCGCCTTCCCCAAGACCCAGTCGGGTGCCGACCCGCTGACCAGCGCCCCCACGCCGATCGACCCCCGCCACCTGGCCGAGCTGGGCCTGCGCACCTTGCCGCCCAAGGGTTGATGGCCTCGCCCGGGGGTTCCCCGCCGCTCGCCGAGCCGGCGATCGCCGAGGACCTCGAACTGCTCGACGATCTCGACTGGGACGACGACGTCAGGCTGGCGGACGTTGCCGTTCGGGGTGCGTCGCTGGTCGGTCGAACGGTCCGTGGCGTCGCGCTCTCGGGCGTGCGGCTAACGGGAGTACAGCTCACCGGCTGCACGTTCGAGGGTGCCGACCTCGTCGATGTGGTGCTCGACGACTGCGAGCTCTCGGGTGTCACGCTCACGGGTGCCCGCCTTCGTCGAGTCGTGATGCGGCGGTGCCGGATGTCCGGGCTCGTCGCCGCGGAGCTGCACGCCGAAGACGTGCAGGTGATCGACTCCAAGGCCGACGAGGCCTGGTTGCGGATGTCGGTACTCGACCGCTGTGCGTTCGCCGACTGCGACCTGACGGGCAGCGACTGGTACCGGGCCAAGGTGGCGGTGACCCGTTTCGTGGGCTGCCGGCTCGACGGGAGCGAGCTGTCGCAGGCGACGTTCGACGAGGTGGCCTTGCACGGTTCAACCCTCGACGGCGTTCGGGGGGCAGGATCGCTCCGCGGCCTGGTGATCGGCAGCGACCAGATCTCCGATGTCGCTTTGCCCCTGTTCGCGGCGCTGTCGATTCGCATCGAAGACGACTACCTCGATAGCTGACGCTGCGGTCTACAGCCGGTCCAGGAGGGCGCCGAGGACCTCGTCGACATCGTCCCGGCGCTTGCGCCAGCGCCCGCCGGCGACCTTGAGGCCCCCGGCCCCGACGACGGTGCCGGCCGGGACGGCGGCCATCACCAACCCCGGCTCGGCCGCCAGGGCGCCGGCGAGGCCCATGAGCAGGGCTACGCCGGCCCCGGTTCCGGCGGCGCCGGCCACGACGTTGCCGTGGCTGGAGGTGAGCTCCGCCTCGAGCCGCACGAGGGTGCGCTCGTCGGCCGGCGTCACGAGCAGCGACACCGTGCGGATGCCGTCGAGCTTGATGACGCCGGCGAAGTCGAGCCCCCGCCGCAGGCTGGCGACCAGGTCGCGCCGGGGGCGCCAGAGGGACCGGTCGCCACTGTGGCGCCGAAGCTCCAGCATCTGGCTACGCAGGAAGCGGTCGACCGCGGCGTGCACCGCCTCCGGGCGCCGCTCGACCAGCCGCTGTTGGCTGACGATCCGCGAGGTGGCGACGCGGCTCCGGGTCACCCGCTTGGACGGGACCGCCCCCTCGGCGTCGGCCGGCAGGGCACCGACGCGGAGCTCGGCAACGGCTTGGCGGACGGCGGCCGGCGACAGCCCCACCTCCACCGCCGCCTGCTCGATCGCCTCGGCGTCGTAGCGGTCGCCGGGTACCTGCCCGTCCGCGGCGGCCTCGATCTCCGAGGCCCGGTGCAGGACCCGCGCCACCTCGTCCCGGGTCAGCGTCACCCGACGCCGTGTGTCGGCCACGGCCCTGATTGTCGCACCCCGTCGTTACGGTGTGGCAATGGCCCGTGGATCGATTGACGGGGCCATCGCCGAGCGGGCCCACAAGTCGCTCGGCCTCCTGACAGTCCAGCAGCTCGACGCCCTGGGCGTCACCCGCCAGACCCGGCGCACCCTCGTCGCTCGCGGCACGCTCGTGCCGCTCGGCCGCGGCGTAGTGCGCCACGCCGGGTGGCCGCGCTCGTGGCAGCAGACGGTGCTCGCCGGGGTGCTAATGGCGGGCGACGGAGCGGTCGCGTCGCATCTATCGGCGGCGGCATTGTGGGGGTTCGACGGATGCCGGCCGGGCCCGGTCGAGGTCAGCGTGCCACCGGGCCGCCAGCCACGGACGCTACGCGGCGTTGCCATGCAACGCAGCGTCGATCTGGTTCGAGTCGACGTGGATACCAAGCGCCTGATCCCATGCACGACACCGGCCCGCACGCTTATCGACGTCGCACCCAGGCTCCCCGAGCGCCAGCTCGAGGCTGCGCTCGACGGCGCCGAGCGAGATGGACTGGTCTGGCGGCCCCACGTCCGGTGGCGCCTCGGCGAGCTTCGCCGTCAGGGCCGGAGCGGGGTGCCGACCCTTGCTGCGCTGCTCGATCGCACCGAGGGTCGGCCGCTGGGCGACAGCTGGCTGGAGCAAGAGGCGCTGCGGCTCATCGCCGGTGCCGGGCTCCCGGTGCCTCGCTGCCAGGTGAAGCTCCGCAAGGCGGGGGGCGGCATCGCCCGGGTGGACCTGTTCTGGGACAGCGCACGTCTCGTGGTCGAGCTCGACGGCCATGGCACCCACGCCAGCCGCCGCCAACGCCAGTGCGGCGCTGAACGTGCCGCCCGACTCGGGCTGGCCGGGTGGCGGGTGGTCCCGTTCACGTATGAAGACGTGGTCGAGCGCCCGCACTACGTCGTCGAGATGATCCAGGCCTACCTGGTTGACGACGCCACAAAATCCGCGTGACGGAATGGTTGGTCATCAACCACAACGTCACGCGGATTCGCCCGTGGAACGCCGGTACCCTCGCCGGCGATGTCGCGATCGTCGGGCCCCCGGGGTGACGACCTGTTCGCCGCCGCGGCCGAGGAGCGGCTGGCTCGCCAGGCGCCATTGGCGGCCCGGCTGCGGCCCCAGAGCCTCGACGACATCGTCGGGCAGGACGAGCTGGTGGGACCGGGACGACCGCTGCGGGTGCTGGTGGAGGCCGACCGGCTGTCGTCGGCCATCTTCTGGGGGCCACCCGGCACCGGCAAGACCACGCTCGCGCAGGTGATCGCCCGGCACACGGCCAAGGCGTTCGAGCAGCTCTCGGCCGTGTCGGCCAGCGTCAAGGACGTCCGCGAGGTCCTGGCCCGGGCCGAGCAACGGCTGGGGGAGCGGGACCAGGGCACGATCCTGTTCCTCGACGAGGTCCACCGGTTCAACAAGGCCCAGCAGGACGCGCTGCTGCCGTCGGTGGAGAGCGGCCTGCTCGTGCTCATCGGCGCCAGCACCGAGAACCCCTACTTCGAGGTCAACCCGCCGCTGCTGTCGCGCTCGACGCTGTTCCGCCTGCAACCGCTGGACGCCGATGCCGTGGCGCGCCTGCTGCGCAAGGGGCTCGACGCCGAGGGCGCCGAGGCCCAGGACGAGGCACTGGCCCACCTGGCCGAGCGCGCCGGCGGCGACGGCCGCCAAGCGCTCACCAGCCTGGAGGTGGCGGTGGCGCTGGCCCGGGCGCGTGGCGATGGCGCCGACTCGCCCAAGGTCACAGTGGCGGACGCGGAGGCGGCGCTCGGCACCAAGCTGCAGCGCTACGGGCGCGACGAGCACTACGACGTGATCTCGGCGTTCATCAAGAGCGTGCGGGGATCTGATCCCCAGGCGGCGCTCCACTACCTGGCCCGCATGCTCGAGGCCGGCGAGGACGCCCGCTTCATCGCCCGCCGGATGGTGATCCTCGCCAGCGAGGACATCGGCGAGGCCGACCCCATGGGGCTGGTGGTCGCCACCGCCGCCGCCCACGCCGTCGAGTACGTCGGCCTGCCGGAGGCGCAGCTCAACCTGGCGCAGGCGGTGGTCCATCTGGCCACGGCGCCCAAGTCGAACCGGTCGGCGGCCGGCATCTGGCGGGCCCGCGAGGACGTCCGGCAGGGGATCGGCGGCGAGGTACCCGTGCACCTGCGCGACGCCCATTACCGGTCGGCCCGGTCGCTCGGGCACGGCGTGGGCTACGAGTATCCTCACGACGACCCGCGCGGGTGGGTGCCCCAGCGGTACCTGCCCGACGACGCGGCGGGCGCCGTGTACTACCGGCCCTCCGACCACGGCTTCGAGCAGGAGATCGCCACGCGCATGGAACGGCTGGCCAAGCAAGCCGACGCAGACGAGTCCAAGCCTGAGGGCGAAGCTTGAGCGCCTCGGACCTGGCTGCCGTCATCGTCGCCGCCGCCAGCGTGGTTGCGGTGGTGCTGCTGGCGGTGGGCGTCGTGGCGCTGCTGCGAACGCTGCGGGCGCTGCGGGAGGTTGCCGTCCTGCTGCGGACAGAGACCGCCCCGGTGCTCGACGACCTGCGCGACACGGTCGACGCCGCCAACGGCGAGATCGACCGGCTAGACCGCCTGGTCACCACCGCCGAGTCGGTCACCGGCACGGTGGACTCGGCGTCGCGGCTGGCCTACATCGCGATGGCCAACCCCGTGATCAAGGGCGTGGCGTTCGCCAGCGGCACCGCCAAGGCCGCCCGCCGCCTGCGCCCCCGCCGAGAGAACGGAAACGGCAGCGGCAAGGGCCGGCGCTGATGTTCCTGGTCCGCCGGTTGGTCTGGTTCACGTCGGGGGCCACGGCCGGCTTCGGCGGCGCCCTGTGGATCCGGCGCCGCATCCTGCGCGCGGTTCGCCGCTACGCGCCCGAGCAGATCCAGGCCGAGGCAACGGCGTCGGTCCGCCGGCTCGGCAGCGGCGTGCGGGATGCGGTGGCCGAGGGCCGCCGCACCATGCGGGAGCGCGAGGCCCAGCTGCGGGCCGAGCTCCGCCCCGGAGCGGCGCCAACCGGGGAGGGCCGCCCGACCCCGACGCTCCCAGAGGCCGAGCGCAGGCGAGGCCGTGGCCCGAGCGGCCCGGCGCCGAAGGCGCCAGGAGCGAGAAGGACGGCACACGCACCGGCAGGAAAGGTGACGCGCCAGGGCACGCTCTAGGCTGACCAGACCTATGGCACCGCGGACGTCTGCCGAGCTGCGCCGCGCCTGGCACGAGTTCTTCGGCGCCAGGCAGCACACGATCGTGCCCTCGGCGAGCCTCATCCCCACGCACCCCAGCGCGCCCATGTTCACCAACTCGGGGATGATGCAGTTCGTGCCCTACTTCCTGGGTGAGGAGCGGGTGCCCTTCGACCCTGCCCGGGCGTCGTCGGTGCAGCGCTGCGTGCGGGCCGGGGGCAAGCACAACGACCTGGATGCCATCGGGCGCTCGCACCGGCATCTCAGCTTCTTCGAGATGCTCGGCAACTTCAGCTTCGGCGACTACTTCAAGGCCGAGGCCATCGCCTGGGCATGGGAGTTCGTCACCGAGGTGCTCGGCCTGGACGCCGACCGCCTGTGGGTGTCGGTGCACGTGGACGACGACGAGGCGGCGCAGCTCTGGACCGACAGCGTGGGCTTCCCGGCGGCGCGCATCCAGCGCTTCGATGAGGACAACTTCTGGGAGATGGGCGACACGGGGCCCTGCGGTCCGTCGTCCGAGATCTTCTGGGACAACGGGCCGGCGATCGGCCCCGACGGCGGGCCGGCCAACCCCGCGGCCGAGGACCGCTACGTCGAGATCTGGAACCTGGTGTTCCAGCAGTACAACCGGGGTGCCGACGGCAAGCTCAGCGACCTGCCCAGCAAGAACATCGACACGGGCGCCGGCCTCGAGCGCATCATGGCCGCGCTCGCCGGCAGCCACAGCCTCTACGACTCCGACGTCCTCAGCGCTCTTGTGGGCGAGGCGCAGTCTGTGACCGGTCACCGGCTCGGCGAGTCCGAGCTGGGCGACATCGCGCTCCGGCTCCTCGCCGACCACGCCCGCACGATGACGTTCCTCGTGGGCGACGGGGTGATCCCCTCCAACGAGGACCGGGGTTACGTGCTGCGCCGCATCATCCGGCGCGCCATCCGGTTCGCCTACCTGCTCGGCGTCGAGCGCCCGGTGCTGCCGACCATGGTCGAGCGAACGATCGAGCTGATGGGCGACGACTACCCGGAGATCGTCACCGGCCGTCAGCTGGTGGTGCCGATCATCACACGCGAGGAGGAGTCGTTCCGCCGGACGCTGGCCAACGGCTCGCAGATCCTCGACATGCAGCTCGACCGGCTCGACGAGGGCGGCACGCTGCCGGGCGACGTGGCGTTCCAGCTCCACGACACCTACGGCTTCCCGTTCGAGGTCACCCAGGAGATGGCAGACCTGCGGGGCTTCCGCGTCGACGTCGCCCGGTTCGAGGCGGCCATGGAGGCGCAACGCCGGCGCGCCCGCGAGGCCGGCAAGGCCGGCGGGGTAGCCACCGGTGACGAGGTCGATGCCCAGCACCGCCTGCTGGTCGAGCACGGGCCCACCGAGTTCACCGGTCGCCGGGAGTACGAGACCGAGGCGACCGTGATCGGTGTCATCGGTGACGCCGTGTACCTCGATCGCACCCCCTTCTACGCCGAGTCGGGCGGGCAGATCGGCGACACCGGCATTATCACCACCGACAGCGGCATGGCCGAGGTCGTGGACACGACGTACGCCTTGCCCGGCCTTCACGCCCACCACGTCAAGCTGCAGGAGGGGACCATCGAGGTGGGGCAGCGGGCGGTGGCCCGCATCGACGGGGAGCGCCGGGATGCCATCCGCCGCAACCACACCGGCACCCACATCCTCCACTGGGCGCTGCGCGAGGTGCTGGGCCAGCACGTGAAGCAGCAGGGATCGCTGGTTGCGCCCGACCGGCTGCGGTTCGACTTCAGCCACTTCGAGCCGGTGACCGACGATCAGCTGCGGGCCATCGAGGACCTGGCCAACCGCGAGATCCTCGACAACGCTCCGGTCCGGCACTTCGAGACGACCATGGACGAGGCCCGTTCGATGGGCGCCATCGCCTTCTTCGGCGACAAGTACGGCGACATCGTGCGGGTGCTCGAGGCCGGCGAGCACTCGGTCGAGCTGTGCGGCGGCACGCACGTCCGGCGGCTGGGCGACATCGGCCCCCTGAAGGTGGTGAGCGAGGGCTCGATCGGGTCGAACCTGCGGCGCATCGAGGCGGTGACCGGCTTCGGTCCCATCGAGCGCCTGCGCCAGGAGGAGGAGCTGGTTAGCCGGGCCGCGGACGTCCTGGGCACGACGCCCGACGAGCTGCCCCTGGCCGCTGAACGATTGCGGGGCGAGCTCAGATCCCTGCGGGACGAGCTGAAGGACCTGCGCCGCCAGGCGGCCGGCAGCCGGGCGGGGGAGCTGGCGGCGACCGCGATCGACGGCGTGGTCGTGGCCCGGATTGACGGCATCGCCCGCGACGACGTCCGCGACTTGGCGGTCGCGGTCCGCGAGCAGCCGGGCGTCCGGGCCGTGGTCGTCGGCGGCGAGCCGCCCGGTGGCGGTGTGGCCCTGGTGGCGGCGGTGACCAAGGACAGTGGCCTCAACGCCAGCGAGCTGATCGCCGAGGCGGCCCGCACCGTCCGGGGTGGCGGCGGCAAGAGCCCCGACCTGGCCGTGGCCGGCGGCCGCGACCCCTCCCGCCTCGACGAGGCCCTCGACCAGGCCCGGGCCGCCACCGGCGTCGCCGGCAGGTGACGCGCGCTCTCGGGCTGGACCTCGGGACGCGGCGCATCGGCATCGCACTGTCGGACAGCGCCGGCACGCTGGCCACCCCCTACGAGGTGGTGATTCGGTCGGGCGACCGGGCCCGCGACCTCGAGCGCATCGCTGCCTTGGCGGACGAGGCGGGCGCCGAGCTGGTGGTGGTGGGGCTGCCGCGGTCGCTCGACGGCTCGATCGGTCCCGCGGCGCGGGCCGTCCTCGACGAGGTCGACGAGCTGCGGGCCCGGCTGGCGGAGCGGGCCGTCGGCGTCGTCACGTGGGACGAGCGCCTGTCCACCGTGGAGGCCGAGCGCCGCCTGCGTTCGGCCGGCGTGAAGGGTGCCAGGGGTCGCCGGGTCGTGGATCAGGTCGCTGCTACGGTGATCCTCCAGTCGTGGTTGGACGCGGGCCAGCCACGCGGGTGATCCGCCCGACCGCCGCTCCAGCCCCCGCGTCACGTATGCCCTTGTCGGAGTCACACGAGCCAGCCCCGCCGGAACGTCGCCGTCGCTTTGGCCGCCGTGACGCCGGCGGCGGCGACGGCTTCGAGGACTTCTGGGGGCGTCCAGACGACCGCCGCCGTGGTGCCTCGCCAGCGTACGGTGGTCCGACGCCGTCGGAACCGGTCACCGGCCGTCGGCAGCCGCGCGACCGCGCCGGCGCTTACCGGACCGCCCCGTACGAGGCCGACACCTACACCGCCGACGCCGACGCCTACACCGACGACGGCTACGACGAGGACTACTACGAGGACGAGTACGACGAGTACGCCTACGAGGGCGACGAGCGCGAGGGCCTGTCCCGGCGCCGGGGCTGTCGGACGGTATTGCTCGCGTTCGCCGTGCTGTTGGTCGCCGCCGGCATCGCCGCCTGGTTCGCCTGGTCGTGGGTCCAGCGCCAGATCGACCCCTCGGGCGACCCGGGCGAGACGGTGCTGGTGGAGATCCCCGAGGGCGCCTCGACCAGCGACATCGGCCACGAGCTCGCCGACGCCGGCGTGATCAGCAGCGCGACCGTCTGGGACTGGTACATCCGCTTCCGTGACCCCGGAGAGTTCCAGGCCGGCCCCTACCGGATGCAGCTCAACTCATCGTTCACCGAGGCCATCGACGCCCTCGAACAGGGCGCGCTGCCCCCGAACGCCATCCTCATCACCGTGCCCGAGGGCCTGACGGTGCCTCAGACGCTGGCGCGCCTGGCCGATCCCGAGGACGGGGTGCCCGGCTTCACCGCCGAGGGGCTGCAGGCGGCGCTCGCCGACCCCGCCTCACGGTCGACGGTCCTGCCGGCGGACCAGCCGTCGCTCGAGGGCACCCTCCTCCCCGAGAGCTACGAGGTGGAGGAGGGGGACACCGAGGCGGTGGTCATCCAGCGGATGGTGGCGCAGCTCGACAGCACGCTGGCGGAGCTGGACGTCCAATCGCGGGCCGAAGAGCTGGGCCTGTCGCCCTACCAGCTGCTGACCCTGGCGTCGCTGATCGAGGAGGAGGCGGGGACCGACGAGGACCGGCCGCGCGTCGCCCGGGTGATCTACAACCGGCTGGAGGAGGAGATGCCGCTGCAGATCGACGCCACCAGCTGCTTCGCCAAGGGTGAGCCCGGCTGCACGTTGACCGAGGACGACTTGGCGTTGGATTCTCCCTACAACACCCGCAACCGGCAGGGCCTGCCGCCGACGCCCATCGCCTCGCCGGGGCGGGCGAGCATCGAGGCCGCGCTGAACCCGGCCGACGGCGACTGGCTCTACTACGTGCTCGACGCCGAGGCCAACGACGGCTCGCACCTCTTCACGTCCGACTACGACGAGTTCCTGGCGGCCCGGGATCGCTGCCGCGAGGCCGACCTCGGCTGCGGGTGATCACCGGGTCCACCCGGCTGGCCGCGTTGATCGGCTCGCCGGCACGCCACTCGCTGTCGCCGACCATCCTCAACGCCGCCTTCTCGGCGGTGGGCGCCGACTGGGTGTTCCTGGTGTTCGAGGTGCCGGAGGGGCGGGGGGCCGCGGCGATCGGCGCCCTGCGTGAGCTCGGCATCGGCGGGTTGTCGGTCACCATGCCCCACAAGGCCGCGGCGCACGACGCCGTCGACGAGCGCACCCCGGTGGCGGCTGCGCTGGGTGCGGTCAACTGCGTGTACTGGCAGGGCGACCGGCTGCTGGGCGACAACACCGACGGGGCCGGCTTCGTCGATGCGCTGCGGACCGACGAGGGCATCGAGGTGACCGGCCTGCGCTGCGTGGTGCTGGGTGCCGGCGGGGCCGGACGGGCGGTCGCCCGCGCCCTCGGGGAGGCGGGGGCGAGCGACGTGGCGATCGTGAACCGGTCCCCGGAGCCGGCGGCCCGGGCCGCCACCCTGGCGGGGGAGCGGGGCCGGGTAGGTGGGCTCGCCGACGTCGCCGCGGCCGACCTGGTGGTCAACGCCACACCCCTGGGCATGGGGATCGTCACAGGGACCGACGGCACAACGGAGCCGCTGCCGCTCGACCCCGCGGTGCTCCACCCCGGACAGATCGTGACCGACCTCATCTACCAGCCGGCGACCACGCCGCTGCTGGCCGCGGCGCGGGACCGGGGTGCGGTGGCGGTGAACGGGCTGGGAATGCTCATCCACCAAGCCGCGCATGCCTTCCGGCGCTGGACGGGGGAGGATCCTCCGCTGGAGGCCATGTCGGCCGCCGCCATGGCGGAGCTTGCCCGCAGAGGCCGAGCGTAGGCGACGCCCCGGCCCGAGCGGCCGTGGGAGCGGGGAAAGCGCGTCGAAGCCCGAGCGGCGCGGCGCGCAGCGCCAACAGCGGGAAGCATGCAATGGGTTGACCGCGGTTGGCGTGATGAGGAGCCCACTGGGCGCGCGCTGGACGCGAGGTTTAGGGTGGTGTCAGGCGCTGGGGAAGTTGGCGGACCGATCCACCGGAGGTACAGCTTTGGCGCTCCAAGGGACTCTCGACACGTTTTCTCTCCCTGACGTGTTGCGACTGCTGGCGACCACCGCCAAGACCGGGCGGCTCCGGATCGACGGTGATCGGGGCCAGGGCAGCGTCTGGCTGCGCGACGGGTCGATCGTCGACGCCGATGCCGACCGGGCCGTGGAGGGGGCGCCGACCGACGAGGTGATCTTCGAGCTGCTGCGGTTCGGCAGCGGCTCGTTCGCCTTCGACTCCGACGCGCAGACGCCCCATGGCGAGCGCTCCGACCAGGTCGAAGACCTGCTGCCGCGGGCAAACGGCCTGCTCAGCGAGTGGACCGAGCTGGAGGCGGTCGTGCCGTCGATGGACCACCGGGTGAGCCTCAGCACCGAGCTGTCAACCGACGAGGTGACGATCGATGCCGACCGCTGGCGCTCGGTGGTGGCGGTCGGGGGCGGTCACACGGTGGGCGAGCTGGGGAGCGCGCTCGGACTCAGCGAGCTGCACGTGTCCCGGGCGGTGCGCGACCTCGTCGAGCTGGGGGTGGCCGAGGTCGCCGAACCCGGCAGGATCCCCGATCCCGGGCGGCTGGCCGACCTCACCGACCTGTCGGGCGAGCTGTCGCGCCGTAGCCCGTCGGCGCCACGGTCCCGCGGGCTCACCCCGCCACGCGGCGTGCCGAGCCTTCCCGCCCCGAGCGGCCGCGGGAGCGGGGAGCATGTCCCGAGCGGCCGCGGGAGCGGGGAGCATGTCCCGAGCGGCCGCGGGAGCGGGGAG
>OCZV010000338.1_pt1 | contig 17114 bp, 16 predicted proteins | sample 1539051 | NCBI WGS metagenome assembly OCZV01 (sample SAMEA3113581, study PRJEB22503) | soil metagenome
TCGGAAATCTCACTCTAGTTCTTGCTCAAAACATTACTACTGCCAATGGGACAGCCGAGCAACTCAATCCTCAATATAATATAAACAATGACACATCCATAAGCATTAACGACGAACTTAAACCCAGACTCATAGACCAAATCAACTCAAAATTTGTTGTGACACCAGGCGAGAAGTGTAACGTTCTAAAAGGTCCGTGTCCTATTTGGCTTACATCACATCTCTCTTTGATACCCAATCTGGATATCATAAGTAAAGTTCCTTCCGATACCTCTATTTTAATACAGCAAGGAAAGAATGATACAGACACCCCCGTACAGCAAGCATTTCTTTTACAACAAAGACTAACAGAAGTAAGACATCCTGATCATACATTGATTACATATCCGGACCTGGGCCATTTGTTCTATCCTTCATCTCAATGGTTGACTGCTGCTGGGCCAATTGAACCAAAAGTTCTGGAAGATCTTTTTACCTGGCTTTCAGATCCAGTCAGAGACTTTAAGAGATTAACAATTTTAACTTCGCAGGTGGCCTAGGTTGTTATAGCATCGGACAAATAAATCGTAGGGTCCTAATCATTGCCCTACCTCTGAAGGTGACATGCTAAAATTGTGGTAACCTATTGAACTAATTCCGGTCATATTTAGACTGGCTGTCTCATTTGTAGCATTTCCTGAGGAAATGAAATAAAGTCAATGATAGTGCTTTCTTATGCTCATATCACTAGTGGCCTATCTTGTTACCCATCTTCGGGAGTTAGGCTAGACTCCCATTCTACACATGAGAATCAATCGGCCACCAGAACCAGAGCAGCCACTACTCCCGCCAAACAAAAGGTCGGCGTATTCTCGTACTTGGCATAGTTTAGAGTAATACCACCGCCTGACAATATGGACATACCTCACAATATGACTAAGACTACCGCAAAAATTGAAGCGCATTAGAGTCTCATAGTATAACTTGGATAAATTATATGGGTTTATTTGGACTTGGAAGCATTTGAATCCTAAATAAGTAGCGTATTTTGAAAGCTGTCTAGCCAGCCAGTTTTATTGTGACTTCTTTCTAAAGATTAGGTCTTCAGATTATCTAACATTCTACTATTGAATCTTTTGTAAGAGAGGCTTTATAGTCTAGTTCCTTTTTATTAGACAATTAGAATCAGAAACCTACTTTTAGCACCGATATCGGCACGATCCTGGAAGACTGATATACAGTGACGCATTGTAATCATGCCAGGATTTGTCTAGTGACATGACATAACTATCGTATTTAATGGATAATAATGCTACAAGTTAGATCTGACAGGATCTTAATTTGCAGAAGCGGTTAAACCTATAAAGAGGTATCAAGATAGCCTTAAATATGTTGTCTAGATGAGATTGTTCCTGTACCATCTTTGTCAGGATTCAAGTTGCAGTTTTATTTTATAATTGTCGTTCTGGTTGGAACATTAGAAATTGAAACTCTTAGGGCGCAAATAGTGAGTACAATAACTGTGGGTATTGACCCTACTGGAGTAGCATATAACCCGATTAATAGTAATATCTATGTGACCAACGAACAGGACAATAGTATCTCCGTAATTGCTCCTAGCGGCGATATAAACGACACAATAGCTGTCGGTAATGGCCCTAATGGTATAGTCTATAATCCTGGTAATAATAACACATACGTAGTAAATAAATTTGATAATTCAGTCTCAGTGATAGATTCTAGTAATGAAGTCATTAATTCCATACTTGTTGGGAGTAGCCCACAAGGTGTGATGTATAACCCCGGTAATAACAATGTTTATGTAACAAATAACTTTGATAACACTGTTTCAGTGATAGATTCCAATAATAATACGGTTACTGATACTATAGATGTTGGGGAGGGTCCTTTTGGTGCTGCGTTTAGTACTAGTAATAATAATACCTACATCGCAAATACGGGTGACAATACAGTATCTGTCATAGATCCCAATAATTCGGTTACTGATACTATAAAAGTTGGCGAGAGTCCTTTTGGTGTTGCTTATAGTCCTAGTAATAACAACATCTATGTAACAAATAACATTGACAATAGCATCTCAGTCATAAATTCCATGAATATTGTAACCGATACCTTGGCAGTTGGCGATGGCCCATTTGATATGGCGTATAATCCGAGTAACAATAATATGTACGTAACAAATTCTGGTGACAACTCAGTATCTTTGATAACTCCTAGTAATGTTATCGAAAAAACTCAGGTCATCGGCCGGATTAATCCTGAAGGTCTGGCGCATAATCCGAGTAACAATAATATGTATATAGCTAATGCAGGTGATGACACTGTATCAATTCTTCCAACTACAAGTTGAAGTTGAACTCTAAAGACTGATTCGCCTTCTGAACGATGTAGAATAGTGTCAGCTACATTTGGATATGCCAAAGCATTCTATAGACCAGACCATTCTTTTGCAGATGGACCCTGATAAAAAATCTCTTTCCAGTCTTAATAAAATCACCAATCAATTTCTTAGCAGTTCTTATGTGTACTAGATGTTCATGAGCTATGTGACACGGGCCTACAACAATTGCACAAAAGCTTGATCTCATTTGACTTACTGAAGTGACATATAATCTGGATCCTTGCAGAGAGCGCTTGACAAATACTAACGATGAGATTCAGCAAGATATTAAATCAAGTATGTTAGATGTCATTAACTTATAGGATTGCTGCCTCAAGCGTTTCGGTGTTGCCTTCATGTCTTTCTCCTTACTCTATAATCCATCACTGCCTCATGTATGTTATATGTTGATGTTGTAACTGCAATTAATATGAAGACAGAGAGAACTTTATTTAAAATAGTTGGAATGTATTGCATTAATTGCAAACCGATTGTCGAAAAACACCTGAAGGATGAGAAGGCAGTAAAAAGAATTGATATTGATTACATGACAGATAGTATTATAGTTGAATTTGATCCATCATTCATCACAAAAGATGAAATAAAAAATAGATTAGAGCGGTCAGGATACAAGTTTGTTAGGGTAGCGAGATAAGTGGCAATCACCTTATAACAGTCATGTAGCTTTTGTATTTCTTATTCCTTACCAGCTCGTGTTCAAATCCTAAGGGGCAGAGCCGTTCAAAAGCGAACTTTATTATCGGGCTCAATATAGTAACGTAGAAACCCAATGGGAGTATAGTCGCTACCCCCATAGTAATTTATTATACTATAGTAACATATCCAGATGTAAGCTATAGTAGGTCTCCGTCAGCTCGACCTTCCGTGTCTACTCAATTGATAATTCACCTATTTTGGCCTGTGGTCGATAGAAATGTATTTAATATCTTACCAATCTCAGCCGGATATTGATTCATTACTGCATGACCAGCATCTTTGATCTGTACAAGCCAGGCTCCTGGAATTTTGCCTGCAAGAATTAAAGCATTCCCATGCGGCATGTAGTCATTATCATCTGTTCCAGTTATGACCAACGTGGGTTTAGCCAATTTCGCTTCCGCATCACAAACACCACTCCAGTTGGTGTGCTCCCAAACACCCAGGTTTGCCTGATTCTTCATTGTTTCAGGGGTCAAACCAGGCTTCAATTGTTGGAATGTCATGTTTTCTGGAATGTCAAGAGATTCAGGATGCAGTTTGATCCATCCTGATCCTAATGAGGCAGAATTAAGCGATTTTATTTCCTCTGCAGTGATTGAAATATTATTTAGAGTTTTGTTTACAATATCCGACTGCAATTTCTTAAATTCAGGTGGTTTAGGTACAGCATCTTTTCCGCCACAAGATGAAGCAACAAGTATAAGGCTGTTAACCTTATCCGGATAGCTAACTGTAAATGCCTGAGCTATATGTCCTCCCAAAGAATATCCCATAACATCTGCTTTTGGTATTTTCAGAGCATCAAGCAAACCAGCTGTATCGTTTGCTAGTTGCTGATAAGTGTATGGTTTGGAACCAGCTGTTGTATTTCCAATTCCACGTTGATCAAACGCAATGACTGTGTGATTTGAAGAAATACCCGTTAGAAAGGAAGGATCCCAGGCGTCCATATTATCAGAAGCGCCATTAAAAAGTATCATATGGTCACCTTTACCAAGCATCTTGTACGCAATATCAATATCCCCTCCATGGACTTTTTTTAGTGGTATATTTTGTATATTTACCGAATTGGTAATATTGGAATTCACCTAATCTGGTTGACCATATACAAGATTACCAAAAAAACTATTATTTCTAATCATCATCATAGTACTTGGAATAATAAGAAGAAATGCAAAAGCAATAAAGAGCGCCCCTAGTTTCCTAATATATTCGATATTTGACACATCCATTGATAAGTTGAGATCTATTTAAGGGGTATTGAGCTGGGAGGCTAGAAGGACAGAAAAGAAGATTTGCCTCGCACATGTTTTCATTCGATAAAATCTCACCGCTGAAGAAAGTAAACTACATACACGGAATATGTCAGCACTATATGCCCTGTATGGCATAAAAACATTCACCTCCTCAGCAAACTCTCTAAATAGTGATATGATTCGCCATGGAATTCTAATATCGTCACCCGCACTGTAGAGAAAAAGATCCACTTTTGGAATTTTATTACCCAGTTTCGAAAGATGATCGTAACACACTCGACAGCTCACACGAATATAAAGTATGTTTGGTCAGAGTGTCTTCGATGAGATCGATCAGAATAATCTTATTGCGGCCGCACACTAGCAATAGTAAATCTTTTTACACTAGAATTGACTATCCATTTTGGTAATTGTCTTCAGAAGGTAAACGAATCTTAATTTTGGGTGCAGGATTTGGAGGCTTGACAACTGCTAATTTATTGCAGAAAAATCTTTCTTTATCCTCAGTAGAGCACCAAATTAGTATTGCCGATTCCAAAGACTATTTCATAATGGGACTTGTAAATTTATGGATCTTAAGTGGAATAAGAACACTGGAAGATTCTAAAATAGCACTAAGTAGGTTGGAAAATAAAGGAATAAGCTATCTAAATGGTGAAGTAACAGCTATTGATCCTGTATCAAGGACTGTCACAATCAAAGGAAGTTCGACTCTCAGATTAGAATATGACTATTTGGTAATAGCATTAGGATCAGAATTTGCACTTGAAAATGTCAAGGGATTTTTAGAAAATGGAGGCGCTAATCTATATGATGCAGAGCAAGTTCCAAAATTAAGGGAAAAGATACTTTCATTAAAAAAGGGCAGAATAGCAATATGCATAACCTCTGTTCCATACAAATGCCCACCAGCACCATATGAGGCATCTCTACTTATCAATGATATTTTAGTTAAGAATGGTACAAGGGACTCAATTGATATCGAAATTTATACACCAACTCCAATTGCTTTACCTGTAGCTGGAGCAAAAGTGAGTGAAGATGTTATTAACTTGCTTAATGATAATCATATCAATTTCCATCCATTACATAAAATAAAGACAGTATTAGATAAAGAGATGATAGAATTTGAAAACGGAAATAAAATAAAATACGATTTGCTTATAGCAATTCCTCCACATAGAGTACCTGAAGTAATAAGGAATTCTGATCTAATAAAGCAAGGACAAAACTGGATTAATGTCGACAAGTTCAGTCTTAAGACAGATTATCAAAATGTTTTTGCAATAGGGGATGTAAATGAAATTAAAGTAAATGAAAATGTGGCTATTCCTAAAGCTGGAGTATTCGCAGAAGCTCAGGCAAAGGTAGTCAGCCAACAAATTATCGATGATATTGAAAACAACAGGGATAAACTATCATCATCAAAATTTGATGGAAAAGGTTTTTGTTTTATGGAAGTTGGAGATAAGAAGGCAGGGTATATTGCTGCAGATTTTTATAATGAAGGTGGTCCTGTCACTCTACTTGAGCCACCATCTAAGGAATCATACGAAAAGAAATTAGATTTTGAAAGAAGTAAGATAAGTGAGTGGTTATTATCGTAGTCCGCTACTTGTTTGTCTACGGATCTTTTACTTTGAAGCCACTAAGGGTTGCTCTTCTACCTTCTCAAGCTCTGGTTGCTGTTCTTCTTCTTCCTCAGCTAGCTTATCCATTCTTCTCTTGAAGAGTTTGCTATATTCGTAGTCTGATATAAACTCACACATACTGTGATATTCTGTAGTATATTATTTAAATAGATTCCTAATGAATTTTTTAACATGACGATATCACTCTTCGAATATGGACTCAAAGCGTTTACTTTTTTTGGTTTTTATCCTGATGATGTCGGGTGTTTCCCAGTCCGGTTCGCCCACAGATTCGTCGTCACTTATTATGTACCGATTGTGAACCATCTAAAGAGAAGTCTTAATCAGTTTAAATAGTGATTCCAAATAGCCATTTCATGTCAGGATCGTCGTCCGCAGACTTCCGCTTACCGTCTAGAATATTCTATACTATTATTAGAATCAGGCAAAGGATCTGGTTAGGGTTTCGCACCTAGTTTTTCTCCCATTTGCCGCGTTGTTGGTTGCATCATTTAACGCCTGATCTCGTTTCAAAGGATTCTTCTTTTCTATGCTCATACCATCATAGTATCGTAGTTAACATGTTTAATCACTTCCCGACCTTACACATCCGTCACCTAAAATCGTTGAACATGAATCAAATTTGGTGAATGAAGCAAAGAAATCTGGAATTAGATATATTGTAAAACAATCTGTGATTGGAGCTGACTTGAATGCAGATGTAGATGGCGATCTCTTTTGAACAATTTGCAAAAGATTATGCAGAGACCAGACTCTTCGTCTAAGACTTGACCTTCTGCGCATTCAGTCGGAACACAGAAACCTAAATCATCATCAAACTCTAAACCCTCTTGGCAAACTGGCATCGGTTATTCCTCTTCTACAGTTGCTGGTTTAGTTGTTGCTGGTGGTCCTGCTGCTCCTCGATCTGTTGGTGGCTGTTGTTGTCGGCGTAAATGACTTCATCAGTATTGCTCAACTTTGTGGCTATTAGGATCGTTATTAGATTAAATGGAAATCCTGATCAAATTAATAATGAATAAAAGTGTTCGTCATCTATTCGTAATCGATATATCTTGTTACTCTTAGTTAAGAATACTGCATTATGAACGTTAAACAATTCAAATAGATCGTCAAATGATCCTGCGAGAACAGTTCTTGTATTTGCTATACAGTAAGTAATTCCAGGTACAGATTTTCCTTCATACCACCCACAAACCCCTGCAGCCTTTTTCACAGACTCTTCACGAGAAATATCTTCAACTAAAAAAGTGATTATCAGTGGTAGTAAATCCATGTTATTACTGCCTCCTCTATCCTCAATTCTGCTATTGATAGTATCAAGAACTTTAATCGCAGTTTCTTGTGGTTTCGCAAAGAACTCATTATAATGATTACCTGCTGCATCATACCACTTCCGTTTATTTAGAATTTGTATCCCCGTGTGATTCGCAGGACCGCAATATGCTTTGAGCCAATTATTTGGGGCAAGTCTATCAATTTCATTCAGTAATTTCTTTAATGATATCTGATCGGAATATAAGATCAAGTTGTGTTTATGTTTATTCTTTTCGTAATTTTTGATCCACTTGTCGATAGCATCTGTTACAATTGAAGCCAGAGTAATACGATCATTTGTCGCAATTTGAGTCGTCTTTGCATGAAGTTTTTCATCGAAACCTCGAACAAACAAGTCTTTTACCATATTCTTCATTCTCATTTATGTTTATTAAAGATATCTAGATATCTAAAAATCAATACGAATAAATATGAGATATCTAGATATCTAATCCATGGTACAAACCAAAAATCAAACCATCAGTGTTGATGGACAGACAATATTCTATCGTGAAGCTGGAAACAAGGAGAATGCACCAACGATCCTATTGCTTCATGGATTCCCCACATCGTCACACATGTTCCGGAACCTTATTCCTGCATTAGCAGACAAATTCCATCTGATCGCACCCGACTATCCTGGATTTGGCTATAGCTCCACGCCTACTGTGGACGAGTTTAAGTATACATTTGACCAGCTGGCTGAGATTGTAGACAAATTCATTTCGCAGATAGGACTCGAGAGATTCAGCATATACGTCATGGACTACGGCGCACCAATAGGATACCGTCTTGCACTAAAAAACCCTGAGAAGATTGAAGCCTTAATAGTACAGAATGGGAATGCTTATGATGAAGGCTTAGGGGAATTCTGGGAGCCACTTAAAGCCTATTGGAATGAGCCAAATGGGAAGAATAAGGATGCTCTTAGGAAACTTTTGACTTTCGAAGCTACTAAATGGCAATATACACATGGCGTAAGGAATGAAAATGCAATAAGCCCTGACAATTGGATGCTTGATCAGTCACTCCTAGAACGCCCAGGCAACAATGAAATCCAGCTACAGCTATTCTATGACTACAGATCAAACCCTCCGTTATATCCACAGTGGCAAGAGTACTTTAGAAAATATCAACCACCAACACTTGTAATCTGGGGCAAGAATGATTACATATTTCTTAAGGAAGGTGCAATTCCGTATCAACGTGACCTGAAGAATATCGAAGTCCACTTATTAGATACTGGTCATTTCGCACTAGAAGAAGATGGTGAGCTAATTGCTGAGTTGATTTCTCGTTTTCTGACACCTAGAAGATATCCTGTTGCTAGGATATTGACTGCCTGACAACTGTCATGTCTATGTCCTTAGATATAACACAAGAAACAGCATGGGCTTCACTGGTATCAGGGAAGAAGCTTGTTGCAGCTGACTTCTGGGCTACATGGTGTCCATTTTGTCTGAGATTGAAGCCAATATTCGAATCGATAGCAAATAAATACCCAGATATCAGATTTGTCAAGATCAATGTCGATGAACAACAGGAGCTAGCATCAAGATATGGTATACGAGGCATACCTGTAATAAAGTTCTTCTGTGAAGGTAGAGAAGTTGGCGAGATCGTTGGATATGTACCTCAAAATGAATTGGAGAAAAGGATTAGTGAAATAAGTAGTGAAGTGCCTACATGCTTGGCGAATACTTCATTAAAGGAGAAAGACAATAGTAAATGATGAGGGGATAATTATTATATTAGAAAATACTATCAAAGGTAGGTGCTAATAGATGCCTAAAATACTCTCTGTTAATGTATCTCTTCCTAAAGAAGTAGATTTCGAAGGACAGAAGGTAACAACTGGTATTTTCAAGAAGTCCATTGACGGACGTATAATGTTAAGAACACTTAATCTTGATGGCGATAAACAAGCAGACTTGACAGTTCATGGCGGTCCAGATAAGGCAGTATATGCATATCCTATCGAACATTATGAATTCTGGCGTAAAGTCTACCCCGACATGGAAATGCCAAACGGGATGTTTGGAGAGAACTTTACCATAGAGGGTCTTATGGAAAGTGAGGTCAGCTTGGGTGATTCTTTTGAAATAGGGTCTTCAAAGGTTATCGCAACTCAACCAAGGATGCCATGTTATAAACTGGGCGTTAAATTCGGTCGTATGGATGTCCTCAAAAAGTTTCTGGCAAGTGGTCGTTCAGGAATATATTTTAAAGTATTAGAAGAGGGAGAGGTTAGTGCAGGAGATCCAATAATACAAATAAAGAAGGATACAAATCAAGTCGGCATTACCGACATAGTAAGATTGTACTCCAGTGATAGAGAAGATATCGAAATGATGCGACGGGCCGTTAAAGTTGAAGCTCTGCCTGAAGGATGGAGAGACTATTTTCTTGAACAAATCAGACGAGTAGAAAAAGCTCAGACAAGAAGTAAACGTCAGTAAAGGAAGGAGAAATAAGACAGAATATGCAGGAGATAAAACAACAACAACCGAAACAATCGAAATACCCGGAACATCATGAGGATGAAAAAAATATTCTCATTGACAGTTTAGGTAGAATAGCAAGAAAACTTAGGGTCTCGGTAACAGATAGATGTAATATGAGATGTATGTACTGTATGCCCCAAGACAAAGTCCAATGGTTCAATGAAAAGGATGTTTTGGATTTTGATGAGATCACTAGACTTGTTTCCATTTTGGCAGATCTTGGTATAGAAAGAATAAGATTGACAGGTGGAGAACCTCTTCTAAGACCGAAGTTAGAGGATCTCATCATCTCATTAGGAAAAATAAATAGCATAAAATCAATGAGTATGACAACCAATGGCTTGCATTTAGCGTACAAAGCCAAACGATTAAGAGATGCGGGACTTGAGAGTGTAAATATCAGCCTTGATACCTTTAGACGAGATAGATTTAAAATGATTACCGGCATAGATGGTCTAAGTAAGGTCATTGATGCTATTGATGTGGCAGACCACGTCGGGTTAAAGGTAAAAATAAATACAGTAGTAGTAAGAGGTTGGAACGATGATGAGATTGTAGATTTTGCCAACTTTGCACGAGATACTGGACAGATCGTGCGATTTATAGAATTTATGCCATTAGATGGTAGTGGAATTTGGCAACCAAACCTGGTCTTCAGTAAGAAAGAAATGATTAAGAAAATAACCGATAACATGATAAAAATTGAACCTTTGGACAACTCTCATATTAATAATGATCGTAATACTCACAGTACAGACCCTGCAATGCTGTATTCCTTTATTGATGACAAAGGGACAATAGGATTTATTCCATCTATTACTGAGCCTTTTTGTGGTAATTGTGATAGAATCAGGCTGACTTCCGACGGGAGACTTCTAACTTGCCTTTTTGAGAATCCAGGATATGAACTTACTAGTATGTTACGAAGCGGTAAGTCAGAGTATTATATTAAGAAACAGATAATTGAGGATCTAAAGAAAAAACCTGAGGGTATAATCAAGATCATAAAGACAAATTCGCTAAAGCCATCATTAAACTTAATGCACACAATTGGTGGTTAATATCGTGAATAACAAGGAATATGTGATACGACAATCATAAGGGTAAGCTATTCGTATCAGCTAAAGAGATAGCATGTGGAAAAGCTGAGATAATATTAGAATTCATTACAGGGGCAATAATAACTTCTGCTGACCTTAGAGAAAGGATGTTTAAAAAGCTGCCCAAAGTTGGCACAGACTCCATTTGTATTTGTAATTAATTATAAAATAGTTTGTGAATCTGTAGCCAATAGTGCCACTGCTTCTGCTACTACTACTACAATAACTCCATATGATAAAATAGCACTTCTTCCGCCTATCAGCAGAAATTAGTGGATAATATTGATAATAACAATAGTTTCGTAATTGACCTCCCTCAAGCTGATACTGCACAAATACTTTGTACAGAGATTATCCTTGTAGAAAGGTTTAAGGTTGATCCATACATTGTAACAGTGATGTACATCCTAGTATGTCGAGAATCTGGACTAGATTGCGATTTTGTTATAAAAGGTGATACAAAGGAAGAGTTCTTGATAAATGGCGCCAATCATGCAATGCAAAAACATGGCATGCGAGCCGAAGACGTCTACTTGATTGATATTCCGGTCAACCTATTGTGTCATTCCTTTAGCGAAGGACCTAAGGAACAGGTCAAGAAAAGAGGCAGGCGACAATTGTAGATAGGTTGCGACAAATGCAGTAAGTCCAAAGCTAAGGCTCCTAAAGAATGAAGAATTTGACTCTTCTTGATCTTGGAGGAAACTAGACGCCTAAAACAAATCCTTAGCTTCAAAAATTATTGTCCTGGATAATCGACCGTCATATTTGGATGTTGTGTCAATACATTAATCATCGAGATAACATCTTCTTCTTGTTTGACTTCCAGGTTAAAATTTTCTTTGTCCATGTTGCTTTCCTCAAATTCTGATAGGGACTCATTGAGTTTAGTCTTTTTGGCCTCCAATTCATCGATAGTTCGTTGGAGCTCATCTTCCCTTCTTCTTAATCCTAGATTTCGGTCGCAGAATTGTTGATAGGTTCGAGCTATGTTGTTTGTTGTTCTACCTATTGTTATCTCTTTCTGTTGAACTTTCCTATAGATATAAGCTGCCTTCTCTACCACAGATAGCTTCAATGGCTGTCATAGATAAGCTATTGTTATCAGGGACAAGAGTTAAAGCAAGTGATATTCTTGGTATATCAGCTCTGCTAATGAAGATACAAGTTCAAATACCTCATATCAAGAATACTGATATATCGTAGGTTATACGGCCATGAAAATTGCACATATTTCTGATACTCATCTTGGTCGTCGGCCTAGACAAACACGATCTGGGATCGTAAACCAGGAAATAAGACCACTAGAAGACGATTTCTACTCTGCTTGGATCAAGTTTGTCAATGAAGTATCAGATAAGGCTAGAAATAGGCCGGATATCATACTGCACTGTGGAGACTTCTTTGACACCCCCGCTGGCTACGATCCTAGCCCTCCTCCAGAGTATGCACGAAAAGTTGCCGCAATGACATTCAAGCAATTATATGATGCAAATATTCCTCTAATTATAATAGATGGCAATCATGGACGATACATGGAATATCGTAGTTCAACTCTATCTGTATTTCCAGTTGCCTTCGATAATATCCACTTATTCACACATTATGATGCAAGAGATTCATTAAGGACTCAACAGCCTCTATTCATTGACATTAATAATCTAAATCTGAGGGTGATTACGCATCCCTCAATTGAGTCTCGGGCGCTGTCCACACTAGGTATACAATCCATATATAAAAACTGGATTCAAATTCAGAATAATTCTGTTTCGTCTGATTTGATAAATATAGCTATGGCACACGGTATGATCGAGAATTCTACGCTACATGAAGATTTTCTAAAAGGCAGTTATCAGTACATCGCATTGGGAGATGATCATAAAATGCGTAAGGTGACGGATCATGCTTGGTATTCCGGATCAACCGAATTATGGAATTTTAGTGAGATCAATACTGAAAAAGGATACCTCATGATCGAACTAGAGCAAGGAAATGCATCCCCAAGGATAACCACTAAGAAAATTCAATCAAGTAGAAGGATCATTTTTGACACAATTAAAATTTATCCAGAGGATACTAATTATCAGATAATAAAGAGGGTTACAGATACTTTTGATGCCCAGGGACTTAATACACGATATGAATACTCAACTGCTGCAAGAGTAAAAATCATTTTGAAGGGTAAGAAAACATATGGATCGTCATTCAATATTGGTGAGGTGGAATCGGCCCTGAGAAAGCTAGTCTTAGACTCAAATGATTATAATATTGTTGAGTTTATCCTAGATCGGCCAGACTATCCTGAATATATCAAACAACAAAGCATAATCGACGACGATCAATCCTTGGTTGATAACATAGAATTCTTGATAGAGGATCCTGAAAATGAATTCAAAGAGTACGTAACTGCTCTGAGAAACAAAGATTTGGAAAAGCAAAATTTGGATCCAGATTTACTCGCAAAGATATTTGCAAAAGTACTTAATCGTAGTTCAGAGAAAACTAATGATACTTCCAACAACGAAAAAGGGGCATTAATTGGTATTTGAAGATATTAAGAATCGAAATTGAGAACTTTAAACCATATACTAATGTACTGCTGCCTAATACTCCTCAGGACTTAGAGTTTCCTGAGGGTTTATTCCTTATAACTGGTAACAACTCTATGGGTAAGACCAGCTTTATTCAAGCAATGTTATGGGGCCTTCTGGGTGACGAATTGATAGAAGATCAGCAACGAAGAACACTAGTTAAAGCTGGTGAATCAAGTTGCAAGGTCGACGTCACATTTGATCTTGGTGGAACCATATATCGAATAGTAAGGAAACTTACAATCAAGAGATCAAGAACTCAAAAAGGTGAAATTGATTTTACTGAAGATGCTATCTTATCTAAAAGAGTGAATAAAGATGATGATATCGATGGGAATGATAGATTTATCGTGATAGTTAATAGACCCAGATCGGTCAACGAAGAAGTTGAGCGGATGTTAGGAATTAGTGCTTCTATAATTGAAAAGACGGTATATGTTAGACAGAAGGATGTAGACAGACTAGCTTTAGCAGATCCAGTAGAATTAAGGAGGTTAATCACTACACTTTTCGGACTTGATGAATTCGATAGGGTCAAAAACGATCTCTCTAAACTTAGCACAGATCTTCAAGACTCTATCAGTTTACTAAAAGGAGAGGTTGGAATTCTTGCTATTGAAAAGGCGGAACTTATCAAGAGAGAAAATGAATTAGAAGTGAAAGAAAAAGAATGCAGTAAATCTGAATCTGACTTGAATAAAACTCTCGAAGGCCTCTCGAATCTGCCATCTGAAGACACACTGAGGAGGATTAAGAGTAATGATATGGATATAACAAGTAAAAATAATGGACTTGCATTAATTAATAATTCTTTACTAGAAAAGATTGATTATATAACAAGTCAGGATCAGAGATTAGATGCCTTAAAAAAAGGCATTAAGAATCTAGACAATCAGAAAGCTGTTGCACAACAAGCAATAGAGAGCCTTCCAAATGACGAAAAACTACTGCAATTGGATAGATTATTTATGAGCATAAAAACATACGAAAATCAAATTAAACAAGTTATAGAGCGTTTTTCTATTGTCTTGAATTTTGATCCAGTTTCTCAGCCAGAAAAAATGAATAGTCTGTTACAAGAAATTTCTATTGAAGTAAAAAATTTAGAAAAACATGAGAATACTTTACACAGTAATATTGAGTATTTGAATCAGATTCTAATATCTAACGAAGTCATTTCTGGCATAAAAAAGAATAGCATAAAGTATATCGAAGAGCAGATGAGATGTCCTGTCTGTAACAAATTAATTGACGACAAAGGAAAGATGGTAACAGAATTAGGTAACGAAATAAGAGAGATAGATTCGGATTATAACAATGCCAATGTTCAGGTTAAACAAGCAAAAGATGAACATGATGAAGTACGTAGGAAATTAGATATCAGGAGCAGGACTAAAGTCATATTACAAAATATGCTTCCACTTTGTGATAGTCTCATAAATCATAGAAAAAATGCCCTCTCCATACTTGATCTATATGATGCAAAATCAGCCGAAGATCTCCTGTCATTTTTGGGTTTTACCACAATCAGAGACGTCATTTCAGAAAGAACGAGTCTAAGATTGGAAATAGAGTATTATAGAAAAGAGATACTCCGAACCAAAGAACAGATAGATAAAGAAAATATACAATACAGGAAGTATCAAAACGAGCTATCAAGATTAGAAGACCAAAAGAAAAATATAATTAATGATATTGATCAATCGAAGAGGAAGCGGCAAGAGTATCTCCAAGAACTTTTAGTTACTACTCTAGATGATTTATTAAAAAATCTATATTGTAGCACTATTGATGAAATTATTATTAAAAGGAAAACTTTGGAAAATAGTCTTGACGCCAAAAGAAGATTCTTAGACATACTGACCAAGCAAGCCTCGACACTAAAAGATGACATAAAAAATAGGGAATCTAACATAAAGAAGCTCTCACAAAAAATAAGAATTTTGGCTAATAAGGAGAATGAATTACGACATGTAAAATATTTGCGGGGTGAAATCGACGGATTTATTTCAAACTATGTAGTAGAAGGAAAAATGGTAGGAGTATTAAGATATGCTACCAATGATTATATGGCACAGCTCACAGAAGGCCGCTATGCTATAGATGAAATTTCTTCCACCATAAGAAGAGTGAGAGGAGGTATGGAATCTCATGGATTAGAAATAACACTTATGGATAGCAAAGACAATGTAATAAAGAATAAAGATCAGTTGAGTGGAGGGGATGAAACTGCTCTAGGACTAGCATTAAGAATTGCAATATCCAAATTGATGGCAAGGATAAAGCCATTCAAGAACTCAGAAAGGAAGCCGCCAATAATTAATTCTATAATAATGGATGAACCAATGGCAAGTTTGGATTCATCCAGAAGAAAAATTTTAGTTAGTATGCTTACTCAGGCTAGCAGCTTCAAACAGGTCTTTCTTGTAACTCATACGGAAACAGAATTTGGTGATTATCATTCAATTACTCTAAAGGGAGACGAAAATGGCAACAGACAAGTTGTTTATACTCCTGTCAAACTATAATGTGGTTGAGATTACGATAATTCAAATGGATTTGTTATATATTCATTTAATGATGACGATAGTATGGACTCATCTTGTCTGATTTTTTGTATATCTTGAAGACAGTATGTTATCTGGTCTTAGTTCATGCCAATGATTGGTTTAAAGACTTAGAAATCTTTATAGTTAAGATTTTCTAATAAAAACTGCCAAAATTGGTATATCTTTGAATTGGGTGGCCACCAATTTGAAATTGTATTAGTTTCATTAGACATTAATTTAAGTTATTACAGGATTGAATATCAAAATATCACTAGTGATGTATATATCAAGTTCTGCCATCATAAATTAGTAGAATATTTTTGCTATCTCTAAAGTTTTAGCTAACATTAAGGAAGAGAAATCTATATGAACATTATATTAGATAATTACTATTCTTATATTCGTCTGTTTGATATACTTCGAGATCGCTCTATATCTTAAATGTATAGAATTGTACCCGTAATTTTAGCTGTAGTCATAATTACAGCAATGATAGGAGTTAGTGTACCTTTGGAACAGGCCTTTGCATCTTCTGCGGCAGCTGCAGCAGCAGGCGATAGTTCGGCAGCAGCGGCAGCTAGTGGTGGATCCGCAGCGGCAGCTGCAGCAGCAGGCGATAGTTCGGCAGCAGCGGCAGCTAGTGGTGGATCCGCAGCGGCAGCTGCAGCAGCAGGCGATAGTTCGGCAGCAGCGGCAGCATCATCTGATGACGACGATGACGACGATGATTGTGACAAAGACTGGGATGACTGTCACGAAGAGGACGACTAAGTTCTACTTTCTTTTTTAACATAATTTGCAATCGATTGGTAAGCAATAGTTTAAAATGAGTTGAGATGATTAATAATATGGAGGCAAACAAAATGAAATCATTATCCCTGAACCATTTTTCAATCAACCATAGTAGTGTATTTTCTGGTTGTACACTAGTCGGTTTCTCATTGTTGCTATTATTGTCATTTTTGTCCATGCCATTGAATGTTAATGCTGCGGTAGACATTGATACTTCTGGAGATGGTAGAGCAGCCGCTTTTGATGGTGAAGA
>OCZV010000339.1_pt1 | contig 17110 bp, 24 predicted proteins | sample 1539051 | NCBI WGS metagenome assembly OCZV01 (sample SAMEA3113581, study PRJEB22503) | soil metagenome
CCAGGAGCCGGAAGTCCCGGCCCTCGTCCCCGACCGGCTCCACGGCCCGGTACTGGGTCTGGGGGCGGCCCACCCCGGCGGTCTTCCGGACCTGGTGGGTCACCAGGCCGGCCTCCACGAGCCGGCGGAGGTGGGGCCGGAGCGTGTTGGGGTGGAGGGACAACCGGCGCGACATCTCCCGGACCGAGACCGGCCGATCGGTCAGGCGGAGGTAGCGGTACAGGCGGAACCGGGTGTCGTCGGCGAGCGCCTTGTGGATCTCCAGGCCCTTCGTGGCCACCGCACGCCCCCCCGTCCGGATCCCGGTCTAACCGATACTATGGGGTTCGTGGCCACCGAAGAGCAGGTCCGCGCGGCGCTCCGGAAGGTCCTCGACCCGGAGATCGGCAAGCCGATCGAGGACCTCGGCATGCTGAAGGGCATCGAGGTCTCCGACGGCCACGTCCGGGTGGACGTGCTGTTGACGATCGCCGGCTGCCCCCTGCGCGACCGGATCAACCAGGACGTCACGGCCGCCGTGGCGCCCCTGGACGGGGTCCGGAGCGTCGAGGTGCGGCTTGGCGAGATGACCGGCGACCAGCGCGAGACCTTGGTGACCCAGCTCCGGGGCGACCAGGCCCCACAGCAGACCTTCTTCACCTCCGGCGACACCGAGGTCATCGCGGTGGCCTCGGGCAAGGGCGGGGTCGGCAAGTCGAGCGTCACCGCCAGCCTGGCCGCGGCCATGGCCGCCGAGGGGCAGCGGGTGGGGGTGCTGGACGCCGACGTGTGGGGCTTCTCCATCCCGCGGATGCTGGGCGCCTCCGGCCAGCCGGTCGGGTTCAACAACATGATCCTGCCGCTGGAGGCCTACGGGGTGAAGGTCATCTCGATGGGGTTCTTCGTCTCCGACGAGACCCCGGTGATCTGGCGCGGCCCGATGCTGCACAAGGCCCTCCAGCAGTTCCTCGGCGACGTGTACTGGGGCGACCTCGACGTGCTGCTGGTCGACATGCCGCCCGGGACCGGCGACGTGTCGCTGTCGCTGGCCTCGTTCCTCCCCAGCGGGTCGATGCTGGTGGTCACCACCCCGCAGGACGCCGCCAGCAAGGTGGCCGAGCGAGCCGGGCGGATGGCCCAGCACCCGAACGTACGGCTGAAGCTCCTCGGCGTGATCGAGAACATGTCGGGCTTCGTGTGCCCCCACTGCGGCGAGATCACGGACCTGTTCGGGACCGGCGGCGGCCGGGCCACCGCCGACGCCCTCGGCGTGCCGCTCCTCGGCGCGGTGCCGATGCAGGTGTCGCTCCGCGAGGGCGCCGACCGGGGCCGCCCGGTGGTCCTCCACGAGCCCGACTCGCCGGCGGGCCGGGCGCTTCGCGAGCTCGCCGGCGACCTCGTCCGCCAGACGAAGACGCGGGTCGGCAAGTCCCTCCCGCTGACGGTCGCTCCCCGGTAACCGCTCAACGCGCGGCGTCCCGCCAGCCCCGGAGGGCTCAGGGCTCCGGTGGAGGCGTGAAGTCCGTGGTGCGTCCCTCGGTCGGTCCGACCGGGACGGGTTCCTCGGCGTCGGCCGGCAGCGGTCGGATGAGGAACCGGATCAGCAGCACGATCGAGATCGCTACCGCGGCGATCGAGGTCCACTGGCTCCCGGTGAGCCCGAAGAACGTCTTGTCGATCCTGAGGAGGTCGGTGATGACCCGGCCGAGCCCGTACCAGATGGCGAACGACAGGATCAGCACGCCCTCGCGGCGAGGCCGACGGTTCAGCCAGAACAGGAACAGGAACAGGCCGCCGGCGATGAAGAAGTCGTACAGCGCGGTCTGGTGGACGCCCGCACCGGTGGCCACGACCTCGCCGCTTCCGTCGACCAGCGTGGCCCCGCTTCGTGACAGCGTCTCGGTGAACCCGCCGCTGAGCCGGGCCACCCACTCACCCGGCGCCGTCTCGAACCAGGGTCCCGGAAGGGTCCCGCCCCGGTACGCCCAGCCGAGGAAGAAGTCGGTCGGCTTCCCGAGGTGGTCGCCGATGATCAGGTCCCCGATGCGGCCGATGAAGATGCCGAAGGCCAGACCGATGGCGGCCGGATCCATCACCTGGAAGAACCGGTAGCCGTACCGGCGCATCAGCGGGTATCCGGCGATGACGGCACCGGCGATCCCGCCGATCAGGCTGATGCCGCCCCGCCAGATCGCCAGCATGTCGCCGAACGATTCGAACTCGCTGAAGTGACCGATCACGTAGAACAGCCGGGCACCGACGATGGCGCCGACCAGCGCCCACAGGAGGAGCGAGCCGATGTGGTCGTCGGACAGGCCGCGCTTCCGGCCCTCCCGAAGCATCCACCACGACCCGGCCAGGTAGCCGGCGGCGATGCCGATCCCGTGCGGCGAGACGCCCAACGGTCCCAACCGGATGCGATCGAGGATCGGCCACCCGATCACGGCGAGCAGGTCCACGGCGAGCGAGTCTATCCGAGGACCCTCGGCGAGACGGCCGTGCTCCACCCGTCGGCCACCGCCCGACCGAGAAGCAGCCCCCCGACCACGTCGGCCGGGTAGTGCACGCCGAGGACGACCCTGGAGCCCCCCACCACCGCGGCCAGCCCCCTGAGCGCGGCCCCCGTCCCCGAGCTCAGCCCCAGGTCGCGGCCGGCCACGGTGACGAAGGCCAGCAGGGTGGCCGGGTGGGAGCTGGGCCACGACGCGCCGTGTGGCCTGCCGATCAGGAGGCGCCGGGGTCCGGGGAGGTCCGCCTCGTACGGGCGGAGCCGCCGGAACGCTCGCTTCAGCCCCTGGCCGAGCAACCACATCGCCGAGGCCGCGCCGAGGGCGTCGGCCGCCTCCCGCCGCCGGCCGCCGGCGGCCATCGCTCCCGCCGCCGCCGCCGCGGCCCACAGCGACCCGAGCTCGGTGACCGCGCCGAACGCGGCGTCGAGGGCGGGGTGGTGGAGCCGCCCGTTCGCCAGACCGAACAGGCGGTCGTCGAGCCGACGACCGCGGCCTCGGGCCGTGGCGGCCGCGACCAGGAGCGCCGCCGCGCCGAGCGCGAGCGCCCTGCCTCCGCCCCCCGTGGACGCTCCACGACCGATTGCGGGGTTCACGGCCGGGCAATCATACTGTCGAGGTCCGAGGAGGCCATGAGCGAGGGACAGCCACCGCAGCCCGTCACCGAACAGCCGAAGCGGGACACGGGGACGATCGTCAAGGTGATCGTCGCCCTGATCCTGCTGATCCTGTTCATCATCTTCGTGGCCGGGAACTCCCGCGAGGTCACGGTCGATCTGGTGTTCACCACGGCGCAGGTCCGGCTGATCTGGGTGTTCCTGGCCTGCGCCCTGATCGGCGCGGTGATCGCGTTCCTGGTGGGCCGGCCCGGGCGGCGCAACACCCGGAAGTACATCAAGGAGCTGGAGCGCCGGCTGGGCGAGCGGAACGACTGACCGGCTACCGGCGGCCCTCTTCGACCTGCCGTTTCTGGGCCCGGATCCCCCGGCGGACCAGCTGCCGGCCGCCGAAGAGCCGAACGGTCCGCGCCAGGAGCTCACCGACGGGGCCACCCGGGATCCTGTACTCGATCTCGTGCTCGAGCCGCGACCGACGCGCACCGGCCGGTCGGACCCACGTGGTCACCACCGCGTCGACCGGTCCCGACAGGCGGATGCGCGAGTAGTTGGGGGGATCGATGTCCTCGACCTTGGCTCGTACCTTCACCGTGACGCCGAAGCCGCCGACCTCGGTCCAGTAGCTCGATCCGCGGCGCAGCCCGTTCCTGGGCACGTCCCCGACGGCGCGGATGAACCGGTTCCAACGAGGGAAGTGCCGCGGGTTGGCCACCACCCGCCACACGTCCTCGGGCGGCGCCTCGACCTCGATGGCCTCTCGGATCCGGCTCACGGCCGGCCCACGGTACCGCTGGCCCAGCCGTGCCACCAGACCACGCTCCGAGTTCGGAGCCTGATCACCGCCACGTCCTCCGGATCGTCGTCGACGATGTCCCGGATCGCGGATTCGAGCGACCGCCGTCCGCTCCGGAGCTCGGCTGGAACGAGGGTGGCCGCCTGGCCCCGGATCAGCGCGCCACGCATCTTCGCCGCCCGCCACCTCGAGGCGCGCTCGATCACCAACGACGCCACCCCCCGGGCGGGGGCCGCGGCCAGCGCCAACTGCCGGCGCGGGATCACGACCAGGAACACGCCGTCCGAGCGCGTCCATCGGGCCGGGAGCACGACGGGCCCGTAGCGCCCCTCGAGGGCGAGCGTGCCCTCGCCGCGATCGGTCAGCAGCGTTCGCACATCGTCTGGGAGACCGCCGTCGGGCAAGGGATCCCTGACGGCTCGGTGCGCGCCCGCGCCGTCCAGCCCTCGCCCCCACCGTCCCCACCGCTCGACCACATGGCTCCCTCGCGCCACCAGCCCGGCCTCGAGGTCGACCGAGAACAGGACTCGGGCCGGCGGCGTCCACGCCAGCGGTACCCTGGCCGCGTCCCGGGCGTAGCCGGCGAAGAATCGCGCGTTCCGAAGAGTGAACCGGGCCGAGGCCGCAGTGACCTCGCGGATTCGGCCGATCGAGTCACCCCACGTCGACGGATCGAGGAGGTCGTATGTGGAGACCCGGCCCCGGAAGGACACCCAGTCCTCGCCCGCTCGCACCAGCCCGGCGGCCCGGCCGTCCCGTCGCCACCGCCGGGCCTTGGTGGTGCCCCGACCGGTGGTCCCCCACAGGCGGCCACCCTCGACGGCGAACACGACCGGCGTGACGTGCGGACCGCGCGGGGATGGCGCGGCCAGGTGACAGAGCGCCCCCCGGCTGAGGACGGCCAGGGCCGCGTCGAGGACATCGGTCACCCGCGTTCTCCGTGGATCGGCGGGAACACGATCATCAGGGCGGTCCACACCGCGTGACACCCGATCGAGGCCACCACGCCCTCGGTCCACACCGCCAGGCCGGTCCAGACCGCGCCGCCCACGATCGCGCCCAGGAGGATCGGCACGCTGCCGCTGACCGCGTTCGCGGCCACGTACCCGAGCCAGGTCAGGAGGCCGGCCACCCATGGGGCGAAGACGGACCCCAGGGTTCCGAGGACCACCCCGCGCCACAGCAGCTCCTCGCCCGGCGCGGTGATCGCCACCGAGGCCACCAGGGCCTGCTCCAGCCCGACGCCCCGACGCCGCCCGTACAGCTCGCGAGCGTCTCGCCCCAGGCGTCGCCACCGTCCCGCCACCGCCAGGAACGCCGCCGTGGCCGCGTAGAGCGCCACGCCCGCCAGCACGCCACCGATCAGAGCCAGCCACGGCCTCGGCCCGGCCGACGGCTCCCCTGTCGCCAGCGACAGCACCCCGAGCCCGCCCAGCGTGACCCCCATCGCCGACCACACCGAGACCCCTCGGACCCGGACCAGGAGCCACGCGGCGGCCACCGCCACGGGAGCGGCGATCGCCAGCGCGACCTCGACGCGCATCTAGCCGAGGAACCCGACCTTGGCGGCCGTCTCGGCGGTGAGCGCGGTGATCACCGCGAGGTAGAAGAACCCCGTGGCGCCCTGCACCGCCCGGGCGCTCTGGCCGCGCAGGCTGGCCCGGATCAGCACGGCGATCAGGGCGGTGCACGCGACCATCCCCAGCGCCAGCCACACGGTGAGCCCAGCCACGCCGAGGATCGGACTGAACCCGCTGACGTCCGGGGGCTCGCTCGTCCCGAACCCCAGGACGGCCACCGCGACGGCCTCCAGCGCCACGGCCACGAGCAGGACCAGCGAGAGCCGGCGGATGTGGTCGCGGGGGAGGCGCCGATCGGTCAGGTACCAGTGGCCCAGCAGGAGGCCGTCCAGCACCGCCCCGAGGAACACCGCCCCGGCCAGGAGCTGGAGCAGCGCCGGAACGAACCCCGAACCGGCGACCGTGGCGAACCCGCCGAGCATGGCCGCCGCCGTGGGCACGCCCAGGAGCCCCAGCGCTCTCCCGGCCACGTCGAGCCGCAGGATCAGCGCCGCCGCCGACAGACCCAGCACGGCCGAGGTCAGGGCGCACAGGAGCACCGCCAGCCTGGCGGCCTCGCCGACGGGGGTCGTCGCGGCGGAGCTCGCGGCCAGCGTGGCCAGGACGGCGCACGACAGCACGGCCAGCCCGGTGAGGACGAAGAACCCACGCCGAACCCGTCCCCACAGCCCCCCGAGCCACAGCAGAGCAGTGCCGCCGGCGGCCGTCTCCGCCAGCACCAGCGCGATCGTTGCAGCGGGTCCTTCCATGAGGCGAGCGCTAGCCTACCGACCGATGCTGGCACCCGGACGGCAGGCCACCGTCGAGGAGACCGTCACCGAGGACATGACCGCGCAGCGCCTCGGGTCCGGTGACGTCCCGGTCCTGGGGACCCCGGCGATCCTCGCGCTGGTCGAGGCGGCCGCCGTGACCGCCGTCGCCGAGGCGCTCGACCCGGGGACCACCTCCGTCGGCGCCTCGGTCGAGCTCGACCACCTGGCGCCCACGCCCGTCGGCGGAACGGTCACGGCCACCGCGGCGCTGGCCGAGGTCGAGGGCCGCCGGCTGACGTTCCGGTTCGAGGTCACCGACGCGGCCGGCCCGGTCGCCCGCGGCACCCACGTCCGGGTCGTGGTCGATCGCGAGCGGTTCCTGGACACCGCCCGAGAACGGCGCTGAGCGTGTCGCCGGGCGGTGCTAGGCTCGGAACCGTCCTCCCCGGGAAGGAGCCGAGGAAAATGGAGGCGCTCTCCACGGCGATCAACGCGGTGGTGGTGGCCGCGGTCGGCCTGATCCTGGGGTGGCTCGGCAAGGGGAGGCTCGACCGGCTCGAGGCTCGGATCGACCGGCTCGAGGAACGACTGGATGGCCGGATCGACGGGCTCAGCGGCCGGTTCGACCGCCTCGAGGAACGGATGGACGCCCGGTTCGATTCCGTTCGATCGGATCTCACCCGGATCGCCCTGGCGGTCGGCGTCCGGCCCGAGGCCGAGGCCGGCGGCGGCTGACTCAGCCGAGGTACGAGGCCCGACGCATCAGTGAGGGATCGACGAGCACGTTGACGCATGCCGGCACCCCGGACTCGAACGCCCGGCCCAGCGCCGGCCGGATCTCGCCCGGCTCGGTGACCAGCTCGCCGTGGCCACCCAGCCCCTCGACCATCCGGTGGTAGCCGGCCTCCTGCGACAGCACCGACGCCGGAGCGCTTCCGTACAGGGCCTCCTGGGCAACGCGGATCTGTCCCCACGCACCGTCGTTCCCGATCACCCCGACGAACGGGATGTCCTGTCGGATGGCGCTCTCGTACTCCATCGCGTTGAGGCCGAACGACCCGTCGCCGTACACGATCATCACCTGCTTGTCCGGCTTGGCCAGCTTCGCCGCCATGGCGAACGACGGTCCGACGCCGAGGCACCCGAACGGCCCCGGGTCGAGCCAGTGGCCGGGGGCGCGCGCGTGGACGATCGAGGCGCTGAGACCGACGATGTCCCCCCCGTCGCCGACCACCACGGCATCGGGGTCGAGGAAATCACGGATCTCCCGGGCGAACCGCTGGGGGTGGATGGGAACGGCATCGGACTCCATCCCGGCCCGTGCCTCCTCGACCAGGCGACGCTCCTCGTCGCGGACCTCGGCGGTCCAGGCCGGCTCCTCAGCGTTGCCGACGCCGGCGTCCAGCAGCTGGGCGATCACCCGGCCGGGGTCGCCCACGATGCCCACGTCGACCGGCCGGTTGCGGCCGATGTGCACGGCGTCGACGTCGACCTGGATCACCCGGACCGACTCCGACATCCCCTTCCGGCCGAACCCCAGCCGGAAGTCCCAGTCGACGCCGAGGGCCAGGATCACGTCCGCCTTCCCCAGCGCGTACTTGCGCGCCGCCGAGAAGAACGACGGGTGATCGGGGGGGAGACAGCCCCGGCCCAGTGAGTTCAGGAACACCGGAACCTTCAGCGCGTCGGCCAGCGCGGCCAGGGCCTCGTGTGCGCCGGACCAGCGCACCCCGGCCCCGGCGAACACGATGGGGTGGTCGGCGTCGCGGAGCAGCCGCACCGCCCGGGCGACGTGGTCCGGATCGCCCAGCGGCCCGGCCTCCGTGCGGAACCCCTGGGGCACCTCCACGCCTGCGGGCCACACGTTCAACTGGACGTCGAGCGGGATGTCGAGGAACACAGGGCCCATCCGGCCGGCAGTGGCGTGGCGGAACGCCTCGGTGAGGTAGTCGGCGATCCGTCCCGTCTCCCAACACGTCCGGGCCCATTTCGTGATCGAGCGGACCAGCGCGACGTGGTCCATCTCCTGGAGCGAGCCCCGTTCGAGCTCGCCGAGCGGCGACTTCCCGCCGAGCACGACCATCGGCGAGTTCGCGTACATCGCGTTGGCGATGCCGGTGACCGAGTCGGTGACGCCAGGCCCGGCGGTGACGGCGGCCACCCCCGGCCGGCCGGTGACCCGGGCCCATCCGTCCGCGGCGTGCGCCGCGGCCTGTTCGTGGCGGAAGTCGACGATGCGGATGCCCTCGGCCACGCACCCGTCGTATATCGGGGCGATGTGGCCGCCGGAAAGCGTGAACAGGTGCTCGACGCCCTCCCTCTTCAGGGCGGCGGCGGCGAGGTGCCCCCCGTGTCGGGGCTGGTCCATGGGTCGGCTCGCCATCGTAGCGAGCCGACGTGGATCAGGCGTACTCGCCGCAGTGCGTGCAGCGGAACCAGGTGCCCTCGGGATCGAGGCTGAACGCGGTGCGTCGACCGCACGAGGCACAGGTCCTCAGGTCGTGCCCGGGAGACCGCAGCATCGGTTCCGCGTGACCGTCCCGGGTCAGGACCCGGAGGTAATCCCTGAGGATCTGGTCCTCGTCGAGCTCGAGCACCTCGGCTGGCCGTGCCATCGACGTCCCTCCTTCGCTGGGGCCTTACCCCCAACCGAACGGTCCTAACCGCCCGACCACTCGAATCCGCTCGCGGAGCGCGGGCCTCGTTCCGCCACCCGGCCTGTAGCATCAGAGGCCATGTTCCGAAGGACCCGATCCGACCCGGTGGCAATCGCACCCGACTGGCGTTCGTACGATCGGGTGGCTGAAGAGTACGACCGGGTCCGTGCCCCGATCCACGAGCCCGCCGCCCATGACCTGGTCGAGGTCATGGGGACCCCGGCGGATGGCGGCTTCCTCGACGTGGGCGCCGGCACCGGGGTCGTGGCCGCTGCAGCGGAAGCGGCCGGATGGCGACCGACGGTCGCCGTCGACCGATCCCTGCCGATGCTGGTCCGGGCCCGAGGGCGCGGGGTCCACCGGCTGGCGCTCGCTGATGCGGTGGACCTTCCGTTCCGCGACGGCCGGTTCGGAGCGGTGGCGGGCGGGTTCCTGCTCCACGTCGTGCCGAATTACGAGACGCTGCTCTTCGACATGGCCCGGGTGCTTCGACCTGGGGGCGCGCTCGGCGCGGCGACGTGGGACTGGAGCCGCGACGAGTTCAGCGACACGTGGCGCTCGGTGGCCGAGACCTTCACCACGAAGGACCTCCTCGACGACGCGATGCGCCGGGCGGCGCCGTGGGCGGAGCGGTTCTCGAAGCCGGACCCGCTCAAGGAGGCGCTCCGGGAGGCCGGCCTGCGGAACATCAGGGTGGACCGCCGCCAGCACCGGGCTACGGTCTCGATCGAGGACTACCTGGCCGGCCGGGAGATCTCCGCGCTGGGACGGTTCCTGCGGGAGATCCAGGGCGAGACGCTGTGGGAGCGGTTCCGGGAGCGGGTGGCCGCCACGTTCCGCGAGCGGTTCGCCGATCCCATCGGCGACACGAATGACGTCCTGCTGGCCGTGGGAACGAAACCGGCCTGACCCGCTACGAACGCCGGGCCCGGCGCTCCACGAACCGGATCACCGTTCGCACCGGGTTCCCCGTGGCGCCCGCCGGCCAGTAGTCCCCGCCCTTCTCGGCGAACGCGGTCCCGGCGATGTCGAGGTGCGCCCACGGGACGTCGCCGACGAACTCCTTCAAGAACAGCCCCGCGGTGATGGCGCCGCCGTATCGGTCGCCGATGTTCTTCACGTCGGCCACGTTGGACTTGATCTGCTTCCGGTACGAGGTCCACAGCGGCAGCTCCCAGCCCGGTTCCCCGGCGTCGCGGCCGGCATCGAGAAGCTCGCGGACCAGCGCACGGTCGCTGCCCATCACCGCCCACAGCTCCTGCCCGAGGGCGATCATGGCGGCACCGGTGAGCGTGGCGGCGTCGACGATCACGGCGGGGTCTCGCTCGGCCAGGTACGCCAGCGCGTCGGCCAGGATCAGCCGACCCTCGGCGTCGGTGTTCAGCACCTCGGAGGTCTTCCCACCGCGGTGCCTCAGCACGTCCCCGGGGCGGATCGCCGCACCCCCGGGGAGGTTCTCGGCGGACGGGATCGCCGCGATCACGTTCACCTTCGGCTTCAGGCGGGCGATGGCCCGCATGGCCGCCAGCATCGTGGCGGCCCCGGCCATGTCCGACTTCATCCACTCCATCTGCTTGGCGTCCTTGATCGAGAGCCCGCCCGAGTCGAAGGTCACCCCCTTGCCGGTGAGCGCCACCGGCTTTCCCCGCCCGCCGCCCTCGTACCGCAGCTCGATCAGCCGCGGCGGGTTCTCGCTCCCCCGTCCCACGCCGATGATGCCCCCGAAGCCCCCCTTCTCGAGGTCGGCCTTGGTCAGCACGTTGCATTCCAGGCCGACCGCACGGGACATCCTCCGGGCCTCCTTGGCCAGGAAGTCGGGCGTCGCGTCCAGCGCCGGCGTGTTCACGAGGTCGCGGGCCCAGGACACCGCTTCGGCCACGATCTCCCCCCGGCGCAGTGCCTCCCGGGCCCCCTTGGCGTCCCATCTGGGCGGGGCCAGGACCGTGATCCGGTCCCACCGCGGCGGCGGCGCCTCGTCCTCGACCGGCCGGACCTTGTAGCGGTCGAATCGGTAGGCCCCGAGCAGGATGCCCTCGACGAACGCCTGCACGGCCTCCCGCCACGGCCCCTTTCCTCCCGCCGGCACCGTCGCCGCGACCGTCTTGTACCGGCCGGCGGTCGCCGCGGCGCGCCCCGCGGCCCGGCGGATCCGCTCCGAGGTAGCCTCGTCCTTCGGCCCCAGCCCGAGAACGGCCACGGTCCGGGCCTCGCCCCGCCCCAGCGTCGGCAGCGTCGAGATCTCGCCGAGGGAGCCCCGGAACCCGTTCTCCTCGAGCAACGCTGTGATCTCGACGTCGAGGGCCCGGCCGACCTCCCGAACGCCCGGACCGGCCTCGGGCCCCTGGAAGGCCGGGAGCAGCAGCAGGTCGGCCCGCTGCTTCGCCGGCGAACCGGTGGCGACGTCGAACCGTGGCACGCTTCCCACCATGGGCTCGCCAGTCTATCGTCGCTCCCCTAGCCTGTCCCCGTGGACACGGCGGACCTTCGCGACTTCGTCGAGTTCGACGAGGGCGGGGCGCTCGCCCGCGAGGTGTTCAGGTCGGACCGGCTTGCCGCCCGAGTGATCTCCGTCGACGTGAACGGGGCCTACGGGCCGGCAGGCGATCCCCAGGCGGACGCCGTCGTGGTGATCCTGGCCGGCGAGGCCGTGTTCCAGGTCGGACGGAGTCGCAAGCGGATGCAGCAGTGGGGCTCCGCCCTGGTCCAGGCCGGCCAGGAGGTGGTGGCCACCAACGCCTCCGGCGATCCCCTGGTCCTGCTGCTGGTCACGGCCCCGCCGAACGGGGCCTCGACCGCGAGTTGATCGAACGCCGGACGCCGGCGAGGGCCAGGTAGGCGACGAAGGCCACCGCGAACGCCACCACGCTCGCGGGGACGGCCCCGCCGAACAACGGGAACGGCAGACCCAGCCAGTCGGCGAAGAATGTCTCCACGGCCGTGGCCCAGCCCTCGAGCGAGGTCGGGGCGATCCAGTGGTACACGGCGAACCCGAGGGCCCAGGCGACCACCGCCGCGAGGTTGAACCCGCCCGTGTACCGGTACGGCCCCTGGTGGTCGAACAGCGCCTTGGGCTCGTATCCACCTCGCCGGCGCAGGATCTCGTAGTCCGCCAGGAACACCCCGAACAGGGGGACGAAGATCGAGCCGATCAGGAGGAGGAAGAACTCGAACGTGAGCACACCCTCGTCCGGGAGGCGCACGAGCCACGCGGCCGCGGCGACGCCGATCGCCGTGACCGCAACCACCGCGGCCCGCTGGGGCAGCCGAGGCACGAGGTTCTGCGTCGACACCGCGGACGAGTAGATGTCGGCGAACGCCTCGTCTGTCTCACCGACCAGGAGCGCCACCAGCACGACGGTCCCACCGGCCACGACCGCGATCCCGTCCGCGATCCCGGTCACCGACGGCGCCGGCGCGTTCGCCCCCAGGATCAGGAGCGCCCCCAGCGAGTAGAACCACAGATTCGCGATGAGGTAGCCGGCGTACGTACCGGGGGCCGACGAGGTGCCGCGACGGGCGAACCGAGTGTAGTCGGCCACCAGTGGGATCCACGACACGGGCATGGCGATCACCAGGTCGACACCGGCCCAGAACGTGGGGAACCCGCCGGTTCCCGGCCTGGACCACAGCGCGCCGAGGTCGGCGGTCGTGAGCACGCGGATCGTCACCCACGCCGCCACGGCCGCGACCACCCACACCCCGAACCGGGCCATCCATCGCCGGACCACCAGCACCGGTCCGCCCAGGGAGAGGGCCAGGCACACCAGCGCCGCGGCCACCAGCCAGAAGGCGAATCCGTCGATCCCCAGGACAGGTCCGGTGATCCGCGCGGCCACCAGGGCCATGGCCCACAGCTCGAAGGCCGTCCACCCCACCAGCTGCGCCACGTTCAGGATCGTCGGCAGGTACGACCCTCGCGTGCCGAGGGTCGGCCGCAGCAGCACCATCCCCGGCACGCCCTCCCGGGCCCCGGCCCGTCCGACCAACGCCAGGGGGACGCAGCCGATCAGCGACCCCACCACGATCGCCAGGAGCGCCTCAGGCAGGCCGAGCGCGGGGACCAGCAGCGCTCCGGTGACCAGCACCAGGAGGCCGATGCCGAGGTCGCCCCACAGAACGGCGAAGTCGAGGTTCGTCAGACGGCGGACGTCCGGCGCCGTCGGCCGGACGCCCCAGGACGGCGCCTCGCGCTCGATGGCCCGCTCCAGCCGCTCGGTGACGGTGGCCATGCCGGCCCAAGGGTACGCGAGCGCCTGTGCGAGAATCCGCGCCGTGGCCCGGCAGCGACCGGCGATCGGGGAGGAGGCCGCCCTGGAGGTGACGGTGACCGACGCCATGCTCGTCGACATCCTGGGACGGCGCATCCACCCCGTGTACTCCACGGTCTCGATGGTGAAGCACGTCGAGGAAGCCTCGCGGCTCCTGATCGAGCCGCACCTCCGCGACGGTGAGGACGGGACCGGGTACGCGGTCTCGGTGGTCCATGAGCGCCCGGCTCGAGTCGGCGAGCGGCTCCGCGTGGTGGCCCGTGCCACCCGCGTGGACGAGCGCGAGTGCGAGTCCGAGGTCGAGGTCGAGGGCCCGGCCGGACGGGTAGGCCGAGGCACCGTGATCCAGCGGTACGTCCGATCCGGACAGCTTGCCTGAGGAGGACCGATGGCCTACGAACAGATCGCGGTGCGCCGGGACGGCAGCGTCGTCACGATCACGCTGAACCGCCCCGACAAGCTGAACGCGATGACGGGGGTGATGTCCGACGAGCTCCTCGAGGTGTTCACCTCGGTCCGGGACGACGACGACGCCCGCGCCATCGTGGTCACCGGCGCGGGCCGGGGCTTCTGCGCCGGCCAGGACCTGACCGAGTTCGAGTCGGCGTACCGCGCGGGCGAGCGGCCCGACATCCGAGAGCACCTGGAGCAGTCGTACCACCGGCTGATCCCGGTCGTGGTCTCCACCCCGAAGCCGGTGATCGCCGCGGTGAACGGGGTGGCCGCCGGGGCCGGTGTGTCCCTCGCGGCCGCCTGCGACATCCGGATCGCGGCCGAGGAGGCCCGGTTCACCCAGGCCTTCGTCAAGATCGGCCTGATCCCCGACTCCGGCGGCACCTGGCTGCTCCCCCGGATCATCGGCTACGCCCGAGCCCTGGAGCTCTCGATCACCGGCGAGGTCATCGACGCCGAGACGGCCCTCGAGATCGGGCTGGTCAACCGGGTGGTTGACGGCGACGCCCTGGAGGACGAGGTCTCCGGCCTGGCCGCCCGCCTCGCGGCCATGCCCACCGCGGCGATCGGCGAGACCAAGGCGCTCCTGCGTGGGGCCGCCCTTCTCGACCTCGAGGCGGCGCTCCACGCGGAGGCCGAGGCGCAGGCCCGGATGGGCCAGACCGACGACCACCTCGAGGGCGTCGTGGCCTTCGCCGAGAAGCGCGAGCCCCGCTTCCGGGGCCGCTGAACCGCCGATGCCCCAGCGTCGAATCACCGTTTGAATGCTGGTGTGTGTCCACCGAGAGGAGGCGGCATGAGAAGGACAGCAATTGCGCTGACCGTCGCGCTGGCCCTGGTGCCCTCCGCGGCCAGTGCCGGGAGCGGGAACTTCCGGGCCCATCTCTCGAGTGCCGAGGAGGTTCCCGTCAACGAGAGCCTGGGGGCGGGACAGGCCATCTTCGCGGTGAACGAGGACGAGACCGAGATCTCGTACCGGCTCATCGCCTCGAACATCGAGAACGTGGTCGCCTCGCACATCCATGTCGGCGCGGTCGGGGTGAACGGCCCGGTGGTGGCGTTCCTCTTCGGGAACGCGCCTGCTGGCGGCGGCCGAACCGATGGCGTCCTGGCCACAGGGACGATCACCGCAGCGAACCTCGTCGGTCCCTTGGCTGGTCAGCCGCTGTCGGTCCTGATCGACGAGATCGAGGCGGGCAACACGTACGTGAACGTCCATACCAACGACGGGATCGCCCCGATCAACACCGGCCCGGGCGATTTCCCCGGCGGGGAGATCCGGGGACAGATCACCTAGATCCGCCGCGAGCCGCGCGGGCCGCCGGCTGGAGTCCCTCCCCCGGCGGCCCGCCGGCTCGGGCCTCACGCCTCCGGCTGAAAGGGCTTCCCCGACCCCGTCTCGCAGAGGAGCCTCAGGCTCTCCAGGTAGTACCCCCAGTTGAAGTTGAACACGCCGAACACCTCGTCCGGGAGGTCCTGGCCGTACCGATGCCGGAACAGGATCCCTGTCTTGCCGTCCCGCTCGCCGAGCTCGAACCGGATCGTGCTCCCCATCCACGGGTCAGCGCCGGACTCCGGAGCCCACGCCACGAGCTTCCCGGGCTCCCGTTGCTCGACGCGCATCAGGGGGTTGAAGCCCTTCTCGAAGGTGAAATCGATGCGGTCACCCTGCACCGATACTCCCCGGGTCCACCAGCTGGACAAGCCCGATTCCGTGGTGAGGGCTTCCTCGACCGTGGCCACCGGGGCCTCGATCTCGACGGTGTGGATGATCTCCTTCACGATGCCTCCCTTCCCGCGTGCCGGACGAACCGCTCGAGCACGAACGCCCAGCCGCTCTCGTACTGCTTCGCCGTCGGCTCCGCCTCCGGACCGATCCGCTCGAACGCCCGATGCTCCAGATCGACCCGGGTCCCACCGCCCTCCGATGTGAAGCGGACCTCGACCTCGGTGGGGGCATCCCACTCCTCGGTGGCCTCCCCCCACGTGAACACGATCCGCGAGGGCGGCTCGTACACCCGCACGGAGCCGATGTGGAACACCTCGCCGTCCCGGGCACGTTCGTAGACGCGTCCGCCCTGCCGACCCTCGATCACCATGTCCTGCCAGCGCTCGCCGGCGAACGCGAACCCCTCGCCGAGCGGCCACCAGGCCCCGATCTCCTGCCAGAACGCCGCGAAGGCCCGCTCCGGGGCCACGCGCACGGTGACCGACCGGACCACCCTCATCGGCCGCCCCCCTCCACGTGAGCCCGGAACGCATCCAGGGCCGAGTCCCACATCCTGCCGGTGTCCTCGACCCACCGCCGCACCTCGGAGATACCGTCGGGGGCTAGGCGATAGATCCGGACCCGCCCTCGAGGCTCCACCTCTACGAGCCCCGCTTCCCGCAGCACCCGCAGGTGCTTCGACACGGCCGGCCGGCTGACCCGGAAGGACTCGGCCAGTTCCCCGGCCTTCCGGGGCCGAGTTCCCACCAACCGGAGGAGACGGCGTCGGGTCGGGTCTGCCAGTGCCGCCAGGGACGTGTCCAGAGCCATCAGGTCCAGAAGCGTAACCGTTTGGTTACAGGTCGTCAAGGGCCCCATCATATCGACGTGAATCGGGAGGAGCTGAACGACTGGGTCGAGCGGTACGTGCGGGCCTGGGAGTCGAACCGGCCCGAGGACATCGGCGAGCTGTTCACCGACGACGCCCGGTACTTCACGGCACCGCACCGGGAGCCCTGGACCGGACGCGAAGGCATCATCGAGGGCTGGCTGGACCGGAAGGACGAGCCCGGCGACTGGTCGTTCCGGTGGGAGATCCGGGCCGTCTGCGACGACATGGGGTTCGTCCGAGCCTGGATCTCGTACCCGCAGGAGGACCACGACTACAGCAGCCTGTGGGAGGTCACGCTCGACGACGAGGGCCGGTGCTCCGAGTTCGTCGAGTGGTTCATGGAGATCAAGAGGAAGGCATGATCACAGGCTTCGAGGTGATGAAGTTCCTCCACATCGTGTTCGCTATCGTCGCGGTAGGCTTCAACGCCTCGTATGGCATCTGGCTGGCGAGAGTCGCCCGCCACCCCGAGCATGTCGGCCATGTCCTGCGAGGGGTCAAGGTCCTGGACGACCGGTTCGCCAACCCTGCCTACGGCCTGCTGCTGGTAACTGGCCTCATCATGGTGGCCACCAGCCCGTTCGAGCTCACCGAGTTCTGGATCGCGCTGGCGCTGGCCCTGTACGCGCTGGCGATCGTCATCGGGCTCGTGGTGTACACGCCGACGCTGCGGAACCAGATCCGGGTGCTCGACGCCGAGGGCCCCGAGTCACCCGAGTTCGCCAGGCTGTCGAACCGCGGCCGGGTCGTGGGGATCCTCCTGGCGCTGGACGTTCTAGCAATCGTGTTCCTGATGGTCACGAAGCCGACGATCTGACGCCCTGACGGGGGCCCTATTTCTCCTTGAAGCCCTCGAAGGGGTTGCGGCACGACCGGCACCAGTGCTGGGTGCGGCACGGCGTGG